>Ga0209514_10000145_pt1 | contig 162192 bp, 144 predicted proteins | sample Subgrocontami58m_FD_187452 | JGI IMG/M metagenome (GOLD analysis project Ga0209514, IMG submission 187452) | Subsurface groundwater microbial communities from S. Glens Falls, New York, USA - GMW37 contaminated, 5.8 m (SPAdes) (version 3) | ecosystem: Environmental > Aquatic > Deep subsurface... | reverse complement strand
TTGTAATCTTTTGTCGTTCATGATCAGTTGCATGTCCCAATCATAAACGAGATGCCTTATCTCTCCAGAATCATCTTGTGTTAGAAATCGATATCCCCTTCAGGCGCATCTTGTATTGGAATATACTGCGTGTTGACTTATGTTGAACGCTGGGATAGAATGGGAATGTCCTGTGTAAGGATTCAGGAGTTGGGAAATGTTAGAGATGAATATTGATAGCATCAGGATGAGTATGGTGAACTATCAACGGGTGGTTATACTCAAGGAAAAGTCTGCCGAACGCTATCTGCCGATATGGATAGGTGCTTCTGAGGCGGATGCCATAGCTATCAAACTTCAGGATTTGGCTATTCCCAGACCTCTAACCCATGACCTTCTTCAAAATGTCATCAAGCATCTTGGCGCTTATGTGGGGTACATAGTAGTCAGCGACCTTCGCGACGATACTTTCTTTGCCAAGATTATCCTGTATGTGAACGGGAGCAATGTCGAGGTGGATTCGCGCCCCAGCGATGCGATTGCTCTGGCCGTCAGGGTGAAGGTGCCCATCTATGTTGAAGAAAAAGTGCTGGAGAAGGCCGGAGTCTTTCTGGATAAAGAGACCGGCAAGCCTTTTTCAGCGGACAAGCTACTCGAGAAGGCCGGAGAAAAGGGTCAGGTAGACCCGGAAGAGATGAAAAGGCTTTCGGCGTTCGCCGATTTCATAAAGACTCTCGACATGGGAGATATAGACAAAGGTAAAGACAAGGACAAGGGCAAATCTTGACAAGAGCGCTTGCCTGAGATGGAAGAGGGACAGATAAAGAAAATCCTGGCTTCTATGAAGTGCGGGATTTGCGGTCAGAAGTACGAAGGTTCAAATATTAAAATCCTCGGCCATCGGGATGAGTTGTGGTTCCTCAGCGTCTTCTGCCAGTCCTGCTGCAGCCAGGGTCTGGTGGCTGCGGTGGTTAAGGAAGGCAGGGATACAGAGCTTATAACCGACCTTAAACCAGAGGAACTTCCTCTGTTCAAAGACAGAGACGGCATACAAGCCGATGATGTATTGGATGTCCACCAGTTTTTAAAAACCTTTGATGGGGACATTGCCTCGCTTTTTTCCACGAAGAGCTGACACCGGCGGCAGCCAGCGGCCGTCCCCGGCTTGATATTGATTAGGCCGGAAGCCGGTAATCCAGATTGTGTTTCTCCTCGCCGTAACTGGCTGCTTATCCGTGTGTTTGCAAATTGCTGGCAACTCTGCGGCACTGAAGTCAGTCTCCCGTGGTCCTCCGTGGCGGCTCCCCACAAAAACGATAAAAAAAGAACTCGCGGAGGTCTTTAAAGTGCAAAAGATGTGTGATATAATTCACCAGCTTAATTTTGCAGTGTGAATGGTTGAACTGGGGTAATTTCGCCTGGCGGCTCATAGGGATAGGGTGGTTTGTTGCTATCAGCGTTGTAGCATTGACGCTGGGTGGGCTGTGGTTGGATAAAAAGCTAAATACGGTGCCGTGGTTCTCGCTCGCGGGGGCCACGTTAGGAACTTTTGTAGCCATGTACGGTGTCTTTAGATTATTAGCTCCCGGCCTCAAGGGAGATGACAAAGGGAGCCTGAAAAGGAAGTAATGTCTAAGCTTGGTTGTTCCTTAAAGCTGGCTGTCTTTCTTGTATTAGTTGTTTTAGGGCTTGTGGTTGTCGGCTTTCTCAGCGGACCCATAGGAAGCAATTTCATCGGCAAATCCCTGTTCCCTTCCATTACGGTGGAACAGCCTCATCCCGAGCTGCCGGCCGAGAAAATAACCCACCTGGGACCGGTACCTGTCACAAACAGTATGATTTCAACATGGCTGGCAATGGCTGTAATACTGGCTATAGCACTGTCCGCCAGGGCGAAACTGCAGCTTATCCCTCGCGGCGTGCAGAACATTTTCGAATTTATTGTCGAGAAACTGCTGGGATTCTGCGAGAGCGTCGCGGGGAAAGAGTGGGGCAGGAAGTTCTTCCCTGTAGTTGCGACTATTTTCATTTTCGTAATAGTTAATGCTTATATTTCTCTCTTGCCCGGGTATGGCAGCATATATATCATGGAAGAGGGGAAAAAAGTACATCTGCTTCGCGGCTCAGGCACAGACCTTAATACTCCTCTCGCTATCGCCATCATATCTTTCATTTTTGTGGAGTTTATGGGAATCCGGGCCCTGGGCTTTTTCAAGTACATGGGTAAGTTTTTCCGGTTTAAGAAGATCCTTCACGGGCAGGTCTCCGGCCTTATAGACGTGTTTGTGGGTGTCCTGGAGATGCTGAGTGAATTCATCCGCATAGTCAGTTTTACGTTCAGGCTTTTTGGCAACATGACGGCCGGTGAAATATTGCTTCTGGTCATCGTTTTCCTGTTACCCTGGGGCATCGCGCCGCTTTTCTACGGGCTTGAACTTCTTGTCGGTTTTGTGCAGGCGCTCATCTTCAGCGGCCTGACGCTGGTATTTGTTACCATGGCCGTGGCCAGCCACGATGAGGGGCACTGACCGCCTGAACGCTTATTGGCATAAAAGGAGATAGAAATGGAGAAACTGCTACAGTTAGTCGTTGTTTTCATATTGATAGGGTCGTTGATAACCGGGGCGATGGCCGTTGCCGGAGCGGTGGTTGCCTCAAAGATATCAAAAGAGGACTGACGCGGGTCAAAAATCAAAAATGACAGCTAGTCAAAATGCATTATCATTCGGTGCGTTTGTACTAATTAACTAAGGAGGTTTGTGTAAATGGATCCACAGGCAGCAAAATTACTGGCGGCAGGGCTGGCAATAGGTTTGGGGCTTCTGGGACCTGGCCTGGGTATCGGGCTTCTGGGCTCCTCAGCCATGCAGGCCCTGGGCAGGAATCCCGAGGCCAAGAGCTCTATTCAGACGAACATGATTCTGGCTATCGCCTTCGCGGAAGCTCTGGGAATTTATGCCCTGGTCGTGGCCATTATTCTGGCCATGGTTGCTTAGCTCAAGGGATAGGAGGAACATCCGTTGCTAGCCAAAATGGGAATGGATTTACCTGCTCTGGTGGGGCAGTCTCTTGCCGCGGAAGGGCAGGCAAACCCATTGACAAGTCTGGGGATTGATTGGCCAACGCTGGTAGCGCAGCTAATCAACTTTACCCTCCTCCTGATCCTGCTTTACCTGTTTGCGTACAAGCCCATTCTGAAGATGCTGGACGAGAGGTCCGGACGTATCAAAGAGAGCCTGGAGGAAGCTGACAAGGTTAGAAAGCAAGCCAGCGATGCCCAGGATGTCCTCAAGACTCAGATGGAACAGGCGCGCCGTGAGGGGCAGGCAATTCTGGCCCAGGCCGAGCAGATAGGCCAGAAGGTCAAAGAGGATGCCCGGAAAGAATCAAAGCAAGAGGGCGATGCGTTGATAGCCAGGGCGCGGCAGGAGATTCAGCGGGAAAGGGATGACGCGGTAGAGGAACTGAGGAAAGAGTTCGCTTCACTGGCCATAGTGGCGGCCGAAAAGGTTATAAAAGAAAGACTGGATGAAGCGAAACACAGGCAGCTCATTAATGAGGTACTGGAAAAGGCCAAAACGGCTAAGGGGTAAAGATATTTTAAGCATGGAGAAAGCACTTGCTTAGGGGAGCTTCAGCGCGGCGGCATGCCCAGGCCATTTTTCAGATTGCTCTGGAGAAGAAATCCCTGGAAAGATGGAAATCTGACCTGAAGGTAATGGCTTCAGTAATGCTGGAGCCCGGATTTCTTGCTTTAATGGAGAACCCTGCGTTTCATTTCGCTGAGAAGGCTGAAATTCTAAAGCAAAAACTAGGCAATGTCAGCCCGGAGGCCCTGAATCTGGCTTTCTTGCTGGTGGACAAGGGCCGCCTGAGAATACTGCCGGAAATTATTGAAGAATTTGACATAAGGTTAGATGCCCACTACGGCATTGAGAAAGTTGAAGTTGTCACAGCTCTGCCTTTAGGTGATGCGGAAAAAGAGAACATCAGGAAAAGCATGGAAACCCTCCTCGGCAAGAAAGTAATCCTGAACAACAAGGTGCGGGCGGACATAGTAGGGGGGCTTATCATAAAGATTGGTGACAGGCTCATAGATGGAAGCGTCATAACTAGACTCAAGACTTTAGAGAAGGAGCTGGTGGGCATCAGGAGGTAAAAATGGCAATTAAGGGACAGGATATTGCTACAATTATTAAGCAGCAGATAGAGCAGTATGGCGCCGGCGTGCAGATGGTGGATACGGGGACTGTGGTGGAGGTCGGCGATGGCATAGCTCGTATACATGGACTGGCCGGGGCCAGGTACAATGAGCTGCTGGAATTCAAAGACGGTCTGATGGGAGTAGCGCTCAACCTCGAGGAGGATTCCATAGGCGCCATACTTCTGGGTGATTTCTCCAGGATCAAAGAGGGAGATGAGGTCCACACCACGGGAAGAATTGTGGAAGTGCCGGTGGGTGAAGGACTACTGGGAAGAGTGGTTAACGCGCTGGGAGAGCCAATTGACGGCAGGGGGTCCATAAACGCAAAGCGGACCCGGCCGGTAGAAAGGGTCGCTCCCAACGTAGTTGTCAGAAGCCCTGTAAATACGCCGGTTTATACCGGCATTAAGGCTATTGACAGCCTGATACCCATCGGACGAGGACAGCGAGAGCTTATCATCGGAGACCGCTCAACAGGTAAGACGGTTATAGCTCTGGATACCATCATCAATCAGAAGGGTGGAGACCTGTATTGTATTTATGTGGCTGTGGGACAGAAAGCCGGCAAGGTGGCCCAGACAGTGGCGACTTTGGAGAAATACGGAGCCATGAAGCATACGATAATCGTGGCTGCCAATGCCGCTGACCCGGTGGCCTTGCAGTATCTCGCTCCTTACAGCGGGTGCGCCATAGGCGAGGAATTCATGGAACAGGGCAAGGACGCTCTTGTAATTTATGATGACCTGTCCAAGCATGCCTGGGCCTATCGCCAGTTGTCCTTGCTGCTGAGGCGTCCTGCCGGCAGAGAGGCCTATCCCGGAGATGTTTTTTATCTGCATTCCAGGCTCCTGGAAAGGGCCGCGAAGTTGAACAAAGAGGCCGGTGGCGGCTCTCTTACGGCGCTGCCCATAATCGAGACTCAGGCGGCTGACATATCCGCCTACATACCCACGAATGTCATATCCATTACAGACGGCCAGATATATCTGGAAGCCGACCTCTTTAACTCAGGCATAAGACCGGCTATGAACGTGGGTCTATCCGTTTCCAGGGTCGGCGGCGCCGCGCAAACTAAAGCCATGAAACAGGTGGCAGGCCGTCTAAAGCTGGACCTGGCACAATTCCGTGAACTGGCCGCTTTTGCCCAGTTTGGTGCGAGCGATCTGGACAAATCCACCAGGGCCCAGCTGGATAGAGGACAGCGTATCACCGAGGTTCTCAAACAGGGTCAGTATGGCCCTTACCCTCTGGAGAAAGAGGTCTGTATCCTGTATGCCGCCGTCAACGGGCACATGGACGATGTGCCCATAGCCAGAGTGCAGGCTTTTGAGCATGATTTCCTGCGTCTGCTGGATTCGGCCCATCCTGAAATCGGCAAGGCTATCAGCACCCAGAAGATTATCTCTCCTGAAGTGGAGGCCAAACTCAAAGCTGCCATTGAAGAGTTTAAGAAAGGCTTTAGCGTTCAGTAATCCGTAAGGGCTCCGATTTATCGGAGTCACTATCTTGAGAAGAATGATGCAAGGAGAAAACTCTGCCTAGCATAAGACAAATCCGCCGCAGAATACGCAGCATACAGAATACGGCGAAGATAACCAAGGCCATGGAGATGGTTGCTGCCTCCAGGATGAGGAAAGCTCAGGAAAGAGACCTGGCAGCGCGCCCGTACGCTGAGAAAATGAGGGCTGTCCTCTCGGACCTGGCGGCCCATCCCGGGGACCCCGACAAGACTCCTCCCCTGCTCAAGAGACGGCCGGTGAAAAATATGGCCATAGTCCATATAACGACAGACAGGGGGCTTTGCGGCGCCCTGAATGGAAACATGAACCGCAGGACCGCAGGCTTTGTGCTGGAACAGGCCAAACCCACCGTTCTTATTACAGTGGGCCGCAAAGGACGCGATTTTATGTCCCGAGCCGGACAGAAAATCGTCGCAGAGTTCACCAACATCGGGGACAAGCCTTCTATTCTGGATGTCGGCCCGATAGCCAGGGTGGTAACTGATGATTACACCCAGGAAAAGGTCGACGTGGTCTACCTGGCCTATCCGCAGTTTGTCTCCACTATGATGCAGCGGCCAATGATACGGCAATTGCTGCCGGTGGAGCCGGCGGTACTGCCTTTGCGGGAAAACGTGGAATATATTTATGAGCCTGACCCGCAGACGGTGCTCTCGCAGCTGTTGCCCCGTTTTGTGGAAATGCAGATTTATCATGCTTTGCTGGAAGAAGTGGCCAGCGAGCAGTCGGCCCGAATGCTGTCCATGAGGAACGCTAATGAAAATGCCAGAGATATAATAGGTGGGCTGACATTGACATACAATAAGGCAAGGCAGGAAATGATTACGAAGGAATTGCTGGACATCCTGGGCGGTGTGGCGGCAACAACCTGACGAAGAGATTCGACTTACGTTTTCTGCGTGAGGCTGTAGGCTCCGATCGATCGGAGCCTTGCGATGATTAGAGATTTGAGGTTAAGGTTATGGCTAAAGGAAAAATAGCACAGGTCATCGGCACCGTAGTTGATGTGGAGTTCCCGCCCGATGAGCTGCCGGGACTATACAGCGCTGTAGAAATACCGATAGACGGCGGCAAAATGGTGCTGGAGGTCCAGCAGCATATAGGAAATAACTGGGTGAGGTGTCTGGCGCTTGCCCCCACGGACGGACTCAAAAGAGGAATGGAGGCCATAGATACCGGCGGCCCGATAATGGTCCCGGTGGGAAGAGCTACCCTGGGCAGGCTGTTCAACGTCTTTGGTGATCCGCTGGATAACCTCGGCGCTGTCTCGGCCCAGGAGCACTGGCCCATTCACAGGCGGCCCCCTGAGTTCAAGGACCAGGAGACCACCACGCAGATGCTGGAGACCGGCCTCAAAGTCATAGACCTTATCACTCCATTCACCAGGGGCGGAAAAATTGGAGCTTATGGCGGCGCCGGTGTGGGAAAGACAGTCATCATTCAGGAGCTTATACGGAACATAGCCACCCAGCACGGCGGATTCTCGGTTTTCGCAGGCGTGGGAGAGCGCTCCAGGGAGGGAAATGACCTGTGGAATGAAATGAAGGCCTCCGGCGTTATCGCCAAGACCGTCATGACCTTCGGGCAGATGAACGAGCCTCCGGGCGTGCGCCTGAGGATAGTCGCAACCGCTCTTACAATGGCAGAGTACTTCCGCGACGAAGAAGGCAAAGATATCCTGCTTTTCATAGATAATATTTACCGCTATACCCTGGCCGGCATGGAGGTTTCAGCCTTGCTTGGCCGCATGCCGTCTGCCGTGGGTTATCAGCCTACCCTGGCGACCGAAATGGGTGAGCTGGAAGAGCGCATCACCACCACAAAGAAAGGCTCCATAACGTCATTCCAGGCAATTTATGTGCCCGCCGATGACTATACCGACCCGGGCATTGTTACAACGTTTGGCCATCTGGATGCCGTAATCGCTCTGGAGCGCTCCATAGCCGAGCAGGGTCTCTTCCCTGCTGTGGACCCCCTGTCTTCTACCTCCCGAATTCTGGACCCGAAGGTAGTAGGTGAAGACCACTACGCGACGGCCCACGGGGTGCAGAGGGTATTACAGAGATACAAGGACCTTCAGGATATAATCGCCATCCTCGGCATTGATGAACTGAGCGAGGAGGACAAACTGACGGTGTCTCGTGCCAGGAAGATCCAGAGATTCCTTTCGCAGCCCATGTTTGTGGCTGAGACTTTCACGGGGATTACGGGGAAATATGTGCCTATCAAGGAGACGGTCCGTGGCTTCAAGGAAATCCTCGAGGGTAAACACGACGCCCTGCCCGAGCAGGCATTCTTTATGGTCGGCGGAATTGAAGACGCCGTTGAAAAGGCCAAGAAGCTGGCAGCGTAAATAAGATTAGATGTTGAAGTTTCGTCTCGAAATCGTAACCGCCGAAAAAATAGTCTACTCCGATGAGGTAGATGTGGTCGTGGCTCCAGGAATAGAGGGGCAACTGGGCATTCTGGCTCACCACGCTCCCCTCATGACTATGCTTCAGCCCGGAGAGCTAATCGTGAAGAAGGACCGCGACGAGGTCTGCATGGCTATCACCGGAGGTTTTCTGGAGGTGAGGCCGGACAAGGTAGTTATTCTTGCCGACGCGGCGGAAAAGGCAGAGGAAATAGACATTTCCAGGGCTGAGGCCGCCCGTTGCAAGGCCATAGAGGCAGTGGGCAAGCCTGGCATAGAGGCAGCGAAGGCCGCGCAGCAGCAGGTGGACCTGTCCCTGGCGGAGGCCGCTCTGAAAAGGGCGCTCGTGCGGCTGAAAGTGGCGGAAAGAAGAAAGAAAAGACCGCACTGACGATTTATTAAGTCTTCAGATAATAGGTCATGCTCTGCAGGGACAGCACGGGGTCTATGCTGCGCACCACAGTACCGGGCCTTATCCTTACCGAAGCAGGAGCGTAATTCAGGATAGTCCTTATTCCATTGGCTGTGAGCAGGTCTATGACTTCCTGGGCCCTGGCGGGCGGAACGGCGATTATTCCGATCTGAATGTCCTTCTCCTTAATGCTGTTTTGCAGATTACTCATGTGTTCTACCTGCAAGTTGCCGACTCTCTTCCCCACCTGGTCCGGGTTAATGTCAAAGGCGCTCACTATTTTGAATCCATTGGGGAGGAAGCCCTCGTAGTTAACAATGGCCCTTCCTAACGTGCCCACGCCTACCAGGGCCATATTCCATACCCTGTTAAGGTTGAGAATGTTTCTCAGTTCGTTCAGCAGTTTCTTTACGTCGTAGCCTTTCCCCTGCTTGCCAAAACGCCCGAAGTAACTCAGGTCTTTGCGGACCTGGGCCGAGGTTAGTTGCAGCCTCTGGGCCAGCCCGAGGGAGCTGATGGTAGAAACCTGTTCTTTTTCGAGGAGGGCCAGGGCCCGGAGATAAAGGGGAAGCCTGTAAATTACTACTTCTGGAGCTTTCTGTACTGGCATATCTTTACACTAACTTTATGAAAAAAATCACAAAGCCAAGAAACATCCAATATCTATCCGTGATATTTGCCCTGGAATTTGTGCCCGTAGGGTGACGGGGATATTAAATTGAAAAGAGAAGCGTGAAAATGGGGGCTCTGACTAAATGATCTCCAGCATTGCTTTCTTGCCTTCCCTTGTCGCGACCACGCGGATGAGGGTTCGCATTGCTTGAGCTACTCTGCCTTCTTTTCCAATTACGCGGCCTTTGTCGTCGGTGGCCACCTGAAGACGCAGAGTAACGCCCTGGTCGCTAGCCTCTGTCGTTACTACCACCTGGTCAGGTGCATTAACGATAGATTTAGCTATGTACTCAACCAGTTCCTTCATCTTGTCGCCATTAGCCATTTTCTGAAGCCCCTTTCTCTTTACTCGTATCCTCGTTAAGCGGAGAAATTCCTGCTTTAGAAAGTAGCCTCTTCACCGTGGGTGTAGGCTGCGCGCCTTTGCTGAGCCAGCCGGCGACCTTTTCAGAATCCAGAACGATAGTCGGAGGTTCGGTCAGCGGGTTGTAATAGCCAAGGTTTTGAATGAAGGCGCCATCGCGGGGAGATCTGGAGTCAGCCGCTACTACTCTGTAGCTTGGTGTCTTATGCCTCCCCATTCTTCGAAGTCTAATTTTAACCATGAGTTTATTTTACCCTTTTTCGCGAAATTTTGGTAGTGGCGTTATTATGCTTCAAACTATTCATAAGTGTCAATAGCAGCTAGGAAATTCCTTGACGTCATAAGGGGCCTATGATACTATTTTCTAAATATGAAACATGCTTATGGAACTTGATAATGAACTTTCCCGCTTATGTCCCGGTCAGGATACGCTCTTAACGATTGGCGTCTTTGATGGAATACATTTGGGCCACCAGCAACTCATTCAGAAGCTCAAACGGAAAGCTTTTGAGAATAACTTGCTGCCCGGCGTCGTAACTTTTGACCCCCATCCCAGATTCGTCACAACTCCCGGAATAGAATTGCCCTGCCTTACTACCCCTCAGGAGAAGGTGGAGATCCTTAGTAAACTGGGGATCGAGATTGTGGCTCTCATTACTTTCACCAGAGATGTGGCAGACCTTTCCGCCAGGGATTTCCTGTCGAAGCTTCAGAAGCACCTCAGGATGAAGGGACTCATAATAGGTCCGGATTTCGCCATGGGACGTGGAAGGGAGGGGGGCAGGGATAGTCTTTTCCCGCTGAGCAGGGAGATGGGATTTTCACTGGAGATAATGCCGGCGGTGTCTGTGAACGGGGACATCATCAGCAGCACTTCCATAAGAAGGGCCCTCACGGGCGGCGATTTGAAGAAAGCAACCTCCCTCCTGGGGAGACCTTTCGCTCTTGCGGGGAGCGTCGTTAAAGGGGACCAGAGAGGACGCCTCATCGGGTATCCCACGGCCAATCTGAAGGTGGAGAAGGACAAGACCATTCCTCCGGACGGAATTTATGTCACGAGCACATGGATAGATGGAAAACAGCACAATTCAGTGACGAGCGTCGGCCTCAGGCCTACCTTTGATAAGAAGGAGAGGACTGTCGAGACCTACGTCCTGGACTTCAACGGAGACCTGTACGGAGAGAGACTGAAAGTGGAGTTTCTGGAGATGCTCCGGCCCGAGAAGAAATTCTCCGGCATCGAGGAGCTCAAAAAAGCGATTGCTGAAGACGTGGAGCAGGCGAGGGCGTTCTTTGAGAAGAATAAGCCCGGGAATAGCTGATTATATGGCTCAAAACTACGATTATCTTCTCACCCGCGGGGTAGCGGAAATAATCATTAAAGACGAACTGCTGGCCCTTCTCAAGACTGGGAAGCCTTTGAGGCTCAAGCAGGGCTTCGACCCCAGCCGCCCGGACATACACCTGGGACACGTCGTCGGATTGAGGAAGTTGCGGCAGTTCCAGAACGCGGGACACAAGGTCATATTGATCGTGGGTGATTGGACAGCCCAGATTGGCGACCCCAGCGGCGTATCGATTACGCGTCCGATGCTGACGCACCACGAGGTCAAGGCAAACGCCGAGACATATATGAAACAGTTTTTCAAAGTCATAGACAAGGACAGGACCGAGGTCCGCTGGCAGAGCGAATGGTTCGGAAGCTTTAATCTGGGCGATATCTTTAAGCTTACGAGCAAGTTCACCGTGGCCCAGTTTCTGGCGAGAGACGATTTCAATAAGCGCTTCAAAGAGAACAAGCCTATCGCTATCACAGAGTTCCTGTATCCTCTCCTGCAGGCATATGATTCGGTGGCCATCCAGGCCGATGTGGAGTTTGGAGGTACCGACCAGAAGTTCAACTGTCTGGTAGGCAGAGAACTTCAGGGTATGATGGGCCAGAAGCCCCAGCAGATAATACTCCTGCCTTTGCTCGTGGGCACCGACGGCGTGGAGAAAATGAGCAAGAGCCTGGGCAATTATATCGGTGTGGATGAAACGCCGGCTCAGATTTATGGAAAGACCATGTCCATCACGGATAATTTGATTCTGGACTATTTCAAGCTGGTCACCGATGTGCCCGATGAAGAAATCGCCGCAATGGGTAAAGACCTTTCCGAAGGAAAGGTCAACCCCATGCTGTCAAAAAAGAGGCTAGCCCTTATTCTTACGGAGCAATTTCACGGCCGTCAGGCGGCCGAAGAGGCTGAAAAGGAATTCGAACAGGTCTTCCAGAGACGCTTGTCTCCGGAGAAAATCCAGGAGTTCCAGTTGCCGGCGGGTATCGCGGACTCGATTAGAAGATTGGAAGATTCGAGGATTGCAGCAGGCAGTCTGCAAATCGATTTCGCCGATGTACTTCTGGCTGCTTCTCTGGCGTCCAGCCGTGGCGAGGCAAAAAGGCAGATAGCGCAAGGCTCAGTGGAGGTAGATGGAACCAGGGTTTCGGACCTGAAAGAAGACCTGAAGAAGGTAAAAGACCAGTCAATTGTGAAAGTCGGCAGGAGAAAATTTGTTAAAATAAGATTTCCTGCACATGTTGGGAAGTAAGTAGACAGAAGAAGAGATTGTAGGGGCACGGCGCGCCGTGCCCTATGGAAGTTGATTCGAGGAGGAATCTAAGATGCAGCTAAGAATACCCGGACCCACACCCTGCCCCGCAGAAGTCCTGCAATCCATGACAAAGGAGATGATAAATCACAGGGATAGGGAGTTTTCATCTATTTTTTTGAGGGTAACTGAAAAGCTCAAGAAGTTCTTTCAGACGAAGAATGACGTCTTCGTGCTCACCTGTTCCGGAACAGGAAGTATGGAAGCAGCGGTTGTGAACACTCTGTCTCCGGGAGATGAAGTCTTGGCGGTCTCGTGCGGCTACTTCGGTGAGCGATACGGTGAAATGGCCGAAGCCTACGGCGCTAAGGTACGCTGGCTGCGTTTCGAATGGGGAGAGGGGGCCGACCCCGATGCCATAAAGAAGGCGCTGGACAGCAGCCCCGGAATCAAGGCTGTGCTGGTTACTCACAATGAAACGTCCTGCGGCATGATGAACAAGCTCGAGGCCATAAGCAAGGTTGTGAAAGGCTACAACAAACTCCTGCTGGTTGACGCTATCAGCAGCCTCGGCTCCGCCGAGCTGCCGGTGGATAAATGGGACTGCGACGTGGTGGCCACGGCCTCTCAGAAAGGATGGATGGCTCCCCCCGGTGTGGCGATGGTCAGTGTCAGCCCTGCTGCCTGGGAAGCCAACGCCAGGGCCAAAATGCCGCGCGTGTACTTCGATTTTGGCAAAGCCAGGACCTTCGCGCAAAAGGGCCAGACTCCCTGGACGCCGGCAGTTTCAACCATCTTCGCGCTGGACAAATCACTGGAGATAATGGACAGGGAGGGGCAGGAAAAGGTGATTGCCAGGCATAAGCGGGTTGCGGAGATGACTAGGAAAGGCGTGAAGGACATGGGACTGTCCATATTACCGAAGGAGGAATTTGCCTCTCCCACGGTGACTGCCGTCAAGGCTCCGCCCGGACTCGAAGTCAAGAAATTTCTCAATCTCCTGCTCGATAAATACGGGATAGCCCTGGCCGGAGGCCAGGACAGGCTGGAAGGGAAGATATTCCGCATCGGGCACCTGGGAAAAGTAGAGGAAAAAGACATAGACGAGGTCCTGGCGGGAGTCAGGAAAGCCCTGCCGGAAGCCGGATACAATATTAAATGAAAAATCAAAGGTCAAAAATAAAAAATCAGGACCTGTTTTCATAACATGTAGGGGCACGGCGGGCCGTGCCAGGTAGCACAGGCGTCTCGCCTGTGATGTCGTAGACAGTAGATAGCAGATGGTAGACAGCATGTGGGCTCCGATGAATCGGAGCGCTGCTTTTATGAAGAGATTTGAGGCATATTTATGAAAGTACTGGTGGCGGACCCCATAGCCGAGGAAGGCATCAATGTGCTCCGTGCCGAGGCCGAGGTGACTGTTAAGACCGGCCTCAAGGCGGAGGATCTGATAAGAATCATCGGCGATTATGATGCGCTGGTGGTTCGAAGTGAGACCAAGGTGACGGCTCCTGTCCTGGAAGCGGGCAAGAAGCTGCTGGTCGTGGGAAGAGCCGGGGTGGGAGTGGACAATATTGATGTCAAGGCCGCCACCAAACAGGGCGTCATGGTGGTCAACTCTCCCACCAGCAATACCATGGCCGCCGCCGAACATACCATGGCCCTTATGCTTTCGCTGGCCCGTAAGCTGCCCCAGGCCTACTGTTCATTAAAAGCCGGCGAATGGAAAAGGTCCGATTTCATGGGCGTGGAGCTGAGAAACAAGGTGCTGGGAATTGTTGGGCTGGGCAATGTGGGGGCCCGCGTAGCCAGGATGGCGCTGGCCTTTCAAATGCGTGTCATCGCCTTTGACCCTTATGTTTCTCCGGATTACGCGAAGAACCTCGGCGTTCAGCTTGTTTCCATGGAAGAGCTTCTGAAAGAGTCGGATTTCATATCCCTGCATGTGCCCATGTCCACCGAGACCAAAGGCATCATAAGGAAAAAAGAGCTGGAAATGGTCAAGCCAACCGTCAGAATTATCAATACGGCCCGCGGCGGGTTGATAGATGAAGAAGAGCTGTATAAGGCGCTGGAGGAAGGGCGTGTGGCGGGGGCCGCGGTGGATGTCTTCAGTGTGGAGCCGGCCTGCGATAATATCCTGTGCAAAAGCGACAGGGCTATAGTGACGCCCCACCTGGGAGCTTCTACTGTGGAGGCTCAGGCCGGCGTGGCCATAGACATAGCCCAGCAGGTGCTGGCTGTCTTGAAGGGGCAGACGCCCATGTACGCCGTGAATTCCCCTTTCATCCCCAGGGAGACCCAGTCTGTCATATTGCCTTATCTCAGCGTGGCCAATACCCTGGGCAGGTTCATGGCCCAGCTTCAGGAAGGGCAGCCAATCGGCATCAACGCCCGCTATGAGGGCGAGATTGCGAACTATGACACCACGGCCCTTAAGGCCGCTCTGCTTGGCGGGCTGCTGGACAAGGTTACCGAGGAAAGAGTAAACATCGTCAACGCCAACATGGTAGCCCAGAGCAGAGGGCTAAAAGTCCAGGAGTACAAGGGCACCGCCACCGAGAACTTTGCCAGTCTCATAACAGTTGAGGTTTCCACTACAAAAGGCAAAATCATGGCTTCGGGGACCCATTTGAGAGGCGAACCCCATATAGTCCGTCTGGACGAATTCTGGTTCGACATTATCCCCACCGGCGGCTATTTCCTCTTCTGCGACCACCGGGACAGGCCGGGACTCATCGCGGCCGTGGGCACCATTACAGGGAATGCCGACATAAACATCCACTCCATGCATCTCAGCAGGATCAAGCCCCGGGGCAAGGCCCTCATGGTGCTGGGACTTGACGAGGCCCTGTCCGAAGAAAACCTCAAAAAGGTAAGAGCGATACCGGATGTAAACACCGCGAGACTGGTAAAGCTTTAGCCCCAAGAAGTCAGGTCATGGAAGAGATACTGAGGGAGTGGATACGATGTCGCTTGCCTCCTTACCTTAGAAGAGCATATCAAGAGGGAATTGCCTGGTCAATGGGTAATTTTCAGCTTCCTTAAATTATCGTGACTTCTCCTGGATTTTCTACGTGTTTTCAGGGAAATATCTATGTCCAGCGCTTCAGCAACCTTAAAAAAAGTGCTTAGCGAGGTATTGTAGTCACCCTTTTCTAGTCTGGATATAGCGGGTTGTTTGGTACCGATGATCCTGGCAAGTTCTGTCTGACTGATCCGCAGTTGGTTTCTGCGTTTTATCAGTCTTTTTATCATCTCATACCTGGGTTTTAGTGCCTCGTATTCCCTGCGGATTTCCGGCTTTTCAAGAAGGGTCGCCTCAAATTCGTCATAGTTCGTAGGTCTTTTATTTCCCATCTTTACACTGCTTAAAACTTTATTTACAATCCTATATTATAACGCATGTGTTATACTGTCAATAGCGAGATTTGTAATCGTTCATTCGCTTTTCCGCCAGTTCTTTATCGCTTTCCGGAGTCTTAGCCCCCTTTTTAAAAAAGGCATGCAATAAAATAAATTTACGCTCAACATAGGCGAAATAGAAAATACGATACAGGTCTGATCCATGTTTTATTCTTAATTCCCTCAGGCCGGAGTTGCCAATCTTTCGCACGAAAGGCATTCCCATGTGGATATTAAATTCTCTCAGCAGCTTGAATACGTGAAGTATTTCCGCTATCGCTCCATCCGGTTGAGTCAAGACGAAATCCTTGACCGGTTCATTGCCATCCGAATCCATATAAAAAACTACTTGCCAATTCATAGCCACATCACAACTTAGAACAATCAGCGGTTACCCAGCAACTCCAGCATCTTATCCACATCCGTCGTCGGCAGCTGGCAGGCGTAATTCCGGCAAACGTAAGCCGTGGCCTTGCCGTCACTGCCCGACAGGTCTTTTGTGAATAGGGCGAAACGGACTATGTCCGGAGATTCCTGCCCGGCAGGGCGCAAAAGTACCACCTTATTCGGGGCGAATTTTCTTCTGAGAGCCTTCAGCATCAGCCTGGTATCCTCGGCCTGCGGATTTCCAGCTATTACCACTTCGTAGGAAGGCCCCAATCCGAAGTCCACCGCGATCAGCAACTGGCTGTGGGCCGAAGGGAGCTGTTTCACGCTCTCGAAAAAAGCTCTCCCGGTCCCGGCTGCTTTCTTCTCCATATCGGAGCTTGCCGTCATTCTGGCCAGGCGGAGGAGGTCAAGCATGGCCACAGAATTTCCCGACGGCATGGCGCTGTCATAGGCATCTTTCTGGCGCACGATAAGCGTCTCATCGGTATCGGGTGTGAGATAGAACCCACCGTTCCTCTCATCCGGGAAGTGCCGGGTCATGTAGTCCGTCAACTCCAGGGCGTTTTTGAGATAGGAGGTTTCGAAGGTGGCCTCATATAGGTCCAGAAGACCCCATACCTGGAAGGCATAATCGTCCAGAAAGCCCGAAATCGCCGATTCGCCGTCCCGGTGGCGGTGGAACAGGCTGCCATCGGGTCTGCGCATGCTGTTCAGAATGAAATCCGCCGCGTGCCTGGCGGCTTCGGCGTAAGCGGGCTCGTCGAAAGCCTGCGACCCCTTTGCCAGCGCGGAAATCATCAGCCCGTTCCAGTCAGCCAGGATTTTGTCGTCCTTGCCCGGATGCACTCTTTTCTCACGGGCGGCGAAAAGTTTCTGCCGGGCTTTCTCCAAACGTTCCCGCAAATGCTGGACGGGAATTTCGAGTTCCGCGGATAACTCATCAAGTGACTTCTTGAGGTGCGGGATGTTCCTGCCGGTCCACTCCGTCGCCCCGGGCTCGGTGAAATTCCCATTCTCGCTGACGTTGAATACCTTGCTAAATAATTCCGCTTCTGTATTCAGGATATGCTGAATAGATTCCTTGTCCCATACATAAAACTTTCCTTCCTCGCCTTCGCTGTCGGCGTCCTCGGCAGAGTAAAATCCCCCGCCCGGGGCGGTCATATCGCGCAGGACATATGTGAATATTTCGCGGGCCGTTTTCCTGTATTCCTCTTTCCCTGTTGCCTGGAAAGTCTCGATGTAGGCCATCGCCAGCAGGGCCTGGTCGTAGAGCATCTTCTCGAAGTGGGGGACGAGCCATTCAGCGTCGGTGGAATAGCGGTGAAAGCCGAATCCGATATGGTCGTAGATGCCTCCCTGCCGCATTGCCTGGAGGGTCTTTTCCACCATCGAAAGGGCTTTTTCATCTTTGTAGCGCTTCCAGTATCGAAGTAGAAACGAAAGGTTGTGGGGACTGGGAAACTTGGGGGCGCCGCCGAAGCCGCCGAGCTTATCATCATATATGGCGGCGAAGTGCTGGTAGGCGCTTTTCAGGACGTCTTCCCCCGGTTCCTCTCCGGCCGGAACCGCCGGCTGTTGTTGAAGGGCTTCGGCGATCTTGTCGGCGGATGTTGTAAGCTGGTCCCGCTGCTTCGCCCACATGTCTTTTATTCTGAGAGAGAGCTCATACAGGCCGATTCTACCGAAGCGGCTTTCCCTGGGGAAGTAGGTCCCTGCCAGGAAGGGCCTTTTCTCCGGCGTCATGAAGATGGTGAGGGGCCATCCTCCGCTGCCGGTCAATATCTGGCAGACAGTCATATAGAGCTTATCCAGGTCCGGCCTTTCCTCCCTGTCCACCTTGATGCAGATAAAGACATCGTTCAGCATTCCGGCCGTTTCCTGGTCTTCGAAGGACTCCTGCTCCATGACGTGGCACCAGTGGCAGGTGGAATAGCCGATGGAAAGGAAGATGGGCTTGTCTTCCTTACGTGCTTTCCCAAAGGCCTCCTCTCCCCACGGGTGCCAGTCCACCGGGTTATAGGCATGTTGCAGCAGATAGGGGCTCTTCTCCCGGATGAGGCGGTTTGGCTTTTTGAGGATATTTGAATTGTGCACAGGATTCAAAGGGTTATTATCTTTTCAAGCAATCCTTTCTACCTGGCTGCTCTGTGCTTCGTAATGATATCGCTCAGGTAAAAATATTCTCGATTGTCATTTGCCAGTTGAATGGCAATGATTTCATCGAAACTGGTATTAACCAGGTACTCGTTCAGCTCAAGTAACTGCCTCAGGGCGTCTTTGGCTGTATCTCCTTGTCCAAAACCTATTACTTGCATGTTATCAATATCAGGTTCAGAACCAGTCGTTTCGGGTTGATGTGTAAAGCCTTCAGTCGAAATAAAAATATATCTTTTCATCTTAGACCAACCTGTACTCAGTTTCGTGAACGGAGAGATACTTCTCAATCACAGACATTATCTCGGTGCATTCATCCTCCCCGATATCTTCCCAGTCTTCCTCGCTAACGGGTTCAATCTCCCATCCAAAACCATAATTGCTGTCTTCTGCAGACCAGTAATAGGTTCTTCCTTTATAGTTGACTTCACCACTCGCAAGGTAGTCGTCTAACTGACGACGAAGGTATTTTGAATCTATTGTTATAGAAAACTTATCGGTCATGTTTACATTCATAAATCATATTTGGAATCATGTTCTTTCACCTATAGCCTTGACTGAAAACTTTTTGAGAATAAGTTTGCACCTTTCATAGGCGTATTGATACATAAGTAAATCACCACAGTTGTCAATCTGATAAGCTTCGCCATCGCGAATATTTATTTTCTTGAGCTCATATAACATGCCCCCGTAATCTGCCTCATCCTCAATTTCAGAAGTATCTATGATTACAACGTTTGAATTCATGCCAATGCCTACGATTTTACCTTCATCTGCATAAGATCGACTCTTATTTCTCGTGGATGATTTCTTACACTTCTCCTAAATTTTGGACCATTTGTCTTCACTAATATGTTTAAGGATCTTGATATCCCGCAGTTGTTGAAGAATCTGCCTTATCTTGTCTCTGATGTGCTTATTGGCAGGGTAGTATTTTTGAAATTCAAGCTCATAGTCGTACATATCACTTGTTCTAAAAACCTCCACCTCCGGTATCCTCTCATAAACTAATTTTTGCCATCCAAAAAGGTCATCTACTGTGAGAGCAGGTTTGAGCAGCGTACTCTCTTTTTCTTTCAGTTCGATAATCTTGGACTTGATCTCGGGCTTCTGCAGGATTTGCTTATTCTTTTTCTGAACGATTTTATACAGCTTTTCATATTCTTCGATATACTCAGCGTCAGGTTCAAATTTGTATTGTTGAGACTTCAGTCTGTTGTAGAGCCCGTATACGTCCGATACGATTTCATCCCTGATTTTCGCTTTAATGATCGCATTTACTTCAACATTGTCTCTCAATCCGCCCGCGGTGAGATTAGACGAACCGATTGACACGAGAACATTCGCTGCCCCTCTTATTATGTATATTTTCGGGTGATAGACCGGGGCGTCGTCTGTGACAGGGTCGCTGAAGCAAAATAGCTTCAAGTTCATTCCACTCTTTGACATACCGTTCAAAATTCTTAGGGCGCTTGGTTCAGTAGTCTTGAAATCTAGTCCGACCAAGAATTCCGCCTTTCCATTGTTCTTCAAGCATTCTTTCAGGCATTCCTCAATAAGATGCAAACCTGAGAATTTCATGAACGCGACTGCAAAGTTAAGCGCCTTTGCCTTTGAAATTCGCAAATGTAATGCATCTAGGAGCGTACTCTTGATATTATCGGTGAATAACACTTACATTCGACCTAATCGCTATCGATTCTCGTACGATGTTAACAAGAGATTTGGGGCTCGCATGTCAAATGACGAAAGGGTTCCCTCTCAAGCAGGTTCCTTCTACGTATCAGGGCTATTGACGGGTATATCTTAATACAGCAGGGAGTTTATTACCAGCCCGGTTGGGAGCTTGGGGTAGAAGTAGGTGGACTTGCCGGGCATCCTGTCTCTGGCCTGGGCAACTTTTATTATGCTTTCCACCGATATGGGCCTGAGAAGGAACGCTGCCTGGTATTCCCCCGAGGTCACCTTGCCGACCGCCTCGGTGCCCTCGGTCGTATAGGCAATCTTGTTCATCTCCTGAGTTAGTCCCAGCATTCCTTCCAGAACGATATGGTGAAGCAGGCTGACCTCAAGCCGGCAGTAGGCCTGCGACCTGTCTTCGGGCAGGAACTTCTTTATGTCGGCATCCGGTTTCAGAGAGAGAATGAAGTAATTGTTCTCCTCCAGTCCGTAGCAGCAGAACGTGGTGAGTTCCCCGGTATCCCGTTCGATAAAGCTCGCGAGCCTGCTGATGTAGTTATCGGGGTCGAGTTCGGCCACCGGGAAGGTGTAGATATCGAAGTATTCTATCAGTTTTCCTTTCAGTTCCGACAGCAAATTGCGGCTGGCCCCTTTTATCATTCGATGGACCGGCAGGACCAGCAGGCCGGGGTCGTTCATGGACACAAGCCCCATGAGCGCGAAGTTATAGGCCTGTATCTTTGGCTCGGGACCGGCCTGGCCCTTTTCCGCCTTTTCAGCCGCCATCTTTTCCTGGCGGTATTTTAAAGCTGTCTCATAGCGGTGGTGCCCGTCAGCGATGAACAGGGCTTTCTTGAAAAAATGTTCCTGAAACCGGACGATAACCTCGGCTTTGCTTATTGCCCAGAGATTATGGCTTTCCCCGTTATCCCCGGAAATTTGAAGGACTGGGGCAGCCTCCCTGGCTTCCGCAAGCGCGGCGCGTACCTTTTCGTCTTTGTTCTCGTACAGCGCGAAGATGGGGCTGGTATTCGCCTGGCAGGCACGGAGGAGATTCAGGCGGTCCATCTTGGGGCCTTCCAGGGTGCCTTCGTGAGGGAAAACCGTCTTTTTTTCGCTTTCAATGGAAGGCTCTTCCAGTTTTACCCTGGCAAGCAGGGTTGTCCTGCTGAAGCTCTTGCCTTTGTACTGAAACTGGTGTTCGTGCAGGTAAAAGGAGGGGCCTTGCTCCGGCTGGAGCAGACCCTTATTCAACCATTCCTCCATCGTCTTTTGGGCGCGGGAATACTTGTTATTGACCGGAGAGTCATCGGGCATCTCCTCGCCGTACTCGACATGAATCATGTTGTAGGGACTCTTTTGCAGCAGCGCCTTCTGCTGTTCCGGAGAGATAATGTCGTATGGAGGGCAAAGAACCTGGGAAATATCTGGAATGAGCTGGGTATTATACCTCAGGCCGCGGAAAGGGAAGATGTCTGCCATAAAACTTATTCGAAAACTCCTGAATATTCTACAGGGTCACGGGGCCTTTTGCAAAGGAAAAATGGTAGAAAATGCGGGATTTAAGTGATATACTCACCGAACATCTTTATTTCGGAGGCGCGGCTATGGCCGGCATTGATGAGGTCAAAGCCAGAGCAGAGAAGCTCAGAGAGCAAATCAATTACCATAACCATCGCTACTATATCATGGATAGCCCCGTGGTCAGCGATGCAGACTACGACGCGCTTATGCGCGAGCTGAAGCAGCTCGAAGAGCAATATCCCGAACTGATAACCCCCGATTCGCCCACCCAGAGGGTGGGCGCGCCTTCGCTGGCCCAGTTTGGAGTGGTGGAACACCGTTTTCCCATGCTTAGCCTGGGGAATGCCTTCTCCGCCGGGGACCTGAGGGCCTGGCACAAGAGGGTCAGCGGCCTTCTAGGCGGCAGGACTTTCGATATGGTATGCGAGTTGAAAATAGACGGCCTGGCCGTTGCCCTAACCTACGTCGAGGGGAGATTAGCTGTCGGAGCTACCCGCGGCGATGGTTTCAGAGGCGAGGACATCACGCAGAATCTGAAGACCATACGCAGCATACCCCTCTCCCTGCCCGCGGGATGCCCTCCGCGTTTCGAGGTGAGGGGTGAGGTGTTCCTGCCCAAAAAGGGTTTCAGGAAGCTGAACGAAGAAAGGGAAAGGCAGGGGCTGCCCCTTTTTGCCAATCCCCGGAATGCCGCTGCCGGCTCCGTGAGGCAGCTTGATTCCAGAATTACGGCCCAGCGTCCCCTGGATATGCTTGTCTATGCCCTGGGATGGGCTGAGCGCTGGAATCCCCCTCCCACCCACTGGGAAACAATGCAATATCTAGGGGGCCTGGGGTTCAAGTTGAACTCCGCCAACAGGCTGGTATCAACGCTTGAAGAGGTGGAGGCCTACCATCACGACTTCGAGGAAAAGCGGGACAGCCTGGAATACGAGGCGGACGGAGTCGTGGTTAAGGTTAATCCGCTGGCTTTCCAGGAGGAGCTAGGCAACGTTGGCCACGAGCCGCGCTGGGCGCTCGCTTATAAGTTCACCCCGGTCCAGGTCACTACCCTGCTTGAGGATATCGGAGTGAGCGTGGGCAGGACCGGAAGCCTGGTGCCCTACGCGGTGCTCAAACCGGTCAACATCGGCGGGGTCACCGTGAGCAGAGCGACTTTACATAATATTGAAGACCTGCACCGGAAGGATATTCGAAAGGGAGACGTGGTCTTCGTGGAGAGAGCCGGAGACGTTATTCCTCAGGTTGTAGGCCCCGTCGACAGGGAGAGGCCGGACAGGTCTCAGCCCTTTGAAATGCCCGATAAGTGCCCCGTCTGCGGCGCCGGGGTCTATAAAGAGGAGGGGATAGTGATGTACCGATGCCCCAACTCCGCGTGCCCGGCGCAGGTACAGCAAAGGGTCGGACATTTCGCCTCCCGGGGCGCTATGGACATCGAGGGCATCGGGGAGAAGATGTCCGTGGCGCTCATTGAAAACGGGCTGATTCAGGATGCCGCCGATATCTATTTCCTCACAAAGGAGAAGCTCCTCGGTATGGAGAGGATGGCTGAAAAAAGCGCCTCGAATCTGCTGGAGTCCATCCGGGGCAGCAGGGACAGGTCTCTGGCGCGGCTCATTTTTGCCCTGGGCATCTTTCATGTGGGCGAGGAGTTTGCTCAGGTGCTGGCGGACCATTTCAAGAGTCTGGACCGCCTGGCGGCGGCTATTGAGGAAGAACTTATGACGATTCCGTCAGTCGGGCCCAAGATAGCCCGGAGCGTGGCGGCCTTCTTCATGGATGAGAGGAACAGGGAGATAATCAGGAAGCTGAAAGAGGCGGGAGTCCAGACAGAGGAAAAGGCCGCGAAGGCGGAGGCTCTGCCTCTCGCAGGGAAGGAGTTTGTCATAACGGGCAGGCTTTCGTCCATGTCCAGGCAGCAGGCGGAGGACAAAGTGAAAGCGCTGGGCGGCACGGCTGGAAGCAGCGTGACGCGGAAGACTACCTTCCTGGTGGCTGGAGAAGAGCCCGGCTCCAAGCTGGATAAGGCCCGTTCCATGGGAACGCAGGTCATCACGGAAGAAGAGTTCCTGAAGATGATCGGAGGCAAATAACGTGAAGCTCATCGTTGGTCTGGGCAATCCGGGCCCCGAGTACGCCGCCAGCAGGCATAACGCGGGCTTTCTCTGCGTCAACAAGCTTTCGAAAGCTTTCAGGATATCCCTTAATCAGAAGCACAGCCGTTCTCTTTCTGGAAAAGGGACAGTTTCTGGTGAAGAGGTGGTTCTGGCGAAGCCCCGCACTTATATGAACAACAGCGGCGTCGCCATCAGATTACTGATGCAGAACTACCGGGCGGCTCTCTCCGATTTACTGGTCATCTATGACGACATGGACCTTCCCCTGGGAAGGCTACGCCTGAAGCTGGAAGGTGGCGCCGGAGGGCATCATGGGATGGAATCAATCATACGTGAAGTGGGAGGCAGCTCCTTTGCAAGGTTGAGAGTTGGCATCGGGAGGCGCGAAGGACTGGATGGTGCTGACTATGTGCTGTCGGAATTCCTCCCGGAGGAGAGCGAGGCGATCAATCAGGCGCTGGAAAGGGTCACGGAACTTCTCCCCGTCCTTTTGAAACAGGGCGTGGCAAAAGCCATGAACGAATTCAACAGGTGAGTCTTACTTTTTGCTGCGGATGGGAAGCAGCGCCCAGGATACCAGCAAAAGCCCACTCGCTCCGAAAGCTATGATGTACTCTAACGCCATTTGACTCCCCCTTTTGTCAACTACCGGTTTGACGTAGCCCCGCTCAGGGCCATTTAAAAACTTATGCCTTAATTCTAGGTTGGAAATGTTTCACGAATATTACGACACAGTTAAATATTTGTTACACGGAGGAAAACGTAGGGGCGGTTCATGAACCGCCCCTACAGGACCTTCTCCCCCCGCTCGCCCGTGCGGACGCGTATGACCTCTTCGACCGGGATTATGAAGATCTTGCCGTCTCCTATGTTGCCGGTCCTGGAGGCAGTGATGATTATGTTGATGACTTTTTCCGCGTCCTGGTCCCTCACTACGACTTCCATCTTCAGCTTGGGAAGCATATCTATGCTCACCTTTTCACCGGTGCGGCCCACATGGGTGACGCCTTTCTGTATGCCCCTGCCGACTACGTTGACGGTGTTGAGGCCGGCAAAGCCCTGACTTGCCAGGGCCGTCTTCACTTCCTCCAGCTTTTCCGGCCTGATAATCGCTTCTATCTTTTTCATTAACTTTCCTCTCGTGATGATAATTTTCCACAAATACTACTAGTACTTAGTTGCACAAATGCGCGTCATGAAGATTCTTCGCTACGCTCAGAATGACAACCCTATCCTGTCACCCTGAGCAAAGCGAAGGGTCTCAAACATCGTCAATATTACGACTATCAATGCAATTAAGCATTAGAGCTGGTAGGCTCTTTCGCCATGCTGTGCCATATCCAGACCTATCATTTCTTCATCCCTGGTAACGCGGAGCCCCATGGTCCAGTCGAGTATCTTCAAGATGAGGAATGTCATACCAAAGGACCATACCCAGGAAACTCCGACGGTCAGAAGCTGTATGCCAAACTGCCCGGCATTTCCATAGAAGAGCCCGTTGGCGCCGGCCGCGTTAATGGCGGTGGAGGCGAAAAGCCCTGTGGCTATTGCGCCCCAGGTGCCGCCTATGCCGTGGCAACCCCATACGTCCAGGGAATCATCCAGTTTCAGTTTCGCCCTGAGCTGGAGCGCCATGTAGCAGAAGACTCCGGCGCCAAGCCCGATAATGATGGCTGCCAGAGGACCTACATATCCCGAGGCGGGGGTGATTGCCACCAGTCCAACAACAGCTCCTGTCGCGGCCCCGACAACACTGGGCTTGCCGCCGCGCCACCAGCTGATGGTCATCCAGCTCAGCGCGCCCATTGCCGCCGCTGTATTGGTGACTACGAAGGCGCTGGTTGCGAGAGCGCCCGCCGACAGGGCGCTACCTGCGTTGAAGCCAAACCAGCCGAACCAGAGCAAGCCGGCTCCCAGGACTACATACGAGATATTGTGCGACTCCATGGGCTCTTTGTTAAAACCCAATCTCTTCCCCATAACCATGGCCGCTGCCAGCGCAGCCACGCCGGAGCTTATGTGCACCACGGTCCCTCCGGCGAAATCGAGGGCGCCGAGCTGGCGCAGCCATCCTCCCGTCCCCCACACCCAGTGGGCCAGAGGGTCATAAACAAACGTTGCCCACAATATTGTAAAAATGAGGAACGTTTTGAATTTCATTCGCTCCGCGAAGGCTCCGGTTATGAGGGCCGGAGTTATGATGGCGAACATGAGCTGGAAGACCATGTATGCCTGGTGAGGGATGGTAGCGGCATAATCGGGATTAGGTTCCCCACCCACGAGATTAAGTCCAACCCATTTGAGGCTTCCTATTACTCCGCCTATATCCGGGCCGAACGCGAGGCTGTATCCGTACAGTACCCACTGCACGCTTATGACGGCGGCTATCACAAAGCTCTGCATGATGGTGGCAAGGGCGTTTTTCCTTCTGACCATGCCGCCGTAGAAAAAGCCCAGCGCGGGGGTCATCAGCAGGACCAGGGCAGCGGAGGCCAGGACCCAGGCAGTATCTCCAGCATCGATTTTGGGTGGCATCAATTTGCTCCTTCAAAAAAAGTTGATGCCTTAAATACTAGGATAGGACTGTTTCGAATATGTTACGAGGGAGTTAAATGTTTGTTACACGGAGCAACGGGTAGGGGCGGTTCATGAACCGCTCTGATGTCTGCTGTTCTGGCTGCCTACCGGCTTACAGCGCTTTCTCGCCCCGCTCGCCCGTGCGGACGCGTATGACGTCCTCAACGGGTATTATGAAAATCTTGCCGTCGCCGATATTGCCGGTCCGGGATGCTGAAATGATTACATTTACCGCTTTGTCTACATCCTGGTCTTTTACCACGAGCTCCATTTTGAGCTTGGGAAGCATATCTATGCTCACCTTTTCACCGGTGCGGCCCACATGGGTTATGCCCTTTTGTATGCCTCTGCCCACTACATTGACCGTATTCAGTCCCGCGAACCCCTGGTTTGCCAGGGCTGTCTTCACTTCTTCCAGCTTTTCCGGCCTGATAATCGCTTCAATCTTTTTCATTAACTGTTTCCTCTCGTTATGAGAATTTTCCATCTAATACCAAGCTGTAGGGGCAATTCATGAATTGCCCCTGCGAGAGATTGCTTCGTCGCCCAGTTCCTTGCATGACACATAAAATATTGCATCTGTATTAGAGCTGGTAAGCCACTTCACCGTGTTGAGCCATGTCGAGGCCCATTTCTTCTTCCTGCTTGTTCACACGGAGACCCATGGTCCAGTCGAGTATCTTCAGGATAAGAAATGTCATGCCGAAGGCCCATACCATTGAGACGCCGATGGCCAGAAGCTGGACTCCCAGTTGTCCGGGGTTCCCGAAAAAGAGTCCGTCAGCGCCCCCTTTGTTGATGGCAGTGGAGGCGAAAAGACCCGCGGCGAGGGTCCCCCATATGCCGCCTATGCCGTGACAACCCCAGACGTCAAGGGAATCATCGAGTTTCAGCTTCGCCCTCAGCTGCAGCGCCATGTAGCAAAAGATTCCGGCGCCAAGGCCGATGATTATCGCGGACATGGGCCCGATGTAGCCGGCGGCCGGCGTAACCGCTGCCAGCCCCACCACTCCTCCTGTAGCCGCTCCTATGATGCTGGGTTTGCCGCTGCGCCACCAGCTGATGGTCATCCACGTGAGAGCGGCCATGGCGCCTGCCGTATTGGTTGCGAGGAAGGCGCTGCCCGCCAGAGCTCCTGCCGAAAGAGCGCTGCCCGCGTTAAAGCCGAACCATCCAAACCATAAAAACGCCGCTCCCATTACAATATAGGAAGCATTGTGCGACTCCATGGGTTCTTTGCCGAAACCCAGCCTCTTTCCCATTACTATGGCTGCCGCCAGTGAAGCGAAACCTGAGCTGATGTGCACCACGATTCCGCCGGCAAAGTCCAGCACCCCGAGGTTGCGAAGCCATCCGCCTGAGCCCCACACCCAGTGGGCCAGGGGGTCGTAAACGATGGTTGCCCACAGTACAGTGAAAATAAGGAAAGCCTTGAACTTCATTCTCTCGGCAAAGGCGCCGGTAATGAGGGCGGGGGTTATAATGGCAAACATGAGCTGGAAGAGCATGAAGACCTGATGAGGTATGGTGGCGGCATAGTCGGGATTGGGATCGCCACCCACGAGGTTAAGTCCAACCCACTTGAGGCTTCCTATCACGCCGCCCACGTCTGGACCGAAGGCGAGGCTATACCCGAAAAGTACCCATTGAATGCTTATGATAGCGATGACAATGAAGCTTTGCATGATGGTGGCCAGGGCATTCTTTCTCCTGACCATGCCTCCGTAGAAAAAACCCAGGGCGGGGGTCATTATGAGTACCAGGGCGGCTGCTCCCAGGACCCAGGCCGTATCTCCGGCGTCAATCTTAGGCGGCATATTCACTCCTTTATAACAGGCAGAAACTCGATAATTGTTGCTATTATATTAAGGGAATGTTACGTTTATGTTACGCGGCCTAATATCTCTCCTTGTCCACTTCTTCTTTCCCGGCCCCTGGTTTCGCATGTTCCTCACCATCAAGGGTGGCCGCGAAAGCGTCTTCCATTCGCTTTCGCAGTCCCTCCAGTGCTTCCCACAGCAGATAACCCAGGGCGGCCATGAACAGCAGGGGTACGGCGAGAGCAGGGTACCAGCCTAAAGAGAAGGACTTTATCACCCACGAAGTGGCCGGCAGGGCCAGGGCGATCAGCACCAGGATCATGATGCTTTCCCTGAAAGTTACCGCCAGAAAGGGGCGCTTGGTGCGTTTCATTGCTCTTGGCGACGAGAAAATGCTCTTCGTGACCAGCCCGGCGAGGCTTCTGAGGCGCCCCCATATGATTATGATGGAGGGCAGACACAGAGCCAGGGTGCTGAATCCGAGGAGGTTCCTCACCAGGACGGGAGACATGGACTGAGACACCGAGAGCTTTTCCACGAACTGGGTCGCCCAGGCTCCCGTCTGGAAAATGAGGCTTGTTATCGCCAGGTTGGACAGAATAATGATGACATCGCGTCTTATCCGGTTGGCGTAATCCGACGGCTGGCTGAAGCTCAGCCTCAGCGCTTCAAGCCAGCCCGAGAGAATTGACACATATTTTTTCAAACCGGCTGGAGCCGTCCTCACAGTCCATTCAGTTATTGCATCGGCCTTATTAAGAAGGTGGGGCATAGTGAAGGATGTAATAGTGGTGGTAGCGGCTATGGCCGGAAAGATGAAGCTGCTCGCCGCGGCGGAATCTCTGGCAACCTTGCCTATGAAGAGCGAGAACTCGCCCATCTGGGTCATGGTCGCGCCCACCCTGATGGGCGTCTTACCGCCGTATCCGGTCAGGAATGTGGCCACGGAATTCAATACCAGGTTGCCCGCGATAAACAGAAAAGACAGCAAAAGCGTGGGAAAGAAGAACTGCCGGATGGCTCCTATATCAATGAGCATGCCCATGGCCACGAAGAATAGAGCCGAGAACGTATCCCGGAGCGGCCTGGTAAGCTCCGATATCTCTCCCGAGTGCCTGCAATCGCCGATTACGGAGCCGATGAGGAAGGCCCCGACCGCGGCGGATAGTCCCAGATACCCGCTCAGCAGGGCGACGCCAAAGCAGAGACCCAGGCTCACCAGCAGGAGACTTTCCTGCGAGCCAAGGCGGTGAACGTAGTCGATTATGTTGTGAACGAGCCACTTGCCCAGCGCCAGAAGAACGAGAGTAAAAAGGGCAAGCCTGGCCAGGAGGAAAGTTGTTCCCTGCAGGTCGAGATGGCCGGTACTCACGATTCCGGATAGAATCGCTATCATCGCGACGGCGGCGAAATCCTCCAGTACCAGGACTCCCATGACGATACGGGAGGACATCAGGTGCTCTTTCCCCTGGTCTATGAGCGTCTTTACTATAATTGCGGAGCTGCTAACTGAGATGGCGGCGCCCAGGAACAGGGAGTCCAGGGTGGGCAGGCCGAGGAGGCTGCCCAGTTGAAATCCGATGAAGTACAGGCCCGGAATCTCGATCAGGGCGATGATAATGGAGACTCCGCCCATTTTTCTGATTTTACTCCAGCTGAACTCGAGCCCGACACCGAATAGAAGCAGTACGGCCCCCAGTTCACCCAGCAGCTTGATTATCTCCACATCCTTGACCAGGGGAATCGGCATGAACGGCCCGGTGATTACCCCGGCGATCAGATAGCCCAGTATCGGGGGCTGCCGCAAGAGGCGGAACAGCACCATCACGGCTCCGGCCGTTGCCATGATTATGGCGATGTCTTTGAGAAACTCTATTTCTTTGGGCATGGCACCCTTACCCGGTATATCTCCCAGCTGCCCTGCAGGTTATCCTCCCGGTAAACCAGCTCAAAAAGCTCAGGATTTCTGAAGAAGCTCTCGTTCAAAGTAAACCCCCTGGCCTGGGCAAACGCCCTTTCGTAAGGGGTGTCTGCTACATATTCTACACCGTATTTCTCCAGCAGGGGCATATCTCCGCGGAACATCTTCACTTCATCGCTTTGAATGGTGTCATAAGAGAGACCGTGGGCGAAGAGCCAGCCCTCGAAGCCCATGACTACCTGGCGTCCTCCCAGAGACGGGATGGGGTGATTGTGGGCCGAGCCCGTGAGGAAAAGAGAGCCGGGAGGAGTATTCTCCCTGACCCATTTCGCTATCCTTACCTCTTGCGCGCCCCACAGGAAATTCCTTTCCTGGCTGGTTCGGATGATGTTGAGGACTCCTCCGGTAATGAGCATGGCTATGAAGAAACAAAACAATGCGTATCGGATGGCTTTCAAGGAACTGGCCCGCACCCTGCCCAACCATACCGCTACCACCAGGACAGTCCCAATCTGCCAGTAGAGGAAAAGGTTATTGTTGTCCCATTCCCAGGGTTGTATTTTCACCGCGTTGCCGATGATGAACAGCAGGACGAAGGGGATGTAGAAAAGGACCTGGTTCCTTGAGGAGCGCCACAACGCGAAGGGCGGCAAAAGCAGCAACATCCCGGCATTCCATATCCAGAATTTGGCGAAAACCTTCAGTGACCCGGCAAAATGGGCAATCCATTCCATATTAAGATGTGGTTTCCCCAGACCTGCCAGTGTTTCGTGTGCCTCGCCTATCCAGCCGGGCCAGAAATTGAAGAAGTTGTGGCTGACCTGCTCTCTCACGCCGAGAAGCTGGGGCAGTGACACGGCGGCGGTCACAGCCACCAGAAGCGCAGCCTTTACATAAAAATCCCTGCGTCCTGTTCCCCACCAGTGACTCGAAGCCAACAGAAATCCCGTAATGACCACCATGGCCAGAAAGGAATGACTGTGAATGCGGGGCAGCAGTCCCAGCAAGAGGCCGGCGGCTACGAACGGCAGGTAACCGGTCTTATCGGCGTCGTGGGGTCTGGTTTCAGCCCCGTCCGCGCGGTATTGTCCCCTGTTCCCGACCAGCCTCAGCAGTATGAGCATCAGGGTCAGGCCCACGGCAACTCCAAAGGTCACAGCCCTTCGAGGCATAAAGAACAGGTATGTGGGATTTCCCAGGTAGAGTCCCACTCCGATGCTTTCACGGCTTTCCACGCCGAGGGAGGAACCCGTATATCCCCAGGGCAAATGGGACAACCAGGAGAAGAAGCCTCCTGACCTGGCGATGTCCTTGAAAGCCAGCAGGAACCCGAAGTTTCCCAGGAGCAAGAAGACAAGGCTTGCAAGGAGTCCCGTGCGCCGTGAGCCCCCGAGCTCCCGGGCTATCAGGTAAATCAACAGGAATATGGGTATCTGCAGCAAGACGTTAGAGACGACTATCCCCTGTCTCAGCGACATTCCGCCCTCCACCAGCGCCGCCGTATGTAAATCCACCAGGAAGGGATAGCGCAGGGGTGCGCCCACCAGAATCGGGTATTCGGGCGGAAAATTATCCCTCTCTGCGAAAGAGTTGATTATGGAGACGTGGAAGGGCGTGTCCGCCCAGACGTGCTCGGTGGCATACAGGTTTCCCTGGGCATCCGCGGGCAATATGGCATGGATATTAAGCGATGTGAAAAAGACGGCAAGAACGGACAGGAGAACAAGAAACTCAGTGGAAAGATGCCATCTCAGGCATGACCATTTGAGCCCGCTTTTGCCCCGTAGTAGAGGAAAGAAAACCGATGCCAGGAACGGCAACAAGAGGACAATGGAAGTAAGAATAATGACAAGTCCGGAAAGTAATCCTGTCAAAGAGGAAAGAAAATAAAGGACCCACACTCCCCCTGCCTGCCCCAGAACCATGCCGATGGCCAGGCGCCCTTCTGCGCCCTTGCCTGCTGCGGTAAGGCGAAGCAATGATACAAGGGATATTCCCCCAAGCAGTAGCGAGACCAGGTAAAAGAGGGCCAGCATCTCATCTCTATTTTAGCATCCCTCCTCTTTGAATTTCTTGACTTTTACAGCGCATTATTGATATATTTATGGCATCGGATAGTAGGTAATTGTTTACCGTGTCCCTGGTCATCTCGGAGGAGAGCCAGGGATTAAATTTTTTTAGGCCGCCTCTCCGGAGCGGATGGGCGGATTAACAGGGCCAGGATTAATGAAGAAGATTTATCCTAAAGAGGAAGTCTGCGTTAACTGCCATCTCTGCCAGGTCTGGTGCCTGGTGGAACACTCCAAAAGCAAGGATATCCTCAAGGCTTATAAAAGGGAAAAGGACCGGCCAATACCGCGTGTCCACGTGGAGGAGAAAGGCAACATTTCTTTTGCCGTCCAGTGCCGCCACTGCAAGGAGCCTGTCTGTGTCTATTCCTGCATTACCGGTGCCATGACAAAAGACCCTGTCACCGGCGTGGTGACGGTGGACTCCGAGAGGTGCATTGGCTGCTGGACCTGCGTTCTGGTTTGTCCCTACGGGGCGCCGCTGCCTGACTACGGCAATGAGCATGTAGTCAAGTGCGATCTTTGCCCCGGTCGGCAGACGCCTGTCTGTGTGGAAAACTGCCCCAATGAAGCCCTCATCTATGCCGAAGAGCCTGTTTCAGGTTAGACCACCATATACATTGACAGACAAGCCGAAATAAACAAAAACAAGAGAAGTCCATTGAAAAACTATCTTATTATCGGAAATTCCGCCGGCGGCATTGGAGCGTCCGAGGCCATAAGGGAGCTGGATAAGCAGGGTAACATCACAATCATATCCGATGAATCCTACCATACTTATTCCCGACCCATGATTTCGGAGTACCTCTCCCATGAGAGGACCTATGAGCAGATGTTCTTCCGCCCTGCTGACTTCTACACAAAGTGCGGCGTCAATTTCATGCCGGGCAAACGAGTTCAGAAGCTGGACCTGGGAGGCAGGAGTGTTCTTCTCGATGACAACCGGAAAGTGGCCTTTGACTATCTTTTGCTTGCTTGCGGCGGGCAGCCTATTGTGCCCCGCACCGAGGGTGGTGACCGGAAAGGTATCTTCTCGTTTACTACACTGGATGATGCCAAAAAGCTGGATAAGATAGTCAACATAGGTTCACAGGCGGTAGTAATCGGAGGCGGACTCATAGGCATGAGCCTTACCCAGGCGCTGGTCAAAAGGGGCGTGAAGGTCACGGTAGTGGAGCTCAAGGACCATGTTCTCAATACTATTCTGGATGCCCGGGCTTCTACTCTGGTGGAGGAAAAGCTCAAGGCGGCGGGCGTGAGGTTGGTTATGGGGCACACCGTCGCGAGGATCGTGGGTAAGTCCGACGCTGTTGAAGGAGTGGAGCTTGATAACGGGGAAAGAATTGATTGCGAGATGCTCGTTTTCGCCATAGGAGTTTCCCCCCGTCTGGAGCTGGTAAAGGGCACTGAAATCGCGGTTAACCGCGGGATACTGATAGACAGAAACATGAAAACAAGCTATCCGGGCGTCTATGCCTGCGGGGATATGGTTGAAGGGTACGATTTCCTGCTGAAAACCAACAGGCTCCTTCCTATATGGCCGGCGGCTTATGTCGGCGGAAGGGCTGCCGGCTTCAGCATGGGCGGCCTGGACAAAGAATATGCGGGCGCCACGGTCATGAATGCACTGAACTATTTCTCCTATCCTCTGGTAGCCGCGGGGCTGGTTAATCTGGAGAAAGATACCGGCTATGAAGTTCTGGTCTCTCTCAAGGCTCCCTATTACCGCAAAGTAGTCTTGAAAGATAATCGTATCGTCGGCCTGCTTTACGCGGGTTTGGTTGACAGGGCCGGTATTCTTTACGGTCTGATGAAAGACGGCGTGGATGTGAGCTCTTTTAAAGGTGATCTCCTTTCGCCTTCCTTTAACTTCGCCTCCATGCCGGAGGCTTTGAGAAAGGAACGATTGAAACTCACTCCGAAGGCGCAGGAGAAAGAAGGAGCGCTGCAGAGGGCCTGAAAGATAGCCTTCTTGCTGTCATTCTGGCTCTCTCTAATGGCATTCTGAGCGGAAGCGAAGAATCTGGATTCTTTAGTCGCTGTGCCCCTTCGGAATGACACGAATTCACAAGGGTAGTGACTTGACGGGATATTGAAATGAAGGATTTGTGGAAATATCAGAATCCCTACGGGGATGATAAGGTAATCGAGGCCTGCGGGCTTTTCGGAATGATGGATACCTCCGGAAAGCGGTTCTCCGGCTTGGATACGATTACCGGCATGGCAAATATGCACGACCGCAGCAACGGTCTGGGAGGCGGGTTTGCCGCTTACGGCATATATCCTGAATACGCCAACAGCTATTGCCTTCATGTGATGTATCTGACCGGCGAAAGCCGCAATGAGGTAGAGAGCTTCCTGAAGCAGAATTTCAAGGTCCTGGCCCATGACGAGGTCCCGACGCGGAAAACGGCTGCCATAGTTAACACTCCGCTTCTCTGGCGTTATTTTGTTGACGTAGTTGATACTGACGGCTCACGGCTGGCGGAAGAGGACTACGTGGTGGACAGGGTCATGAAGATAAATACCTGTTTCGATGAGGCCTTTGTCTTCTCCAGCGGTAAGAACATGGGGGTCTTCAAAGGCGTTGGATATCCCGAGGAGATCGCGGAATATTTCCGTCTGGATGAATATAAGGGCTACCTGTGGACGGCACACGGACGTTTCCCAACTAATACACCGGGCTGGTGGGGCGGCGCTCATCCCTTCAGTATCCTGGACTGGACTGTGGTGCACAACGGCGAGATTTCTTCCTACGGCATAAACAAGAGATACCTGGAGATGTTCGGGTACAAATGCACGATGCAGACCGATACCGAGGTCGTTGCCTACGCGGTGGACCTGCTGGTTCGCCGCCATAACCTTCCCATGGAAATCGTGGCCGACATACTGGCTCCTCCTTTCTGGACCGACATAGAGCGCATGCCGGAGAAGCAGAAAAAACTGTATACGACTCTTCGCCAGGTATATGGCAGCCTTCTGCTCAATGGACCTTTTACCGTAATCATCGCTCATCAGGGTGAAATGATAGGCCTGACGGACAGAGTGAGGCTTCGTCCTCTGACGGTCGCAACCAAAGGGGACCTGCTGTTCCTGTCTTCAGAGGAAGCCTCGATACGCCTGGTATGCCGTGACGTGGAAAAGACGTGGATACCTATGGGTGGGGAGCCTGTCATAGGACGGCTGAAGACGCCGGCGGATTCGATTATGAAACCCGCGAAGAAAAAGAAAGAGGCAGTGCATCCGGGATAAAGCAAACAGCAAACGGTAGGACAGGCGTCTCGCCTGTCAAGGAAACAGGATTCAGGGGCAAAGGACAGATGAAGACTTATATACCGACTCGGTTCAAGATTATACGCGATGACGCGCGCTGCATCAGATGCCAGGTCTGCGTGCGTCAGTGCAGCTTTGAAGCTCACCGTTACGATGCGGAGCTGGATGAAGTAGTTGGCATCAATGAGAAATGCGTTGATTGTCATCGCTGCGTGATATTTTGCCCCACTCAGGCATTGACGATTCAGAGCAGGCCTCTGGACTACAGGGAGAATTACAACTGGCGTCCTGAAGTCATCGAGGATATTTACAAACAGGCGGAAACAGGCGGTATCCTCCTCACGGGCATGGGCAATGACAAAGCCTATCCCATCTACTGGGACCACCTGGTGTTAAATGCCAGCCAGGTCACAAATCCTTCCATAGACCCGCTGCGTGAACCGATGGAGCTGAAGACCTATCTGGGCAGAAAGCCCGACAATGTAGACATAGATTTGAAGACCGGCGAGCTCAAGATGGAGCTGTCCCCCCAGATTGCCATCGACATTCCTGTGATGTTCAGCGCTATGTCCTACGGCGCCGTGAGTATAAATGTGCATGAGTCTCTGGCCCGCGCGGCGACAGAGGCGGGCACTCTTTTTAACACAGGCGAGGGTGGTCTGCACAAGAAATTATATAAGTACGGCTCTAACTGCATAGTCCAGGTTGCCTCGGGGCGTTTTGGCGTGCAGTCCGAATATCTGAACATAGGAAGGGCCGTTGAGATAAAGATCGGCCAGGGGGCCAAGCCTGGCATCGGAGGTCACCTGCCCGGAGAAAAGGTCAGTGTCGAAGTAGGCGCCACAAGGATGATCCCGGCGGGGACCGATGCTCTTTCGCCGGCCCCCCAGCACGATATTTATTCCATCGAGGACCTGTCTCAGCTAATCTATGCGCTCAAAGAGGCCACCAACTATACCAAACCCATCAGCGTGAAAATCGCTGCGGTGCATAATGCCGCCGCCATTGCCAGCGGCATGGTCAGGGCCGGAGCGGATATCATAGCTCTGGACGGCATAAGGGGTTCAACCGGAGCCGCCCCCAAGGTCATCCGCGATAATGTTGGAATCCCCATCGAGCTTGCCCTGGCCGCCGTTGACCAGCGGTTAAGGGACGAAGGTATAAGGAACCGCGCCTCGGTCGTTGTGGCAGGCGGCATAAGGAGCAGCGGGGACGTGCTGAAAGCGATCGCTCTTGGCGCTGACGCGGTTTATATCGGTACGGCAGCGCTCATTGCTCTGGGCTGCACCGTTTGCCAGCAGTGCCCCACAGGACGCTGCGCCTGGGGAATCTGCACCACCGACCTTTCTTTGACAAAAAGGATTAATCCTGAGATAGGGGCCCGCCGTTTGGTGAACTTGCTCAGAGGCTGGAGCCGGGAGATGAAGGAGATGCTGGGTGGCATGGGTGTCAACGCCCTGGAGAGTCTTCGCGGCAACCGACTTCACCTGCGCGGCGTGGGTCTCACGGATACGGAGCTCAAAATACTGGGTGTCCAGATGGCAGGGAGCTAGATATGTCGGCAGTGTCAACCAGAGACAAGATATACACAATAGATGCCATGGGCATGCACTACAAAGTTCTTAACGCAAAGCTGCGGGAGGCTGTGGCGTCCGGAATCATGAGAATAGACCTTATCAACGTCTTCGGACAGCGCTATATAGGCACCGACCTTAACAAGCCCGTGGAGATTCATATTTTCGGCGTTCCGGGCAATGACCTGGGCTCTTTTATGAACGGCCCCAGAATTGTCGTTCACGGCAATGCGCAGGACGGCTGCGGAAATACCATGAACGAGGGCGAGATCATAGTGCATGGAAATGCCGGAGACATAATCGGCCTTTCCGCCCGCGGAGGCAAGATTTTTGTGAAAGGCGACGCGGGATACCGCGTGGCCATTCACATGAAAGAATACCTGGAGAAGAAACCGAAGCTGGTCATTGGCGGTACGACGCAGGACTTCGTTGGCGAGTACATGGCCGGCGGAATTCTGGTGCTGCTGGGACTGGGGTTGAAGCCGGGAGAGAAACATCACGCCAGGTATATCGGTACCGGCATACACGCCGGCGTCATATATTTGAGGGGCGATGTGGAGAAGCACCAGCTGGGCAAGGAAGTGGGAGTGGCGGAGCTAAAAGAAGAGGACTACGCTGTTTTGAAACCACTGATAGAGGAGTTCTCCGGGCATTTTGGCTTCAACGCCGCCGAAATATTAAAGGGCAAGTTCAACAAGCTCTTTCCCCTCTATTTGCGACCCTACGGCCGCCTGTACGCGTAGAAATCCCCCTCAATACACCCCTGTACTCTCTGAAATATTCTGAAGAAGAACAATGGGATCCTTTGGTCTCCCTTGTTAAACAATCAGCCATTTTGTTTCCACTTTCAACTGGAGATAACGGTGGTCATATGTGGGGCCAAGCCTCTAAACGTTCAAGCCATTCTCGAAAATGTGGACATTCAGAGCGGATATTTTCAAGACCTATCTTAGATATTGCGTTGTATCCTGACAGCGGCTTTTGGTAACCAGGCACGAGAGATTCCACACGTTTCGAAGGGGCTGTGTGTGGAGAATCATTGATTTCCTCTGGGGTTGTGAACTGGTTACGAATCAACTGAAATTGCTGGATTAAATCTGGACGACTAATTCCCTGCCCAAAAAGTTCACAGTTACTGAAGAGAAGACCTTCAAACTCGTGCATCACCACATATGGAATGAAACGTCGTGGGTCGAAACCAGTCCCAAGTTGCTGGCTAATATCTGCGAGTAATGCCCCTTCAACTGTGGCTGCTTTCTGCGTAAATTGAACGCCTCCTGCTCGCTGCCGTCCAGGCCACGCCTTATCTCCAGTCTGCGGCAAAGCATAATAGTCAACCATCGTGGTTGCTAAACAATGCGGGTCTTCTTTAAGGTGGTTGAGAATATCTTTGCGCACTTCCTTCCAAGCCCGGATGCCACCGCGGCGACTGTGTTGCCGGGCATTACCTACAAGTCGGGCGCTTACGCTAACGTAGCCATGTGAGCAAAGATGTTGGGCGAGGACCTCATTGACAAAAGTTTCTTCCGTTATGCCTTCGACGTGAATTAACAGTCTGTACACGCAGTTATCGCCTTTCTCGGGCGACCACCCAATTCGTTTTTCTCCCATAGCTGACCAAGACTATAGTCTTCCAACCAAACTTGCAATCTATCCGAGTCCAATCGGGTAAACTGGGTACCTTCGTTGATGCGCTCGGCTACCAATACATCCTCAGCTTGGAAATGGTCCAATAATAGGGATGATTGCGTCGAAACGATCACTTGGTTGCTGACCGCTGCCTGCTTTACCAGCGAGGCAAGGATAGCAATAGCGTAGGGATGCAGACCAAGTTCTGGTTCATCGATCAGAATTACCGACGGCCGATAGGTTTCAGGCTGCAAGAACAGCGTCGCTAGCGCTATGAAACGAAGAGTGCCGTCTGAAAGCGATGAGGCATCAAAATAAGCTTCGGACCCCCTATGCCGCCATTCAAGCCGTATCTTATCCTTATTGAGTTGTTGCGGTTCCAGCATGAAATCATCAAAAAAAGGGGCAACACGCTGTATAGTATTACGGATCAGAACATAGGAAGCTTTGTGCTTTTCTCGCAGATAATAAAGAAAGGCGGCAAGATTTGAGCCATCAGGACGCAAATATCGGTTGTCATTTACGTCCGCTGTTTTTTTCATTGACGAAGTCGAGCTAGTGTCATGAAAATGATAAAGTCGCCACCGATGAAGGTGATCCCGCACATATTTCGTGACCTTTCTTTGATCAGAAGCACTGATTCCAGCTTCTTTACCTATTTTAGAGAGTCCTTCCTCGTACGGTTGGTTTGGGTAGAGAGTCTTGTTCCAATAATAGACAGTCTCAGATTGCGGTATGAGTTCGTCGGCATCTGTCGGTTGAAGCGCAATCTCATATTGATTTGTTCCACCTTCAAAATAGATATGGAAATAAACTTTTTCCGTGAATTTTGAGCCGAAGTGCAACACCTTCTCTGCGCCGCCTGCCTTAGCCACGTAGTCTTGCAAGAGACCCTCTCGAATAGCATTAAGGAAAGAGAAGACACCAATGAAGTTGGATTTTCCCGAGCCGTTAGCGCCGATGAGTATGTTGATCGCTCCAAGCTTCAAAGCTTCGACGGAAGCAATGCTCTTGAATCCTTTCACAGTAATATTAGCTAGTTCAACCATTGACTTATTATGCTTTCACACACCACTTTTCCCAAATGAGTTAACTAATGAACGCTGTATTGGATAGAATATTACACAGTAATAACCTTCTTTTCAAGACCCGCCGACTCATTTCTGTCTGCTCGCCTGATCAAAGGGATCTTTCGGTGTTAATCCCGGCTTGCCTGAATCAGCGGGATGTCATCTTCGAGCCATTGAAGTTCAAATATTGCACCCTCACCCAAGAACAGAGGCCTTTGCACATTCCATCATACCGTGCAATCCGCAAGCCCCTCGTCACCAATAGATAGCTGATCGCCACGTGAGGTCTTCAAGATTGAGCCACGGACCGGCTGGACGAAAAGGCGCAAACCAGGGAGACAGTTACGTCTGAAGCCCCATCTTCTTGGCCCATTTTGCTTTGGTCTTCGCGACAAGCTCCGGGCTGCTCTTCACGGCAATTGGGAATTCGCTCATCCAGTCAAAGGGTTTGCAGGCATTGATGATTGCCCTCGAGTTATAAAAAGCCTTCGTAGGTTTGCGGATCAGGGGGTCGAGCGGGCTGGCCCAGGCCTGCCGTATGATATCTATGTCCTTCTCGGGGTCGCATCTGAAACACATTGCCCACAGCACATCGGTGATGTCGGTCGGGTCGATGTCCTCGTCTACCACCACGACAAACCTGCCCATATAGGCACCTTGCCTGTTTTGGTCTGCGATTAATGCTGCCTGTTTGGCGTGTCCCGCGTACCGCTGCTTTATGGCGATAGCTGTGAAAGTGTGTACCCCGAACTCGTGCTGCCAGACTCCTCTGACGTCCGGTACGCCCGCATTCACCACGGCGTTGTGAATGAGCGCGCTCCTCACGATACCCTGGAAGCAGTGATTATCTGAAGGAGGACGGAATGGCGGCGCGCCGCACAAAATGGGGTTGTTCCTGTGATAGATGCGTTCCACCTCTATTATGGGTGCCGCTCTTTCTTTGCTGCCGTAGTATCCTGTCCATTCTCCGAAAGGTCCTTCCTGCCTTTCTTTTCCCACAGGCGACCAGCCAACGAAAACAATCTCCGCGTCAGCCGGTATAAGCAGGCCAGTGCTCTCGTCGCGGATTACTTCTATTGGCTCTCCCCTGATAGCTCCGGCAAAGTTATATTCGGATACAGCGCTCAAACCGGTGGAACTGGCGCCGAAAATTACCGGGTGCTGCCCTACGGATACAGCCACCGGACAGGGCTTTCCCTGCGCGTGAAACTTTTCGCGGTGAATCTTTCCGTGCCTGCCGGGAGACATGTACCAGCCTGAGGTCTTCTCATCGTGGACCATAACCCTGTAAGTTCCAAGATTAGTATCGCCCGTATCCGGGTCCCGAGTTATGACGGCATCCCCGGTGCCGATGTACCTTCCTCCGTCCAGCTCATGCCATCTGGGGACCGGGAATTTAAGAAGATTCACATCCTCTCCGGAAAGGACGTTTTCCAGTATAGGGCCGCTCTTAACAATCTTGGGGTTGTAGTCTTTGGCCTTGTTCTCCCATTCGCCTATGTGCTGGCGGACAACCTGGCTCAGCTCCCATTCCGAGTGAGTAATGGGCAGTCCCAGAGTCAGCGCCACACGGCTGGGCGCGTTGACGAAGGAACACAGTAGTCTGTAGCCGGCGGGATAATCTTTGATATTGTCGAAAAGGAGGGCCGGGGATTCTTTCCTCCTGTTCAGTTCCGTGATGCATCCTATCTCCAGGTCCCAGTCGGCATTCTCGATTCTCAGCAGCTCTCCCATCTTGTCCACATCTTCCATCCACCCTCTCAGATCCTTCCTATTTGCCAACGTATTCCTCCTGCCTCTATTCGCCTTGAACTGCTAAAAGATCACTTATCCGGGAGCTTGCCAATTATCTACCACTCTTTTCTTTTCTGTCAACACAGATGGATATTCAACAAGTCATATATATGTGTTAAAAATATCACAAACTTGACCAACGATTAACTAATTTATTATGATAAGGTTACATATATAGTCTTATATATCATCATAGTCAAGTCGCCAGGAAAGAGTTTGTAGGAGGTGCAATATGAGAAAAATGACAATATAGCTTCTTCGCGTCACCAGGGAAATACCGGGAAAATACAATGGGAGAAGACAGAGTGAAAGGTAATATGATGAGAGATTTGTTTGGCGCTCCGCTACGAGCATTTGGCAAGCTAAACAGGTTGGTTGGCTTGCGGCGCATGGCCCTGCTTCTTGCAGCCATCCTTCTTACATTCGCTTTGCTGCCCTACGATAGGCTTCTGAGCGGAACCCGTGGACTTGCCGACGCAGCGGTACCGGAACCCACAGTTGACACAATGTTCCTCACCGATGACCCTGGCAACTGGTTCAGGAGTGCCATGACCGGGATATCGCTGTCTGTAGTGAGCATTGGGGAGAGTGTCGAAGTCGATTTCCGTATTGGCCAGTTCACGGGTACCAGACATACCGTGACACTGTTGCTGCGTCCCCCGACGTCGAAGGTCGCTTCAGACCAGCCGTCATCCATAAACGGGAAGGTGACAGTGAAGTTCGATGTGCCTGGAGTCTACCTCTTTGGATGCAAGGTCCATCCTTACATGACGGGCGTAGTGGCGGTGAAAGACTCGGCCGGGAACATACCGCCGGTTCCGAAGGAGGAGCTTCCTTTCATCGGGCATCTGGGGGTGGCATCTCTTCCTGCTACTACCGTGCTCGATGTCTTGACGACTGTTGCGGCCTCGGATGCCGACAAGCTGGCGAAGTGGAAGATTTTTGGACCAGGAGACGAATTCAGGCCGGCTGTTCCGGGTGTAGGTGAAGTGTGGGTTGACTCCCAGTTCGAGCGTGTACCGGGACAAGCAGATGGGTCGGGAATACTCAAGCCGGGCAGCATCACTATACTGGATGCAGCTACCTTCAAAATCAAACGGGAAATCAATGGTCTTGACCCTGGAGCCCAGGGCAAGTGGAACAATCCGCACAATATGTGGGCCGACGAGAGCCTGAGTGTGGTCTATAACGGAAACTGGTTCGGCAGGGCTATCAACAAGATAGACCGTGCTACAGGGCGCATCCTCGATACTATAGAGATTGGAGAAGCGCCGACGCATATTGTCACCATACCCGACCAGACCTCAACCCAATTTGGCGTTCTTACCACTCCGCTGAGCGCAGGCAACAACCTGGTGAAAATGAGAGACACGGCTAATGGGCTCGTGGTTGCCAGCAAGAGCCCAACCGGCGCAGGGAATAACCATCCGCACGGCCACTGGATCACCGCGGACGGCAAAAAGATTGTGGTTCCCAATGTATTTAAGGGTGTGGGCATGGCCGGTTCAATCTCGATCATGGATGCCTCAACTGGAGCAGTGCTGAAAGAGATAAGACGCCTGCCGCAGGGACTGGAATCGGCCTTGCTGTTACCAATAGCCTCAGGCATCAAAGGCAGCAGCAAAGCATATGTGACCAACCTTGCCAGTGGGCAGGTCAGTGTGGTTGACCTGGGGCTTATGAAACTGGTCAAGAACATACCAGTTACCTTTACACCGAACGGCCTTCAGGGTTCCCAGTTCGGGATATTTGACACGCTTCAGGTGCCAATACAGCCCCCGGTTAGCCCGGATGGGAGGTTTGTCGGGGTAGCGGTGCTATCTTTGACCACTGTGCCGCGCTCTCCCACTGGTTCGGCGGACCATGTGGCTATCATTGATACGGTTACAGATACGGTAGTAAAGTATCTGCCGACTCCAGCGGGAACCCACGGAGCGCACTGGGGTGCCAAGAGTGGGGGTGGATACTATCTGTATGTTACCAATCAGCACTCGAATGCGCTGACCATCATTGACGCTGACCCCAACGGCGATGGCAGCGCGGGCGACGCGGCTGTTGTCGGGCGTGTCTTGCTTTCGAACGGAAGCGCTGGAGCTGGCGCTACCGACGGCACGGGTGGCCAGGGATTGAAACCACTGCCAAATGTGTACGATGGGTGGATACAGGATACCGTCGTCCTTTCCGGGACGGGAAAGCTATCCGCCGAAGTCCAGGGATGGATAGATGCGTTGACCCTACACCAGAGAAACCCGGCGCCTTAGAGCTTCTGGATGGGGTTAAAGATTTGTTAAAAAGGGACCCAATCCTGGGATTGGGTCCCTTTTTCGGCCCGAGGCCATCGTCCGATTTGAATGATGTACTGCGATTGTAATATAATTGGTTTGTGCCGTTCTTAGCTAGCTTTGACAACAAGGATGTGACCCGAAAAACCATCTCCATCCTGGGCAATGTAGTGGCGAATACCTCTTTTTTCCGCCAGCAGGATTTCTCGAAGTCCCTGGCCTCCATGAAGAAGTCTTTCAGATCAGGCATCTGTGTCAGCGTATCTGGGACTATTGATTTTTGAAGGTTGAAATAGTATGAGCGTCCATCAGGATCTCAGGGTGAAGAGAAGTTTCTGGCTGCCGGCTGGCTTGATTTTGATTGGCCTTCTTCTTGGCTATCTGGCATTTACATTCTTGATTGGCATGCCCAGGGTGGCGGTCTTCAGGATAGGCTATGTGGAATTGAGCGGGGAAAGCGCCACCGATATCAATAAGATGCTGGACTATCTGCGGGAAGACAATTCCATAAGAGCTGTGGTAATCCAGCTAAACAGCCCCGGAGGCGGCGTGAACGCCAGCGCCGACGTTTTCATGAATACTATAAAGCTGCGGGAGAAAAAACCTGTGGTCTTCTTTGTCAAAGGAATGGCTGCCAGCGGTGGTTATATGTGGCTTATGGGCGGGAACTGGGTCGTTGCCAACCAGGTTTCTGTTATCGGCAACGTGGGAGCTTATATGAGCATTCCCCCAAATATTACCCGCCCGGACGATACCGTAATGCCTACCGGTCCCTTTAAGTTGAGCGGAGACCCGTCAAGGACATATATTACCCTTTTGGAGGAGATAAAAGACATATTCGTCCAGACTGTCTACTCACAGCGCGGGGACCGTCTGAAGCTGCGTCCGGAAGAGTTGCAGGAAGGGCGTATCTATTTTGGCTTTGAAGCCGCCCGGTTAGGGCTGGTGGATGAGGTGGGTATCGAACCGGACGCCATTGAGAAAGCGGCCAGTCTCGCGGGCCTGAGGTTTTACAAGACCATAGATGCAAACGCGGAGTTGAAAAAGGGAGGATACACTTTCCCTTACACTGAATACAAGCCTTATAGCTCGGAACCGCCCAAGGCGGAGTTTCCCTATATCCATTACCGTTTTTGGGAGCCAAGATGAACTACGCCGGCAGAGTAAGTTTAGTAGTAGTATTCGCCCTCGTTTCGTTGCTGGGCAGCTTCTTCCTCTTTTACGGCGGTAAATATCAGCCTCCTTCTCTTCCCCTTCCGGGTGAGGATGCCGTGAAGCCTCACGAATTCCCCGTGCAGCCTTTCACCGACACGCCCCAGAAGCGTACCGGGACGCTCGTGGTAGATATGACTCACTTTAATAACTTCTCGGACCAGGAGTTCAATGTTCTGCTTTCGAGAATATCCTCTCGCGGATTCATCATTCATCTCCTGGGTAATGTGAACGAGTTCATGGATTCCGCGCAGAAAAAACCCCAGAGAGAGAATGATCTGGAAGTGGCCCTCCGCTCGGCTGATTCGTATGTGGTGGCTATTCCCTGGTACGCCTTCAGTATCAGAGAACGGGAACTGGTACGGAATTTCGTAGACAGGGGCGGAAAACTGCTGTTGATTGCCGACGCGTCGCGAAGCAGCGCGATGAATACCCTCGCCTCGGATTTTGGCCTTATCTTTGAAGTGGATTACCTTTACAATGTGGTAGAACATGAAACTAACTTCCAGAATTTCTTCGTGCGCAATTTCAAGCCTTCCAGGCTGACCGAAGGATTGAAAACGGTGGTCTTTTATCAGTCCAGCTCGCTCAGCCCGGAGTCCCAGGGGCTCATTCTTACGGATGAGAATACTTTCTCTTCCGCCAGGGAGATGCGAGGTCCTTTTACACCCATGGTTCTTACGGGCAACGGGAGGGTTTTGGCGATTACGGATTTGACCTTTATGACTCCCCCGTATAACAGCGTCATGGATAATGACCGTCTTATCTCTAACATAGCCGATTTTCTTACTACTTCCGAAAGGACCTTCGGACTTGCGGAGTTCCCCTATTTCTTCCGGCAGGATGTTGATGTGGTGGCAGCCAACGAGCGTCTCATGGAAGGAGCCCAGTCATTGCGGGGCATCCTTTCCGGTTTTGGAAAGGATGCCGAGGTTAAGGACGAGGAAAGCTTCCTGAAGGAAACCGTCTTCGTTGGACTCTGGCAGGACGCTGCCAGGGTGGAGCACTACCTCAGTCTGGCAGGTATCAGGGCTGGAGCGAGAATACAGACTCCTTTTACCAGTGATATTCCGGCGGCGGGTACAGCAATGCTCTATTTGCACCAGAGCCAGGGAAGGAACGTCCTTGTCATACTGGGAGATACGAAGGAAATGGTAGAGCGGGCTGTGGCCATGCTGGGTACAGGAGATTTCAGGAACGGATTGGTAAACGACCGGCTTGGTTTCTACAGGCTGGAAAGAGCCGCCCCGGCTACTCCAGGAAGGACTTCTGCGCCTCCAGCCAGATGATTTGTTAGAGTAAAGGTGATGTTTATGAAAATAAGAGCTTGTCCGAATGAGCGTGGAGAGGGCACTTACAGGGCGTGGATTGTTGCTGGTATTCTCCTGATTGCATCACTGCTTGTTACCGTGGCGTGCAGCCAGCCTGCCCCAACTCCCCGGCCCGCCGCGATACCGGTTCCAACGTCCACGCCCAGGCAGGCCTTCCAGGCTCCCGCTCCCGCCGTTAATGCCCAGAGCGAGAAGGCCGAAGCCGATCTGCTGACCCGGTCGAGTCTGCTGGACTTCGCGAAAGCCCATTCCGGTTTGGAGCGAGATTGGGACGCTTTCCGTAAGTCCTATATGGACTGGCAGCAAAGGTCGGCCCAGAGCGACGGCACGGTATACAAAGGACTTAATGACTTTCTGGCCCGTTTTGTAACGGTCAAGAAGGAAGTCAACCAGTTGCAGGCTCCCGCGGGCGCCAATGAGGTAGTGGATAAGCTATCCCAGGCAGCCGACAGGGAAGACGCGGCGTTGAGAGACCTGAGAGATAACTGGGCGGTGGGCGATTTCGAGGCCTTTCAAAAATTCGATAAGGAAAGGCAAGAGGTGAACAAGCTTCGCCGGCAGGCTGCTGCCGTATTACAGGACCTGTCAGCCGCCCCGGCTGCATCCAACGGCAAGACGCCGCCTGCATCGGAGGAAGCGACCCGTCCCTTTACGCAGGGCCGGACCCGGACTGTGGACCCTCAGGCCCTGCAGCAGTTCGAAAGAGCTTTTCAGGCAACCGGCAGGACATGGAACGATTTTGAGGTTGCTTTCGATACCTGGCGCAACCGTGATAACAGCCCGGAGAGAGAAGCCGGCTATGCTCAGCTATCCACCTTTGTTTCTAATTTCAGGGGCATTGCATCTCAGATTTCTGCTCAGTCCGCGCCGGGGCAGCTGCGTCCTGTGGCGGAGCTGATGATTCAGGCTGCGGAGAAGGAGGAGGTGGCCCTCCGGTCGTTGAGAGACAATGTGAGGCCGTACGACGCCCGGCCATACCAGTCTTATGAAAAAGAATGGGCGGCTATTGACAGGCTCCGCCGTCAGGCTTCCGCCAGCCTTACGGACTTGCTTTACAGGCAGGGGATCTCACCTTCGGAAGTGAGATGAGGCTAGGAGCCTCTCAGGGCAGCTCCCGCTTCGCTGCCTGATTTCTCCACTATTTGTTCCAGTATCCCTTTAACTTCCTCGTCGGTGAGGGAACGGTCCGGGGCCTGGAAGACCAACCTGTAAGCCAGCGATTTCTTCCCCTTCGGTATTCCTGCGCCTGTATAGAGGTCGAACAGCCAGACGTGTTGCACTAGAGGGAATGTTTTCATTATCTCGATGATTTTCCCCGATGTAACCGAGCCGTCAACTATGAGTGCCATATCCCGTATGATCGAGGGGTAGCGAGTCACTGGATAATAGGGCTTGAGAAGTGCGATACTCTTCTCCAGAACGGCAACATCTATTTCAAAAAGGAAAGCTTTGTTCCTTATCTCGAATGCCTCCTGCACCTGGGGATGGATTTCTCCAATCACGCCGGCATGGCTGCTGTTGACCAGTATCTCCGCCTGTTTTCCGGGGCTCAGGCCCGGGTCGCTGGAAGGCGTAAAACCGGCTTTGAGGCCCAGCGCCAGAAAGAGGCTTTCCAGCACCCCTTTGGCATCATAAAAATTCAGTTCTCCCTCTTCCCTGTCCCATGCGCGTGGCCGCGGTCCGCTCATAATCCCGGACAGCGCTTCTCTTTCGGCGGGGAGGCCTTTGTCCTCGGGTAGGTAAACTCTACCCAGTTCGAAGAGTTTATAGCTATTTTCTGTGCCCAGGGCCGACCTCTCATTAAAGCTCAGCGCGCCAAGAATACCGGAGCGGAGGCTGGTCCTGAGAGAATCCTGAAGACTGGACATCGGGTTAGTCAGTTTCAACGGTGTGACTGCTGACGCGGGTGCTCTGGATTTCTGAAGCGTCTCCGCGTTTGTGAGCGAATAGGTGATTATCTCCTGCATGCCGCATTGTACCAGTATGTCCCTGATGTTATCTTTCAACAGGAGGTTCCTGTCAGGGAACTGGTCGGGCACCTCGGCGGAGCCCAGGAGAGTAGTGGGTATCCGGTCATATCCCAGTATTCTTGCGATCTCCTCGGACAGGTCAGCCGGTCCATTTATGTCGGAGCGCCAGTAGGGAGCTCTAACCTCCAGTTTTCCCATATCAGCTTGTGAGCCCCGGCATTGAAAGCCCAGCGATTCCAGGGTATCGCCTATCTGCTTCATGCTGATATCCATTCCCAGGATGTGCCTGGTATCCTTCGATGAAAACAATATGGGTTCCCTGTTCTTCTTGCCGGGATATGAATCTATCACGCCCCTGGCGGGTTTTCCCTTTGCCAGGGCAGCCACCAGCGATATGGCCCTCCTGAGGGCGGGCGCGGGCAGCTCCGGGCTTATGGCTCTCTCGAACCGCAGAGAGGCTTCGGTTTTCAGACGCAGGTTTGAGGAAGTGCGGCGGATGCTCACCGGATTGAAACTGGCGGATTCCAGCAGGATTATCCTGGTATCATAGGCGACTTCACTGTTGATGCCTCCCATTAACCCGGCTATCGCTACCCCCTTTTGCTCATCAGCGATGAGCAGCGTCTCTTCCTCCAGTTTTCTTTCGGAGCCGTCCAGGCTGTACAGGATTTCGCCTTTTGCGGCACGGCGTACTACAATTTTGCCTCCCTGGAGCTTCTGGAAGTCGAATGCATGCATGGGTTGTCCGTATTCAAGCATGACATAGTTGGTTATATCTACAATATTATTAATGGGCCTGAGCCCGCAGGCTGTCAGCCTTTCCTGCATCCACGACGGCGAAGGACCGATTTCCACATCGGTAACCAGCCCCGCGCAGTACCGGGGACACAGGGCCGGGTCCTTTATTTCCACTTTGACCATGGAATTGATATCGCTGCCGGCTTCCTGGAACTCCATGGAGGGTTCTTTGACCTGGACATTGAGAAGCGCCGCCGCCTCGTGAGCTATGCCCAGGACGGAAAGACAATCGGGACGGTTTGGAGTTACCTCGATGTTGAGGACGACGTCGCCCAGGTATTCGGATAGAGGAATCCCCAGTGGAGCTTCGGGTGGCAGAACCAGTATGCCCTCGTGGGAGTCCGACATTCCCAGTTCCTTCTCGGAAAGGACCATTCCCCGCGATAGGACTCCGCGGATTTTGGCGGCTTTCAGCTCGAAAGACTGACCGGTATGGCCGTCTGTTAGTTTGGCCCCTTCTTTTCCGAAAGCTATCTTATCGCCAGCGGCGATATTGGGAGCGCCGCAAACGACGGTGTGTTTCTCTGTCCCGAGGTCAACGGTTGCCAGTTTCAGCTTATCGGCGTTGGGATGCGGCTCGATGCCCGCCACAAGCCCTACCACTACCCTGTCCCACCTCGTTCCCTGGTACTCCGCCTCCGTTTCAAGGCCGGCCAGGGTCAGCTTGAATGCCAGCTCTTCTGCCGGTATGTTAACAGGGACATATTCCCTGAGCCACTTAAGGGGTACTTTCATTTATTGGCGAACCTTTTTTCTCTTATTGATATATTGTTCTGGAGTTACTATGCGAAGCCCATGCTGCTTCTCAATATTCTTGCTTTGTTCTAGCCACCTAGGATTTTCTTCTGTTATGAAGTAACCGGCCTCCAGCCGAACGCCGTCTTCTATGAAGGCTCTATGCGATTTTGGGATTCCTTTGATTTCCTGTTTTCGCCCTAAGTTCGGTTCCGCAATCTTTGGAGGTTGTCTACTTTTTAGCTTTTCCAGTTCAGGAAGCAAACTACTGAAATTGTATCCCGGTTTTTGGTACTCCCCCATGATCTTTTCCGTGAGGCAGATTACGTCACATATTTCTATGATATTTCCCAATAGTGGGTCTCCATCAGTTGTGAGACACTTATTAATGACCTTACTGTCGAGCACGATTCTCATTGGGAGTAGTCTACTTTTCTAGACCTTTGAACCATTCACGGGCCACTGTTTTCTCAACTTTGTCAAAAGAAGAAGGCCAACCGAGTAAGAAAGCCCTCTTGCTAAGCTTCACCTCCGCAATTTTTGTCCCTTCTTTGTCCTTTTCAACATGGTAGACAGCGATATCATTCCTTTCCAGCAAGCCCTCCTGGACCACGATACCAAGAGCCAGTAACAGGAAGTGGCTATGGGTTGAAATAACGATTTGCTGTCGGTTTTCTTTAATAGCGGCGGCAAAGACTTTAAGTATTTCAATCTGTTTTTCGGGATGTAAGCTTATTTCAGGCTCCTCAATCATGATAAGGCTGTCAGGAAGACTCCAGAAAAGCTGGGTAATTATGGATAATATTTGTCTGGAACCCTGGCTTGCCAGAGCCAGGTTCAAAGTAGTATTCAGGAGTGGCTCCTTATATTCCGCCTTTAGCTGACCACCCTCCCTGACTCCCGCGTTTAGCTTCATTAAGCCGAACTTTTCACTCCACTTAATAATATGACGGTAGGTTTCCTCATATTTTGGACTGGCAAGGAGCGACAAAATGGGTATCAGGCGTTCTCCTTCTGATCCAACCCAGGACTGTCCTGCCGGAACTTCTGAAGCTTGTGACTGGAATGGTATTTTGCCTCTACCGGAGGAAAGGAAGAACACTCTCTTTGACAACTTGTCATAAATGCGGGCGCCGATTTCACGAGCTTCATCAAATTCCTTATTGGCCTTATTGGGCCACATACTCTTGTCAAATTCCCGATCTTCGAGGATTACTCCCGGTGAGGAATTTGCGGGTATTCTTCCCCTATGTAGCTTATTACCATCAGGCAGCTTCGCTATGTGTTCCCATCCCTGCCTCTTATCGCCAATATATTCAATGGTGACCAGTTCCTTACCGTCTTTGATAACGGTTTGTCTGGTTTCTCCGCTGTCCTGACGCCATTCATAGCGATACCCAATCAAATTGGCTTCCTTGAGGGCCAATTCAAAACTTAGCCAGCGGTAAATTTCATTCTTATGAATCAGGTCCTCAATAGAGCTGAATTTTATGAGTTCTCGATCATGTCTCAGATTTTCCCGGAGACTCTGACAGAGTGTGGCCAATGCCTGAAGTATGGATGATTTACCTCCGCCATTTGGACCGATTAATATGGTCAGAGGCTTCAGTCCCAGAGAAACACCTTCCTCCCCTATGCTCTTGAAATTTTTTACTGAAAATCTGCTTAACATTTCTTACGCGACCCGTCTGAATCAGAACTGCTTCAAGAATCTAAGATCGTTGTTGTAAAAGAGCCTGATATCTTCTATGCCGTAGCGGAGCATGGGGATACGCTCGACGCCGAGTCCGAAGGCGAAGCCGGTGTATTCCGCCGGGTCGTAGTTCACTTTCCTGAGCACCTCCGGGTGGACCATGCCGGCCCCGAGGATTTCAATCCAGCCCGAGGAGCCGCATATGCGGCATCCTTCCCCGTTGCATGCAAAGCAGTCAATAGCCATCTCCACGCCCGGTTCCACGAAGGGGAAATAGTCGCAGCGGAACCTCACCTTCCTTTGAGGACCGAAGAGTCGCCGGGCAAAATAGTAAAGCGCGCCTTTCAGGTCGGCCATGGTAATATTCCTGTCTATGGCCAGCCCCTCTATCTGATAGAACATGGATTCATGGGTGGCATCGGTAGCTTCGTAGCGGAATACTTTTCCCGGAACGACCACACGTATGGGCGGACGGGTCTTTTCCATGATTCTGATTTGCATGGGTGAGGTGTGGGTCCGGAGCAGCATCTTCCTTTGCTCTTTTTCATCCAGGATATCGAGCCAGAAAGTGGCCCACATGTCTCTGGCGGGATGGTCCCTGGGGATGTTCAGGGCTTCGAAGTTATAATAGTCCCATTCCACCTCGGGACCTTCCACCACCTGAAAACCCAGATTTGAAAAAATATGGCAAATCTCCCTGATTGTCTGGGTTGTGGGATGCAGCCTTCCGAGCGGCGCGGGGCGGCCCGGAAGCGTTACATCGAGGCCCTCCTGGGGTCTCGAAACGGCCTGCGCCTTCAAGGCCTCCTGCCTCTCGGAAAGAAGCGCCGTCAGCCGGTCCCTGATCTGATTTGCCGCGGCTCCGGCGCTCCGTCTTTCCTCTTCCGGGAGGCTGCCCAGTGAGCGCAGGATCTGGTAAAGCGGGCTTTTCTTTCCCAGATACTTTATGCGCCATGCCTCCAGTTGCTGGAGGTCGCCAAGGGCCTTCAGTTCCCCAAGAGCCTCTGACTCAATTGTTTTTAGCTGGTTTTGCACGATGATAATATATTACAGAACTGCAGGTGATTACGCTGCAATGGACAAGAAAGCAACTGGAGGGTACTGGTCAGGCTGTCTGGACTTGCTGTTTGGCTTTTTCAACAAGCAGACCAAAAGTCGCGGGGTCCGTTATGGCCAGGTCGGAAAGCCTCTGACGGTTAATCATGATGTTGGCTTTCTTCAGCCCCTCTATGAAGCGGCCATAGGTCATGCCTGCGGCCCTGGTTGACGCATTGATGCGGGCAATCCAGATTCTCCTCATATCGCCCTTGCGTTCTCTGCGGTGTTCATAGGCATACTGCAGTGAGTGCATCATGGCTTCATGAGCGCGCCTGTAAAGAGTATGCCTCGTAGCCCGCTGTCCTTTTGTTAGCGCAAGGACTTTCTTATGGCGGTGATGGGCTGGTACGCCCCTTTTTACACGAGTCAAGTTATTATCTCCTGGATTTATTCCTTATAGAGTTGCGCTAGGCATAGGGGATGAGCTTCTTTATCCTGCCCACGTTGGTCTTGTGCATGGGCGTCATCTCATCATAAGCCCTTTTGGCGCGGGAGGACTTGCGCCGCCTGAAATGGCTCTTGCCACCCTTGGTCTGCATGATTTTGCCGGAGCCCGATTTCTTAAAACGGGCCGCGGCGCCCTTATGAGTTTTTAGCTTAGGCATTGACTTCCTTTATTATCTGTATTGGCTTGGCTCCCTGCTTCACCTGTGCTGGCCCGGTTTCCTGCTTTGCTTGCACCGGCTTACCCTCTGGCTTTGCCTTCACCAGCTTATCCTCCGGCTTTGCTTGCGCTGCTTTTTCGGACGGTTTCTTGAGGGAAGGCAAAGGCTGTATCAGGATGCTCATCTCGTTGGACCCGACAGAAGGGGGAGCCTCAAGCGTACCCACGTCCTTGAGAGCAAGGCTCAGAGTCTTTAGCACTTTTAGCCCCAGCTCCGGATGGGCTGCCTCTCTACCGCGAAACCGCATGGAAACTTTTACTTTGTTGCCCTCTGCAAGAAACTTCTTCACCATGGTTACTTTATTTCCCAGGTCGTGCTCATTGATCTTGGGCCTGAGCCTCAGGTCCCGGACAATGATCGCTTTTTGCCCTCTTCTGGCTTCCTTCTCCTTTTTTGCCATCTCATATTTGAATTTGCCATAATCCATGAGACGGCAGACAGGAGGCTCGGCCGTGGGGGCAACTTCCACGATGTCAACTCCCTTTTCCCTGGAAATTGTCAGGGCCTTTATCAGGGGTACAACACCCATCTGTTCGCCCTTTTCACCTATCAGGCGAACTTCCTTGGCCCGGATATATTCGTTGATTCTATACTGTTTAGCTATAGTGGGGTTTTCAACTCCCTTTTTAAACTATCTGGAAATATATCATATTTAGCTAACTTAGTCAAACGTTTTTTGAAGGCATTTACCCTTCAGGGTTGAAAGGGGCGAAGCCCCTTTCAGAAGAATGATTCCCTCTCCCTTTTTTAAAGGGAGAGGGTTACAAAATATCAGAACATTATCACGCAATAATTTCATTTAACCCTTCAATAACCTGACTTAACTCTTCCTGAGATAGCTTGCCGATAAGCTTGCCCATTCTCTCCGTGGAAAGTGTGCGGATTTGGCTGATTTTAGCCCAGGAACGCCTGGGTAAATTGCCTGTCTTTAACTCCAGAGTCAGGGGAAATCCGGCCTTTTGTGGCTGGCTGGTAATGGCAATGGCAATAACAGTTCCGGAACGCTCATTAAAGACATCATGACTGAGAACCAATATCGGACGTAAGCCAGTCTGTTCACGACCAATGCCGGGGTTTAAGTCGGCCCAGCGCATCTCGCCTCTTAATATTCCGGCCATTCTTTCACGTCCTCAGCAAGTCCTTCTTCGGCTAGTTCCCTCTCAAATGGTGGGTTAAGTTTGGCACTTTCTGCCGCTAACCGGGTCTTTTTCAAACGCTGCAGTTTTTCGCTGACCGCTTCCTGAATAGCCTGACTGCGGCTATGGAAAAAGTTTTCCTCAACCAGTCTGTCCAGTTCACCAACTGATCGTTCGTCTAATGTAATAGCAATCTTCTCTTTGCCCATAATGACCTCCTGGTATTATATTTTATCATACTAGTAACTGGTAATCAATAATTGCGGGAAACCGGCATCCGAAATAATGCAAATTACGGCGGGTAGGCAAGGCACAGTTACAGGGCTGAAAGGGGCGAAGCCCCTTTCAGAAAAAATCTTTCCCTCTCCCTTTCCACTACATCTTCAGCTTTCTCAGTCCGGGAGTGAAGGCAAAAACAGATAGCGAGAACGCCACCAGGACGGATGCTCCGATCGTGACTGCAACCGGGGCGCCCAGGTAAGTGGCGATGGCGCCGCTCTGCAGGCTGCCCATGGGCGTCAGGCTCCAGACCAGCCCGTAAATGCTCATTGTCCTGCCCCTGAGGTCGTCCGGCACCAGCGTTTGCAGAAAAACCTGTCCTAGCACCATGTACACGTTGGTAGCCAGCGCGGCGGCCCAGCCGGCCGCCAGGGAGACCATGTATATGCTCGAATGGGCGAAAACTATTATGAATGCTCCCGAAGCGATGGAACTTCCGATAAAAAGCAGGTATTTATGCTTCATGCGGCCCAGGAAAGCCGCGGTCAGGGTGCCCATCAGTCCGCCGACCCCGATCCCGGTCATTATGAAGCCGAACCCTTCCGGGCCAGCCTTAAGAATATCTTTGGTGAAAACGGGCATCAGAAACAAATAGGAAGTGCCGAAGACGCTGTTGATAAAGGTCATGCCGAGGATGGCCCTGAAGAAACCGTTTCTCCAGATGTAGGCCAGACCTTCGGCCAGGCTCCTCCACATGTTACTGCGCTCCGCGGTCTTGATCCGGGCGGGCAACTTCACTTGCATGACCGCAATCATCAGTGAGAAGTAAAGGAACGAGGATATGTAGAAGGACAGGGAGGCGCCAGAAAAACCGATGATGATGCCCGCCGCGGCGGGACCCATTATGCGGGTCATCTGCCAGACTGTTGAAGACAAGGCTACGGCATTAATCAGGTCTTTCTTGTCATCTACGAGGTGCGGTATCAGGGATTCCCGCGAAGGCCGGTCGAAAGCCTGGACCATGCCGCTGATGGACGCGATGACCAGGATGTGCCATATGGTAACTATATTGAGTGTAACGAGAATGGCCAGGATCAATGTAAGCAGGCCCAGGCTGGACTGGGTGAACAACAGGACCCGGCGGCGGTCGAACCGGTCGGCGAGGACTCCTCCGAACAGGCTGAAAACTATAGTGCTGGCGGCCAGCGTCCCGCCGACGAGCCCCAGGTAAAAAGGAGAGCCGGTAAGCTCATAGGCCAGCCACAGGTTGGTGAAGTTCTGCATCTGGTGTCCTGTGACTGACCCGAGCAATCCCAGCCAGAAAATGCGGAAGTTCCTGTAACGGAAAGGGGCAAGCAGGGGTATCCTGTCCGTGACAGATGAAATACTTTTCAAACCCCGGCGTTCACAACGGCAATCTGAAGATGTTCCTCACGTTCTCTTCGTATATCTTCTTCTTGTCCGCATCGGAAAGGCCCATGTTCTCGATGGACTCTATCGTCTCCCTCGTATATCTTTCACCTTCGAAGCTGTCAAAAGGAAAATCCGTTCCGAATAGAAGGTGTTCGGTTCCGAAGAAGGAGTGGGCGCATTTAAGACCGGGCGTGCTGCCGTAGATGGCGGTGTCGTTGTAAAACATCTTGAAGTATTCCACCAGGGGCCTCTTGAGATGTTTCCGGTAGTTCTTTTTCAACCTGAACTCCACGTAGTCCCAGTATCCGATGATTCTCTTCTCCAGAAAGGAAACCATGGCGCCGGCGTGATGGGTGACGAACTTGAGGTTGGGGAACCTGTCGAAGACTCCCGAGAAGACCAGCCGGGTCATGGCTACGGTTGTCTCGTAGGGCCATCCCCACACCGACCATACCATGTACTTTGAAGCCTGTTCCGTAGGATAGTCCGGGACGTTGGGACCCCGCCAGGGGTGAATAAGGATGGGCAGATTGTACTCGGCCATTTTCTCCCACAGCGGCATGAACTCCGGGGAATCAAGGGGTTTGCCGTGGACTGACGTATTGACCAGGATGCCCTTCATGTTGAGCTGCTCAATGCATCTTTCCACTTCTTTCATCGTGGCGTCCATATCGTACATGGGAAGCCGCGCCACGGCAGCGACAAAGTAGGTGGGATATTTGTCTATCAGCTCCACCATCTCATCATTTGCCGCTTTGCAGAGGTTATTTGCCTTTTCTTTGCCGATAACTCTTTCGTCAACCCCGCCTACCGCGTTAAGGACATGAACGACTTCAGGATGCTTGTCCATAATCTTGAAGCGGTAGTCCAGGTCGTACAGAGTTCTCATGGCATCCAGGTCCGGCTCCGGTCTGCCCATTGCCTTGGTGGCGGCCTCTCTGAACTTTGGTGGATAAATGTGAGGGAAGACATCAATTTTCATTTGCTAAAACATCCTTTCTTGATTCAGTGGATATATATTAAATCATCCGGAAGGCAAATGAAACAGGGGGTGTAATTCCATCCTTAGACAGGGTTATAACTAATGTGCCGGGCGTACAAGATGACCGTCAGCGTCCACAAGATGGACACCGCGGAGGCGAACCGCAGCTTTAGAAATGCACAAGATGGACAAGATGCCCATGTTTTGGGGATGAGCATCTTAATATTTGTGCCCTGTTAACAACAGCAATGTATAGAAAGCAACTGCAACATTATAATATAAACAGCACGAGGATATGAATGATATTGCCGAAGCTATTGCTGAAATCGGTCAACGGAACGGTTGATGATCAAGGCGGCAAAAGCTTTGAAACCGGGCTCAAGACGAAAGGAATTTGCTTTCCTTTGTCAGTGGGAGTTTTGCCAGTCTGGTTGCCGCACTTCAAGGCTGGTGACTCTGTGGAATTCCCGTGCGTTGTCAGTCAAGACAGCATACCCGTGTGCCAGGGCTGTGGCCGCGATCAGCAAATCATGAGCGCCAATAGTCTGGCCTGATGCCAGAAGCTGGGACCATATTTGGGCATGTATTCGAGCTACCCGCAAGTCAAAGGGAATAACAGTTGTGACTTCCAGAATCGCTTCAACGAAAGCTTGCCTCCGCAATCGCCGTTCCTGTGTATCAGCACGGTAAACGCCGGCCAAAAGCTCCGATGCTGTAATGGAAGCCAGGGCAACCGGCTCATCGGGCACTACTTCAGCAAGTCTTCCCAGGGACTGTCTGCGGCGCTCCAGGGCAATGAACACACTTGAATCTATCAGTTGCGCCATGCAGAGGCTTCTTCCATGGGTTGTGACGATTGTATGGCCTCCAGTTCCTCAGCAAAACCTTCGCCTGGAAGAGTCAGGTCTCCCAACCGGTCTATCAAGTCCCGCACTGTAGTGGATGCTGGGGGAGCCGCAGGGGCGAGAGTGGCTACAGGTTCACCATTCCGCTCTATCAGGAATGATTCGCCGCGATAGCGAACACGGTTTAGTACATCCGAGAGCGCTCTGGAAAGCTCGGTAGCTGTGATCCTGGTTTCCATAGGTATGCCTCCCTTGTAAACTCATATAATATGATAATCATATTATAATATGCTGTCAAATCCCTCTGCGACGGCCCCATCTCCCTTGTATATCGTCCAAATATCGTCTATAATTCGTCTATATGTTCAATCCCGGATACACTATCACCGATCGCCTTCTGGCAAATATCAAGAAAATCAATACGCTGGTCAATGAGCTTAACAGCAGGAGATATCCCCATGTGGTCCTTGCGGAATTTGAGAAGGTGGCTCTCGCGGTATCATCTTATGCATCAACAAGCATCGAAGGGAATCCGCTTCCTCTGACGGAAGTTAAGAAGATTCTGAAATCAAAACCGGCCAGCATACGGGAGAGCGAAAGAGAAGTATTGAACTACAATCAGGCGTTGCGGGATCTAAACAAAAGGATCGGGGAAGGAGAAATAGTCCTGTCGCTGAGGCTGACCCTGAAAATCCATAAGCAGGTTACCAGAGGGCTGCTTCCATCCTTTGAAACAGGAAACCTGCGAAAAAGGCCCGTTGTGGTAAATAATCCCAGGGTGGGGAAAGTTGTTTATTTACCTCCGGACGTAAAAGATGTAGAACCGCTTATGGAAGACCTTGTCTCCTTTGAAAACAATAACCGGAATAGAATAGACGCCCTCATTCTGGCCGGGATATTTCATAAGCAAATGGTCCTTATCCATCCTTTTACGGATGGAAACGGAAGAACGGCCCGCCTGGCAACGAAAGTGCTCCTGGACCAAATGGGACTCGATACATTTAACCTTTTCAGCTTTGAGAACTATTACAACAAAAATGTGACGAAGTATTTCCGGAGTGTTGGGGAGTTCGGCAACTACTACGACCTTGCGGACAAGATTGATTTTACTCCCTGGCTTGAATACTTCACGGAAGGGATTATAGATGAGTTACTCCGTGTGCAAAAACAGCTCGGCGAGCCTGGGATAGGTCCCCAGGCACAGATACAGCCTCATCATGCGATAATACTTGATTTCATAGATCAAAAAGGGTTCATCACAGACCGGGATTACGCCAAACTGGTTGAAAGGGCCAAAGCAACGCGGGCGTTGGATTTCAAAAGACTTTTGGAGATGGGTCTGATTGAAAGGAAAGGAAAAGGAAGGGCGACATATTACATTTTGAAAACGCGAATATGAAGCCAAGCCAGTGACGGTTGGCCCGCCTCCCCTTCGCCTTCGGGAACCGTTCCGGTCATTAAGGCACGGCAAGGGGCGCAGGTTCCGGGCAGCGGTCAGCGCCCGTGTTCCGCCTGGGATGGGGGTGAACATTTCAGAGAAGTTTGGCGGGACTGAACTGGTATCAAACGCAATGAGCAAGCTAACTGAAAGATAGCGGCCTTGGTTTCTGGCTGGCCCTCAGAACGGGGGACAGGATTTCACTGAACAATCCATCAAAAAGTGCAAGCACAGAACTGCCCCCAATTTGTTTAGTGCTATCAAAAAGGTAAGCTTCGAAGCTTTATCAAACAGCTTTTCTATTCGAGTGATTGCATGAGAGTGGTATAATTGCAAGCCAGAACAGGTATTATCGGAACGCGTTGGAGGTTGATTATGGGAGGCTGGTTTGTTACATCGAACGATATAAAAGTATGGACCGCCACAGATAAACGACGGGCGGAGGAAAATTTACCTCTCTTAACTAAAAAACTCATACTGGCATCCACTAAACCGAAACAAATCAACTTCCCTTCAGGAAACGCGGTTACAACAGGTGGATGGGACGGAACCTTAGAAGTGGAAGCAGGCAATGGGTTTATTCCGACCGGGAAGTCCGGCTGGGAATTCGGCACTAACTTGAATATCAAGGACAAAGCCGATGCAGATTACCAGAAGAGAACTCAAAGGCCTGAACCGTTATCGCCGCAAGAGTCAACGTTTGTCTTCCTTACTTCAAGAACTTGGATAAAAAAAGACACATGGGTATTAGCTAAGAAGACGGCAGGCAATTGGAAAGATGTTAGGGGAATAAATGCAGATAGCCTGGAAACCTGGTTGGAAACGTGTCCAGCGGTTCACCGATGGTTTGCAAACCTCATTGGCAAGATGTCTGGGGAACTTTGGGATTTGGAGCAAGCTTGGGGCGCGCTTTCCAATATTACCGGCCTAGCCTTAACCACCGAATTCTTTCTCAAATCCAGGGAAGAAGAAACCAAAAAACTAACCAGCGGATTGGAGGTTAAAGGTTCGGTTCTGAGGGTCAAAGCTCTATCTGAACGTGAGGCTTACGGCTTTGTACTTGCTTCCTTGAAGTCGAGTGATGAGCTTTCTTCACGTGCATTGATTGTTAGGAACCAGACAACTTGGGACCAGCTAATAGACTCAAATAATACACTTGTCCTAATCCCTCTTGAGTTCAAGCCCGGTAACATTGGTTCCGCTGTAAGGAATGGGCATAACGTAGTCTTGGCATTGGATAACCGGGACGCAACCTCAGCAGACATACAGCTCGACCGCATGTCTAGGCAATTGCGGATCATGGCAATTCAATCAGTAGGCCTATCAGCGGACCAGGCAGAGAAGGTGTGCGCCGATACTAAGGGTTATTTTGAGCCTATATCACGGCATAGTTTATTAAAACCAATTGATAGGCCTTATCCACCATGGGCAGATAGTGCCAATACGGATGTTTTATTTGCAGCGCTGTTTGCCACGGAGTGGAATGCAACTAATGCAGCAGATAAAGGGATAATGGCCACGCTAGCGGCAATGAACTATCAGGAATTTGAAAGGCAGGTTTTTGAACTATTAAAAGTTCCTGATCCCCCATTAAGACTTGTTGGGAATGTCTGGCAGGTCATTTCAAAAATGGACACGTGGCTGCTAATAGCTCCACGCTTAGTTAAAAGTCACTTGGAGCGGTTTGGTTCGATAATTACGCCCGTACTCTCGGACCCAGACCCGGCCTTTGATCTTCCGGCAGATGAACGTTATACGGCAGGTATCAAGGGATTAAAACCAGTATATTCAAGAAATATCAAATCAGGATTGGCAAACAGTTTAGCTTTGTTATCAACCTACGGTGACAACTATGCAGGCCAGTGTGGAAATATGAAACCATCTGATCAAACTCGCTATTGGGTAATACAACTTTTTAGAAAGAGTGTAGAGGCCAGGATATGGTATTCTCTTGGATCAGATCTGCAATCTGTCGCTGAGGCTGCTCCAAACGAATTTCTAGAGGCTCTGGAAAGGTCGATGCAAGGGGACCAGCCTCCAATAGGTCGTCTGTTTGCGGCTGAAGGACATGGCATCTTTAGTGGTTGTCCGCATGCTGATCTGTTGTGGTCAATTGAACTTCTGTCCTGGAGTCCAGCATACTTGGCCCGTGTGGCTTTATGTTTGGCGAGACTATCAGAGATTGACCCCGGTGGAAAGTGGAGTAACCGGCCTTTTAGTTCTCTTGTTAATATTTTTATGGGGTGGATAAACAATACGCGGGCAACTCATAAGCAAAGGCTACAGGTGTTGGAAAAAGCATTATTACCTTATCATCCTGATATTACTTGGAGGCTAATGGTTTCTTTGCTAAAGGGTAATTCCCGCTTTACCTCCGGCATACACAAACCCGAATACCGGGAGTGGACTAATGATGTTGAAAAGACAGTATTAGAAAAAGATTTCGATGAATATGTTCGGGCAATAGTCGATCTATTAATAAGGGAGGTTGAAAAGAACCCCGGCTTAAGACTTCCTGATCTCATTGCCAATTTTAGTTCATATACTGACGACCAACAGAAAGCAATTGTCGAGCGTATGCTAGGGATCACCCCTGGCGCTTTGCAGGACAGGGACCGAGAAAAAATTGTAACCGCCCTGAGAAAACAGATATCGCATCACAGGAAGTTCCCGAAAGCTGATTGGGCTTTGCCTAAAGAGCTACTTGGTAAGCTGGAGGTACTATATTATAAGTTTGACTTTGAAGACACCGTAAAAAAGAGCGTCTACCTATTTGACAGAGCCCCACCAGATTTGATTCAACCTGTTGAACGTGGTAAGAACGATTGGAGAGAAGAGGAAAAGCTTATTCATGCTGAACGGGTACGGGCCATCGAGGAGATCCTGAAAACGAAAGTGTTTGATGGGATACAAGACCTGGTTCTGAAATGCAACAATCCAGAATTAGTCGGCCTCGCAATGTCCCAGTCTAGTTTTTCTGAGCAGGCTGTTCCATATGTCCTGGATTGGCTTGGGAGTGAAATAAATCTGAATCTGGCGGCACAGTGTTATATTTCAGTCAGAAGTGTGAAGGACTGGGATTGGGCTACATTATTATTGAATAAAAATAAAGATTGGGATGAAACTAAGAAAGCTGCGTTACTTTTAAGCCTGCCCCTATGTTCCAAGATATTTGATCTTGTAGAAAGCCAGGAATTACCAGTTCAGCGCATGTATTGGTCCAATATGAACCGGTATTTCCTGCAAGCCCAAGATAAAAACAGAGTCGGCTATGTGGCTAGCAAACTACTGGAACACAATCGCCCGTTAGCAGCCATCGGCGTAATAGGACAGGTTCTGTGGGACAAAAACGAGCCAAAAGATATAAATTGTGAATTGATAGCCACAATATTGATGAGAATAGTAACTGACCCATCGGACATAAGCAGCGTTCCTATTCAAAATGTGCGATACGATGTCATCAAGGCGATTGAGTTTATTCAGGATCAGGCTGAGTTGTCTATTGAAAGAATGGCCCAAGTTGAGTTTTCGTATTTAACCGTCTTTCATGAAGAATTCAGACCACGTTATCTCAATGAGATGGTAGCTAACGATCCATCATTTTTTGTCCAGCTAGTGAAGTGGATTCTTCGACCCAGGGATGGTGTTACTGAAAATAGAGAAACTGAATCGAAAGAAATCTGGAAGCAGAGAGCTGAAGCAGCATTTAACCTGCTTCGCACCGTATCTGTCCTACCTGGAAGTACGGGACCCGAAATTGACTTGGGGAAACTAAATAAATGGGTCGACCAGGCGAGAGATCAATTGAGTCAAGTTGGCCGACGGGAAGTAGGTGACGTCCAAATTGGAGAATATTTGGCACGCTGTAAAGAGGGCATAGACGGTATATGGCCGCATGAAGCAGTAAGGGCGGTTATAGAGAGAGCCAGAAGTGCTGAACTGGACAGAGGAATTCTTATTTCAAGGTTGAACTCAAGGGGAATGACATCACGCCTACCTTTTGATGGAGGAAGACAAGAGGGGGCGCTAGCGGCTAAATATGAAGATGATGCTCACAAATTGGAGCTTACATATACACGCACAGCTTCAATTTTGCGGAATCTGGCAGATGATTACGAAAGAGAAGCGGAACGTGAAGATAGAGAAGTTGATTTGAGGGAATAAATAATTCTGTCTAGAAAAACAATTCTACTAGTGGCACTCCTGAATTCCGTTTACTTTTAGCCGGAACGTGTCTGTTGCCGGCAGTCTCATTTGTCTTGACCTTCAGTACCCCTCACGGTTAGACTATCTCAGAATTAAAAGAATAAAGAGATATGGACAGCTTATGATGTTGCTACGCAGGATTGTCGCGGTACTATTGGCAGTGGTTTTCGTCGCCCTGTTTATCCCGATGCTGGTCGTCTTCCGTGTTAATGACACCGTAGGAAATCCTGACTTCTACAACGACCAGTTGCGTCGCGCCGATATCTATAACTTCATTTACACTGATGTCGCGCCCGCCGCCCTGGACAGCGCAGCGAGTGGTGGCGCTCTCTCACGAGGCGGGCTCGACCTCTCATGGGCCGGGCCCCACATCCTCACCATCGCGAAAAGTACGCTGCCTCCCGAGTGGCTTCAAACACAGACTGAGCAGGGGATCAACGCGGTGGTCCCCTACGTCCTTGGCGATACCGAGGTCAGTGCCCTGTCACAATATGAAAACAGGGAATGAGGAGCCAGCGGTATGTTAAATTGGGTTTGCCGCTAAGGGACTGGTTTAGTGCCGAAATTCGGACCGCTACGACGTGACGACCTGCTCAACCAGATTCTTTCGCTGAGTCAGCTAATAACTTCTTTATCAAGGGTTTGAGTACGGGAATTTCTTCCTTCACTACCAGCCAAACAGCTTCAAAATCCACCCTGAAGTAACCGTGGATGATTTTGTCTCTCATGCCTGCCATATCACGCCATGGTATAGGAGGATACTTATTTCTTATCTCGTCAGGTATGTTCTTAGTGGCTTCTCCAATAACTTCCAGACATCGTATGACCGCATCACAGGTCTTGCTGTCTCTGAGAAATCGCTCGAAATTAAGTCCTCTAGTATGCTCTTCCGCCCTTTCCATATATTCAAGAATATCCTTGACATAAAGATAGGTGCTCCTGTTCATACAGGGACCACTTCCTTCAAGATAGACTCTCTCAGCTCCTGGCGGATGTTCTTTCGTGGCACAACGTCAACTTTGATTTCCAGAATATCCGAAAGATAGTTTTCCAGGGAAACTATGTGGAGCAGGCTTACAGGCTTCTCAAACTCTACCAGAACATCTACATCACTGGTTTCTCTTTGTTTTCCCTTAACATAGGAACCAAACAGGCCGATGTCTTTTACTTTGTATTTCTCTCCAATATCCCCTTTGTGCTCTGTTAATATTTCCTTGATTTCATCCAGGGTCTTCATGTTCTCATTCCTCCGTCAACCTGTCCCACTATGTTTAGGTACGAACACGTTGGGATACTTGTCCCGGTACCGTGGCGCGGCACTCCTTCGCTTATATATTAGCCTATCAGAAGGGGAAAATAAACAGGAAATTTTGCCCGCAGTTGGCGGCGTTGGTGTCCGAAATGGGCTGGCTCTGCTTTTTCCGTTGCGTCTGGCGGAATCCGCCGCAATCGTTAGAGACAGGGATGCCCACGTTCTTGCTGCTGCGTTGGAAATGCGGTGGCATAGCTCCATCCGCCTGAGGAGGACATGTCGGGGTCGGTCATGGCCGTCTTTCGGGCGAGCCAGTCGTAGGTCCATTATTCGTTTCATAGGGTGTCTTCTGACCGGATTCAACAGCCCGGAACGTGTCTGTTGCCGGCAGTCTCATTTGTCTTGACCTTCAGTACCCCTCACGGTTAGACTATCTCAGAATTAAAAGAATAAAGAGACCTGGATAGCTTATGATCTGGTTACGCAGGATTGTCGCAGTACTATTGGCAGTGGTTTTCGTCGCCCTGTTTATCCCGATCCTGGTCGTTTTCCGTGTTAATGACACCATAGGAAATCCTGATTTCTACAATGACCAGTTGCGTCGAGCCGATATCTATAACTTCGTTTATACTGATGTCGCGCCCGCCGCCCTGGACCGGACAGGGCGCGGTGGCGCTCTCTCAGCAGGCGGGATCGATCTCTCCTGGGCCAGGCCCCACATCCTCAGCATCGTAAAGAGTACGCTCCCCCCGGAGTGGCTTCAAACACAAACCGAGCAGGGCATCAACGCGGTGGTCCCCTATGTTCTTGGCGATACCGAAGGTTTCAGGGTGAATGTTCCCTTGAAGGACCGGGTGGAAATTGCGGCCCGGTCAATTAAGGACACCCTGCATAAAGAGGACGTCAGAACAAAACTGTACGAACAGGCCATTGCCTCAGTTGTCTCTGCCGCCAGTCTGGACCGCGTTGAGTCTGTCCTGGACAAGAAGACGCTGGAGGCTACCGCGCGCAGGGTGTTGCCTCCCGAGTGGGTATCGGCGCAGGTAGACAATGCCATTGATGAAATGGTCCCTTACTTCACCAGGGACAGGGAACATTTCACGTTACGGGTTAACATAACGGAGCGGATGGACGCCCTGGAGGCCGCGGCGACTGATATTCTCAAGGAAAAGAAGACGTATGATTATTTCTCCGAGCAAGTCCTGGTACCGATAGTCAAACAAAACATACAACAGACCGCTCAGCTTCCCCCGGGAATGGCGCTGACCGATAGCGAAATTCTTTCTTCCGTAAGACTGATATTGCCGCTGGAATGGTATCAGGCACAGGTCCCCGGCGTCATGGGGCAAATCTTCTCTTATCTTAAGGGGACGCGAGAGACTCTGGAGGTGACAATACCGCTGGCTGACCGCAAGCCGGTTGCGATTGACGTATTGGGTAAACTGGTTGCCAAAAAGCTCGAGAGCCAGATGAGTGCGTCATCTGCCGGCCTGGAGCAATTGCTCGGCACAATTCTCCCGCCTCTGGTGAACAGGGCGATACCGGACAATTTTACACTTACCGCTGCTGACCTGGGTCGCATGCAGGGAGGCAGTAACATCGAAGCCTCCATTGGCCAGGCCAGAGAACGGGTGCGGAAAGGACTGACTTTCACTGACAAAGAACTTCTGGCTGCCCTCGGAGCGGACTCCGTCAAAATTGAGAACGTACGACAGTATTTGGCCGCCGGTTTCACTTTTACTGACGCTGACCTGCGCAACTTGATTAAGGCTTCGGCAGAAACCGGCGATGAAAAATTGCAGAGCTTTGACAATGTCCGTTCCAGCCTGGGAGCGGCGCGGCGATGGAAGTGGTTCGCCTGGATTATCCCCGCTCTCATTTTGGGAGCGATCGGCATGCTGGGCGGGCGCAGGTGGAGTAGCAGGCTGCTCTGGGCAGCGGCAGTTGTTGCCGTAACGGCTGCTATAACCTGGGTCATTTTCGGGCCGTTGTTCTCCGCGGTCGCCCAGCCCCGGATCACCGAGGCGCTCAGGCAGACAGTGAGTCAGGCCGACAGGCTCGAAGCGCTGGTTGCCGGCAAGGCTCTCGTCGTGGCCCAAAATGCCATAGATAGCTTTGTCGGAGGCATCAAGTCCCAGGCTGTTGTCCTGATGGTGCAGGCTCTCGTGCTCATCGCTTTGGGGAGTATCTGGCACATCCGGGGCGGAAAAACTCCTTCATCATCCGCATCGTAAAGCCGCCACATTTCTCCCGATCATATTCCTAGTTATGTTTATAGTACCATGTTGCAGTGTAGTTCTGTATATTTCTGTTGCTAACAGGGCATAAATACCAAGGTGCTCATCCCCAAAACATGATCATCTTGATCACCTTGACCATTTTTGAAGCTGATTTTCGACTCAGGGCATGAGCACCTTGCCCCCCCCGGATGAGCACCTTGATCATGTTGCATTTCCCGATTCGATGTTTGCCGTACTGACTAGTTCAGCCGCGGGGAACTTTCCCCAGCCTCATGGCGTCTTTAGTAGTAGAGAATACTGAAGAAAACAAGGAGGATGCCATGAAGGCCAAATTGCTGTTTACGTTTATTGTTGTTACCCTGCTGTTTTCCCTGTTCCCCTTTCCCGCCGTTTTTGCACAGGGGCCAATCACCGTGCCCCCTCTGCCGCCGGATGTGGGAATATCTCCTCCATTCACGCCGCCGCCCACTCCCCGTGTAATTCCCCCTCCCATTCTCCCCCGGCCCATGCCGTTCCCTGAGATTAAGTATCACAGGGTCAATGTGACGATCGAGGGCCAGGTGGCCCTGACAAAGGTCGAGATGCTCTTTGTGAACAACTCCGGAATGATGCTGGAGGGGACTTATCTCTTCCCCATACCTGAGGAAGCTGCCATATCCAGCCTGGTCATGTACGCGGACGGCCAGAAGATGGTCGGCGAGATTATGGATAAAGAAAAGGCGCGCCAGCTCTATGAAAGCATCGTCAGGCAGAGGAGAGACCCTGCCCTCCTTGAATACGTCGGCACCCGCGCCGTGGAGCTCAGGGTTTTCCCCATTCCGCCCAATGGCGAGAGGAAAATACAGATTGAGTACAGCCATTTTCTCAAGAGCGATTCCGGCCTGATAAAGTATGTCTATCCTTTGGCAGGTACTTCATTCCCGGGAAGCACCATAAAGGAGCTCAGCGTTACGGTGCAGATCAAAGCCAGGGATGCCATCCGGAATGTCTATTCTCCCAGTCATGATATCGGCATCAGCAAACAGGGAGACCGCATCGTAGAGGCGGGCTATGAGGCCGGCAATGTCACCTCTCTCAAAGATTTCGAGCTTAACTATTCGCTATCTGAAAAAGAAGTGAGCCTGAATGTCCTGACATATAGAGACGGAAACAGGAGCTACTTCATGCTGCTGATTGCCCCGCCTATCGAGGTTCCGAAAAGCGATATTGTCGCCAGGGACATCATCCTGGTTGCGGATGTCTCGGGCAGCATGGCCGGAATGAAGCTGGAGCAGGCGAAGGAGGCCATGAAAAACGTTCTGGAACGCCTGAACCCGCAGGATCGTTTCAACATCATAACCTTCCATTCATCCGTAAGCACCTATGCCGATTCCCTGAGGCAGGTCTCGGAGACGAGCGAAGCGCTGAAATACATCAACGGTTTGAGGGCGCAGGGCAGCACCAACATTTATGACGCCCTCTCCAGGGCTTTCAGCATGGTCACAGAGGACAGACCCTCGGTCATATTGCTTCTCACCGACGGGCGTCCCACGGTGAGCGTTACGGACGAGAAAGGGATTCTCAATCTCGTAACCGGAGTGAAGCGCGATTACCTCCGCCTGTTCACATTTGGAATCGGCGAGGATGTTGACGCGGGCCTGCTCGATTCCCTGGCCCGGCAGGGCAGGGGCACGAGCCAGTATATCAGAAGGGACAATGAAATCAAGGCGCTGGTAACCTCTTTCTACGAGAAGATGAGCACGCCTGTGCTCCTGGGCCTGAAGCTGGACTTCGGGCGCATGAGGGTGGAGGAAATGTATCCGGACCCTCTGCCGGACCTCTACGCGGGAAGCCAGCTGATAGTGGTGGGCCGCTACTCCCAGGATGGCGACGCCACGGTTACCTTGAAGGCCCGCGCCGCCTCCAGAGAAGAGCAGTTCGTATATGAGAAAGTAAGTTTTGCCCCTTCATCCACCAATTCTTTCATACCGGCGCAGTGGGCCGCAAGAAAGATAGCCTATCTGTTGCAGCAGATAAAGCTCAGTGGAGAGAACAGGGAAGTCGTGGATGAGATAAAATCGCTGAGCCAGCAGTACGGCATCATGACCCCTTACACTTCCTACTTTGTTAAAGAGGACATGCCTGTGCCGCTGCCTGTGCCGCTGCCTGTGCCGCTGCCTATGCCGATGCCGTTCCCGGCCCTCAGAGGGGCTCCTGGTTCCGGCGGGTCGGCTGTCCAGTCCGAGAACAGGGCCACGGGCGTAGATTCATCCTCGCCGAATGTGGTGTTGCCTCAGCCTCAACCTTCTCCTGAGAAGCCGAAAGCTACCGGCGCTCCGCAGACGACCCAGTCTCCGGCGTCAAAGGGCGGACCGGATGTAAAGGGGACAGATAAAGGCGACACAGATAGTTATGCGACTGCTCCACATACTTCCGACAATACGCCGGATGAGGTTAAATCGCCTGACAGGGACAGCCTGTTGAAGAAGCTGTGGGACTGGATAGCAGGCCTGTTTAAGAAATAGGGATGACGCAGGGGCTCCGATTTATCGGAGCCCCTGCGCTTATCTCATTACCTGGCAGGGGGGATCCAAATTGGATTTGCGCTATGTCTCGTAGGTCAGCACCCGGATAATACCGATGGTGCTTCCGGCAGTATCGGTGGTGCAGCAATCGGAGACAGAGATGACACGGGCCGCTTTCTGGCCGGAGATGAATTTGTTGACTTCGTCGTCCAGCTGTTGAAGCTCTTTTGCGGTCTGGAATATTTTCAATGGAGAGCTGAATGTCTTAACTTTTATCATGTCTTTCCTCCTGTTTAATCTCTGCAATATTTCTATTATAGCACGGCAGTAGCCGCTTTCCTGCCTTTTCTGGTAAACTGAATCATCACGAGAATTTCCCCGCTGGAGGAGACTGAAATGGCTGATCTTAGTGTTTTAATGGGCTCTCTGAAACTGGAAAATCCCCTCATCGTGTCCTCGGGATATGTCACTGATTCGCCCACCTTGCTGCACCGGGCGGATTTACACAGGCCGGGCGCGATAATCCTCAAGACCTCTCTCCCCGAGTCGGAGTATTCCCAGGTGCTCAAGCCCGGCGCAGGGGGCATCTTTCCCAGCCTGAGAAACAAGTTCGCCGCGGCTGAAGACGGGCTGCTTGTGGGTGAGACCCTGTCCCTCTATTCCCTGGAATGGTGGGCGGAATGGCTGCGCGCGAACAAGGCCGGATTTCAGACCCCACTTATCGCGAGCACAGCGGCGGTCAGCGTCGAAGGGCATGTCAAAGCGGTAAAGATGATGGAGGAGGCCGGAGCCGACGGAATAGAAATCCTCATGGCCTGTCCGGCCCCATATTTCCGCCCTCACAAATACAGCATGACCGGCGACCCAAAAATAGTGGGAGAGATATGCCAGGCATGTAGAAAAGCGGTCAAGATACCACTGGGGGCGAAAATACACACCTATCCCACTGCGAACGCCAGGGCCGCTGTGAGCGCCGGGCTGGACTGGGTGACCATCGGTGGAGCTACTGTGGCTTCGCCCGGGATTAACCTGGAGACTTTGCAGCCGCAGATACCATACTGTTACAGTCTCAATGGAAGCAGGGTGCAGAAGTACGCCAATTTCCGAATGCTGCTTAATCTGTCTTCCGTGTCGAAGACGGCCCATATCTCCATACATGGCGGCGTCCGGAACTGGGAAGATGTGGCGGAGACCATTCTGTATGGAGCCGGAACGGTGCAGGCACAGACCCTGTTCATGATAAAGGGCTTCAAACCTGTTACCGAGATTAAGGAGGGACTGGCCGCTTATATGGACAGGATGGGATTCAGGAGCCTGGATGAAATACGGGGGGCCATTCTGCCCCGTCTGGCCAGCTTCGATGAAGTGGTGAACTCCTTTGCCTTGACGAAATCGGAGATCGCGGCCCTGGTGGACCCGAAAGACTGCAACGGCTGCGGTCTGTGCGAGGAAGTCTGCGGCTATGACGCTATCAAGGTGAAGAACGGAGTTGCCCGGGCTGATAAAGCGCTTTGTGAGGCGTGTGGGCTCTGCGTCGCGGACTGCCCCACGGGCGCCATTAGTATGCAAGGCGCGGATAAACTGCTGAAGACAGTTTGACATCTGAATTGCACATTGCTTATAATCGTGCTAACTACAAAAGGGGGAGAAATGAAATACGCCAAACTTCTTGTTGCCATTCTTGTTGTTACCTCGTTCGTCATCGTTTCCTGCACTCCGAAATCAGGGCCTGCACCGGCTCCTGCCGGCCCGGCATCGGGCGCCTCTACAGACGCAGGCAAAGTCTCTCAGAAAACAGGCTGGGAAGCGGAGTGGGAGAAGAGCCTGGTGGAAGCCAGGAAAGAAGGCAAGGTTGGAGTGTATGCGTCTCTGGTGGGGCCTCCTCTCAGAGAACAGGCGGGGATGCTTAAACAAAAATACGGTATAGAGCTCGAAATTACCACCGGCAGAGGCTCCGAGGTGGCTCAGAAGCTTATCAGGGAAAGGGCTGCCGGCATCTATATCGCAGATATCGCGATTTCAGGACTGAATACCTTTTTTGGCGATATCAAGCCCTCCGGCGGATCAGTGCCTTTGCCCTCAGAGCTGATACTGCCTGAAGTTACGGACCCCAGGCTATGGTATAAGACCAATGAGCTTCCCTGGGCGGATGAGGCCAAACACGTATTCAGTTTCTTTGCCTATCCCAATACTGACATACACGTAAATGCCGATTTCGTAAAAGCCGGCGAGATTCAATCCTGGCAGGACCTGCTCAACCCGAAGTACAAAGGCAAGATAATATGGAGCGACCCCTCGGTCAGCGGCAGCGGCCTAAACGGCTACTCCACCCTCGTTTTTCACAAGGTGTTGACCCCCGACTTCTACCGCGAGCTGGTAGCCAAACAAGATATTCAGGTAACGAGAGACCTTCGCCTCCAGGTGGACTGGCTGGCCAGGGGGAAAGCCTGGATAGCTATTTCGGCTGAGGGCACTCCGATAGCCGAGTTTGTCAAAGCCGGGGCCAACCTGGCTCCTGTGACCCCGAAAGAGGGAACATATTTGAGTGTGGATGCTGGAAATATGTCCATTATGAAGCAGGCTCCACATCCATATGCCGCCAGAGTGTTCACCAACTGGCTCCTTGGCAAGGAAGGGCAGGCTTTCCTTCAGCAGGCGATGCAGTATCAGTCGGGACGGGTGGATATCGGCACTGAGGGCGTTAATCCGGCGAATGTCAGGCAGCCGGGAGTGAACTACTTTATCGGCGCCAACAGTATCGAGAAATGGGTGCTTGAAGAACAGTCCAAGTATGTAGCCCAGGCCAAGGAAATCTTTGCGCCCGCCACGGTTGGCAGATAAATACCCATTGACATAAAAACAAAGGGCTCCGATTTATCGGAGCCCTTTTCGTTTGTAAGAGTACCTTGCCCTTCGCATTCCGCAGGAAGATTCAGCTACGACTTCGTGAGAGCCAGTATAGCCTCCACTATCTTGACGTAGCCGGTGCATCGGCACAGGTTCCCCGCCAGGGCCATCCTCACTTCCCATTCTGTCGGGTGAGGGTTCTCATCCAGTAGCGCTTTTGCCGCCATAATCATGCCTGGAGTGCAGTAACCGCACTGTATGGCGCCGTGCTGAACGAACGACTTCTGAAGAGGATGGAGGTTACCGTCCTGAGACAGTCCTTCTATGGTGACGATGTCCTTGCCCGCGGCATCCATCACCAGGACAAGACAGGAGTTGATTACTTTGCCATCCATAATGACGCTGCACACGCCGCAGTCTCCGCTTTCGCAGCCCCACTTCGTACCCATCAGACCCAGGCTGTCTCTAAGCACCCGCAATAGAGTCCAGTAGGGCTCCACCACTACGTCCCGGGTCCTTCCGTTTACTTTGAGTTTAACCAGTTGCTTCACGTCAAGAATCCTGAATCCTGATTTTCGGTTCCTGTCCCGGCCGCAGCTCGCTTTGCTGCTTCCTGCACTGTTCTTATGGTCAGCGCTTTAACCATCTCCCTTCGGTATTCCGCGGAGCCGCGGTGGTCTGAAATGGGACTGGCATCCTCAACGGCCCGAATGGCAGCCGTTTCCAGTGTTCCCGGCTCCAGTCTCTTCCCCTGAAGCAGGTTCTCCGCTCGCATGGCTCGGACCGGGGTGGGGGCCACGGCGCCGAGAGCAACGCGGCATCTCTCGCAAATGCCGTTTCTCATTGTGACGACGGAGGCCACTCCGACCACGGCAATATCCATGGCCTGTCTCGACCCCAACTTATAGTAGTGCCCGCCTGTCCCGGGGAGCAGGGGTGGGACAATGATTTCCTTTAATATCTCTCCTTTTCGCATGACGTTCTTGCCGGGCCCGGCGAAGAAGTCTTTGAGAGGCACGAGTCTTTCCCCCGAGGGACCGGTTATGCTCATCTGAGCTTCAAGAGCCAGCAGGGGTGGAGCAGTCTCCGCGGAAGGCGCGGCGTGGCACAGGTTCCCGCCTACGGTGGCCAGGTTTCTCACTTGTACCGAGCCCACCGCGCATGCAGCTTCCCATAGAGGTCGGTAGGAGTCGCGAATAATAGTGGATTTTTCCAACTCTCTCATCGTTGTCAGGGAGCCGATTCTCAGGCCGTGTGTTGGGTCCTGTGCCATCCCGGCCATGCCGGGAATCTTCTTTATATTGATCAGATACTTGACGTTCGAAAGCCTCTGCTTCAGGCGGGGCAGGAGGTCCGTTCCCCCGGCGAGGACTTTCGCATCGTCGCCGTATTTTTGCAGCAGCGAGATGGCTTCGTCGAGGGAAGCCGGCTCCAGAAAATCAAAACGAATCATCTTTTAAATTGCCTTGAGCGCCATAAAGACTCGCTCGGGAATCAAAGGTATTTCCGTGACCCTGGCTCCCGAAGCCGCATAAACGGCATTGGCCACAGCGGGTGCAACCGGCACATTCGTGCCCTCCGCAAAGCCCTTCGCTCCGTGAGGGCCCCAGCGAGAAGGAACCTCCACTACTTCAACCTCAATCTTCGGCACGTCGGCGAGGGTCGGCATATGATAGTCCATCAGGTTATTGTTGCAGGTTTTCCCCTCTCTGGTTACCATTTCCTCACTCAGGGCATATCCCAATCCGTAAACCACTCCGCCCTCGATCTGCCCGGTTACATTGTCGGGATTGATGACAAAGCCGGCATCCCAGGCGGAATAGCACTGCAAAACTCTAACTCTGCCGGTATCGCGGTCAACCGATACTTTGACCGCAGCGACCCCGAAGCTCGGACCGTCAATTATCCCTTTCTCCTTTTCCAACTCCTCGAAGTGCTCTTTTCTCTGTTTGAGCCCTGTGCCCATTATCGGCCCTCCGTGTGAGTTCAGAGCTTCCCTGGCCAGCTCCTTTATGGAAACAAATACTTTTGGAGCGTTTCGAACGAAGACCTTTCCGCCGCTAAGCTCAAGCTGCTCCGGTTCTACTTCCAGCTTCCTCGTAGCCAGCGCCAGCAGCTGCTCCCGCGCGTCCCGAGCAGCCATACGCACTATGGGTCCGACCCTATAAGTTGTCTGACTTCCTCCGGTGCCTCTTTCCCAGGGCGAGGCATCGGTATCGGTGTTGATCGTGGAGATGGAATCCATTGAGAGGCCCAGCTCCTCCGCTGCCACCTGCTGGAGCGCGGTAAGAATTCCGCTGCCCTGTTCCGTGGAACCGGTGAGCAGGGTCGCGGTCCCGTCCTCATTGATTTTGACGCAAGCGCTGCTGGTCTGAAGTCCCTCCGGCAGGGTATGGAGGTTGTACTGCCCCAGCGCGATTCCCCACCCGGTGTTTGGCTCAGCCGCTTTCTGCTTTTTCAGGTATTCCGCCGTCGCTTCAAGGACGTTCTTCGCGCTGACACTGCGAAGTATCCCGCCGGAGACTACTTTGTCTCCATCCTGGAGGACGTTTCGCAGCCTCAATTCGATGGGGTCGATCCCCAGCTTTCTGGCGATTGTATCCATGTGAGACTCTATGGCAAAATGAGTCTGAGGACACCGCACACCGCGGACGTGCCCGGTGGGTGGGTTATTCGTATATACCATGAACGCGCTCAGGTCCGCATTCTGCCAGCGGTAAGGTCCCTGGATGTAGTTCAGATCGCCTCTCAGTGCGCCTATGGCGTCCATGTAGGCGCCGCAGTCATGAACAATTCTGCCTTTGACAGCCAGCAGAGTGCCGTCCTTTTTCACCGCGGTCTTCAGCTCGGTAATCGCTTTGGTGCGGGCGAAAGTGGAACCAAGCTCTTCCTGCCACCTGAGGGTCAGCCTGACAGGCCTCTTGGTTTTCAAGGCAAGCGCGGCGCAAATACCTTCAATGGTGATGGTGCCTTTACCCCCGAAGTCCCCTCCGCACATGCCTGATATTACCCTGATTCTGGACATGGGTAGGCCCAGGACTTCCGCGATTTGCTGCCTGATGCGGAAGGGGTCTTTTGTGCTGCTCCACATGTTCAGCTTACCGGCGGCGTCAAGGCTTGCGATGCACTGGTGTGGCTGAGTGAAGCCGGCGTGCTGCAGGGGAGTGACGTAGCGGGCCTCATATATGAAATCGGCCCGCGCGAAAGCGGACTCCGGGTCTCCAATTCTGGCGCTGTCGCTGTTGAGTATGTTGCCTGTACAATTTCGCTTTTTGGGAGTGTAGTTCGCCATGTCCTCATGGACCAGGACAGTGCCGGACTCCATGGCTTTGATTGGATCGAAAACAGCCGGCAGAGGTTCGTACGCAACATTTATCAGTTCCAGTGCCTCTTCGGCAGTCTCCTCATCCACCGCCGCCACTGCTGCCACGGCTTCATCTACGTGGCGCACCTTATCCCGGGCGAAGACTCCCCGGTCATTAAGCCAGCGGCCCGTCAGTACCTTCGGGATGTCCGACGCAGTCAGGACGGCGACGACGCCATCCAGAGAAGTTGCCCGGCTGGTATCGATGGAAAGAATCCTGGCGTGTGGGTAGGGACTTCTGAGAACTTTGGCTGTCAGAGCGCCGGGGATAAAATGGTCGGCGGTATATTCCGCGAAACCGGCGGCTTTCAGAGCGGCTTCCTGCCGCTCCACGGCTTTCCCTACAACTGTTAGTTTTTCTGTTAGCAAGTCTTCAAGTGCTCCTTTAGCAAGCTATTTATAGAATAGCCACAAGCCGGTTTATAAGAAACGGGCTAGACGTTTACGTGATGCTGATAGTACCAGTTGGCTATTTCGGAACCTGTGGCAAACCATATATCTCTGTGGCGCCTGATGTATCTCATTGCCCTGTCCAGGAATCTTATCCTGTGGGGTTGGCCCGTGACAAAGGGGTGGAGGGCGATTGACATAACTCTTCCGCTGTCGGCCCCCTCCTCATATAGCACATCGAAGTGCTCCTTTATCATCTCGTAGAAATCTTCAGGGGTCTTGAGAAATCTCAGGAATGCCGGAAGGTCGTTTATGTCCAGGGAGTAGGGCATGGAGATGAGATTCCCCTTCTTGACCTTCATGCGGTAAGGCTGGTCATCGCTGCACCAGTCGCAGATGTACTTGACCCCTTGCTCGGCCACAAGGTCGGGTGTATTGAAGGTTTCCATGAGTCCGGGGCTTAGCCATCCATCGGGGTGTTTTCCTGTCGCGTGGGTAATTGTCTGCAGGGATGTCCTTATCATATGCCGTTCTTCTTCCTCGGACAGACCTGTCAGGCGCCGGGAGTTACTTATGCCGTGAGCCATAAACTCCCATCCTCTTTTCTTGCCCTCGCTGATAATGATCGGATAGTGCTCGCAAACCGCCGAGTTCAGGGCCGCCGTCGCCTTGATGTCATACTTATCCAGGATTTCCATGATGCGCCAGATTCCTACACGGTTTCCGTAGTCGCGGCGGGCGTAGTTCGGCACATCCGGAGCGGGGCCGGCTGCCCAGGAAATGTCCACCGCGGGGGTATCTATTTCAAAGTGCTCTATGTTAGGAATCACCCACACGGCCAGGCGGGCCTTGTTGGGCCACTGAATGGTCCTCCTGGCAATGACGGGCGAATACTCATAGCGCATGTTTTCCATAAATGTCGCTTTTCAGTCTCTTCTCACAAACCCGGGGCAAGAGACTCGAAAGATTAATTCGGCTTCCCTGGTCTTTACTTCACGTAGCTATTTTAGAAACCTCACGGCGATTTTGCAAATTTGAGTCTTGAGGGGGCAACTTATGGTGCAGCATTGTGGCCTATTCCAGGATGTGATACATTAAAGCTAAGTAGACCAGCACAAATACGGGATTGGAGCCGCCATGTAAATCTGTCTGGCCGGAGATTATCTTGATCGAGTCAGGAGGAAATATGGTTAAAGGCAACTACATTGATGGAAAATGGCGCCATGCCCTGGGCAAGCGCACGTTTGAGAAGAGAAGCCCATCCGACCTGGATGAAGTAGTAGGAGTTTTTCCGGATTCGGATGGCAAAGATGTCGACCTGGCGGTCCAGGCGGCTCGTGGCGCATTCGATCCGTGGCGGAGGCTTTCGCTCATCAGGAGGGGGGAATACATCGACCGTTTTGTTCAGCTTGTAAAGGCTGACCATGAAAAACTGGCCAAACTCATGGCCTGGGAAATGGGAAAGCCCATAAATGAGTGCCGCGCCGATGTCACCGAGGGAATTCATATGGCGCAGTACTTCTTCGGCCTGGCCCGGATGCCCTACGGCGATTCGGTGGCATCTGAGATCGCGGAGAAGGACTCCTATATGCTGCGGCATCCCAAGGGTGTATGTGGCGTCATAACTCCCTGGAACTTCCCCTTTGCCATACCTGTCTGGCTTGTCATCCCGTCCCTGTTCGCGGGCAATACCGTTGTTTTCAAGCCCGCCGAAGATACCCCGCTCCTGGCTCAGAAACTGGTGGAGTATTTCGAAGATGCGGAGCTTCCCCCCGGAGTCCTCAATCTCGTACAGGGGGAAGGCTCCAGGGCCGGATGGCCCGTGGTAATCCACCCCGATGTTGCTGTGGTGCTGTTCACCGGCTCTTACGAGGTAGGGGCCAAAATCAAGGAAGCCGTGGCCAGAGATTGGAGAAAGATGGCGGCCTGCGAAATGGGCGGGAAGAACGCCATAATCGTGTTCGATGATGCTAACCTGGAGATGGCCGCCAGCGCCTCTGTCATCAGCGCCTTCAAGACCGCTGGGCAGCGCTGTTCCGCCGCTTCGAGGCTGCTGGTGCAGGAAGGCATATTGAAAGAGTTTACCAGCCGCTTCCTGGAGATGGCCGGCAGGATCAACATCGGGGACCCGCTGGATGATAAGACTTTCATGGGGCCTGTAATTAACCAGGCGGCCGTTGACAAGATACTTCTCTACAACGAGGCGGCACACAAGGAAGGCGCCAACGTCCTGAAAAAGGGAGGCCGCTTAAAGGGCGGCATATTTGATAAGGGCTATTATCTTTCCCCTTTCATTTACACGATGGAACACAACCCGGATTCCAAAGTCTTGAGGGAAGAGGTCTTTGGCCCTCACGTGGCCATAATCCCGTTTCGCACTATTGACGACGCCATCCGGATTCACAATGATGTTGATTTCGGCCTCACCATGTCGGTGATTACCGAGGACTACAGGAAAGCCGCCAGGATACGTGACGACTGCCACTATGGTGTGGGCTATCATAACCTGCCGTGTATTGGCGCCGAGGTCCATCTGCCTTTTGGCGGGGTGAAGAAGAGTGGCACTGGCCTCCCTTCGGCATCAACGTTGATTGACGTGGTCACTCACCGCACATCGTGGTCGGTGAATAACGGCCAGGAAATAAAGCTGGCGCAGGGTTTGAGCGCAAAAGTCTAGGTGGTTAGAATTTCGAATGTTTGAGCCGGAAATTTACGTCCGGAAGATGCAGATTGATGATGCCCTCTTCAAACTGGACCATTACTTGAATGATTCGTTCGTAAGAGGAACCAGAGCGTTTCGCATAGTCCACGGCAAGGGGACCGGCAAACTTCGCCTGGCAATACACAGCTATTTGGGCAGGCATGCCCTGGTGAAGTCATACCGGATTGGCGGCTACGGAGAAGGGGAGCACGGTGTGACCGTGGTGGAGCTTGTAGAGAACTGCTAGTCTCGGAGGCTCATTCCTCCAGCAGTATGGCCTTTAGCTCATTGGCCATGTCTTCCGCCTCCGGGTCAGCGCTGATGATGGCTATGTTCTCAGGCGAGTCCACCCCGAGTTCCAACTCCACTGCCCTGGCTATTTGTTGCTGCTGAAAAACGGGTCCCCGGGATACCTCCGGAGTTGTCCCGAACTGGCGCAGAATAGCCACTCCCACTGCGTCTACGGCGATCCGGTCGGTGGAAGCCAGTATGACGTTTGGCTTAACTTTCTTGCCCTTGTCGGGGCCTCCTTCCGCAAAGGCCTCTACCCCGTCCATCAGTATCAGATTCGGACTGTACGCGGAGTTAATCTCAGCTATCATAAGCCTCTGGTCGGGGGAACTGTGCAGCTCCCTCATATAGTCGTAGCTGTCTCCCGGATAGAATTTTGCCGCCAGTCCCACGGAGTTCTTGAGGGAGAGAGTGAAATGTCCCCCGAAACGGTGCGTCTTCAAATTGCATGTCTGTACAACGCATGGTGATCGCAGGCAGTCTTTTGAAAAAGGAAAGCCTTTTTGCCAGTGGCTCCCCTCTGGCTGGAACATTTCCCACCTGTCAGTTGTGAGATCATTGAGCGCCAGGACTTCGAAGTCCAGCCTCTTTGCCATTTCAAAGATGCCTTTGTTCTGCATCACTTCCCTGGTGTCGCCCATGCCGCTTCTGTCTCCGACCACGATAGAAGTGGCACCCATGTCCCAGAGCCGGGAAACGAGGGTTTCAAGGGTTTCGTTATGAGTCGATCCGGGGAAAGGGTCGGCGGAATTGAAGTTTGGCTTGAGAAATACTTGTCTGCCCTCAGCGGGATTAATCCCCAGAAGGTTGAGGGCGCTCTCTATGCCTTCTGCCCTGTTTTCGGTCTTCACCAGGGCGACCCGCGCTTTTTGCTCGATGAGCGGGGGTGGTTGCATGGCTTTCTCCAGTTCCTCAAGCCTGTCCATTTTGCCCTTCAGTCCGCACGACTGAAGGAAGGAGCCTGCAACGGCGACGCCGCCTATACAAGCCACTTTCTTGAGGAAATCGCGGCGGCTCTTCATGTGACCGGGGGTGAATCTATCTCAAATTGAGGTTATACAGGTCCACGAGCTCCTCCAGCACCTTTGCTTCATTTCCATCTTTGATGCCGTGCACCACGCAGGTGTGGAGGTGCCTGTCCAGGATCAGGGCTTCCAGCTTTTCAATAGCTTTTCTTACGGCGAAGGTCTGCTTCATGACATCCACGCAGTAGCGGTCTTCCTCCACCATCTTTCTGATTCCGGCCAGGTGGCCCTCAATGTAATTCAGCCTTTTGAGGCAATCTTCCTTAACTTTCGGTTCCATATCTAATAACCTACCCTCATGGGAGGGGTTTTACTTAAATATAAAGGAAGGAGTTTTAGAAGTCAATAAGGGGGGAAATTCAGATTATGAGCAATGCCGGGAATCGACAACGGGCTTGCTTGGAGTCTTGATTTTTACTTTTGATCTTTGACTTGACTCAGTATCCCATTCCCTTCATTATGGCGAGTAGGACCGAAGCAGCCATCACTGAGCCGATTTGACCGCCTGTATTGGCGCCTATGGCGTGCCAGAGCAGGAAATTCCGGGGGTTGGCCTTCTGGCCTTCCTTCTGTACTACCCTGGATGACATGGGAAAGGCCGAAGTTCCGGCGGCGCCCAGAAGGGGATTGATTTTGCCTTTGGTGAGTACGCGCATTACTTTGCCCAGAGTCACGCCCGTTACGGTATCCAGACAAATGGCCACGAATCCCAGGGCAAATATGAGTATGGTCTGCCATTTCAAGAAGGTCTCGCCGACCATGGTCGAGCCTATTACCACTCCCAGGAACAGGGTTACTATGTTGGCAATCTCGCCCTCAGACGTCTTGGCGAGGCGGCTTACCGCTCCGGATTCCCGCAGGAAATTGCCGAGCATGAGCATTCCCATTAGCGGCGCTCCCATAGGCGCTATCAGTATGGTAAGAATGCCGACCACAACGGGGAAAATTACTTTTACTTTTTGCGAGACCTTTTTCTCGCCATAAGGCATTCTGGTTTCGCGCTCTTTCCTCGTGGTCATAAACCTCATGATGGGAGGTTGGATTATTGGAACCAGCGACATGTAGGAGTACGCAGCCACCGAGACTGCCGCCAGCATATGCGGTGCAAACCTGCTTGTTACGAATATGGCCGTGGGACCGTCCATTGCGCCAATAATACCTATGGAGACAGCTTCTGGACGGGTAAAGCCAACTATCAGAGCCAGAAACAGCGTTAGAAAGATGCCAAACTGGCCTGCCGCGCCAAACAGCAGCACGGTGGGATTGGCCAGCATGGGTCCGAAGTCGATCATAGCCCCCAGGCCGATGAAGAGCAGGCTGGGGAACAGCTCGGTCTGGATGCCGGCCTTGAAAAGTATGTTGAGGATTCCGCCTTCCTCGGTCAGGCCGGTTATGGGAAGATTGCCCAGTATGGCTCCAAACCCGATGGGAACTAACAAGAGAGGCTCTATGCCTTTGGCCACGGCGAGAAACAAAAGCAGGCTGCCCAGCAAAATCATCACTGATTGTTGCCATGTAAGACTGGTAAATCCTGATACGAGGGCGGCTAACGCAGTTTCAACCATAATCCGGTTACTTCTTGCTTTCCTTCTCTTCTCCGTATGGGAACAGACGGTCGAGAAGCTTAATGACAAGGGTTATCAGCCAGAGCGTGATGAGGGTAGTACCCATTCCCACGACGGTCAGAGTGAGCCCAAAACCAAAATCTTTCATCTTAATCTCTGAAAAATCCTCACGAGAATATTGTGGCGCGATAAATTGGTTTGTTCGTAAGAGACTCGATTCTATTGACAGTCACACAGAAATTCAAGCACGGGTATTCTAGCACATAATTGTTGCCGGTGCTAGAGGTATTTTGCCTTCGGGGCTATCGGAATGCTAGAATTTAGACAGGCCCCTGATGAAAAAGGGGCCTTTTGGCGTTCGGTGGTTGGCTGATTATATGAGACTTCAGGGTATTTTACAGGTGGTGCAGGGGCTCAAAGAGTTCAGGCAGATCAGGGAGTGCCTGGGCGGGGGCGAGCTATGTCCGGTAAACCTCATAACTTCCGCGCGGCCTGCTTTGATTGCCTCTTTGTCTCTGGATATGAGGCGCCCCATCATGCTTGTCACTGCTTCTCCGGAAGATGCCAGAAAGAGAGTCGAACAGCTAAGGGTCTGGTGTCCGGAAGACACGTCCGTCATACCTTTTCCCGAGCCGGACATCTTGCCTTTCGAGAGAATTCTTCCTGACCCTTCCACCGTACACGACAGGATTAAGGCGCTGTTTAAGCTGGCGAACTATGATGGAGCAAAAGATGAAGGAAAGAGCGGCAGTTTGATCATAGTGGCCTCAGCGCCGGCGCTGCTGTCGCGCACTCCCCCATATGACGCTTTCAAGAGAGCGCTCTATCGTCTTCATACCGGGATGAAGGTGAGTCCACTTGCGCTGCTGGAGAAATTCCAGCAGCTGGGTTATGTCCTGGAGACAAACACCGAACTGCCCGGCAACATGAGCCGCCGGGGAGGTATCATAGACATATTTCCTACCCATTTGGAAAACCCTGTCAGGATTGACTTCATAGGGAATGAGATTGAAAGCTTGCGCTTCTTCAATCCTGTCACCCAGAGGTCTACCGGAGAAGTCGAAGGAATCACGGTCTCTCTGGCTCGTGAAATGGCTCCTGTCGCGGCCGCGGAGTCCATCGACGGCGTCCTGGCTTCTCTGGACATGCGGAAATGCACTGAGGAAACCGGTGCGCTTTTCATGGAAGAGCTTTCTTTGCATTTTGAGGGACTGTACAGGCCGGGGCTGGAATTCTACGGCCCCATCTTCAATAAGGGCAGCATACTGGATTACCTTCCATCGGGCTCTCTGCTCGTTGCTGAGGAGATCAACGCCATTTATCATCTTCAGGAGAAACTGGAACTTGAATCCGCAGCGCTCAAGGAAACAAGGATGCAGCAGGGAGAAATACCAGCAAACTTCCCCTCCTCCTTCATGCCGGCGGACGAAATGAGACAGAGGCTGGGCCGGTACAGATCGTCGCTGCTTCTGTCGGGCCTGCCTGTCTCAGGCAGCTTTTCGCTGCCTTTCGAGGCGGCCCCTTCTCTGGTCCGGGGCTTGCCGGTTGCTTCCGACGATGCCCGGGAAAGTCCGGCCCCGATATATCGGGGTGAAATCATGCCCGGGGAAGGAAGAGTGGTGGTCATCATCTCTCCCCAGGCCAAACGCATCGCGGAGATGTTGGAGGAAAGCGACATACTTGCCAAACCGCAGGAAGAAATGACCGTGCCTCCTCAGCCGGCAAGTCTCTATCTGCTGCAGGGCTTCGCGGAGGAAGGCTGGTCTCTGAAAACAGAAGATTACGGAACTCTTGTGCTGTTTACCGACCGCGAAGTATTCGGTACATTGAAACAAAGGCGTCTTCTGAAAAGGCACCGGGCGGGCCTCAAACTGTTTTTGCCGGCCTTGCAGCCGGGTGATTTTGTGGTACATGTTGACCATGGCCTGGCGCGTTTCAAGCGAATTATCAGAAAAACAATTAATGATGTAGAAAGAGAATACCTGGAGCTGGAGTACGCCTCCGAGGACAAGCTGTACGTACCGGTGAACCAGGTTGACCGGGTAAGCCGCTACGTGGGCGCTTCCGCGCAGCCGCCGAATCTCACAAGGCTGGGCACGAGGGAGTGGCATAGCACCAAGAGACGCGCCAAAGAGGCCGCCCGACAGATAGCCGCCGAACTGCTGGAGATATACGCGGCCCGGGAGTTGGCGCAGGGTATGGCCTTTTCTCCGGATACGCTGTGGCAGAGGGAGATGGAGGACTCCTTCATCTATGAAGAGACTCCCGACCAGCTAAAGGCTACTCTTGACATAAAACAGGATATGGAAAAGCCCCGGCCTATGGACAGGCTTGTATGCGGGGATGTGGGTTACGGCAAGACCGAGGTCGCCGTGAGGGCGGCCTTCAAGGCGGTGATGAACGGCAAGCAGGTCGCCGTTCTGGTGCCGACTACCATACTTGCCCAGCAGCACTTCGAGACCTTTAAGGAGCGGTTAAAGGCTTTTCCCATTCGCATTGAGGTGCTTAGCCGCTTCAAATCTCCGAAGGAGCAGCAGGCCATAGTCCAGGGATTGAGAGGCGGCTCGGTTGATATCTGCATCGGTACGCACCGGCTGCTTCAGAAAGATGTCTCTTTCAAAGACCTCGGCCTTGTCATCATTGATGAGGAGCAGCGTTTCGGGGTGCTGCACAAGGAGAAACTGAAGAAGCTCAGGAGAGAGGTCGATGTGCTCACTCTCAGCGCCACCCCGATTCCCCGGACTTTGCACCTGGCTTTGGTCGGGCTAAGGGACACCAGTATTATGGAGACCCCGCCGGAGGAAAGGCTGCCAATAAAGACCTTTGTGGCTGAATTCGACGACAGGTTGGTGAGGGAAGCCATAATCCGGGAGCTTGAACGGGGCGGGCAGGTATTCTTGTTACATAATAGAGTCAAGACGATGCCCAGGATGGCGTACAAGATACAGTCCCTGGTGCCGGAAGCCAGGATAGTGGTAGCCCACGGGCAGATGCCCGAGGATGAGCTGGAGGAGGCGATGCTGAAATTCACGTCCGGCGAAAGCGACGTGCTCGTGTGTTCGACCATCATAGAGTCGGGGCTTGATTTGCCAAGGGCGAATACGCTGCTGGTGAACGATGCCGATAAGCTGGGCCTGACGCAGCTTTACCATCTGAGGGGCAGGATCGGCAGGGGGAACATCCAGGCTTATGCCTATTTTCTCTACCAGCCTGCTAAAACCCTTTCCATAAATGCTCACAAGAGGCTTCAGACGATATATGAAGCCACAGAGCTCGGTTCCGGTTTTCGCATTGCCATGGCGGACCTGGAGATCAGGGGAGCGGGCAATATCCTGGGCAAAGAGCAGAGCGGGCAAATTGATGCTGTAGGCTTCGAGCTGTACACCCAGATTCTTTCAGAGGCGGTGAATGAGTTAAAGTCAGGGGCCAAGCAGCTTACGGATCTGGAAACGAAGGTAGGCGCGGAATCGCCACGGCCAGCCGAGGTTTCCATAGATTTGCCTGTCCCGTTTTATGTGCCTAAGGACTACATTACCGAAGAAAAAACGAGGCTGGAAGTATACATGCGCCTGTCCAGGATAAAGGATATGCAGGCACTGAAGGATGTGGAGGAAGAGATAAACGACCGCTTTGGCGCCCCGCCTCAGCCGGTGGCAAATCTTCTGCACGGGATAAAGCTTAAACTTCTCGCTGAAAAAGCCGGGGTTTCCTCCATATCACTGGATGACCAAACTATAGTGCTGAGAAGTGAAAAAGACCTGAAGAATGTTGCTAATTCGGGGGAGCTTTACCGGAAATACGGAAATGCACTTAACATTGGTAACCGCCAACTCCGTCTGAACATATCGTCATTGAGGGACGGCTGGCGCAAATCCCTGGAAGAACTCCTTGTATTAATGAAACAGCCCCGGTGAACCGGGGCTGTTGATGTGCATCTGAAGGCAGCGGTGTACTAGTCTGTTATACCGGCATCCTTTATGTAGTCCATGGCGTTCTGCACTGTCTTTATCTTCTCGGCGTCTTCATCGGGTATGACCAGCTTTCCGTTGGGACTGCTGAATTCCTCCTCGATAGCCATGACCAGCTCCACCAGGTCCAGAGAGTCTGCGTTAAAGTCCTCCACAAAAGAAGCCGCTGGGTGTATTTTATCCTCGTCTACCCCCAACTGCTCTACTACAATCTTTTTTAGCCTCTCATAAACTGTCGCCATTATGCCTCTTCCTTATCAAAATTTTCCCCTGAAAAAATTCTTTAGAATATTGTATACGGTTTTCCTAATAAATCAAGATGGTGCTACCTCTTCTCCCTTGAATTCGGTTCTCATGATGGAACCCAGAACACCGTTTATGAAGCGGGGAGAGCTTTCCCCTCCGTATTTCTTGGCCAGCTCGATAGCTTCGTTAATGGCTGCTTTTTTTGGAACCTTATTATCAAACAAAATCTCCCAGATGGCAAGCTCCAGAATATTCCTATCTATGGGTGCCAGCTGCTTTACGGGGTAGGAAGGCGCGTGTTTCTGAATCACGTCTTCGAGTCTCTTCCTGTCCGCTACTACACCGTCCACCAGTTCCTTGATAAAAGCAAGGACGTCTTCGGGGATTTTCTCTTGCTCCTGGTGCTGGCTGATTATGTCGATATAGGTGTGATGGGATACGCCCATTTCATATAGAATCTGTAAAGCTAGCTGTCTTGCCTTTCTTCTCGGTGAAACCATAGTGGCTAAATCAAAACTCATCCGCCTTCGGCGGACAAAGTTATTATAGCATGAACCTGATGGTGGATACGTGTCACGGCTTCAGAAGACTCATATTGAAGGTGCCGCCGCTTATCCGGATCGTCTCACCTGTAATGTAGCAGGAAGCGTCTGAGGCCAGAAAAATGACCGCGCCCGCAACATCCTCCGGCTCCCCGAAGCGTCCCAGGGGAACTTCCCTCAGCCGCGCCTTCATGATTTCCGGTATACCTTCCTTCATCTGCTTTACTCCATGGGATTCAATGAATCCGGGTGCCACGCAATTAACGCGTATGTTGTGCGGCGCCCACTCCACAGCCATCGTCCTGGTCAGGCTGATGATTCCTGCCTTGGCCGCGGCATATACGGGCAGCCCCGGCGCCGGCTTCAGTCCCGCCATGGAACTGTTGCTGATGATATTTCCTTTCCCCTGCTTGATCATGATCCTGGCGGCGGCCTGAGAACACAGGAAAACGCTCTTAAGGTTTTCCTTCATGACTGCATCGAAAGCCTTCTCAGTGAAATCAAGAACCGGCCTGATGAATCCGCCTCCCGCGTTGTTCACCAGGATGTCAAGGCGGTGAAACTTATCCAGCGTCTCCTTCATGAGCGCTTCAACCTGGGAGGCCTCTCTCACATCGGCCCGTACGGCCAGCGCCTCGCTGCCCTTCTTCTGGATACTGTCGGCAGTATCCTCAATCTCGGAAAGCGTGCGCGCTACTACGACGACTCTGGCGCCGGCATCAGCCAGAGCCAGGGCTATGGTACTGCCGATGCCTCTGCCTCCGCCCGTCACAAGAGCCACCCTGTCTTCTAAAGAAAAGCGCGAAAGATCCAAATTTTGACTTTTATCCGCCTTAGGCGGATGATTTTTGACTTACCTTCACGCCATCACAAGGCCGCCGTCCACCTTAATCACCTGGCCGGTGATATACCGGGCTTCCTCAGAACAAAGGAAAGCTACGGCGGAGGCGACATCGTCGGCGGTACCCATGTATCCCAGCGGTACTTGCTTGATCAACTCTGCCTTGATATTATCAGGCAGCTTCCTGGTCATATCAGATTCGATAAGCCCCGGGGCAACAGCATTAGCGGTAATTCCCCTCGAAGCCACCTCTCTGGCCGTGGTCTTGGTGAGGCCGATAAGCCCTGCTTTCGATGCGGAGTAATTGGCTTGTCCCGCGTTGCCAATGATGCCGGCGACGCTGGATATATTGACGATTCTGCCCCAGCGCTGGCGCATCATGGGTCTGATGGCTGCCCTGGTGCAGAGGAAGGCTCCTTTGACATTGATGGTCATCACGCGGTCCCAGTCTTCGTCGGACATCCGCATCAACAGTTGGTCGCGGGTAATACCTGCATTGTTCACCAGGATATCTATTCTCTGCCATGCGCTAAGAGTCGCGTTGATGAGGCCCTCTACTTCGTCGGCCTTGCTGATATCAGCCATGGCGTGCATGGCTTTTCCACCAAGGGAAGTGATTTGCGCTACAACTTCGTGTGCCGGAGCGGGGTCCCCTACATCGTTGATGACAACCGATATGTTCCTTTCCGCCAGTTTTAGGGCTATGGTCCTGCCTATGCCTCTTCCGCTGCCGGTTACAATGGCCACCTTTGAAACAGATTTCGAGACAGATTCTACTGACATTTTCAGGCTCCAGTCGTTTTATTATGTGTGAGGGCATTGTTACCTGCCCCCACTATGAAACTATTAAACACGGCGGCACTAAGGCAAACATGGTTGCAGCAATGCCGGGGAGGTAGTCTTCCTGATATGGCGGTAAATTTTCCGGATTAAGCTTCTAGACAGTAGGAGCCCAGCCCATCTGTTTTCTTCGCCGCCCTGCTTTTGCCAGTTGACGCGACATGGAAGGTCTCGTGATAAAAAAGGTCCTGGCGGATTTAGCCGGCAATGCCGGAGCAGCCAGCAGGTTCGGGATATTTTGCAGAGAGAGGGAGTTGTTCACATTGATTATCTGTATATTGGGCTCTATCCTTCTCAGGATTCCGGAAAGGACCTGTCCGGGACCTATTTCGATAGCTGTCAGAAATCCGGACTTGGCGAGGTATTCCATGGACTGGCACCACCTGACGCAATGGCATAGATGGTTAACGAGCTCATACTTTAGACTTATGGCTCTATGAAGCGGACGTGCTGATAGGTTTGAAAGGATTGGCTTCTTGGGGTTCTTGAAGTGCAGGGATGAAATGTACTCTTTTAGACTTTCCTGGGCTGGTCTCATCAGGGGACTGTGGAATGCTCCGCTGACCTTAAGGAGTCTTATTTTACCGCCCCGGGCCTGGATCTTGGCGGCGACTTCATCCATATATCTCTTCGGGCCGCTGACGACTATCTGTTCGGGACTATTGACGTTGGCGATTTTTACACCGTTCTCGTGGACTATTTTGAGGACTTCCTGCTCCTTCATTCCAAGGACTGCCATCATTGAACCGGGATGGGTCTCAGATGCTTCCTGCATCAGTTGTCCGCGGCGGCGGACCAGCCGGAGGGCATCATGAAACGGTAAAACATCCGCAGCCACCAGCGAAGTCAATTCTCCCAGACTGTGACCCGCAACGATATCCGGTGCGTAGTGTCCATCACATTCTTTTTCTTGCAGGGCTCGCAGGCAGGCGATGCTGGTAGTAAAAATGGCTGGTTGTGTGTTCTCAGTTTTGTCCAGCTCTTCCGCGGGACCTTCGAAGCAGAGCTTGGATAGAGAGAAACCCAGTACGTCATCGGCTTCGTCGAAGACTTTCTTCGCGGCAGGGGAGTTCTGGTACAGGTCCAGTCCCATGCCTACCGACTGGGAACCCTGGCCGGGAAACAAATAAGCAATTCTTACCTGGCGATTACTAGCTTCGCCACTTTTCTTAGGCAAAAGAGGCCTCCTTCATCATCTTCAAAACTTTTTGCATGGTCAGTTCCGCCTCGGACATCACATCTTCAAGAATCTTCTTTACGGGCCTGATGTCGTAGATCATTCCGGCTATCTGACCGGACAGCAAGGAACCGTGCTCCAGGTCACCCTGTATGACGCCCAGGTGATATTTCCCGATGCCGAACTTTTCCAGCTCTTCTTTGCTGGCGCCGGCCCTTTCCATGATCTTAAATTCTCTCGTCATTTTGTTTTCCAGGCAGCGCACCGGATGCCCGAGCGTTTCGCCTGTTACCATGGTGGACCTGTCTCTTGCTTTAGTTATCCTTTTCTTGAACTCGGGATGGGCGATACATTCGTCCGAGCATATGAAGCGTGTTCCCATCTGGACTGCCTGGGCTCCCAGCGAAAGGGCGGCCACGAGTCCTCTCCCGTCAGCTATGCCTCCGGCGGCGATAACAGGGATACGCACAGCATCTACTACCTGTGGGACGAGCACCATGGTAGTAGTCTCTCCGATGTGTCCGCCAGATTCCATTCCCTCGGCTACTATGGCATCGGCCCCGTCCCTCTCAAGCAATCTGGCAAGCGCCACGCTGGATACCACCGGTACAATCTTGATGCCGGCCTCTTTGAAACGCTTCATGAATTTACCCGGATTCCCCGCGCCGAAGCATACCACGGGTACTCTCTCTTCCAGGGCAGTCTGCATGACTTCATTGGCATGGGGGGACATGAGCATGACGTTGACGCCAAAAGGACGGGAGGTTCGGGCGCGGGTTTCCTGGATCTGTTTCTTGACCCAGACGGAGTCGCAGCCTCCACAGCCGATAACGCCAAGGCCGCCCGCGTTGGAAACCGCTGATACCAACTCATGCGTCCCAAGCCAGGCCATGCCGCCCTGTATTATGGGATAATCCAGTCCAAGGAGGTCGCAAATGGGCGTCCTGAACATATTAGAAGTTTATATTCTTCCTTTTAATTCGCTCCAGTTGAGCCGCTATCCCTTTTCCGGTTTCTTGGCAGTTTCCATAGCTATTACCTGTCTGCCCTTGTATTTGCCGCATGTCGGGCAAACGGTATGCGAAAGCATCTTGGAATGGCACTGAGCGCATTCAACGATAGCTGGAAGAGACAAAGCCAGGTGGCTTCGTCTTTCTCCCCTTCTGGCTTTAGCGTATCTTCTTTTAGGTAGAGGTGTCATTCATACTCCTGTTAAGACCTTTGCGGGAACGTTTCAGGGACAGCAGCGGGGTCCAGCGGCTGTCGATCCGATTCCTGTCACACTGGCAAGAACCTTCATTCAGGTTCTGTCCGCAAACCGAACAGAGCCCCGCGCAATCTTCCCTGCATAAGGGCTTCATTGGCATATTTATCACTAAGTATTCTCTTATCGCGTCTTCAAGACTCAATATATGTCTGCTATCTATCCTGAATGAGCCCGGCTCTTCAGTCGAATCCAATCTGCTTCCATCAGCTATGTTTATGGTTGGGAAAAACTCTTCCTCGAAACTAATGGGAACGGGACAGGAAAAAGGTTTCAGGCACCGGCTGCATGTGCATTGAGCGAGGGTGCTAAGGCTGGCTCTGACAAGAACGCCTCTATTGGTGCGCAGCAACTCTGCGCTGCCTGTAATCTTGTATTCACTTCCATCATCAGTGGTGATCTCATCATCCACCTCGAATCTTCTTGTTGACCCTATAGGGTCTTTAAGAAGCTGGAATACGTTAAATTCCACTATACCAGATTCGCTCTTGCGAATACCTCCCATCTACAATGGGCGTTTTTTACCTCTCCTGTAGTCTCGTTTATTATAGGAACTGTTATCACTTCTGTCAAGAGGTTGCGTTCTTACAGATTCAACCAGGTCCAGTCCTTTCACCTCCATTAAGCGGTCGCGAATCAAAGCCGCCCGTTCAAACTCCAGGTTCCTGGCCGCCTGTTTCATCTGGCCTTCAAGCTCTTTGATCAGCCTGGCGCGTTCTTCTTTTTCCTCGGGTATGTAATAGCCTGGTTTAGCCTCCGCAACTGCCATCACCCTCTCGGTGATGTCTCTGATGGCTTTCTTGATTCCCTGGGGTGTAATGTTGTTTTCAATGTTGTAAGCCACCTGTATCCGGCGCCGCCGCTGGGTTTCCTCGATGGCATCGTGCATGGCCGCTGTAATCTTGTCGGCGTACATGATGACATGTCCGTCTATGTGCCTGGCGGCCCGGCCCATGGTCTGAATCAGGGCCTGCTTTGAACGCAGGTAGCCCTCTTTATCGGCGTCAAGGATTGCCACCAGGCTCACTTCTGGCAGATCGAGGCCCTCCCGGAGCAGGTTAATACCTACTACCACATCATAAAGGCCCAGCCTCAGGTCCCGGAGTATTTCCACCCTTTGCAGGGTCTCGACCTCGGAATGCAGGTAGTGGGTCTTTACGCCGGCTTCAATCAGGTAGTCAGCCAGCTCTTCGGCCATCCTCTTGGTAAGGGTAGTCACCAGACACCGTTCCACCTTCTCCACCCGCTGCCTTATCTGGTCCAGCAGGTCATCAATCTGTCCCTTCGTGCCTTTCACTTCGATGGTCGGTTCCAGGAGACCTGTTGGCCGGATGAGTTGCTCTACAAGCTGCGCGCTGGTCTTCACTTCGTATTCGGCCGGCGTGGCGGATACGAAGATGCCCTGTCTTATGTGGGTTGAGAACTCATCGAAATTCAAGGGGCGGTTATCAAGAGCCGATGGCAGGCGGAACCCGAAGTCCACCAGGGTCTGCTTGCGGGACATGTCCCCGTGGTACATCCCCCTGATTTGGGGAACGGTCATGTGAGACTCGTCTATTATTAACAGGAAGCCGTCCGGGAAGTAGTCCAGCAGGGTCGAAGGAGGGCTTCCGGGCTCGCGGCGGGACAGGTGCCTGGAGTAATTTTCCACCCCGTTGCAGTACCCGGTCTCCCTCAGCATCTCAAGGTCATACTTGGTCCGGGATTCCAGCCTGGCGGCCTCGAGAAGCTTTCCCTGCGCCTTCAGCTCGGTGAGCCTCTCCTCCAGCTCCTTCTCTATATCTCCCATTGCGGCCATGAGCTTATCATAGGAAGTAACAAAGTGTTTGGCTGGATATATGTCTATGGACTCCTTCTCCGAAACGAATTCACCTGTCAGCGGGTCCATCTCGATTATTTTCTCTATTTCATCGCCCCAGAACTCTATTCTTAATGCCATCTCCTCGTAGGAAGGCTGTATTTCCAAGGTATCCCCTCGCAGGCGGAAGCGGCTTCTGGTGAAGTCTATGTCGTTCCTTTCATACTGCATATTGATGAGTTGGCGCATTATTTTTTCTCTGCCGTTGCGTTCTCCCTTTTTGAGACTTAACATAAAACTGTAATACTCTTCGGGAGAGCCCAGTCCGTAGATGCATGAAACCGAGGCCACGATAAGCACGTCTCTTCTTTCGAAAAGGGCCCTGGTGGCTGCGTGGCGCAGTTTATCTATCTCGTCGTTAATCTCGGTCTCTTTTTCGATGTACAAGTCTATGTTCGGGACGTAGGCCTCGGGTTGGTAATAATCGTAATAGCTCACGAAATATTCCACGGCGTTGTTGGGGAAAAACTCCTTGAACTCGGCATAAAGCTGGGCGGCAAGGGTCTTGTTGTGGCACATCACCAGAGTAGGACGCTGTACACGGGCAGCCACGTTGGCCATGGTGAAGGTCTTACCGCTGCCGGTCACTCCTACGAGGGTCTGATAGCGATAGTTCTTACCCAGCCCCTCAACCAGCCGCTCTATGGCTTGAGGCTGGTCGCCGGTCGGTCTGAATTCGGAGACTATTTCGAAGTCAGGCATAAACTTAACTTAATAATCAAAGGTCAAAACCAGGTGAAAAAGCAAAACCTTGATATGAGATGGAAATGGTTGCAGACGGAACATATCTGCTCTGCTGACTCTATGATAAACTATTCGGGAAGGTTTTTGAAATTCCGCCCATTCAGGAAGTCAGGGAATTCACGAAAAACGGGGCAGTGCCGGTTGGGGTACAGACACCACTAGCCAAGAAATCTAATGCTTGAGGAAAAGATCACCCTGTTTGAAAGGCAGTATCACTTAAGGTCTTATCAATAATAGAGGAATTTCCGCATTGTGAAGTACTTTGTCTGCCACACTTCCCAGTATCCACTTTCCCAGTCCAGCCCGACCGTGTGTAGACATGATAATAAGGTCCACCTTTTGCCTCTCTACATATTTTAGAATTTCCGAAGCCGGGTAGCCGACAACCATAGCTGTAAATACTAAAATACCTTTTTCCTGAAAAGACTTTGCAGTCTTCTTCAGATAATCCGTGGCTTCTTCTTGCAGGGCCTGCATAACCTTTTCTGTGTAGTCCACTACATATCCCTCAGGAGAGCCGGCATACTGGCCAACCACTGATGGAACTACCCTGAGCAGAAAAACTTTGGCCTCCTGTTTGCTAAGTATACTCTCCACATAGGCAAAGGCTGCTTCTGCAACTTTGGATCCATCCAGAGGAAGAAGAATATTGGTAAATGATACGGTTTGTTGAGATGAACGAACCTTTTCTTTGCTGTATGCCAATAGAACGGGTATTCGTGTTCCCCTTATTATCTTGTTTGCAGTGCTTCCTATGACCCATTTATTTATGCCTGAATGGCCGTGGCTCGCCATCGCCACAACATCAATTTGATTCTTTTCGACATAATCTAATATCTGATCTGCAGCTTTACCACGCAGGATAATGGAGCGCTTTTTCTTAATCCCTGGCCCTTTGATTTCCCCTACGATTTTGTCCAGATATGCCTTTACCAGTCTCTCTCCAGGACCTTCGCGCTCAACAACATGAATCACATCAACTTCTGACCCCGCTTTGTTGGCCAGATGCAAAGCATATGGGATAACGGCCTCGGAGACTTCAGATGTATCCAGCAACAAAACCATTCTTTCAAACATGTTTATCCACCGTCACCAATTGACTTTCCGGGAGTCGTCCTGTTTCAGCCAGCCTCCTTTTTGTTGAGGATTAGTTAAGAAGCATGGTTCAGAAAGCAATCTGATGTATGAGTATATTGTATGTTCTGCCTGATCATCTTACATCCGTAAAACTGCGTAATCCATAATCAAAATAATGTGGGGCTCGATACCGTCAAAAATACGGATGGTTTCAACATATTACCTGAGGTCGTTTTGACAAAGACCAGATAGTAAGGTGTTGAACTTCCAGTTTTTAACTTCTGGTGTTGATGTTTTTCAAGGCCAGCTTCACCTTTTCTTCAAGGGTCAAACCTCTGGCCTCGCCAATGGAAGAGACAGCCGCCATAGCTTCGGCGGGTGAGAATCCCAAGTTCGTCAGGGCTGCTATCACATCTGCCCGGTCCTCGCTTATGACCGGGAATTCCGTCCCCGCTCCCGCCAGTTTATCCTTTAACTCAAGGATTAGGCGACCCGCTGTCTTCTTGCCTATGCCTGGGACATGGACGAGCATGTCCGGATTTCCAGTGGATATCGCCCGGACAAGCTCTTCAGGCTTCAGGGTTGAAATGATTGAAAGAGCGCTCTTGGGCCCGATTCCTGAAACGGAGAGCAAGACGCGAAATAGCTCTTCATCCTGTCGGGTGGCAAAGCCGTATAAGGCGATAATATTCTCTCTGAAATGTAGGTACGTGTAAAGCTTAATGGTCGCTCCGGGCCGCAGTACCGAATCAGGAACTGAAGATGGAATCAGTACCAGGAAACTGAGTCCCGACACGTTGACGACTACGCTATCAGGATTCCGCCACTCGACTTTTCCGCTAATCGCTGAAATCATAGATTAGAAAAGGGCCTCTTACCATTATTCCATCTTTCCTTCGCAAGGGGAGAGGGATAATCTCATCAGGATGATGATAGACGCCTTCGCATATTACTCTCCTGGAGGTGACAGAGGGCTACGGCCAGGGCATCGGAGGCGTCGGGAGGCTCCGGTATCACGGCCAGGTTCAGCTGCATCTTTATTGCCTCCTGGACCTGTGTCTTGTCGCTTCCACCGAAGCTTGTTACCCTTTGGCGTATGAGGGAGGGAGTATATTGAAAGGCCGGGATATTGTGTCTCCCCGCGGCCAGCAGGGCTATTCCCTGGGCCCGGCCTACCATCAGGGCTGTCCTCGGATTCTCAGCTATAAAAGGTTCTTCGACAGCCATCTCATCGGGATGATAGCTCTTGATGACTTTTTCCAGGCCGGCGAAAATGGTCTTGAGCCTTTCGCTCAACGTCAGTTTTGGGTTTACCTTGAAGACTCCGTAGCCGACCACTTCCGTGTTGTCGGCACCGGCTCCATCTCTGACTACCCCCCAGCCCATCACCTTCGTGCCGGGGTCTATTCCAAGTATGATGGCCATGGTTCTGGGAGCATTTTGAGGTTTTACTTTTGAGTTTTGAATTTTGCTCATACCTGGGTCTTTATGGCCTCCATCACTTCTTCAGTGAAGTCTACGTTGCTGAAAACATCCTGCACATCATCGAGTTCTTCAAGCATATCCATCATCTTGATGGCCTGTGTAGCTACCTTTTCGTTGGCAAGAATTGTTGTTTTGGGCACTAATTTAGGCTCCGCTGAGCCAACCTTGATACCTTTGACTTCCAGGCAATTCCTTACCATTTCAACGTCGCCGGGCTTCGTATAGACCTCAAGAAATCCCTTGTCCGTCTTCGCGTCTTCGGCTCCGCAATCTATCGCCACGAGGGCGAACTCATCTTCCTTGCCGGGCGGAGCATCGACGTCGATGACTCCCTTGCTTTCAAAGAGCCATGCTACGGCTCCACTCTCTGCCATGCTGCCGCCGTTGCGGTTGAAGACGTTTCTCACCTCCTGAACGGTGCGGTTTTTGTTTTCCGTTAGGGCTCTCACGAGGATGGCTATTCCCCCTGGCCCGTACCCCTCCAGGACTATCTCCGTGGGAGGAGGGCCTCCTTCCTTGCCGCTGGCTTTTTCGATGGCCCTCTTGATGTTATCCATGGGCATGTTATTGTCCCTGGCTTTTTGAATCGCCAGCCGCAGGCGGACGTTTCCGTCCGGATTGGGGTCTCCTGCTTTGGTAGCCGCCATTATTTCTTTGACGAGCTTGGTGAAGATGTTCCCCTTTTTAGCGTCGGCGACTCCCTTTGCTCTCTTAATTTTGGACCACTTCGAATGACCAGACATATTCGACCTCTTTTAAGAAATTTTATAAAGTATTAGATTTTTTACTAGTTTATCACTTGAAGTAAAGGTATTCAACCTTTCTGCCCATTTACAGAGATAGCGAGCATCCTGAGCAAAGCCAGAGTGCTCAGAGTAAATCGCCCGGTCAAACGGTTCGCCAGGTCCTCTTTCAATCCGGATTCTCTCAGGCTGGTCTGCATCGCTTCATGGCTAATCTGTATGAATTGATATATCTGGGGGCACTTTGCCTGCATCTCCTTGAGTTCGGCCAGAGTGTCTTGATGCGCCTTTGCCTGGGCCTCTTCACGGTCCTGTGGCATGTTTCTCTGTATGACTACAGTTTCCGCGTGTAGAAGTTCGAGCCAGTTTGCCGGAAGGTCAGGGAGTCCTTCGAATTTGCTCATGCGCCCCCCGTTTTTGTTGTTTTATCATGTTCATAATTATATAATTTCCTTACTACTTTATTCTATAGATTTTTGAAGGAGGCCTTTCGATATGGAATGGGGAATGAAGAACCGCTTAGCGCAGCTGATCAAATCTGACGGCAAGGCGCTTTTTATGCCGATAGACCACGGATATTTTCAGGGCCCAACTCGCAAACTGGAGCAGCCGGGTAAGACCATAGAGCCCCTCATGCCCTATGCGGATGCCATCATGCTTACCAGGGGGGTGCTGCGCGCTTCAGTGGACCCGCAGAGTGCCAAGCCCGTCATCTTGAGGGTGTCCGGAGGAGTCAGCATCATCGGCAAGGACCTGTCCAACGAGGGCCTCATCACTTCCGTGAAGGAAGCGGTAAGACTCAATGCCAGCGCGATATCCATCTCTGTTTTTGTCGGAAGCGATTATGAAAGAGAGTCGCTTTTGAATCTGGCCAAGCTCGTGGACGAGGCTGAGGACTATGGCATTCCCGTGATGGCGGTGACCGCTGTAGGCAAGGAACTGGAGAAGAGGGAAGCCCGGTACCTGGCTCTGTGCAGCCGCATTGCCGCTGAGATAGGGGCGAGAGTGGTCAAAACCTACTGGTGCCAGCACTTTGAAAAGGTTGTGCAGGGTTGCCCCGTTCCTGTGGTTATGGCCGGAGGCCCGAAGGTGGACACGGAAAAAGAAGTCTTCGAGTTTGTCTATGACGGCATGCAGAGGGGCGCCATCGGCGTGAACCTGGGCAGAAATGTCTGGCAGAATGACCATCCCGTGGCGATGATAAGGGCGCTTCGGGCTATCATCCATGAGGGAGCTACGGATAAACTCGCCTCCGAGATATTCGAGAGCGCCAAAAAGGAAGCCGTTTCCGCCGGGAAATAGGCCGGGACAGAGGCATAGAGACAGGGCTAGTCTTGACTTTTGAGTTCATGTTGTATGCGCGTAGCCGTTTACTATAACAACCGCGATATTCGTATAGAGGAGAGGCCTGTTCCCGAAGCTGGGCCGGGTGAACTCCTTGTCAGGGTGGAGGCCAGCGGAATCTGCGGCAGCGATGTGATGGAATGGTACCGCGTCAACAGAGCGCCGCTGGTGCTGGGACACGAGGTTACGGGTACGATCGTCTCACTCGGCGAGGGAGTGATTGAATATCAGATGGGAGAAAGGGTCGCTCTGGCGCACCACGTACCTTGCAATACATGCGGCTACTGTTTGAGCGGAAATCACACGGTCTGCGATACTCTTCGCAAGACGAATTTCGACCCCGGTGGCTTTGCCGAATACGTCCGTCTGCCGGTAATCAACGTGGACAGAGGGGTTTTCAGAATTCCTGACGAAGTTTCGTTCCTGGAAGGTTCATTTGTGGAGCCCCTGGCTTGCGTGCTTCGCGGGCAGAAAAGGGCTAATCTCCAGCCCGGCCAAACGGTACTGGTGATAGGAAGCGGTCTGACGGGGTTGCTTCACATACAGGCGGCCTCTGCCCTGGGAGCCGGCAGGTTAATAGCCACGGATACGGTTGCATACCGGCTGAGGATGGCCAAGAAATTCGGGGTCAATGAAATCGTCGGTGCTTCGGAAGATGTCCCCCACCGGGTGAGAGACCTGAATGACGGGCGCCTGGCAGATCTGGTAATCGTATGCACGGGAGCCAGGGAAGCACTGGAACAGTCATTGAAGTCTGTGGAGAGAGGGGGCACCGTACTGTTTTTCGCTCCCACGACACCAGAAGTCTCGGTCCCGCTTTACATAAATGAGCTGTTTTTTAATGGTGTTAGGTATCTTAGCTCCTATGCCGGCAGCCCCGCAGACTATGCGTCTGCTCTGAACCTGATTCATTTCCGCCGGGTCAACGTAAAAGATATGGTCACGCACAGGCTCAGCCTGGAGGAAATAGGGAAGGGATTTCAACTGGTGGCGGAAGCAAAAGAATCACTGAAGGTGATTATAGAGCCGCACCGTTCGGATTTCTAGCGAGAGTGCCGTTCTTCCTTCCAGGGGTCTGCTGAATCGCTGTATCCCCTGATTTCCCAAAATCCGCGATGCGGCTCTTTGTATAACCTGATTCCCCTGACCCACTTGGCGCACTTATAGGCATATTTCTTTGGCACCAGCAGCCTTGCCGGCCCGCCGTGGATTGGCTCAAGCGGTCTGGCTTTGAATTGGAGGGCCAACAGCACATCATTATCCATCAGATCCTTCAAAGCGAGGCTGGTAGTGTAATCGCCCTCGGCGTAGACCAGCGCGTGGCCTGCTTCCGACGCCGGCTGTGCCATCTCCAGCAGTAGCCTGACCTGTATTCCCTCCCATTCATCTCGCAGCCGGGACCAGCCGGTGACGCAGTGGAAATCGCTTATCTGTTTGACTCTAGGAAGTTTGTTGAGCACTTCCCATCCTATCTTCAAGGGGCTCTTCACTTCTCCATCAAGAAAGAAGTCCCATGTTTCAGGGTCAAACGATGGCACTTCTCCAAGATGAAGTACAGGGAAGTCCTCTGCTATCCTCTGGCCTGGAGGCAACCGCTTCTTTTCCAAATTAATACCTTGTATGTCATATGTTATATAATTTACTGGCGTTTATCAACGCGAATATGGTGAAGTTGTTTTCTGATAACGTCTTGCGAGCTAAGCGAAGCGCTCTCCGGATTATGACGGGGAGAGCTTTTGACCGTCCGCCCGGGCGGGTTACTCGCGCAGCGTCCGGGTTTATACTGGTCGAGCTCATTGTCGCCCTTACGCTTCTCGGAATAACAATAACCGGACTGCTGTTCGGAGTATCCACGGGTATTTCCAGCGAGAAGGTCGTAGAAGATATTAACATCGCTTCCAGCCTGGCGCGTTCCCAGCTGGAGCACACTCTGGCCCAGCCCTATGTCGAGCCTCCGATTTATCCCACCATCACCGCTCCGGCAGGCTATAACATTTCTTTCTCCAATATTGTGGTGGAGCCTTTGTTGCTGGCGAAAATCTCCGTGACGGTTTCTAATCCCGAGAAGGCTCTCGTAACCCTGGACACATATAAGGCCAATACCTCCTATGTGGCTGGCCCCCCTGCCCTGGTCTTGTCACAGAGGGATTTCCGCTGGTTTGAAAACGTAAATGACCGCAACCCCATATCAGCCCTCGCTGCCGAAAATACTTCCACTACTGCTGCTGCCCCAAATCAAGTCTACCGTCTGAGGCTAAATCTTTCGGTGAGTGGGCTCTCCATGCCAGTGACCAGCCAGTCCTTTAAGCTTCAGTACAGCAGCAATACGGGCGGGCCGTGGAACGATTTGGGGGCTATCGGATCGGGACTCATCTGGCGCGGTTATGACAACTCTATCCCGGCAGATGGTGTGACAGTAACGAGCCTGGTGCTTTCAAACTCCAGTGTGATGGAGAGTTACGAGGAGCAAAACCCGTCTGGGGCCAATCCGAATGCTTTGTCTGTCGGGCAGTTTGGAGAATGGGACTGGGTGATTCAGGAAAACAACGCTATACCCAATACCACCTACTACTTCAGGATGGTGAAGAGTGACGGCACGGCGCTGGACAGCTATACCCAGTTAGTACCTCTGACCACCGCGCCGCCAATTGTATATACTCAGAAGGACTATCGCTGGTATGCCAATCTCGATAGTGCGACGCCGGTTACCTCTCTGGCTGCTGAGAATTCCGCTGTTACCGGCGTCGTTCCCAACACTGTACTGCGTATCAGGTTGAATGCTGAAATTGGCGGGGCGAACTTGGGGGCGGGCAGCCAGTCCTTCAAACTGCAGTACTCCGTCAATCTGGCAGGCCCCTGGACGGATGTGGGAGCTATCGGCTCCGGGTCCATATGGAGGGGGTCAAATAATTCCTCTCCCTCCGACGGAGCCACCTTGCCCGGTCTTCTCCTTTCCACTTCTCACGCGATGGGAACTTATGAGGAGCAGAATCCTTCCTCCCTGAATCCCAATGCTATTAACGTGGGACAGAGAGGTGAGTGGGACTGGGTGGTGCAGAATAATGGAGCCGCGGGGGGCGCTACCTATTATTTTCGCATGGTCAAGGCTGACGGCAACGCCATGGACAGCTATACAAACTACCCTCAGTTAACCACGGCTTCCCTGTCTCTGACTCAGCAAGACTACCGCCTTTATTCAAATTCAAATACCATTAACCCGATTTTCGCGCTGGCCGCGGAGAATACTCCGTACTACTCCCCTTCACATGGGCAGGTCTACCGTATTCGCATGAATGTGGGCGCCAGCGGGGCCTATCTCTTCTCGGGTTCTCAGGCTTTCAAGCTCCAGTATGCTACCACGACTCTGGGACCGTGGACCGACCTGGGAGCCGCCGGCTCAGGAACTATCTGGCGCGGCTACAATAACCCGGGACCAACCGATGGTTCTACTATAACCAGCCTTCTTCTTTCCACCTCCAATGTGGCGGAAAGCTACGAAGAACAGAATCCCTCGGTCTTGAATCCAAATTCCCTGCTCTTGAACCAGAGAGGCGAGTGGGACTGGGTAATTGAGGACAACAACTCAACGGCAAGTACACCTTTTTACTTCAGAATGGTAAGAAGTGACGGTTCGGTGCTCGATGGATATGTCAATTATCCGCGTATTAACATTCCTCCCGCGCTGGCTCTTACGCAGCAGGACTACCGCTGGTATACCAATGCCAACGCTGTGAATCCCGTTACGCCTCTTGCCGTGGAAAATACTGCCTATCCCAATGCTACGCTGGATACGGTTTTCCGGCTGCGGATAAATATTCAGGCCATCGGCATAGACCTGGCTACCAGCGCTCAGGCTTTTAAATTGCAGTATTCCACCAGCACCCTGGGGCCCTGGACCGACCTCGGAGCCATCGGTTCTCTTCAACCCTGGAGGGGCTTTGATAACCCTACTCCACCGAATGGCGGCACGGTAACCGCTGCTTTGCTGTCAAGCTCCACGGTCACAGAAAGCTATGACGAGCAGAACCCTTCGGTCGTCAATCCTGTGGCTATACCGTCTAATGGACGTGGGGAATGGGACTGGGTCGTGCAGGACAACATAACGACCGGCAACATTACGTATTATTTTCGCATGGTGAAATCCGACGGCACTTCTCTTGACAGCTATGTGAATTATCCCCAGCTTACCACGGCTCCTCAAAGCATTATCCAGAAAGACTACCGGATATACACTAATTTGAATAGCCTCACACCTACGACTTCCCTGGCAACTCAGAATTCTCCTGTGTCGGCCTCGTCCCACAACCAGACCTACCGCATTCGAATGAACATAGAGGTGGGAGGCATACAGCTTACTGCGGGAGCGTTGCTGTTCAAGCTGCAGTACGCGACGAGTACCGGCGGCCCGTGGAACGATCTGGGGGCGGTGGGTTCTGGCGTGGTCTGGCGGGGCTTTGACAATGCCGGTGCGGCCGATGGCGCCACTCTGCCCTCCCTACTTCTGAGTGGCTCAAATGTCCTGGAGACCTATGAGGAACAAAGTCCTTCTGCCACCAACCCTAACGCCATTAACGTCGGCCAGAGCGGTGAATATGACTGGGTAGTGCAGGACAATGGTGCGCAGGACAGCGCCAGCTATTTCTTTCGATTAGTCAAAGGCGATGATACAGCGCTTGACAGCTATGTCAACTATCCGCAGATAACTATTCCATCGGCTTTGGTGCTGACACAGGAAGACTACCGCTGGTGGCAGAACAGGAATAACCAGACCCCCAACACCTCACTGGCAGCGGAAAATACGGCCATAACGAGCATTACTTTGAACACGGTACTTCGGATACGAATGAATGTCAGCGCCGCCGGGGCAAATCTTCCCGCCGCCTCTCAGGATTTCAAGCTCCAGTACGCCACCGCTACCGGCGGCCCATGGGGCGACGTAGGTGGGCTGGGCTCTCTCACGGCATGGCGCGGCTTCGATAATGGTACTCCTGTGGATGGCGATCTTATTGCGAGTCTGCTTCTTCTATCTTCTACGGTGACCGGGAGCTACGAGGAGCAGAACCCCTCGGTCACTAATCCGGGCGCCATCAATGCAGGCCAGAGGGCGGAATGGGACTGGGTGATTCAGAACTTCAGCGCCGACGCCAACACCATATACTATTTCCGTATGGCCAAAAGCGATGGCACGTCTCTCAGCGCTCATACCAACTACCCGCAGCTTACAACTTCTCCTCTTACAGTTACACAGCGAAGGTATCGCTGGTACACGAATATCAATAGCTTAACTCCTACAACGCCGCTTGCCCTGGAGAATACGGCCACCACTTCCGCCACCCATAATATCGTCTATAGAATTCGCATGAACCTTGAGGTAGGCGGCACTACCCTGTCTGCGGGCATGATGAGTTTCAAGCTGCAATATGCCACCGGCACGGGAGGTCCGTGGAGCGATGTGGGCCTGATGGGCTCTGCTACCGCTGCCTGGAGAGGCTATAATAATGCTAGTCCTTCCGATGGAGGCACTGTCGCTGCGGGTCTTCTTCTCTCCGATTCCGATGTGAGGGAAAGCTACGAGGAAGAGAACCCTTCCGTAACCAATCCGAACAGCATCGGCGCGGGGCTAAGAGGTGAGTGGGACTGGGTGGTGCAGGACAACAACGCGCCGGACAGTACCACTTTCTATTTCCGCGTCGTGACTGTGGATGGGAGTCCACTGGACAGCTACGTTGTCTATCCTCAGATAACCACGCCGCCGTCTCTGGTCATCACACAACAGGACTACCGCTGGTATGCAAATGCTAATAGCGTTACGCCCACACCGGCCTTGGCCGCCCAGAACGTGGCCATAACGGGAGCTAACATAGGCACGGTCTACCGCATTCGCATGAATGCGGGAATAACTGGCGCCAATCTTCCCGCGGCGGTTCAGGCGTTCAAGCTCCAGTATGCCGCTAATACCGGGGGACCGTGGACGGATGTGGGAACTCTCGGCTCCGCTTCGATATGGCGGGGCTTTAACAATACGACTCCCTCGGACGGAGCTCCTATTACCAGCCTTCTCCTATCCGGTTCAAATGTCCTGGAAAGCTACGAAGAGGCAAACCCATCGGTCTCAAACCCTAATGCGGTCAATGTTGGGCAGAGGGGAGAGTGGGACTGGGTTGTTCAGAATAACGGTGCGGATGGTAACACGACATACTATTTCAGATTGGTAAAGAGCGACGGCACGGCTCTCGATACTTACACGAACTACCCTCAGCTGACAACTGCGCCCATAACGCTTACTCAACAGGACTACCGCTGGTATGGCAACACCAATGCCCTTAATCCCACCACCGCTCTGGAGGCGGAGAACGTGGCGACCATAGGGGCTTCAATGCTGACTACCTTCCGGCTTCGGATGAACATGGGTGTTACCGATTCGAATCTCTCGGCAAACCTGCTGACATTTAAGCTGCAGTATGCCACCAGCACCGGCGGTCCCTGGTTCGACATCGGAGCTATCGGCTCCACGGCAGCCTGGCGCGGTCTCGATAATGCCACCCCCGCGGACGGGGCTTCCGTCACCTCCCTTCTCCTCTCCACATCCGGCGTGGCCGGGACCTATGAGGAGCAGAATGCTTCGGCGTTGAATCCCAACGCTATCACGGCGGGCCAAAGAGGAGAGTGGGACTGGGTGGTCCAGGACTATAAGGCGGCCAGCAATACGACTTACTTTTTCCGTATGGTCAAGGGCGATGGGACAGACCTGGACAGCTACGTCAACTATCCCCAGATAACCACTGCTCTCCTCACTCTCACCCAGCAGGACTACCGTTGGTATGCAAACACAAATGCTATCTCTCCTGCGACTTCGATTTCCGCAGAGAACACTGCCACCACTGCCGTTGCGCATAACCAGGTATTCCGCCTGCGTATGAACCTGGAAGCTGGCGGCTCAACTCTTCCTGCTACCGCCCAGTCGATCAATCTCCAGTTTGCCACAAGCACCGGAGGTCCCTGGACGGACGCGGGAGGAATCGGTTCAGGCGTCATCTGGAGGGGATTCAACAATGCAACTCCTGCCGACGGCGCCGCGCTGGTGAGCCTCTTGCTGTCAACTTCAAATGTCCTGGAAACCTATGAGGAGCAGAATCCCTCGGCCAACAACCCTAACGCATTCAACGCCGGGCAGCGAGGTGAATGGGACTGGGTATTGGAGGACAACGGGGCCTCAGCAAACACAACTTACTTTTTCCGGCTCGTTAAGGACGATGGCGCCGAATTGGACGGCTATGTCAGCTATCCTGAAATCACCATGCCGGCTCCCCTGTTTTTCAACCAGCAGGACTATCGCTGGTACGCAAACGCCAATGCCATCCAGCCTGTAACCCCACTGGCGGCCGAAGATACGGTCTTTAATGGGGCCATACCTTCGACGGTTTACAGGATTCGCATGAACCTGGAGGTATCGGGCTCTAACATTCCGGCGCTGCTCCAGGACTTCAAACTCCAGTTCAGCACCGATACCGGAGGACCCTGGACTGATGTCGGAGCAATAGGCTCCGGCGCTATATGGCGGGGTTTTGACAACGCTGCTCCGGCTGACGGAGCCACTGTGAGCAGCGTGCTTCTCTCTACGTCAACCGTTGCGGAAAGCTACGAGGAGCAGAACAATTCTGCCCTCAATCCCAGCGCCATCAACCAGGGTCAGAGAGGAGAGTGGGACTGGGTGGTCCAGAACAACAGCGCCGAAAGGAACACCTCTTACTACTTCCGTATGGTGAAGTCCTCGGGGTCGGGGCTTGACCTGTACACCAATTATCCCGCCGTTATCACATCGCCTATACTTCATACTCAGCAGGACTATCGCTGGTACGCTAATACGAATGCCGTCACTCCCGTTACAGCTCTCGCGGCCCAGAACACGGTTTTTGCAGCCGATACACATAAGCTTGTCTACCGCCTGCGAATGAATGTCGAGATTGGAGGGTCGAACCTGCCTTCAGCATTCCTGGCTTTCAAACTCCAGTATGCTACAACAACTCTGGGACCCTGGCTCGATGTCGGGGCCATAGGGTCAGGAATCATATGGGAGGGCTACGACAATGCGACTCCCGTGGACGGGGCGACTCTTCCCAGCCTGCTTCTCACAGGTTCAAACGTCCTGGAGACGTACGAGGAGCAGAATCCATCTTCGGCCAACCCCAACGGAATAAACATCGGGCAAAGGGGAGAATGGGACTGGGTAGTGCGCGACAATGGCGCCCCGGACAGCAGTACCTTTTATTTCCGCATGGCCAAAGATGACGGTACGGCTCTGGAAACATATAATAACTACCCCCAGTTCACCGCTGCCCCCCCGCTCACTTTTACCCAGCAGGACTATCGCTGGTGGCAGAACAGGAATAACAATACTCCTAATACCGCTCTGGCAGCGGAAAACACGGCTATAACCAGTATTACAGCAGGGACAGTCCTGCGTATCAGGATGAACCTGACGGCTGGCGGCGCTAATCTTGCCGCCGGGATGGAAAGCTTCAAGCTCCAGTACGCGACCAGTGTATTTGGCGCCTGGACCGATGTAGGAGCCCTGGGCTCTACCGATATATGGCGCGGTTTTAATAATGGCACTCCCCCTGATGGTCAGACTCTCCCAAGCGTGCTTCTTACTACAAGCGATGTAGCTGAAAGCTACGAGGAGCAGAATCCATCGGCAAATAATCCTAATGGCTTTAATATAGGGCAGAGGGGGGAGTGGGACTGGGTGGTAGAAAATAACGGCGCCGAGGGGAATACCGTCTATTATTTCCGCATGGTAAAAAGCGATGGGACTGTCCTGGCAAGCTATGTCAATTTCCCGCAGCTCACCACCAATCCTTTCACAGTAACCCAGGAGGATTACAGGTGGTATGAAAACCGCGACAACCCGACACCCATTACAGCCCTGGCGGCGGAGAACACAGCTACCACTGCGTCAAGCCACAACCTGGTGTATCGCATAAGGATGAATTTGCAGCCTGACCTTTCCAGCATGGCTGCCGGGGCCATAGCTTTCAAGCTCCAGTATAACACCAGTACGACGGCAGGAGTCTGGAGCGATGTAGGGGCTATCGGCTCCACGGTTGCCTGGAGAGGATTCGATAATCCCGCGGCCCCTAATGATGGGGATACTCTACCCAGCTTTATTTTATCTACTTCCAATCAAAGGGAGAGTTACGAGGAGTCAAATCCTTCGGTAGATAATCCCCGTGTAATTACTGTAGGGCAGAGGGGAGAATGGGACTGGGTGATACAGGACAACAACGCGGCGGATTCCACCACATATTACTTCAGAATGGTGCAGGCCGGGGGCGTCCCTCTGGACGTCTATGTAAACTATCCCGCGCTCACTACGGCTCCGCCTCTTGTCATGACCCAGCAGGACTACCGCTGGTATACGAATATTAACGACACTGATCCCGTAACTCCCCTGGCCGGGCAGAATGTCGCCTATTCCAATGCCAGTTTGCAGCAGGTGCTCAGGCTGCGAATGAGTATCTCTCCCGGCGGCGCCGGTATCGCTGCCGGGACGCGTGCCTTCAAATTGCAGTATTCCACCAGCACAGGCGGTCCCTGGACGGATGTGGGCGCAATTGGTTCTACGGCTGCCTGGGGGGGTTCCAATAATGGAGGTCCCGCCGATGGCGATCCCATAACCACCCTGCTTCTTTCCACTTCAAATGTGATGGAAAGCTACGAAGAGGAAAATCCGTCCGTATCAACTCTCAATGCCATAAACATCGGTCAGAACGGAGAGTGGGACTGGGTAGCGCAAAACTATGGTGCTGCTGCCGGAGCGACTTACTACTTCAGAATGGTGAGGGACGACGGCGCCGCGCTGAATTCCTACACAAACTACCCTCGAATTGACACCGCGCCGCTGACCTTTGCCCAGCAGGACTATCGCTGGTACAGCAACATAAACTCGCTCAATCCGGTCGCCGCATTCGCGGCGCAGGACACCCCATATACTTCCAGCACACATGGCATTCTCTATCGCCTCAGGATGAACCTGGCTGTGGGCGGCTCAAATCTTCCCGCCGCCTATCAGGCTTTCAAGCTCCAGTATTCAACCGGCACAGGTGGGCCATGGAACGATGTGGGCGCCGCCGGCTCCGGGGTAATATGGCGAGGTTTTGATAATACTACGCCCGCGGATGGTGCTAACATAACGACGCTTCTGCTGACAACTTCCAATGTTCTGGAGAGCTATGAGGAGCAGAACCCGTCCGCAGCAAATCCTAACGCTATCAATAACGGGCAGAGAGGTGAATGGGACTGGGTCGTGGAAGACAACAACGCCGCCAGCAATACCGCCTACTATTTCAGAATGGTCAAATCCGATGGGACTGTTCTGGACTCTTACGTAAATTATCCCCAGCTTACCATGCCGCCGGCCCTCATCTTTACCCAGCAGGACTATCGCTGGTATGCCAATGCTAATGCTATTAACCCTACTACTGCTATCGGGCCGGAAAACACGGCTACTACTGCGGATGCCTATACCCAGCAGTTCCGGCTCAGGATGAATGTCGCTGTGGGAGGGGCAAACCTTACTGCTGGACGTGAGAGCTTCAAGCTTCAATATGCTCTGAGCATTCTGGGTCCCTGGACTGATTTGGGTCTTATCGGGTATCCAACTGAATGGAGGGGCTATGATAACCTTACCCCTGCCGATGACTCGGCCATAACCGCGCTTCGCCTTTCCTCATCCAACGTCCTGGGCAGCTATGAGGAGGAGAACCCTTCCGCGCTGAATCCTTACATGATTAATAACGGCCAGAGGGGCGAGTGGGACTGGGTGATAGAAAATAACTCCGCTGCGGCTGTTACCGCTTATTATTTCAGAATCGTGAAAGCGGACGGGACTCCTCTGGACAGCTATGTGAATTATCCACAGCTCACTACACCTCTCCCTACTATCGCTCAGGATGATTTTGAATCTGGAGGTATTTCGGGGGGAACAGGCTGGAACGGAGACTGGACCCTGGTTGGGCTGGCGGACATTGTTACCCAGCAATTCCCTTATCAGGGCAGTTACCATTTGAGGTTGAGAAGCAATACAGGAGATGCCAGGCGTTCCCTAGATCTGTCTGGCAAGACGGCTGTCAGGGCTCAGTTCTGGGCCAAGATCAGCGGGCTTGAGGTAGTGGACACAGCCATTTTCTCAGTGAGTCCGGATGGGACCAACTGGACCACAGTGAAGACCTGGGTAAATGGTGAGGATGATAACGTTTATCATTTCTGGGACTTTGACCTTTCTTCCTATTCCATGACTGCAAATTTCTGGTTGAGGTTCCAGAGCAACAATTCAAACCCAAGCGAGAGGTTCACGATTGACTGGCTAAAGGTATTGGGACAGTAGATTTGGTAACTCGGATTTGTTCTCAGCGTGGTTTCACGGCAGTGGAGATGGTGATCTCACTTGCCATACTTGCCGTGATAATTGTGCCCATTTCTTTTGCCATGCGAACGTTTCTATTTCTTCCCAGCCAGGGAATAGATGAATATGACGTCATGAATGGTCTGCGAAACGCCGGCCAGATAATTTTGGCAGATGCCAGGCAGGCTGAAACGTTTACACAGGGCTCGAATCCGAACTATGCCACACTCGCCTGGGCGGACTATATTTCGCCCGCGCAACCGGTCTATTCGGTGCGCTATTATTATTCCTCCGCGGATAAGACGCTGCTGAGGGACCTGACTACGGAAATGTCGGCCTCAACTACTGTGATACTGGAGAATGTGGAGAACTATGGTGACGTAAGCACAACTTCTTCTGGAGGAGTCTTGACAGTATCTCTCACCGCGACAGTGTCCGGAGTTACCAGGACTTTCGCTACCTCGGAGAACCTCAAAGCAAAGGGGCGTCCTGTATTGCCTGTGACGCCTGCCACGCCTTCCCCTCTCACCCTTGCCTGGGATGATTTCGAGACCGGGGACTTCAGCGGAGGGGCCGGCTGGATTGCTGCCTGGACTACTTCAGGGCTCGCTTCTATCGTGGCCACCGGTTTCCCACAGCAGGGTAACTTCCATATGCTTCTCAGCTCGAACACAGGGCTTGCCAGCAGGAACCTGAACCTCTCCGGGCAAACGAATGTCCGCGTCCAGTTCTGGGCCAAAGCCGACAATTTCGGGGCCGCCGATACAGCTACGCTGCAGGTTAGTCCTAACGGGACTAGCTGGACCGTGGTACGGACGTGGACCATTGCGGATTCGGACAGCACTTATCATTATGAAGACATCAGCCTGTCATCCTTCTCGATGACCAGTAATTTCTGGGTTCGGTTCCAGGCAGATATGAGCAATGCCTCAAACCAGCTTTACGTGGACTCGGTGTATGTAGTGAGAGGGTATTGATAACAAATCCAAATCACAAAATCCGAATGACAGGCGCCGGGTTGGAATCTGGAAAACAAGAGGGGCAAGCTTTGCTCCTGGTCCTCATCGCCATGGTGTTCGGCACCCTGGCCATAGGGGGTTTTCTGACTCTCGCGAGTACCAGTCTCAAAGCTTCTTCAAAGAATACGGATTTGTTGTGGGCCCGCTACGCCGCCGAGGCGGGAGTAAACGCGGTGACAAAGGACCTGTTTCAGGGGATGAATGTGCTCACCTCCGGATACACTACTCCATCGTTCACCATCAACAATTACAGCCCGGTTATAAGCATCAGCACCCCGTCACCGGGGACTGAGCCAAGCGGAAGCTATCAGTATGTTGACCCGGGAGCGACCAGGGGCTTGAAGACGCCGGGCAGCCAGACTCATTATTTCATCACTATGGATAATGTCAAAGCTAATACGAATATCAGGATCAACTGGCCCTTCACACCGGTTAGTAGCCCCTGGAGGCTTGCAGTCTATACCGGGCTGGGTCCTCCCGGCGCTCCCCCTCCCACAACAATCGCTGCCGATAATTTTGAAAGCGGAAATTTGTCAGGGGGCGCTGGCTGGCTGGCGGCCTGGTCTGCTTCCGGGCTGGCTTCCGTGATTACAACAGGAACTCCCAAACAGGGGATCTATCACATGCTTCTGGAGAGCGCTACGGGACACGCCCAGCGGAATCTAAACCTCTCGGGAAGAACCAATGTGAGGGTGCAATTCTGGGCTAAGGCGGTTAATTTCAACCCTGGTGATAATGCTACTCTCTCGGTCAGCCCCGACGGGGTTTCGTTTACCGTGGTGAGGACATGGACCAGCACCGATGCCGACAGCATATACCGCTATGAGGACATAGATATATCCGCCTTCTCCATGACGACCAGCTTCTACGTTTCTTTTGATGCCAACATGAGCAGCGGGGCGAATGATTTCTTTGTTGACGACCTGAAAATTGTGAGCCAGCCGGTGCCGACTCCCCTCTTACAGAACAGTGGTGTTGTGTCTCCCGCCGGCTTGTTTGTGAACGGCAGCATAATAGCAGGCGGCCAGTATACCTTTGACTTTTTCAATAACTCGGGCGTGGCTGTCAACACGGCCGCCTATGGTTCCGGTGGAGGCTCCAATTCCACCTGGGTCCACCTTCAAGCCTATAAAGACCATATCATCTCGTCCGTGGCGGGTTCCAACAATATCACGGTTTTTGCCCGGCAGTTCCCGGGTCCCACCGACCCAACCACCAGACAGAACGTCTTCTTGCATACCTGGGTAGATCCCTGAGCAGCACCGCCCGTTTGAATGAAATTCTAAAAATTGTCTAACATTTTGTTTAAATTATCATTCACTTTTTCGCGAAGATATGGTATAATTACGACAGTAAATGCAGAACAATAATAACATATCTGGCAACCATAGCAGCCACAACCCGGAATACACGGCGAGCGACATACAGGTTCTGGAAGGGCTGGAGGCAGTTCGCCTTCGCCCCGGAATGTATATCGGGAGCACCGACCAGCGGGGCCTTCATCATCTTGTCTATGAAATCGTTTATAACAGCATTGATGAAGCCATGGCTGGCTACTGTGACCTGATATCCGTCTACCTTCTTCCGGACAAGAGTGTCCGAGTAGAGGATGACGGCCGCGGGATTCCTGTGGAAGTCCATCCTGCCACTGGCGTTTCCGCACTTGAGACCGTAATGACCAAACTTCATGCCGGAGCCAAGTTCGGCAGCGGCAGCTACAAAGTCTCCAGCGGACTCCACGGCGTTGGTGCTTCGGTGGTAAATGCCCTTTCGACGTGGCTTAAAGCCGAGGTCAGGAGAGATGGCAAGAAGTACGAGCAGGTATATGACCGGGGGATACCGCGCGGCCCGGCCAGAGAGGTTGGGGAGGGACAGGGAAGCGGTACCACTGTAACTTTTCTTGCGGATGAGGCGATCTTCGGCAAGATTAACTATGAGTTTGAAGTCCTGGCGGAAAGATTCCGTGAGTTGGCCTATCTCAATAAAGGCATCAGGATATATGTTAAGGATGAGAGGACGGACAGGGAAATGACCTTCTATTTTGAAGGCGGACTGTCCTCTTTCGTGCGCCAGCTCAATAGAAACAACGTTATACTCCATCCAAAGCCCATTTATGTGAGCCAGAACAGCAATAGCACGCAGATTGAAATAGCCCTCCAGTACAACGATTCGTACAATGAGACCTTCTTCAGCTTTGCCAACTGCGTAAATACTGAGGAGGGCGGAAGTCATCTAACCGGTTTCCGTTCGGCTTTGACCCGCGTCCTTAACGATTATGCGCGCAAGGCCAAGCTGCTGAAAGAGGACGAAGGGAATCTCACCGGGGATGATGTGCGGGCGGGTCTCATGGGCGTTATCAGCGTCAAGTTGCCTTTCCCCATATTCGAGGGCCAGACAAAAGCCAAGCTGGGAAATCCCGAGGTAAAAGGGCAGGTTGAATCCGTGATGGCCGATAATCTTTCTCTTTACCTCGATGGCCACCCAGAAGAGTCCAAAAACATCATAAACAAGTGCATGACGGCTGCCAGGGCCAGAGAGGCGGCCAGGAAGGCAAGAGACCTGATAATCCGGAAAAACGCCCTGGATACCGGGACATTGCCAGGAAAGCTGGCCGACTGTTCCGACAAGGACCCCGATCACACCGAGCTTTACCTGGTGGAGGGTGATTCCGCCGGAGGGTCTGCCAAACAGGGCAGGGACCGTCGTTTCCAGGCCATCCTTCCTCTGCGGGGCAAAATCTTGAACGTGGAAAAGTCGCCGGAGAAGCTTCTGAAACACGAGGAAATACGCGCCATTATCACCGCCCTTGGCATAGGGCTGGAAAGGCCTGTTAACCTTTCCAAGCTTCGCTACGGCAGAGTTATCATAATGACCGATGCCGATGTAGATGGTTCCCACATTCGAACCCTGCTTTTGACCTTCTTCTACCGGGATATGCTGGAACTGATCAAAGAAGGGCACCTGTACATTGCGCAGCCGCCCTTATATAGAATCCAGAATCACAAGGAAGTGCACTGGGTTTACAGTGATGCCGAGAAGGACGCACTCATAAAGAGCCTGGGAAATAAGAAAGTTGAAATGCAGAGATACAAAGGTCTGGGGGAAATGAGCCCTCAGCAGCTATGGGACACTACCATGAACCCAGAAAGCCGAACTATGATGGTGGTTAACATGCTGGATGCTCAAAAAGCCAACGAGACTTTCCAGGTGCTCATGGGCGATGAGGTGCCTCCCAGGAAAGCTTTTATACAGGCCTACGCCAAGAGCGTGAAGAACCTGGACGTATAGACTGGGTCAAAAAGAGACAGGGCTAAATACTGCTATCAGGCCCTAGTCGAATGGTGACGCGATCTTCCCGATAATCTGCTGAGAGATGATGATTTTCATCATCTCCGCCGTTCCGCTGGCAAGCTCCTCTCCTATGGTATCCCTGAGCCGTTCTTCCACTGGATATTCTTCGCTGTAACCTACGAAGCCGTGAATCAGAAGCGAGTTGTGGACGGCACGGACAGCCACTTCGGGGCAAAACCACTTGCACATAGCGGCCTCTTTCGTACAGGGCGCTCCTTTATCTTTCAGCGAGAGAGCCCGATAGCAGAGGAGCCTGGCGGCTTCCAGTCTCGTGGCATCCTCGGCTATTTTGAACGAGACGGCTTCGTATTTTGCTATGGGCTTGCCGAAAGTGATTCTTTCCCTGGCATAGCTGACCGCATCTTCCAGGGAGCTTTGCGCCATGCCCAGGGCTATCAGGGAAGCCCCCACTCTCGTAATATCCAGGAGTCCCATTACTATGGCGAACCCATCTCCTTCTTTGCCCAGGCGATAGTTCGAGGGGACTCTGGCATCTTCCATAGACATGGAGGCCAGTCCCTCCGAATTTCCCAGGGCTGACAGGGGAGAACGGCTTACTCCGGCGAGGTTGGCGGGCAGGAGGAAGCAACTGATGCCTCTGACTCCTGGTACCGGGTCCGTTTTGGCAAAGACCAGGGCCACATCGGCCTGCCTGCCGAACGAAATGGGAGCTTTCTCGCCGTTCAGAACATAATTGCCGCCGTTTCTTGCTGCCTTGCATTTGAGGGCGGCGACATCGGATCCTGCGTCGGGCTCCGTCAGGGCCATGCAGCCTATCTTTTCCCCGTTGATTAAGCCGGGCAGCCATTCCCTGACGACCTCTTCTTCTCCTTTAAGGATAGCATCGGATATGGCTATGTGAAGGGCCGGCAGGTGCGCGGCCATGGGGTCAACTTTGGCAAGCTCCTCGGTGGCGATACCCAGGGACACCCAGTCGGCCGGGTTGCCGCCGTAGGATGCCGGCAAATTGATGCCGAGGAGCCCCAGGTCTCCCATTTTCCTGGCCAGACCCCGTTCCATGGACCCCTTCTTGAGGCGTTCCTTCACTCCCGGCAGCAGTTCTCTTTGAGTGAACCTCGCAACCTCCCGGCGAAACGCATCCTGGGCTTCAGTGAAATCAAACTGACTCATAGTTTACAGCGGGCGGGTTCCAAACCCGCCCCTACGTGGAAAGAATCATTTACTTAATATTCCTACCACATAGTCTTTATAATCTCGCGATCTGTCCTTAATAACATGTTGTAGAATCATTAGTACATCGGACAACGATACTGCTCCAAAATCAACTCCGCCCCGCTCACGTAGGGAAACGCTATTCTCTTTCTCTTCCTTGTCGCCCACCACGAGCATAAAGGGTATTTTCTGCAGCTGGGCGTCTCTGATTTTGAGGTTCATCCTCTCTTTTCTATCGTCTATCTTGATACGCAGGTCTTCGCCCCTCAACTGCGCCTGAACTTTGCGGGCGTATTCCAGGTGGCGGTCCGCTATGGGAATGATTATGGCCTGGACAGGGGACAGCCATACCGGAAAAGCACCGGCATAATGCTCTATGAGGCAGCCGAAGAACCGCTCCATGCTTCCCAGCACGGTGCGGTGCACCATGACAACCTGGTGTTCTTTGCCGTCCTCTCCGATGAAATTCACGTCGAACCGCTGCGGCAGGTTGAAGTCAACCTGGGTTGTAGGACCCTGCCAGGAATGTCCGAGGGCATCCCTGAGACTAATATCTATTTTGGGCCCATAGAAAACTCCCTCTCCAGGGTCAATTTCGTATGGAATACTCAGGCCTTCCAGCGCCTGCTTCAGGGTATTGGTAGCTACTTCCCATATTTCCAGGGAGCCGGCGTATTTCTCCGGCCTCGTGGAAAGCTTGACGGAATAGTCCTCAAATCCAAAAGTCCGCAACATGTATTTTGCCAGCTCCAGCACCCCTTTTATCTCCTCTTCAAGCTGATCGGGGCGGCAGAATATGTGGGCGTCATCCTGGGTAAAGCCCCGTACTCTTGTGAGTCCGTGAAGAACGCCCGAGCGTTCATAGCGATACACGGTGCCCAGTTCAGCCCAGCGAAGGGGCAGGTCGCGATAACTGCGAAGCTGCGATTTATACATCATAATATGGAAGGGGCAGTTCATGGGCTTGATCAGGTATTCCATTCCCTCCACATCCATCGGAGAGTAGAGATTCTCCCTGTACATTTCCCAGTGTCCGCTGGTCTTCCACAGGTCGGAGCGGGCGATATGAGGCGTGTAAACGATGTCATAGCCTCTTCTCAAATGCTCGCGGCGCCAGAAGTCCTCGATGGCAAGGCGGATGATTGCGCCTTTGGGGTGCCAGTTTGTCAGGCCCGGCCCTATTTCTTCATGCATGGAAAACAGGTCCAGTTCGCGTCCCAGTTTCCTGTGGTCTCTCTTGGCTGCTTCAGCGATCCGGTCCAGATGACTCTTAAGCTCAGTTTCGGTGAAGAAGGCAGTGCCGTAAATCCGTTGCAGCATGGGGTTATTCTCCGAGCCACGCCAGTATGCCCCCGCGATACTTAGCAACTTGAAGGCCTTTATCTCTCTGGCGGAAGCTATGTGAGGGCCGCGGCACAGGTCCAGAAAAGAACCCTGGCGGTAAGTGGTCAGTTTTTCATCGGCAAATTCCTGTATGAGTTCCAGTTTGTAAGGCTGCGATGAAAAAAGCTTTCTGGCTTCCTCAACGGTTACTTCCGTCCTTATGAAGGGCTCGTTTTTGGACATAAGCTCTTTCATTTTTGCCTCTATCACAGGGAGGTCCTCAGAGGTCAGAGGGCGGGACAGTTCGAAATCATAGTAAAACCCATCCTCAATAGTGGGGCCTATGCCGAACTTGGCCTCCGGGAACAACTGTTGCACAGCTTCAGCCATGAGATGCGCCGCGGAGTGGCGCAATGTTTCCAGCTTTTCTCTATCTTCAATTTTCTTGTCTGACACTTCTTAATATCCTTCTGAGCCACAATAATATTTCAAAACTACTGGTTATTCGATAATTATTTCATATCTACTATACGTTTTCAATGACCGCGGCCCCACGGTATTCGGGGCTTACTTCGGGCTGATTGAAGTGCTATTATTTGAATATAGACAGCTTGCAGATGCGACAGGGAGGGACGGAGAAATTTGGATTTAATTAACGCGCTGATTTTGACTTTCACTCCTCTATTCGTTGCCATAGACGCTATTGGAAACGTTCCTATAGTGTTGTCTTTGAGCAGCGAGATGGGCAAGGCCGAAAGGCAGAGGCTCGTCAACATCGCGCTAATGACTGCGGGACTGGTCGGCCTGATCTTCTTGCTTGTGGGCCGTTTTGTCCTGAGGCTTCTGAACATCGAGATATATCATTTTGCCGTAGGCGGAGGCCTGGTGTTGTTCATTCTGTCTGTCAGGGACCTTGCCACCGGGAAAATGGTAGATGTACCTTCCAAAGAGGAAATGCTGGCAGTAGTGCCGCTGGGAACGCCCATCACGGTTGGACCGGCAACGCTGACTACCCTGATTGTGCTGGCGGATAGCTATAATCTGTGGCTCGTCCTGACATCGTTTACGCTAAACATGGCTGCCACGTGGGTGATTTTCCATCAAGCGAACACGATAGGCAGATTCATGGGACAGGGAGGGCTAAAAGCATTTTCGAAAGTAATGAGTCTTCTCTTAGCCGCAATTGCTGTAAGGATTATTATCGGCGGACTTAAGGGGCTTTTCCCTGGCCAACCCTGAAGCTAAGCTCCCGGGGAATCCTATTCGGTTATTGAACTGAATCGAGCTATGCGCGCATTATCTGGGGTTGTCTCTCACCTTTGTATAGCAGGTGTTGCAGTAAACCGGCCTTCCCTGCCTGGGTTCAAAGGGGACCTGGGTGTTTGTCCCGCACTGGGCACAAACTGCAGAAAAAAGAGGACGGGGGCCCCTGCTGCCGAAACCGCTTCCAGATGTCTGAAGTTGCCTTCTCCTGGATTCTCTGCACGACGGGCAGCGTTTGGGCTCGTTCTGGTACCCTCTGCTGGCGAAGAACTCCTGTTCCGACGCCAGGAAAGTAAAGTCAACACCGCACTCCACACATTTCAAGGTTTTATCAGCAAATGCCATTGATGACCTCCTTTATCCCATATGCATGAAACACTGGCTAAAGTTGGCCATCCCCGGCTTGAGCTCTGCTAGAGTTGTACCCGATTGGTGACCGCTTGTAGCCAAACATGTCATATACTACACGAGAACTAATGCTTTGGCAATACTATTTATATATGAATACATTACTTAGAAATGCCTACCTGATACAGCCTCTAAGTTTAACCTCAATAGATTAAATAATCATAAAATTCCGTAGAAAAATCTTGCAATCTTATGACATTTTTCTCTACTGCAGGGCTCGTGCTATACTGGAAACAGCTATGAGCAGGCCTCTCGTTCTAATCAACAGTAATACAGTCAAGCCTCCGGTAAGTCCGGTTGGCCTGGAGTATGTCGCGGAGTCGGTCTCCCGGGCCGGGTTCGAAGTTGACATAATTGACCTGGCCATGGAGAAGGACTGGAGGCAGGCGATATCATCGAGTATTCCTTCGGAGCCGCCGGAGGGGGACAAAAAGAAAGCGGAAAACGATCCGGGGCAAGTAAAGGCGGTTAAGTCTAAACTTGCCCCGGAAACGGCTATTATCTTATTCAGATATTGGCTTAGTCGGCCATTACCTGGCCGCGAATCTCGCCACCGGGTATCCCCTTGGTATGCACATTGACATAAGCATTGCCGGACTCAAATAAGCTTATCAAGTCTCCTAGAGTCATGCCGGCGAGGGGTCCAACAAAGTCAGAAGCGGTGATGGTGCCTTCAAGTTCGAATTCGAGGTCTCCGCGAATCGAAGTAAGTGGCGGCATAGACGGGACCAGCCACACCACGATCGGACCATTTACTCCAACCGGAGCATAATGTATGTGCGACTGAGTAAAATCCGTAATGTCAGACACTTCAAACGTGTAATTGATCACGGACCCATCCTCGCTTAGCTCGAATTCGATACTTCCAGTAGCAAGCGACGCATTCGCCGGAACCTCGTTTTCCCCTTTGAGGTCAGCTTTGAACTTTGTACTTGCACCTACCGGAGATACGACTGCCAACACACCCAGCAGCAATACCATTGCTACTGAGAATAACAATGCTAGCTTCTTCATTCTCCTCGTCCTCCTTCATATCCAGATTGTCTTTACCGACTGCCGCTCCAAAGAGCGCATTTTTCGGGTTTTTGGCCGGAGCATTGAAATACACGCTCACTTCAGGGTATTCCAATTCCCTGACCTCTATCTAAGCATATTGCGCGGGGCATTAAGAAGTTATAAATTTAGGAAAGAATAGATTACAAAGGCATGACATGTGAACCTTATGGAGCCGGACCGCTAGTAACTCCCTCCTCGTTCTTCTGTGAAAACGTCTGCAAATAGTAGTAACATGTAAGATTAGAATTTTTAATTGAGATGGAGTTATATGACGGAAAAAGTCGTTTATAAGATTGATAGAACATTGCGCTGTAAGAATGCTGCGGTACCGGGAACTCTCGGTAGGCTGGCGACAGCCATCGGTAAGCTCGGCATAGACATCGGTAATATAAGCACAGTCTACGTGGGCCATCATTACACGGTCAGGGACATCCAGGTATTCCTGGACAGCGTGGAACAGATGACACATCTGACAAACGAGGTTTCGAAGATTCCCGGTGTTACGGTACTGGAGGTTAGAGATGACGTGCTCAATTTCCATAAGAATGGCAAGATAAAGACCGTCAGCACTGTTCCCATCAAATCTGTGGATATACTGAGGAAGGTCTATACACCTGGCGTGGCTGAAGTGTGCGAGCTGATAGCCGCCAAGCCGAATTTGAAAGACACCTATACCAGCATTCCCTATTCCGTGGCCATTTTCACGGATGGGACCGCAATCCTCGGCCTGGGTAACATCGGGCCGGTCGCGGGAATGCCGGTCATGGAGGGGAAGTCGGCGTTGCTTCAGCAGCTTGTTGGAATAAGCGGCATACCTATCTTGCTCAATACCACTGAGCCCGAGGAAATCATAGAAACCGTGAAGAATATCGCCCCAACCTTTGGGGGTATTCAGCTTGAAGATATAGCGTCGCCTCGTTGCTTCCCGATTCTGGACAGACTGGAGAAAGACCTGAAAGTTCCGGTTATGCATGATGACCAGCAGGGGACGGCGACGGTTGTTCTGGCGGCCCTTATCAATGCCTGCAAGATCGCGAAAGTCAAGATAGATGAGCCCATGATAGGGCTGCTGGGCCTGGGCGCCGCCGGCCTTACCATAGGTAAATTCATTTTAAAATACACCGGCAAGCCGGCACTGGGCACAGCTAAGACCGAGGCCAGCATAAAGAGACATCAGGATGCCGGCGGTATCCCATCCAACCTGGATGAAATCATGGAGAAGGCCGATATCGTCATAGGGACCAGCGGCGTGAAGGGACTCATTGACCCGAAGAAGGTGAGAAAAGGGCAGATCATCTTTGCCCTGTCCAATCCGTATCCGGAGATAGACCCCCAGGTTGCAAGAGCTTCAGGAGCGGTCCTGGCTGCGGATGGGAGGACGATTAACAACCTGCTCGGTTTTCCGGGAATCTGGAGGGGAACGCTGGACGCGCTGGCGCGGGAGATTAACTTCGAGATGTATAAGGCGGCCAGTCTGGCTATCGCCGATATCACTGCGGAAGGGGAGCTTGTCCCCGATCCTCTGGACCCCAAAGTGCATTTGGCGGTCACTCATGCGGTTGCAAGGGCAGCGGTGAAGTCAGGAGTTTCCGGGCGTGTTCTGGACGACGGATATTTCGAAAACGCGAATGTGCAGACGCCTCCCTGGGCATAATCTTCGCGGCTAAATCGTTAGGTCCAGAGCGAAGATTATTGCCTTTGCCGCAGCGGCCATCCTGTCCTGCGACAGTACTGTGATTCGCTCGGACAGGCTTGACATGGGAATGGTGAGGATATCATCCAGTTTCACCGCGCACTTTGCCGGCATTCCGTCCTCCTCTCCGAGCAAGACCTCCGCCGGGATGTTTCGAATCGTGTAGGTGATTAAGGCCACAGCGGCAGAACTCCTGACGCTATATGCGGAATCTCTGGACAGTAACAGAACCCGTCTTCTTCCGGTGGGTTTTGGAAGTTCAGCCCACCACACCTCGCCGCGGCGCACCTAAGGCGACTCCCCGGATGTGACTTTATCTGCCACAGCTATCTGTGCTTCGCCCGTCTCAGGCCTCTCCGGCATTTTCATGTAGCCCAGCTGATAAGCATCGTCCAGCTGCTTATGTTCTATGTCCTGCAAATACTGAAGGCATGCCTGCCGGATCAACTCCGACCTGGATTTGCCCTGCTTGCCGGATAAATCATCCAGTTTCTTGAGCAGTTCCTGGTCCACAGGGACCTGGATAACCTTCTTCGCCATCTCACATCTCCACAACTGTGTTACGTAACATTATACACATTGACTTACATAGTCACAATATGAGAGGCAGCCTCAATCCGGCCTGCTAGCTGAGCGAGTTAGTATGCAAGCTTGCATGATGAGCAGTATGACGAATAGTATCAACAATATATTACACAAAATAGGATATTATGATATTACACAATAGCTACCAAGCCATAAGGGTGCTGTCCAGGGGTGGGGTTCTTCTCCGTGGAAATAGTTATGGAGTTACGGTTCTTGTTTTTGAATGAATAGCATGTAACAAAGGAGAGCGGCTCTTTTGTCAAAATGCTGACATCAATGGGCGGTAATGGATTCGAACCAATGACCTCTGCGATGTCAACGCAGCGCTCTAACCAACTGAGCTAACCGCCCGTGGCGCAAGTCTTCCTATTATAGCCTATTCTGTGACCTATGGGGAGACCGTTTCAGAATATATATTATATAGTTATAGTAGGTCTCTATATGAAGGAAAATAGAGAATTTATCAGTCCTCACCCGATTATAACAAGCCACAAAAGTTTCAGTCAATAATCAATTTTATTATTTTTTATATCTACACTTTGCCGGCAGAAGTGATAAAATGTTTAAAAAGACCCGTTTTCTAAAGGGGGACAAATTTTCAACCAAAATCAGGGAATTACCTCTATTGTACTTGCCGGAGGAAAGAGCAAAAGATTCGGAAGAAATAAGGCCAAGGAAAACATAGAGGGCGAGCCTCTTTTGAACAGGGTGGTTCACCGTCTTGAGGTTATCAGCAGCGAGATAATCATCGTTGCAGCCAGAGAAGAGGACTGCATGTCCATGCCCCGGAGCGAAAAAATACATTGCATAGCAGATATTGTCCCCGGCAAAGCTTCCCTGGGCGGTCTCTATACCGGGCTATCTTATGCGAATGTGAGACATTCTTTTGTCGCGGCCTGTGATATGCCTTTTTTGAATATTTCACTGGTCAGCTACCTTTTTCAGCTTTCCCCTGCGTTCGACGTCATAGTGCCGAGGGCCGCGGGACTGGCGGAACCGCTGCATGCCGTGTATTCGGCAAACTGCGTTCCCCATTTGAAGAAACTCATTGACGAGGACAAGTTATCAATCCTCGACTTGTTCCCTCTGGTCAAGGTACGGTACGTTGATGAGGATGAGCTCAACCAGTTCGACCCGGAGCACCTTAGTTTCTTTAACATTAATACCGAGACCGACCTGGGAGTGGCGAAAAGCATATTGAAAGAGGGCAAGCTGAAGACTAAGAGCCATGGCAATGATTAGCGTCGAAGAAGCGCTGGATAAGATACTGGCGCTGGTACATGTCCTTGATCCGGAGGAGAAACCGATACTGGAAGCCCTGGGGCAGGTGGTTGCCGAAGACATATACTCGGATATATCTGTGCCGCCCCTGGACAACTCGGCGATGGATGGATTTGCCGTTCGATATGATGATATTGCCGGTGCCGGCCCTTCCAACCCCGGACTTCTGGAAGTCCTCGGCGAGGTTGCCGCGGGAAATGTTTTCACGGGCAGGATAAGGCCGGGCACTGCGGTGCGGATTATGACTGGAGCCCCCGTGCCCGCGGGGTCCGATACTGTGGTGCCCTTTGAGGAGACCGACGAGGTCAAGAGAAAACAGAACAAAGAGACCCTGAAAACTATCGGCATTCTGAAGGAAATCGCTAGGGGAGAGAATATTCGTAAAGCCGGTGAGGACATACGGAAGGGTTCCCTTGTCTTCAGAAAAGGGACGTCATTGAGGCCCGCGGAAATAGGGGTCCTGGCTTCGGTCGGGAAGAGCACCGTCGCGGTCATACGCAGGCCGATAGTTGGAATTCTGGCAACCGGCAGCGAACTGGTAGAGCCGGGAAATCCACTGGTGCCGGGAAAGATTTACAATAGCAACACCTACAGTCTGGCTTCACTGGTATCGCGTTACGGAGGCATTCCAAGAATACTGGGTATCGCGCCTGACCGCATCTCCGCCCTTGGGCAGAAGATCAGGCGGGCCATGAAAACCGATATCCTTCTCACTTCCGCGGGAGTTTCCATGGGTGACTACGACCTGGTCAAAGATGTACTTACCAGGAAGGGTGAGATATCTTTCTGGACTGTTCGAATGAAGCCCGGCAAACCCTTGGCCTTTGGCCTCCTGCATTCGCAGGAAGGCGGCAAAGTCAGGAAAGTTCCCCATCTGGGTCTGCCGGGGAATCCCGTGAGCGCCATGATTACCTTCGAGCTGTTTGCCCGCCTGGCTTTACAGAAGATGATGGGAATGGAGCCCAGGCAGAAGCCCGTCATCGAGGCCACGTTGAGGGGCCGCATAGAAAACCTCGAGCGGAGGCGTTATTTCGCCCGCGCTTTTGTTAGGAAGGCCGGGAATGAGTTCGTTGCCGAGATTACCGGACCGCAGGGCTCCGGCATCCTGACTTCCATGGCTCAGGCCAACGGCCTCGTGATTGTGCCCGAAGACGCAATTGTGGCAGAGGATGGTGAAAGGGTGAGGGTCATGATGCTGGATTGGGAAGGAGACGGCCTGTGAAGAAGGTTGTATCCGTAGTCGGTTACAGCGGTTCGGGCAAGACGCAGCTGCTGGAGGTACTGGTCCCAGAGCTAAGAAGGAGAGGCTACCGGATAGCGGTGGTCAAACATACTCATCATGCGGTAGAGATGGATCAGCCCGGAACGGATAGCTGGAGGCTTTACCGGTCAGGAGCCGATGTAATCGTCCTGTCTTCTCCTGAGAAAGTGTTCATGGTTAAGGCCGTTGCCCGTGAGCCGGCAATTTCCGACATGCAGCGTTTGCTTGGCGGGAACTATGACCTCATCATAACCGAGGGATTTAAAGAGGACAGAGCGCTGAAGATCGAGGTCCGTCGAAAAGAGGATGGCCCGAAGCTCATGTTCGAAAGGCCGGAGCTTCTTGCGGTTGTCAGCGATGAGCATCTGGAGATTGACTCTCCCCAGTTCAGGCCGGAGAACTACATCGGCCTCGCGGATTTGATTGAGCGACGCTTCCTTTCTATAACCGAGGATGAGGCGGCCCTTTATGTGAACGGCAAAGCCGTACCCATGAATCCATTCATCAGAGAAGTCTTCATCAAGATGCTGCTGGCCCTGCTTTCCACACTCAAAGGTGTAGGGGAAGTGAATGAAATGGAAATGTGGCTCAGGTTAAGAGGGAAAGGCACGAAAGAATAAATGATAGTAAATGCCTCAGAATTCGTATTCTATCCCCCTGCACCAATATCGCGTGCCAGGCGAGTCCTCATCAAGCCCGACGCTTCCATGCCCTACCCCCATCCTCTTACCGTAGGCAGGAAAACCCTGGAGCGCATCATCACCGGCATCAGAGAAGTAAGCGATGCCGACATCCTTCTTCTTGAAGGTAATCCGCAGGGTATGCCGATTCGCGACATATTCAAGTCGCTCGAATATGACTTCCCCAGGGTGCTGATAGTGGATGTCAAGGACTGCAACTTGGTTGAGGTGGAGAATCCTCTTACGCACCCCTACATAATTCCCACTTTCTGGGTGCCGAACATAATTCTGGCCTGTGATTATCTCATCTCGGTTTCTTCATTCAAGATTTTCGGCAGCGGGGGATGCTTCACCATACGAAATCTCCTGAGTCTGCTGCCCTCAAGTAAATATAAGGCCGGCCCCCGGCCTGGCCAGGGTGAACTGTATAAGCTTGGCATAGACAAAGTAATAGCGGACCTCTATTTCACGCTTCCCTTCGACCTGGGAATCATTGACGGCAGGAAGAAGTTCGTGGGGGAGGAGGGCTCTGAAAAAGGGGCCATAACGGATTATAACAAGATTCTTATAGGTGAGTCCTATGAGGTTGACCTTGAGGCGTCAAAGCTCGAGGGACTACAGCCCGAATACATGAAACTGATAGAAATGGGCCGGATGGAGATTAACTCCTAGATCAAAAATCAAAACCAAAGCCAAAGCTCCCTTCCGTTTTGTGCAAGACCTTGGAGCTAAGCGACTAATATCTTATGGTGAAATCGTGGAAGTTCCCCTGGTATTCTTCCCACCTAAAATCCACCCCTTCCACTTTGGCGCCCGGAGGCCCCTGGTGAAGCAACTGAAGCAATCTCTCCAGGTGTCCTCTTTCTCCCTCAGCCACTACCCGGACCTGTCCTCCGGGGAGATTCTTTGCGTAACCTGCCAGGGCGAGAGATAGCGAGTGCTCTTCTACGAACGCCCGGAAAAAGACGCCCTGCACGCGACCCTGGACTGTGGCATTCAACCTGGCCTTTTCAATCACCTGTTCAGTACCCCATGAGATGGGGGTATCCTCTCTCCTGCCTCGTGTCCAGCCTGCGAAGTCCATACTGCGCGGCCAGTTTCAAAGCATAGTTGTATTCCCTGCTTGAAATACCTCTGTCCAATCCTTCGATATCCCTGGCTTTGTAGCTGGGGCGGTACTGGTCCATGATATTTACATAGGTATTTGTTGATACTTCTTCTGCAAGGAACTTCAGGGTCTCCTCACTGCCGGACATGTCTTCCGGAAGTACGAGATGCCGGACGAGAAGTCCCCGTTGCGCAACTCCCTTTTTGTCCAATACCAGGTCACCGACCTGGCGGTGCATTTCTTTCACGGCAACCCTGTTGACCTGAGGATATCCTATGACGCTGGAGAGCCGCCGGGCTATTTTCTCATTGGAGTACTTCATGTCAGGCATATAGATATCAACGATGCCATCCAGAAGTTTCAGGTTCTCAAGAGAATCGAACCCGCCGGTGTTATAGACAAGCGAAAGGTCCAGCCCCTCCCCGGCTGCTATAGCAAGCGATTCCAGAATCTGCGGAACCACGTGTGTCGGACTGACAAGGTTAACGTTGTGACAGCCCTGGTCCTTGAGTGAAAGCATCATGCCTGCTAACTCGCGGGCGGTGACTTCTTTTCCTTCCCCAAGCTGGCTGATAGAATAGTTCTGACAATAAACGCATTTCAGATTGCAGTAAGAGAAGAAAATTGCGCCGGAACCGCGAGACCCTGTCAGTGGCTCCTCCTCGCCAAAATGCGGGCCATAGCTTGACACCATTGCCAACCGTCCGGTGTGGCACTTTCCCTTTTCACCGGCAAGGCGATTAGCTTCGCAGCCTCTACCGCAGAGGCGGCAGGAAGAAAGCATTTCAAGACCACGGTCTACTCGCTTTTTGAGCTCCCCAGAGTGATAAAGTGACTGATAGGCGGCCATATGGCTATTCCGGCTACTCAGCACCCTCCTCTTCCTTTTCTTTGCGTTTCCTTTTGACCACTTCAACAGGGGCTGCAACGGGGAGAATGCTGGCGGGTGAAATTTTCTTTTCGCCCTTTTTCGGTTTCTTGGTTTCTCTCCAGCGATAATTTCCTTTACCCATGTTTATTCCTCCTATTCAGAAATAGCTAAGCCTGGGCAGGTATGGGATCCGGTTTGAAGGAACGAATGCTTCTTCTTGTCTTGACCAGCTCCAGAAAACTCTCGTAGTCCACAACGGCCTCCTGATGGATATGTTTATCTTAGTTATCTTATTTCATGCGGCGCGTATCAGTCAAGGAAAGGAAAGTGTCGCAGAACACATTGCCCTGTCCCTATCTTTATCATCTTTCTGTTCTGACCCACAACTTCTCGCCATCGGTGATGAACTCTATGGAGCCGTTTTCAAAGGTAGTAAATAACGAGGCTCCGGGGAACCTTTCCCTGAACCTTGATATCGCTTTCTCACTGGAAGTCCTGTCTTTATAATTCGCGGATATCACGACGGACGCCGGACGGGACGCGCTTACAAACAGGGGATCTAGTGATTCTCCGCCGTGGTGCGGTGCTGCCAGAACCGCGGCCCCCAGGTCCGGATGTTCCAGTAAGGTCTCCCTTTGTCCTTTGTCACGGTTATCCGAGGGCAGGAGGAACCTGACCTTTCCTACAGTCAGCAGCAGGACGAGGGCATTATTGTCAATATCCATGGCCGCTTTGCCATCCAATTCCTGAGAAGGATGGAGGACTTCCAGTAGAGTATTATTCCCCAGGTCGATAGCCACGTCATCGCGCGCGATGATATCTATGGCTCCTTCCAGACCAACCTGCTTCCGCCACCTGTCATAGGACGATATCCCGACAGGCAGGCGGGAGTCCAGCACATAATCCACGTCATATTTGAGCAGCACCTGGGGCAAGCCGCCCAGATGGTCTTCGTGGGGATGGCTCACCGCTACCATGTCCAATCTGCGGTCCCAGAAGGGCATTTTCTTGCCCAGGTAGAGACGGGACTGATAAAGTCCTGACCCTCCATCTATCAGAATCTGGTGCCCATTCGGGGTCTGTACATATACGGAATCGCCGTGCCCAACATCTATAAAATGAACATGGGTGAACCGGTCCGGGAAGGTGAAGACGGCTGCCCATATCAGGACGTTTGCCAGAAGCAGTCCCAGGAGCAAAGCCTTAATGGTCCCGGGTCCTGGCACGGGGAGAGTTCTAAAAAAAATGTTCAGCCGCCGTCTCAGATTTGAGAGCAATTCCCAGGTGTTTTCTCTTGTGGCGAAACACCAGGCCGAAGCTACCAAGACTACATAATACGAGATGATGAGAGACAGCGGAAGGTACCCCTCAGTGATTGAAATATGGGGCCAGAAGGAAAAGGCTTTGACGGCTAGAATCATCCCGGTCAGGAAAATCCAGTCTATCCAGCCCAATAGTTGCGCCAGCGGCGCGAAGACCAGTCCCGCCAGAGAAGTCATGGAGGATACCACGATAACGTAAGGGAGGGTGAGGGAGGCTAACATGGTAGCAGGAAGCCCTGCCATAGGGATGACGCCAAAATAGTATGCTGTCAGGGGTAAAGTTGCCAGGATAGCTCCTGCGGAGACCGACGCCATGTCCCATGAAGCTTGCAGGAAGCCGGGCATATTCGAGACGCCCACCGAAGTTGACCAAACGTACTCCTTGACTTTCATGAATAGCGGCGCGATAAAGGTCAGACCCAGCATAGCTGTGAAACTGAGCTGGAATGATACATCCCAAAGGGCCTGCGGGTGGATCGCCGTCATGATGATGGCTGAAAGCGCCACCATCGGTGCGCCGCTGCGAGGCCGTCCCAGTACTTCTCCCAGGAAATAGGCGCTTGCCATGAAGGCGGCGCGCATCACCGGCGGATTCATGCCGGATAAAAACGTATACAGCCAGACCAGAAGGAAGGCAAAGGCAAGGTAGACATAATGTCTTCTCCCAAAAACCCAGAGACCGAGTGACATCACCATTCCCGCAAATACGCTGATGTTCATGCCCGAAATAGCAAGCAGATGGGTGGTCCCCGTGTTACTAAAGTCCCGGTTCAGGTCTTCGGGAATCTCCTGTCGCAGACCCAGGAGCACTGCCTGGGCCAGCGCTCCCTGGGGCTCTGGCAGGTAGGAAGAAAGAGACCGGGCCAGTTTCAGTCTGAGATTACGGATTCTCTGGTTTAGCCATGAACCGCGGTTTGAACCGAGCGAACTTATCTGTGGAAATGACATCCACGAGCTCACTCCCTGCTTTTCAAGGTACCGGTAGTAGCTTCCTGCCCCGGACAGAGGTTTCAGTGTACCCTTCAGGTAAAGTAAGTCGCCATATTCGTGTTCGCGGCTCCATGTCTCCACCAGCGCCCTGCCTTTGACCTCTTTCCACTCTCCGTCAGACTTTATCCGGATGCCTGCCAGTTCAAATCTGGCGACTCTCCCCTTACCGGATGCTTCCGAGTCGACGACGCCCTTAAGGGAGACCTGCTGGTCCCCCTGGTAAAATGCAATAGAGTCTGCATCTGCCGTCCGCTCCATGAACTGAGGGCGGAACATTCCCAGAAGAAAGGCCAGCAAGTAGAAGGCATAGAAAAGGAGACCGGGATTGCGCCGGCACATCGCCAGGAGGACAAAAGGTACAACTAAGAAGGGCAGAAGCCAGAAAACCGCGGCGGGCCAGAGAAAACCCAGGAGAAGTCCCAGTGCCCAGGCAATGGCGATGATGAATAGCTTCATTCCACTGTTATGAGGTCGCGGATCTTATCCAGAGTGGCTGTGCCGATGCCGCGGACCCTGGTTAACTCCTCCACATTTTTGAACGGGCCATTGTCGCTTCGATACTGGATTATGCGGCCTGCCAGAGACGGACCGATCTGGGGCAAGGTCTCAAGTAGAGTGTTGGATGCGGAATTAATGTTAATCTTCTGAGACTTGTTTTCCGGGCTTTCCTGGATTGGGGAGACATATATTCTAATCTTCGAAGTATCCGCCGCCTCAGAGTTTATGCCCGCGGAACGCAGGGTCTTTTCAAGGCTGTCCTCCCTGTTCAAATAATACCAGCCCGGTCTCTCTACAGCCCCTTCAATATAGAGAGAAAGCTCTTCGCTTACGGAGGATGCCTTCTGTCTGATTTCCAGGGCGTGCCTCAGGGGCAGTCGCTGAAGAAACAAAGTGATGCCCAGAAGCATTGACAGTACCAGGATGGTTGACAGGGGAAACCAGAACTTCTCGAGGAATTTGTTCATGGAGGCTAAATGCTACTACAGGCGCAATGGCTTGACAAGCGAATAATCAAAAGGGGATACTACCCACGTTCGGATTTTCTGTTTAAATCAAATATTGAACTCAAAAGGAGGTTCGAGTTGTCCTATTCCTTTGAATTAAACCAAGAGCAGGAAGAGCTGAAGAAAATGGCCCGGGATTTCGCCAGCAGGGAGATCGCTCCAGTCGCGGCGGAAATAGACGCGAGGGATGAGATGCCTTACGACCTATGGCGTAAAATGGGCAAAGAGCCTTATCGTTTTACAGGAATATTTATACCGAAAGAATATGAAGGTAAGCCCCGCGGCATTACCGGCACATGTATCATCAATGAGGAGTTGGCGGGTATTGGGAAGAGCCCCATCGCGGTAATGTTGATAGAGGCGGTGGGGCTGGGCACGGGACCGGTGATGATTGCAGGAAGCGAAGCCCAGAAGAAGAAGTTGCTGCCGCCCATTGCCCGCGGAGAGGAAGTGGCCAGCTTCGGCCTCACCGAGCCCGGAGCTGGCTCTGACACAGCCAATATTGAGACGAGGGCTGAGAAGGTAAAGGGCGGCTATGTTTTGAACGGCAGGAAGAGGTATGCCAGCTTTACCGGGATCGCCAGCTACACAGTCATCTTTGCCAAGACAGACCCCTCCAGAGGTTCTCGCGGAATCAGCGCCTTCGTGGTGGAGAGAGGTACCCCGGGCATTAAGGTGGTGGAGAGGATCCCGTGCATAGGAATGAGAGGGCATCAGGATGAAGAGGTGCTCCTGGAGAATTGCTTTGTCCCCGAAGCCAACAGGCTGGGAGACGAGGGGAAAGGGATTCACTACGGCCTGGCTACCCTGGACGATACCCGAACCACTCTTTGCGCTGGATTTGTCGGCCTGGCCCGCGCTGCTTATGAGGAAGCGGTAAGCTATGCCAAAACGCGCTACACTTTTGGAAAGCCTATTTCGGAATACCAGGCCATCAGTTTTCCGCTGGCCGAGGTAGCCATAGAGATCGAAGCCGCCAGGCTGCTCGTACATAAGGCAGCCTGGCTGGCGGACAAAGGAATAAAGCACACGGGGGAAACAGCTATGGCCAAATCCTTCTCCTCGGCCCTGCTGCTCAAGTCAACCAACCTTGCAGTGGAAGTCCACGGCGGTTTTGGCTGCACTCGGCGTTTCGCAGTTGAAAGGATGTTCCGTGACGGGCGTATATGGGTGTTTGCCCAGGGAGCCCCCAATATCCAGAAGCTTATCGTTTCGAGGGAAGTCTTCAAATGAAGTGGCGCCGCAAGGAATTCTTTATTCGTAGCTTCCTCTTTGTTCCAGGCAACCGGAAGGACATGATGGAAAAGGCCAGGTACCTTCCCGCCGATGCTCTGATTCTTGACATGGAGGACTCTGTTCCTCCCGCTGAAAAAAGTCGGGCGAGAGAAGTGATATCCAGCGCTCTGCCGGCGATGCTGAAAGATGGCAGGCCGGTGTTTGTGAGGGTCAATCCGCTCATGAGCGGGCTAACCGATGAGGACCTCGCCGCAGTAGTGTCCCCTGGACTGACCGGCATAAGCCTGCCAAAAGTAGAAGAGAAAATAGACATGGAGGCCATCAATCTTAAGCTGGAATGGTTTGAAAGGGAGAGGGGCATGGAGAACAGGAGCGTGACTGTTCTTCCCTGGATAGAAAGCCCCAGGTCGCTGCTCAACGCTTATTCTATAGCCTCCTCATCACGCCGCGTTATGGGACTTGGCTTTGGAGCGGATGACTATACGCTCAGCATGGGCATTCAACGCTCCAGGGAGGGTGAGGAACTGGACTACCCTCGTCATGTTGTAGCGGTGGATGCCAGGGCGGCGGATGTGCTGCCCCTCGATACTCCCTATGTCGAATACAAAGACAAGGAAGGGCTCATAAACGACTGCAAACGAGCAAAGCGGATGGGATTTGCAGGCAAGTTCGCCATTCACCCTTCACAGGTCGAGCTAATAAATGCGGCTTTTTCGCCTTCTCCTCAGGAGATAGAGGAAGCGCAGCGAATAGTCGAGGCGTTTGAAAAAGCGCTTGCTGGCGGCTCGGCCGTGTGTTCCCTGGACGGCCGCATGATAGATACGCCGGTGGCGGAAAGGGCGCGTAAACTGCTCGGTCTGGCGCGGCGCATCAATCTTGACGGTGCCTGAGTGCTGACTGTTACTTACTAATAGGGTAAGTAGGCATGACGGGAAGGCTCCAATCATGTAAACTCTCATTCGGATCTCGCGAAAGGTTGTGCAAATAAAATGGCGGATTCCTTAAGGCATGCATGGCACCCGTCTAGAAGCAGCGACACGGAGGATAGTTTTGCATCGAGAAGAAGGTAAGAATTCCCTCTTCTGGGGTGAACTCAAATCAGCGCTGAAAGACCACAAAGGCCCCGTAATATTAATCTGGCTGCTCATTTCCATCACCGGTTTTGGACATCTTATAGAAGTCCTGCCCGGGTTCGAGTCAATAGTCTCTCACCACCTTTACCGTTATTTCCTGGAATTCCATGACCTCCTGGCTCTGGCCATTGCGGCATATGGCAGCTACCGCTATGGAATGGGCGTACTGGTACTGGGGATGCTCGGGTTCCTTGCCTGGCATGGATATTACTTTTATGAGGAATCAATGGAATCAGCGGAATCACTGGAGCATCATCTCCCGAACTTCCTCAGGATGGGCGTTTCTACTGGGTCCGCCCTGGTTGTCGGTCTTCTTATAAAGGATTTGCGACTTGCGCGCGAGGAGGTGGGCAAGAATCTGGAAAGCGTGCAGACCGGGTTGCGGCATCTTGAGGGCCTTCATGGAATCGCTCTGGCGGCAACGGAGGCCCAGGATATCAATACATTATTTCGGAGGGCTGTATCGCATATCCGGAAAGCAACTGATATGGAATTTGCCAGTGTTCACGGTTTCCAGGAGCAGGCAGGTCAACTCTTACTTCTGGCGCAAGAGGGCTGGTCGCAAGACCAGGCCAAACAGACAAGCCTTTTCGCACCGTCTGGTATGCTAAGCGAGGCCCTTCAATCCGGCAAGATTGTGGTTGATTCTCCTCCTCTTGATTGCTCAACTCCGGTCTGTAATCTTATGGCTGAGCTTGGGGCGAAGGTCTGCATGGCCGTTCCTCTCATTACTGATGGCAGAACGGTGGGAGTTATCACACTGGCACGCCGCAAAGAAGGACAGGTTCTTGATGACACGCTGGTTTGGCTGGAGGCCCTCGGCCATGAACTGGGGGTATATCTGCACCGGCTGATTTCAATCAAGGAATTAGAGAGGCAGAAGGCGAGCGCCCAGGGGTTGGCCCGGAAGTTGGAAGAGGAACGCGGCAAAATAGTCCAGGGAGTGCTGAGGTACGCTGAAACGGCAGCTATGGCTGTGGAGATCCACCATCCTGTGCTCGAAGGGCATCACAGGCGAGTGGCCGAAATGTCCGTCAGACTGGCTAAAAAGCTGGGCTGGCAGGAGGGCGGTATCGCTTCTCTGCAAATGGCTGCCAAAGTTCATGATATAGGGCTTTTCCAGGTGCCTGTGAGTGATATCGGGGTCCAGGACCCCGTTGAAACAAGAAAGCGAGAGGCTTTGAAGTTTCACACGATAGTGGCCGTGAACCAGTTACAGCCGCTGGGGGAAATATATGAGCCTGCCCTCGCTGCCATACGAAGCCATCACGAGCGCTGGGATGGCGCGGGCTATCCAGACGGCACGTCCTATTTCAACATACCTGAAGCAGGGAGGCTTCTGGCTATTGTCGAAACCTACGATCATCTCAGGCTGGGCAGCCCTGGCCGCCAAGCTCTTTCTCAGACGGAAGCCCTCAACAAGATAGTTTCTCTGTCCGGATCTGCGTTGGACCCTGGGATGGCGGAAGGGTTTCTGTCACTCCACCGTTGAAATGACGTATGGCGGCTGCCCCCGCGAAGTCTGTTGACCGGCGATTAGTCAATAGACTATTATTCCTTATGGGACTCACGCTGACCCGGGTACACCATGACCCGCAGGCGCAGCTGTGGACGTCATATGGAGGACAATGGCGGTTCAAGGAAACAAAAAGCCCTCCCGATTCTGGTCTGAACTCAGAGTATCTCTGAAAGAGCACCCATGGCAGGTGATAGCTATTTGGCTGTTCATTTCCCTCATGGGCTTCGGGCATCTCGCTGAAGGGCTTCCTGTTTTCGAACCTGTAGTATCACATCCTCTGTATATCTATTTCCATGAGTCCCATGACATCATAGCCCTGGCTATTGCGGCATACGGCAGCTACAAATACGGAATGGGCGTTCTGGTGCTGGGAATGCTTGGCTTCCTGGCCTGGCACGGATACCTCTTCTACACAGCATTCGAGGAAGAGCTCCCAAGCCTCATACGTATGGGCCTTTCAGCCGGGGCCGCAATCCTTGTCGGCTTCCTGATAAAGGCTGTGCGCGAAGCAAGGGAGGAAATCGGGAAAAGCCTGGCTAGTGTAGAGGCTGGTTTACATAATCTGGAGGGCCTCTACGGGGTAGCAATGGCCGCGGCGGAATCCAGGGAAATCAATACGCTATTTCGCAGGGCAGTGCCGCATATTAAGAAAGCTACGGGCGCCGAGTTCGCCAGCGTGCACGGATTGCAGAAACAGACGGGTCAGGTGCTGCTTCTGGCACAGGAAGGATGGAACGCCGAGCAGGCAAGGCGAATCAGCCTCTTTCCCCAGTCGGGAGTGCTGGCAGAGGCTGTGTGCTCGGGCAAAATAGTTGTTGAGAACCAGCCTGCCAGAGACGTGGGTCCCATGGGCTCCATCATGGCAGGAGCAGGGGTAAAGACACTTGTGGCGGTACCTCTTTTCGCGGGTGAGTCCGTGAACGGTGTGCTAACCCTGGGGCGCCGGAAGGAAGCTGCCCTGCCGGATGAGACGTTAATATGGCTGGAAGCCCTCGGGCATGAGCTTGGACTCTATTTGGACCGCATGCTGATGTTCGAGGAACTGGAGAGACAGAGGGCCAGTGCGCAGGGTCTGGCCCGTCAACTTGAGGAGGAGAAAGATAGTATATTGCAGGGGGTGTTCCAGTACGCCGAAACCGCAGCTACGGCTGTGGAAATTCACCACGCTGTGCTGGAGGGCCATCACAGAAGAGTCGCTGAGCTGGCTCTCCGCCTGGCTCGCCAACTGCGCTGGGAACAGAAAGATATCGCTTCTGTTGAACTGGCTGCCAGGGTCCATGACATCGGTCTGTTTCAAGTTCCCATGACGGATATCGGGATTCTGGAACCTCTGGAGGCAAAGAAACGTGAGGCTTTAAAGGTCCATACCATAGTGGCTGTCAACCAGTTGAAGCCGCTGGAAGGAGTGTATGGGGCAGCACTCGCTGCTATTCGAAGCCACCACGAGCGCTGGGATGGCGACGGTTATCCGGATGGTCTTGCGGATCTGGCCATACCGGAAGCGGGCAGGCTGCTGTCAGTGGTGGAAACGTATGACCTTCTGAGGATAAACTTCTTTAACCGCGCGGGCCTGTCTCATTCGGATGCTCTCAAGGAAACTGGTTCTTTATCCGGCGTTGCGCTGGACCCAAGAATGGTGACGGCTTTTCAGTCGCTTTTCAGCGCAGAGAAAGCTTGATTGCACATCGCCACTCGTTTTGCTATTATTAGCATGATTTTGCCCCTGGGGGAGCTTCAGGGAATTCTTTGGAATCCCTGCCGCTGAGAGGCCATTCATCTAGAAGAATGGCTAACCCCTTGAACCTGATCTCGGTAATGCGAGCGGAGGGAAGCGGGCCTTTTTCTCACTATTGGTGAGGATTTTGGAAGCCCCGGCCCTCCGGGGCTTTTTTGTTTTTTGGCGCCGTTTGGAATTTGAAGATAGGGAGAGAAATGACACAATCAGAAATGGCACGCAAAGGCACAGTGTCGTCCCTTATGGCCATGACCGCCGCTGCGGAAGGTGTCGGAACGGAGGTCATAGCGGACGGTCTGGCGGATGGCACCATAGTCCTACCGGCTAACTCGGTGAAGCAAATCAAGAAGCCATGCGCGATCGGAAGGGGACTTCGCACCAAGATTAATGCCAATATAGGTACTTCGCCTGATTTCAATAATATTCAGACAGAACTGGAAAAACTCCGAATTGCCGAAAAACACCAGTCAGATACCATTATGGACCTGAGTACCGGCGGGAACATATCAGCGACAAGAAGGTCTGTGTTGAAGGAAAGCTCTATTCCTGTGGGCACTGTACCAATTTACCAGGCGGCGGTCCGGTCAATCGAAAAGCACGGTTCTATTGTATCAATGGAGGTGGATGACCTCTTCGGAGCTATCGAGGAGCAGGTCAGGGACGGAGTGGACTTCATCACGGTGCACTGTGGCATCACTCAGTCCGTCGTGGAGAAACTCAAGAGGCAGGGACGGGTAACCAATGTGGTTTCCCGGGGCGGCGCTTTCCTCATCGGCTGGATGCTGCACCATCAAAGAGAGAATCCCCTTTACGAATATTATGATCGTCTTCTTGAGATAGCTCACAGCTACGATGTTACTTTAAGCCTCGGCGATGGCCTCAGGCCGGGAAGCCTGGCCGATGCTACGGATAGGGCTCAGATTGAGGAGTTGATAACGCTGGGCGAGCTGGTTGACCGGGCCAGGAAAGCAGGGGTTCAGGCAATGGTGGAGGGTCCCGGCCATGTCCCTCTGAACCAGATTGTCGCCAATGTGCAGCTGCAGAAGAGTCTATGCAAAGGCGCGCCTTTTTATGTACTGGGCCCGCTCGTTACCGATGTCGCGGCGGGATATGACCACATCACGGCTGCCATTGGCGGCGCACTAGCGGCATCGGCTGGCGCCGACTATCTGTGCTATGTAACGCCTTCGGAGCACCTGGGGCTTCCGGGACTGGAAGATGTGAGAGAGGGAGTTATTGCTTCAAGAATAGCCGCCCATGCCGCGGACCTGGCCAAAGGAGTGAAAGGGGCCTGGGAATGGGACAGAGAAATGTCCGAGGCCAGGCGCTCTCTGGATTGGGAAAAGCAGGCCGGCCTTTGTCTGGACCCCGAAAAAGCCAGGAAGACTCATTCGAAGCTGACAACCAAAGGAGAAACTTGCAGCATGTGCAGCGAATACTGCGCCATGGCGCTCATGGAAAAGTACCTGGGAATTACAGCGGAGAAATGCTAGAGGAAGAACATGAGCAGTGAAATGCCTGAGATCGGGAAGATATCCCCCGCCATTTTTGAGGAGCTGATATTGCCCCGGCTGGGAGCAAAGAGCGACAAGGTGCTTATCGGCCCGCAGCACGGCGTTGACGTAGGCATAGTCGAGATCGGGGGCAAGGCCGTATCCTTCACCTGCGACCCCGTGTTCATAGTGCCCCAGTACGGATGGGAGAGGGCGGCGTGGTTTGCGATTCATATCATCGCCTCTGACTCCGTCACGAGCGGATTGAAACCGAAGTTTTTGTCCATAGACCTCAACCTGCCTATGGAGATAACCAGAAGACAACTTGAAACCATATGGACTGTGATACATCAGCAATGTGAGAAGATGGGCATCACTGTCATTACTGGGCATACAGCCCGTTACGAGAACTGCCAGTACCCTATGGTGGGCGGCGCCACAATCACCGGTGTGGGAGAGATGGACGAGTACGTCAGTCCGCGTTTCGCGCGGGCCGGTGATAAGATCATCATCAGCAAAGGCCCGGCCATCGAAGCAAGCGGCATCTTTGCTACGATGTTTCCCAAGCTTATCGAAGAAAAGCTCGGAGCAGACTTCAGCAAGGGGGCGCAAGGAATCTTCTACAAGATGTCTGTGGTGGAAGACGCGATGGCGGCCATCACGGTAGGGGTAAGGGACAACGGAGTGACTTCTATGCACGATGCCACCGAGTGCGGGATATGGGGTGCTGTATACGAAGTGGCCCAGGCTGCCAAACTGGGGGTGAGGATTGAAAAAGAAAAAATAGTCGTGGAGGACGGCGTCTCTGACATCTGTGAGCTTTTTGGTATCGACCCCTACGCCTCGATAAGTGAAGGAACGCTCATAATATCCTGCCGCCCGCACAAGGCAAGTGCGGTGGTGGATGTCCTGGCAAAAAGAGGAATCAGATCCTCGGTTGTCGGAGAGCTTACGGACTTGAAGAAAGGCATGGTCCTGGTGGAAGGCGGGAAGGAAAAAAAACTCGTGCATCCCATCGTTGACCCATTCTGGAAGGCGTTCTACGATTCCGCACGCAAGTACCAGGGGTGAGGATACCTCAAGATCAAATGTCGCCTGCAGAAAAGAAAGGGGCACGTTATGAAAGCCGAACTAATTTCCATAGGCACTGAGATTCTACTGGGCGAGATTGTAGATACCAACTCTGCCTATCTGGCGTCCCAGCTTCCCCTCCTTGGCCTGGACCTCTACTGGTTGTCCACGGTAGGGGACAACCGGAAAAGACTGCTTGAGGTACTCGAGCGGGCCTGGAAACGCTCCGATGTGATAATAACGACGGGCGGGCTAGGGCCCACGGAAGATGACATAACCAGAGAGGGGCTTTCCGACCTCTTGAATGAGAAAGCCTACTTGGACAAGGACCTGGAGAAATGGCTCAGAGACCTCTTTTCCTCTCGAAACATGCGAATGCCTGAGCGAAACCTGAAACAAGCCACGCTGATTCCATCGTCGAAACCTTTACATAATAGTCGCGGCACAGCCCCCGGCTGGTGGATTGAGAAAGAGAGGAAACTGATCATTTCGCTTCCTGGGCCTCCGATGGAGATGATAACCATGTGGGAAAAGGAGGTCTTGCCGGGGCTGAAGGCCCGGCTGGCAGGCGAAGTGATACTTTCAACGACTCTCAAGATCTCAGGCATGGGAGAAGCGGCTGTGGATGAAGTCCTTTCACCTCTCCTTTCTTCTACAAATCCTACCATAGGAGTCTATGCCAAGCCTGACGGAATTCACGCCCGCCTCACCGCGAAGGCCGCCCATGAAGGTGAAGCAAGAAACGCCCTCGATGCCATGGAGGCGAAAGTCCGTGTGCTGTTCGGCGACAAGATCTGGGGCAAAGACAGTGAGAGCCTCTCTGGTGTCATTGGCTCTTTGCTCAAGGAGCGCAACTTCAAGCTGGCCAGCATGGAATCGTGCACCGGTGGGCTCTTCGCCAGTATAGTTACCGACAATCCGGGGAGTTCGGAGTATTTCAATGGCGGGCTCGTGGCCTACACCAGACAGATGAAAACGGTCTGGGGGGTTGCGGAGCAAACAATTGATAAGTTTGGCATGGTGAGCGCCGAGACAGCTAAGGCTATGGCGGCTGCGGCCAGAGAGCTCTTGAAAAGCGATGCCGGCGTCGGAATTACGGGAGTCGCCGGTCCGACGGAAATGGAAGGGAAAAAGCCGGGGATTGTTTACATCGCTGTCGATTGTCAGGGCAAAGTAAACCTTTTTAAGGGGAACATAGTTGGAGACAGGCTCACTGTAAAGCAGAGGGGTGTGACCGCGGCGTTACTTGAACTGCGGAAAGCGCTGCTGGATATGAATCCGAATAAGTCCGCGTAAATGATAAATCGAAGGCAACAGTGAATATTGTGGTAAAATACACCGTTAGACCTATTGCAAATAAGGGAGTCCATGTGCTATTATCCCATAGCAAAAAATTGACCCTTAAAGGATGGAGGTGATTTTGGTTTCGTCCCGATAAGTCGGGATGACCAAGTTATGTCTAGATGGCCAGGAGGTACGAATGCACTTAGCTATCGACGGCTACGGAAGCCGTCGTGTGTTTCAGGACGAACAATTTATACGCGAGTTCCTGGAAACTTATCCATCCGCTATAGGGATGAACAAGATATGGGGGCCAGTGGTGATGCGCTATGTCGGCGCCAAGCCCGAAGACTGGGGAGTATCAGGGTTTGTCATGATAGCCGAGAGTCACATAAGCCTTCATACATTCGTTGACAAGGCCTTCATTCATATCGACATCTTTTCCTGCAAGGAGTTTGACTCACAAAGGGTCATAGACGACCTTCAGAAGAAATTTGAACTGAACAGCTTCAGGGCTACCATAGTAAAACGTGGCCTGGAGTATTCTCCTCTGGATGATCTCGAAGTGACCTCGCGCCTTTACAACCTGGAAGCAGCTTCTTCTAAACCTGCAGAGCATCGCCATACCCACTGATTTCCTTCCGCCACTGGCAGAAGAGCTGGCTTTGCCTTAAAATTAATCTTAATGCGTCCTGATCTGTTTTTCCCGCCGTCTAATTTTGGCGCCATTCCCGAGGAATTCTCGGATTTCAAAACCTCAAGGGTGGTGGTTATGCCCGTCCCATATGACGGAACGACGGACTGGCATTGCGGCGCCAGATACGGGCCGGCGGCGATCCTCGAAGCTTCGCAGAACATGGAGCTTTATGACCTGGAGATAGACTGCGAAATCCACAAAATCGGAATCCATACGCTGAACTTCGTTCAACCTGCCATGGAAGGCCCCTCTCACATGGTAGACAGCGTCAGGGAAGCAACCCTGCAAATGCTTAATGAAGACAAGTTCGTGGTGGCGTTGGGTGGGGAGCATTCTATCACCCTGGGGCTGGTCCAGGCGCTGCTGAGCAGATATCCAGGTCTATCCGTTCTTCAGCTTGACGCACATGCAGACCTGCGGGACAGCTACCTGGGCACAAAAAACAGCCATGCCTGCATCGGGAGAAGGCTGTGGGAGGTCTGTCCGATAACACAGGTGGGCATAAGGAGCTTGAGCCAGGAGGAAAGGGACTTCATCCTGGCGGAGAAGCTCAATCCGTTCTATATGCATAATCTCAGGCCAATCGGGAGTTCCATTGAATCAATACTTTCCAGTTTGGGAGATATGGTGTATATTACTATTGACCTGGATGTCTTCGATACGTCCCAGATGGCGGCCGTGGGCACACCTGAGCCGGGCGGCATGTACTGGGATGAAGTGCTTCCCCTCCTCAGGGCTGTAATGGACACGAAGAAGGTTGTGGGCTTTGACCTGGTGGAGCTCTGTCCCGCGGAGGGTACCTCGTCCTGTGCTTTTCTGGCCGCCAGGCTGGCATACAAGCTCATCGGATACCGCTTCAAAGACCTGGAAACGGCCGTCAGCCGATGAGGTCCAGTTCGTGACCCGGTATGCAGGGTTGCGATTTGAGTTTTGACTTTTGAGTTTTGAGATTTTACAGTGGATAGTTCTATAAAAATAGGGAAAGTCCTGGGTATTCCAATACGCCTGCATTTTACCTGGTTCATCATTTTCGGCCTCGTCACTGTTTCTCTTTCTCTCCAGTATTTCCCAGTCACTTATCCTCACTGGAGTAAGCAGTTGGCATGGGTGATAGGCATAGCTACCAGCCTGCTTTTCTTTGCGTCTGTTATAGCTCACGAGTTGTCCCACAGCGTCGTATCGGCGCTCAACGGGGTGCCTGTAAGGAGCATCACCCTTTTCATTTTTGGCGGTGTGGCCAGGATAAGCCGGGAGGCTGGCAAAGCGAGTTCAGAATTCAAGATGGCCATCGCCGGACCTCTCAGCAGTATCCTCATAGGGGGTCTATTTGGTCTTGTCTGGCTCCTTACCCGTCACAATTCCGAGCCCGTAGCGGCTTTGGCCATGTGGCTTTTCCGCATAAACGTCTTGCTGGCGGTATTCAACCTTATTCCGGGCTTTCCTCTGGACGGAGGCAGGGTATTGAGGGCGATCCTGTGGCGGGGGATGGGCGATATGAAAAGAGCCACCCGCATAGCTTCATGGGTAGGACAGGGGGTAGCCTATTCGTTTATTCTGATTGGGATAAGTGCCGTATTAGGTATAGAATTGCTGCGAATATTTTCCTATGAACTTGGTTGGTTTGGTGGTATGTGGTTTGCTCTTATCGGATGGTTTCTGGAAAACGCGGCCTCATCGAGCTACAAGCAGGTCCTCATGAAAGACATTCTGCAGCAGGTGACTGCCAGAGATGCTCTGATCAGTGAGTGCGATTCCGTCCAACCCGGCACAAGCCTGAAGAGCCTGGTGATGAATAGGGTTCTCCCCAGGGGACAGAGGTGTTTTGTAGTCATGGACGAGGGACAGATGAAGGGCATGATCACACTTCGCAACATAAAATCCGTTCCGCAGGGGCAGTGGGACTATGTCAGTACGGAAAAGGCCATGACTCCCGTGAATAAGCTGGATGTTGCCCGCCCGGATGAAGACGCGGGAAGTCTGATGGAAAGAATGGACGAGCTCGATATCAATCAGATACCCGTCGTAAGCGATGGCCGGTTTCTTGGGCTGGTTACCAGGGAAACATTGCTCAAAGTCATCCGCACCCGTCTCGACCTCAAGATTTAGCCACCGCCGTCGGCTGTCAGCGGCCCCGCCATGTTCACGAAAAAGCTGAAAGCTGACCCCCACATAGCTTATAATATACCCGAAAACGCAAATGCTCACATCAACGTCTTGAAGGAGTTTACATAACGATATGACCTGGAAGAAAGATTATGAAAGCAAATTTATCAGCGCCGACGAAGCGGCCCAACTGGTAAAGCCGGGAGATTACGTGGCTTTCACAGGAGGCAGGGAGTCCTTCGCTATAGGGCTGGCCATTTCCGCCCGAAAAGATGAACTCAAGAACGTCAGGATTTACGCCCCCACTCCCACCTATGATTTTGGCTGGTATGATGAAGGCTGGCAGGATTCGTTTGCCCTCACGATTTCCATGCCTACCGCCACGTGTCAGGATGCGGTAGACCACAAGAGGCTGGATTTTAACCCCGGAACTTTGATTCCACTGCTGGTAACGGAGGATACCCAGGACCCCGATGTCCTTCTGACGGAGGTCTCCGCTCCCGATGACAATGGGTTTTGCAGTTTTGGGAACTCCTTATGGGACAAGAAAAGTCAGATAAAAAGAGCCAAGATGACTGTTGCTGAGGTGAATCCAAACCTGATCCGTACGTACGGCGACAACTTCATACATTACTCTGAAATTAACTATTTTGTTGAACATCTCTCGACAGGTTCTGCGCCGGGTACTGGTACTCTGGCGGGGAGAGCAGTAAAGAAACCGGAGCCGTGGCTGAAGAAGATCGCGGAGAATGTTAACGGCATTGTCCGGGATAGAGATACCATACAAATAGGGGTGGGAAGGACCACGGAGCCGTTGGTGGCGTTAGGTATGTTCGATGGCAAGAAAGACCTCGGATTTCATTCGGAGGCTACGCCACAGGGGATAATAAGCCTGGTGAAGAGTGGGGTCATCAACGGAAAATACAAGACGATAAACCCGAGCAGGGTGGTGGTGACATCCATAGGCGGCAGCACAAGAGAGGAAATGGAGTGGGTGCATATGAACCCGATTTTTCATCTCGTAGATGTTCAGTATCTGGAGGACCCCCGCATTATTGCGGCCCACGATAATTTCGTGGCCATCAACAACGCGCTTGCCATTGACATAACGGGTCAGATTGGGGCGGAGAGCCTGGGCACGAGGATAATGAGCGCGGCTGGCGGGCAGATACCTTTTGTGTTCGGAGCGGGCCTATCGAAAGGAGGGAGGTCTGTGACGGTGCTTCCTTCAACTGCTCAGGATGGCAAAGTATCCCGGATCATGCCCTGCCTCCCGGAGGGCAGCACGGTCACTATTCAGCGAAATCTGGCTGACTATATTGTCACCGAGTATGGCGTTGCCCGCCTCAAAGGAAAGTCCCTGAGACAGAGGGCGGAAGCCCTGATCAGCATAGCCCATCCCGATTTCCGGCCGGAGCTGGAAAACGCTGCCAAGAAACGTTTCTGGCCGTAATAGCGAAGACTGAAATCTCAACAGCCTCAATTTATCGTGGCTGTTGAGATTTAACCTGAATGGAGAGCCGTTATTGAAGGTTTTTGACCTGCATATTCATACCAAACTTGAGTCAACCGACAGCATAATTGACCCCGACGAGCTCGTGCTGGAGGCTAGAAGAAAGGGGCTGGATGGCCTGTGTGTGACCGAGCACGGCGTAACCAGGTCCTCGGTCGCCTCAACTCTGGCTAAGAAGTACAATTTCCTTGTTCTCGGAGGTTTCGAGGCCAGTACCGAGCTGGGCGATGTGCTTATTTTCGGGCTGGACAGCATTCCTCGCAACATTTACAGGGCATCGGAAATTAAGCCCCTTGTGGAGAAGGCCGGCGGCGTCATGATTGTCGCACATCCCTTCCGCTCCGATTTCAACAGGGCCAGAATCCTCAACCAACTGCCGGTATTGAACCTTGCTGAAGCCTGTGGCAGGAAGATATTCTCCCTGGTGGACGCAATGGAAGTGGCGAACGGATGGACTGTGGAGGATGACGTCAACTTCTGCCAGCAGGTGAGCCGGAATCTGGGGTTGAAGGGGACAGGGGGGAGCGACGCGCATATGATTTCCCAGGTCGGCTGCTGCGTAACTATTTTCAACAATGGAGTGGAGGATGAGGAGTCATTCATAAGGGAACTGAAGAAGGGTAATTTCCGGGCGGAAGACAGGCGTGCCAGGGAACAAAAGAACCCTGCCTATTGGTGTCTTTAGAACTGACTGACGTGTAGGATCCCCCTGAAGGGGGGTTGCCCCTAGAATTCCCGGATACCCGGTTCATCTGAGTGCCGCTGTAACAGACCCCCTGGCTAAAAAGCCGCTCAGGCTGCCTCTACGGCTTGCTGCGGTACCAAACATCAACTTTCCTATTTCCACGGTCATTTTCCAAGGCTGTCTTTGCCTTTGTCAGAACCGCTCGACACATTGTCTAAACTATGTTAGCATTAGTATTGTATTAATATTAAATAGAGTTTTGACTAAGTTTCAAATTGGGTATTGACAAAATATAAAACTCATGTTATAATGCTTTTTGTAACAATTCCAAACTATGGAGGTGAAGGAAGATGGCAAGAAAAACGAAGCTGATGAAGAGCATTGAGGACCGGTATCACCGGCCTTTAGAAAAGCTGCTTCCCGAGATGTATAATGAGAAGGGTTTGCCGGCTATGGCCGAGGAACTGGGAGTAAGCAGAAGCACTCTCTGGTACTGGCTTCTGAAATACGGAGTCAGCGTGAGAAGAATCGCCCTTTCCCCGGATGAAACCCTGGAAGTAAAGAAGAACAAGTAGTACAAGGAACAGGGGTTAGTTGCAGCAAGATATTGTGATGGAACAAAGCAGGGTAGGGCAGCAGCGGGACCTGGGACAGATCTTATTGGACGGCGCTCTGATAAGACCTGAGGACCTGGCTACAGCCCAGGAGATATCGAGAAGCAGCGGGAGAAAGCTTCCCTTGGTGCTCCTTGAGAACAAGTTTGTCACCCAGGAGACCCTATCCACCGTTTTCAGTTTTCAGCTGGGTGTTCCCACGGTTGACTTGAATCAATATAAGGTCAAGCCCGAGGCCGTCGCGCTCATTCCCGAGAATGTGGCGCGGGAACACAATGTGATACCTCTCTCTGTAGAGGGAGACACTCTGCTTGTCTGCATGAGCGACCCCACTGACCTGCAGGTTATTGACTCCCTTTCCGTGATTTCAAGGAAGAATATCAGGCCAGCTGTTCCTCTCCGCGGGGATATCCGCGCTTCTCTGGACAGCAACTACCGCCTGACAACGAAGATAGAGGAACAGATAAGCCAGGTTGTTTCAGCCGCCCAGGCCCAGGCAAGGGTAGCCCCGGAGCCACTGCTGGCCCCGGAAGCTATCAGCCAGGCGCCGGTGGTCAAAGCAGTGGATATGCTTCTGACTCAGGCTGTAAAGGACAGGGCGTCGGATATCCATCTTGAGCCGCAGGAAAAAGGCTTGAAGGTGAGATACAGAATTGATGGCATCCTGCATGAGGCTGTGACGCTTCCCCCGGGCGTACAGAACGCTCTTATTTCCCGCATAAAGGTCATGGCTAACATGAATATCGCTGAGAAGCGCAGGTCCCAGGATGGCCAGATGAGCGCCAACGTGGCCGGCAGGCAGATTGACTTCCGTGTTGCCACTGTCGAGACCTCATATGGGGAAATGATGGTGATAAGAGTGCTGGATAAATCGCTGTCCGTACTGAATATTTCTGACATAGGTTTGTCCGAAAATGTCCTGGAAAGCTACAAGAGGGCTCTTCAGTCCGCCTTCGGCATGGTCCTTATAAGTGGTCCTACCGGGTCAGGAAAGACCACCTCTCTCTATGCGTCAGTGGGACAGCTAAATCCCCGTGAGCAAAACATAATGAGTATCGAAGACCCGATCGAATACCATTTCAAGGACATAAACCAGATACAGGTTAATACTCAGGCTGGAATTACCTTCGCCTCGGGTCTCCGGGCGATCCTGCGTCTTGACCCGGATATCATACTCGTGGGCGAAATTCGTGACAACGAAACAGCCAATGTAGCCATTAACGCGGCTCTAACCGGACACATGGTCTTGACCTCGATTCATGCCAATGATGCTATTGGAGCCATAGTGCGGCAGATTGACCTGGGAGTGGAACCTTTCCTGGTAACTTCCGGCGTCGTCGCTTCTCTTTCTCAGAGATTGGTGCGCAAAGTCTGTCCCTACTGCAAGCAGATACGCACCGTCAGCCCTGAGGAGGCCATGGCTTATCAGCAGGAGATGGGGGAAGTAAAGACGGATTTTTATTATGGCCGCGGCTGTAATTTCTGTGCGCACACGGGTTATCTCGGGCGGGTCGGAGTTTTCGAATTCCTGCCCCTGACTGACCAGTTGAGATCGCTTATTCTTCGCAGAGCTCCTGCTGCGGAGATTAAGGCCCAGGCTCTGAAAGAGGGCATGATAACGATGCGGCGGGACGGCATGTTGAAGGCCAGGAATGGCATTACCACTCCAAGGGAAGTTATCCGAAGCGTCTTCACCATAGGATAGAATAAGGCGCCGGATAATCCGCCACTACTGTGGCAGAGCATCTACACGCAGAGGCAGTTTTCAGGAGTTTTTTGACTTGAGATTTAGTTATAAGACAGTTTCCCAGAATGGGAGGGAAGCGGCTGGCTATGTGGATGCGGAGTCTTATTCTGACGCTGAGAAGCTGCTCTGGCAGGCGGACCTGACCATTACCCATCTCAAGGAGATTAAGAGGCCGCTTTCTTTGCAGGAGGCTGTCCCCACTCTCTTTGGCATCAGAAGAAAGGACATCATATACTTTAGCGGAGATCTCGCCACTCTGCTGGCTTCGGGCATAAGCATATTGGCTTCCCTTAAGATGCTTATGAACCAGACAAGAAAATTAGCAATGCAGAAGGTCATTTCCACGATAGTCAAGGACCTGGAGACCGGCAGCAGCTTCTTTGAGGCCTGTTCAGCCCATCCGAAAGTTTTTCCTCAGTTCTATTTGCGTCTGATAAAAGTTGCGGAAGAGGCGGGTAATCTTGAACTGATATTGAGGCAGCTGACAGGCTATATGGAGAAAGAGGAGACTGTCAAAGACAAGGTCCGGAGTGCACTGGCATATCCCGTCTTTGTCATTATTGTTGCGCTTGTTGCCGTGACCCTCATGTTGACGCTGGTCATGCCTGCCATGCAGAAGTTGTTCAAGGAATTCGGCGGTCAGCTGCCTCTTACAACCCGTGTGCTGATTGCCCTCTCCGGTTTTATCCGGGGCCACGCTCTTGAGATGCTGATTGCCGTCTTCCTGCTGGTAGTTTTCCTCATGTTTTACCTCAAGAGGCCATCGGGGGCCAGGATAAAGGACCGGGTCTTGTTAAAGGTACCGTTGATAAAGGACATAATTCTAAAATCAAACCTGTCTCGTATGGCCCGCACAAGCGCCATACTGCTGCGGTCGGGAGTCCCTTTAATAGAGACGCTGGAATTGAGCACGGAGACCCAGGGAAACGTTGTCCTGAAAGACGCTCTCTCGGCAGTGAAGACCGAAGTTCTGAAAGGCGCCTCTATTTCCGGCGCAATGACTCCTTTCAAAGTGTTTCCGAACCTCTTCTTTCAGATGATAGCTATCGGAGAGGAGTCAGGCAGATTGGAGGGGAACCTGGAGTCTGTAGCAGAAACCTACGAAAGGGAGAGCGATAGGACGGTGACCAAGCTGCTGGGCATGTTGGAGCCGGCAATGGTAGTTGCTGTCGGCGGTTTCGTCGCCTTCATTGCTATTTCAGTTGTCTCACCCCTCTATAAGCTCCTTCAGGAAATAAAATAAGTAATCTGTTAATTTGAATGTCTGTATCATCTAAAGTAGCTAAGAAACGGGTCAGCATTGATCTAAATCTGCTTCCTGATGAATATCAGAGAAGATTCAGGTTGAGGCCCGGTCACGTCCTCTTTCTGCTGGTGGGGCTGGGACTCATATTCAATCTCCTCCTTTTTCAGGCGCGGGCCCAGGTGAACGAGAGGACCAGTTTGCTTGAATCTCAGCTGAGAACGACGCAGACTGAGAACAGGAAGTTGTCCGAACAGCAAAACCAGGCTGGTGAGTTGAAGTCGGGCATAGAGAAGAACAAGGGCCTGCTGGCGCAGAAAAAGGGGGATTATGATTTTTTTGTCGGCCGTAAGCTTTCCTGGACGGTATTGACCAATACCATCACGGATCCTCCGGGAATCACCCTGGGTTCTCTTTCCCAGAGGGGAAACGGCATAACCTTGAAAGGTTCCGCTCCGGCCATTGCCTTGATACAGGATTACATCAATTATCTGAATGCCAGTGACCTGTTCTCTGACATCTCCTTGTTCACCGAACTGAAATCCAGAAACGAGATATCCTTCATAATCAATTTAAAGGTCAAAATAAATGAGAAGGCCAATTAGGGTTAGGGATTAATCGATATGTCAAAACGCTGGGAGATCATGCTTGCCATTATTCTCTTGCTGATGCTGGTTGTGGGCTTCAGAGGCGTCGCGGACTACCGCCGGGCTGATGCTTCTGTGACAGCTCTCCAGGGCAAAGTGGAGGATGAAGTGAGAGCTTTCGTCAAAGCCAAAGAGTCGGCGAAAGACAATGTGGACTCATTAAAGGCGGAAGCGGCTTCCGTTGATGCTCAGTTGAAACAGGGAGGCCAGCATTTCCCGAACCGGTATAACGAAATTGAAGTCTCGGATTATATTCTGGAGGTCTTCTCCCGGACCGGGGTGGAACCGGTCCTTTTTCAACCTCTGGGTGCGTCCACCGAGACCATCGGAAAAGGGCCTTACACCGCCTATAAATACCAGATAAAGGCGAGGGGTACCGCTGAAAGGATAAAGACCTTTATCGCCGATATGGAGAAGAACCCCTTCCCGGCTTTCCGGATAGACCTTATGGACCTGACTTTTTCAAGGGATCAGGTGGACGCTGGATTCCAGTTGATATTCGTTGCGGATTTAGCCAAATAAGCTGAGGATAACCGAGTGGCCGAAAGTAATAGAGGTGGGAACACCCCTGATAAAGAAGAAGAACAGAGGCTGGAACAGGAAATACTGGAGCTGTTGTCCTCTGCTTCTGGCGAGGAATCCGCGCAGACATAATTGCTGCCGCAGAAAAAAGCGGAAAAGGATGAGACAGCCGGGCCGGGAAGAGACATGACAAAACAATTCCTGGAACTTTTCCCCGGAACCCTGCCTCTTGTGGAGGAGAAGAAGGAAGATCCGCCTCCCGTTACTGCCGTGCCCGAAGCCGCGAGCAGTGCGCCTGAAAAGGCTGGCCCTGAAGCCCCTCCACTGCTTCCAAAAGAAGTATCAGAGATGAAAGTCCGGCAGGCTCCCCCGCTTCCCCAGGCCAGGACCGCGCCACCTGTGCCACAGAAGGAAGAGAGAATCCCTCCTCCTGCAATCCCGGCTCAAGAAACGCCGCGACCTGGAATCCCCTTGGAGGAAAAACCCGCATGGAAATCGGAGGGTTTCCTGTCTAAATTACTAAGGCCCCTTCATAAAAATACTGTGTGTCTGTCTCTGGAAGGTAGCTATGTCAGAGTCTTGAGCCTGCGGGACAGGGAAGTGGTCCGCTGGGCCACTTTGCCGGTGAACCCACGCTATGTCAGAAACGGCGTAATAGTCAATCCTCTCTCCTGGGGCGAACAGCTTCATAGTCTGCTGGAAAAAGAGCGAATCCGGGTTGGGGATCTCTATTGCTCCCTTTCGGCGGTCAGCGTCACCAGGGAATTCAGATTCCCCAAGTTGGGTGGCGGCAAGCTTTCGGAGATAGTGGACAGGGAGGCCCGCAGGGTACTCTCCTACTCCAGCGAGACAAGCATGCTGCGGTGGCAGAAGCTTGATTCAAAGGGTAAATCCACAAGGGTCTTTGTTATGCTGGTTCCTCGGGAGCCTGTCATGAAACTGGTAGAAGGTCTGAGCTTCGCGGGTCTGAAGCCGAACTTTATTGAACTGAAACCCATGTCCCTTATCAGAGCTACCAACGCGGGTGATGCCATCATAGTACACGGGGAACTGAATAGCCTGGAATTGAGCATAGTGACCGCGGGCGAGCCGAGAGTGCTACGAAGCCTTTACCTGGGAGACGTGCTGTTACGCAAGGAAGACGCCACCATGCGTTTGCTCGATGAGCTGGCCAGGACTCTGGCATTCTACAACGAAACTTACAGGGAAGAGTCCCTGGATATTTCCGTGCCTCTGTTTCTCACAGGAGAGCTGGCCATGGGGTCCCCTCTAGCCACGCAAATAAAGGCTCTTACCGGCAGGGTGGTGGCCCCGCTCAATATTAACCTGGTTTATCCTCCCCCTTTCCCCGCGCCCGCCTATTTGGTGAACGTTGGCCTGGCCTTGAAAGCCCGGTCATAATCCGAAAGGGCTTCTACTTCGGCATAAGCACCAGGTTCTTCAACCAGTCCCAGTACGCGTTCGGCATTGGTAGCCCGGATATGATGGGGAAGGCGAAGATGAAGAGCGCCAGGTTTAGTCCCAGGTAGGCAATGCACCATTTCTTATGCCTTGTCCACATGCGCGTGATAAACAGGGTGGTTGCCAGGACCACGAAGAGGACATCCGGATAGAAATGATATATGAAAAGTACTCGGCTTAGCGGGCTGTAAAGAAGCCACTGAGTCAGGTAGGGCACCAGGATGAACCAGGTGTACTTATCACCTTTTCTCAGAGCCAGCCATCCTGTGAAGACAAGGGCTGGGATCGAGCCCCACCACAAGGCTGGATTGCCCAGAAGGACAATCTCGGAAAGTTTGCCTTCCAGGTCGCCGCTGTAGAGCCACAAAGGCCGGAATGACAGCGGCCAGCCCCACCAGGGAGAGCCGAATGGGTGCCCCTCTTTCAAATTAGCGTGGTATCCATACATCGAGACCTGAAGCGACCACAGGTCTTTCACGTGGCGCCCCACCAGCAAATCGGGAATATAGGACAGAAAGTAAACAAGACCTGCGGACAGTCCGCCGAGAATCAATGCCGCCATATCGCGTTTCTGAAATATTTTCTTTCCCCTCACGATAGCCAGCAATATCAAAAGCCCTATCAGGGAGTTCGCGGTTATCCATTTGGTGGCAAAGCCAAGTCCGAAAGCCACCAGGCTCAGGAACAGGAACAGCCGCCCCCTGTCGGGGTCCTGGTAGTAGCGCAGGAAGAAAAAATATATGAGAACGACGAAGAAGAAAACGAAATGCTCGCCTGTGGCCAGACGGGATTCGGCGAAATGCATGAAATCAAAGCTCAGGAGGAACGCGGCTATCCACGCTCCGCGCATTCCGAACATCCGCAGGCCGATCAAATAGACTAAAAGAATCGTCGCGATGGAAATGATTACTCCGGTAATCCTCCAGCCGAAGGGATTGGGGCCGAGAACGATTACCCCCGAGCTCATGATCACTTTTCCAAGCGGGGGGTGGCTCCATTCGAATGGCACCTTATTATTCAGGTATTCTTCCGCGGCCCTGGCAAAGTAAACCTCGTCGAAATAGCTCTGGTCTTTGAAAGATGGCAGAGAGGTGAGCACCTGGGGTTCATCTATCAAGGCCTCGTGGCCATTTCCTCCTCTCACCGGAACCACTTTCGCTATCCGCTCAGGTTTTCCATTTGAAAAGAGGACGATTTCACCGATTTCTGCGGAGGTGTCCGTAAAGACCAGGTCCAGATACTTCGTGTCGAGATTCAGGGACACCCTCGGCCATTGTTTCCAGGCGCCCTGAGTTTTGAGTTCGCCGACCTTGACCCAGAAGCCGGGTTCCCCGGCCCGGACTTCCACATTGACCTGACGGTCGTCCATGACGAACAGATAGAGGGAATCGAGATGTGTGCCCTCTTTCAGCTCAAGATATATCTCTGCGCCGCCGTCCTGGGGCTTCCAGACGGTCTCCGGCATACCGTTGCTGCCGAGGTTCCAGAAGGAAAGGACGAAGAAGACCAGGCACAGGAGCATAACGGGCCAGTGCTTCTTGAGAGGGACGGATTCCGACTTTAACTTGTCCGGTGTCTTATCAGGCGCGTCTGGCTTATGATGGGGCTGAAGCCCCTCGCCGGGACCCGCAGCGGCGGAGTCAGTTCGTGGCGGGACGGAATCATCTCGTTTTGCCGGGCTCCGGTCCACCCCACCCTTGTCGGTAAAGAAAACCCAGACAGACCATACAAGCAGGAGGAAGTAAGCGGGGACGAAGATAAAAAAGGAGAGGTCCCCTTTTTCGACGAACCTGTCGCTGTTTAGAACGGGCAGAATGTAGGCCAGTGTGCCGAAAAGAGTAAGGCTTAGAGCACCGTAAATCCACTTTAGGCGCGGCACATAAGCCAGGCCTAAGGTGAGAAGCGGCAGGGCCAGGAAGATGTACCTCTCATGCATTCGAGTCATCAAGAAGAAGAAGCCGAAGGATATCAGGAACAGGGAAAAGATCAGATTGCCCTCGCTGAATTTTCTGTGAAATCGCCAAAACACAAGCAGCGTGAAAAGTGTGAACAGTATGATACCCCAACTACGCAGGGCAAGGAACAGGAATTCCCGGCTGTCCGGCTGCCAGAACTGCCAGGGACCGCCCACTACCGCCCAGAAGTTATACGCGTTGATGCTGGTAAAGGGATAAACGGTGTATGCCTGCTGATAGATTGCTATGAGGAAGGATACCGGGTTCCCGTGCGAAAAGGGCAGTGCTATGAGAAACACCGTTAACGCTGAAAGCAGGCCGCAGGAGAGAAAACGCCACCATCTTCTCTCTTTGAGCAGCATATATAAAAGGAAGGGGAGCAGTATCACGGATTGAGGCTTGGTCAGGAGGCCGACTGCCAGAAGCATGGAGGAGAATTCGTATTTTCGGTTCAGCAGGAGCACCAGGCTTGCCACCATGAACAGGCTGTATACAGAGTCCATCTGTCCCCAGACAGCGAGGTCGTAAATCACCGCAGGATTAAAGGCATAAAGGGATGTGGCTGTCACAGCCAATTGGAATGAGAAGCGGCGGCGCAAAAAGTGATAGATAACTGCGGTCAGGGCGAGGTTAAAAAAGATCGCCGGCAATTTGGCCGCAAACTCAGATATTATCCGGACGACTGGCGGAGAAGTGGAAAAAAGGGACTGTAGAAACAACGCCGGCTTCAGAAGAAGGTTGCCGAAGAACCAGAAAATATAGACGTTGAAAGGCGGGTAATCGCTCCAGTTAGGCGGCTCATAAAAGCTCGAGAAGTTTCCCGAGGACGCGTGGTTATACCAGTAGAGGAAGCTGCCGTGGTCTATCTTGTAGCCGGGTATTGGCACTAACGGGAGTTGGACAATGAAAGATATGATGAGAACCAGGAGAACGGCGGTTTTTTCACGGCCCGCCAGCCATTGTGGGAACTCTACCCGGCTTCGCAAAGGGCCTCTACAAAGGCTTCCGGATCAAAGGGGGCAAGGTCTTCGAGCCCTTCACCCGTGCCTATGTATTTTATGGGTATTTTCAGCTCCTGAGATATGGCCAGCACAATACCGCCCCTGGCGGTCCCATCCAGTTTCGTCAATAAGATTCCGTCAACCTGCACGGCTTCCATGAAAGTCCTTGCCTGGGCCAGACCGTTCTGTCCGGTGGTGGCATCGAGAACGAGCAGCACTTCCTGACTCGCCTGCGGAGCCGCCTTGACGATCACTCTCTTTACCTTCTTGAGCTCCTCCATCAGGTTGTACTTGGTGTGAAGCCGGCCCGCCGTATCAACAAGCAACACGTCGAGGTTGCGGCTTGCGGCTGCCGTTGTGGCGTCGAAAACCACAGCTCCCGGGTCTCCCCCGGCCTGGTGATGGATAACGTCTACTCCAGTTCTTCGTCCCCATTCCTCAAGTTGCTCTATGGCTGCCGCCCTGAAAGTATCCGCGGCGGCAATCAAAACTGACTTACCCTGTGATTTATAGCTGCTGGCCAGTTTCGCTACGCTCGTGGTCTTTCCGGAGCCGTTCACACCTACCATCAACACAACCCTGGGGGGCTTCGGTTCTGAATTCTGAATTCCGGATTGTGGAGCCAGGAGACGCACCATCTCCTGCTTCAATATGGATTTCACCTCCGCACCGTCCACCGCTTCCTTTTTGACTCTTTGCTGGACGGAAGTCAGAAGTTCTTTGGTGGTCTTCACGCCCACATCGGAGAGAAGAAGCAATTCCTCCAGCTCTTTCCAGAGGTCTTCATCTACTTTTCTCTGTTCAAAGAGGCCGAAGACTTTACCCAGGAAACCTTCGCGGCTTTTCTTGAGAGCCTCTTTGGTCTTTTTCAGGAAATTAAACATGATAAGGCGAATTTTGACTTACTCTCTGTGTTCCCAGTACCGGTTAAACAGCGACAGGGCCCTGCCGGCATCATCCAGAGAGAAGTAAAGCGGAATACCCACGCGGGTGGTCTTCTCCTGCGCCTTGTAGGCCGCCTCCCACGATGTGGAGTACGGCAGGGAATGCATAACCATGACCACCGGTTTTTTTATCTCCTGGGCTGCGGAAAGGTAGGCGTCTATCAGCGGCTCCAGTTGTCCGCCGCGCGCCTCGAAGGCGAAGTCGGAAGTAGCGCCCAGTCCCACATGAAGAAGGATAAGGTCCAGTTCATCCCAGGACGCGACTATCCTGATTATTTCCTTCACAGCTTCCAGGTTGAAAAATATAAGAAGCGTATCCAGAGGATTTCCGGTTATGCAGCCGGCGCTGTCAAAATGCTGCAGCTTGCTCAGAATATGCGGAGGCAAAGGCGGAAGCTGCAAGCCATACTTTTCCAGGTCATCGGAGGCCTGGACGCTCGCTCCTCCTCCCCATCCTACCACTCCTATTTTCTTCTTCTTTCCGGGCGGCAGGAAAGTAAACGCCAGGGAGGCATCCACCAGGTGAGGAACAGATCCGACGCCTATCGCCCCGGCCTGCCTCAACATTGATTCCCATATGCTTCTATCGGTGGCCAGCGAAGCGGTGTGGCACATTATCGCCCGTTTGCCTGCTTCCGTAAATCCGCCCTTCATGACTACCACCGGTTTCTCTTTGGTCACGCTCTTGAGCAATCCAAAGAACTCGCGGCCGTGTTTTGCCCCTTCCTGATAGCAGCCGATTACCCTCGTGTTGCTGTCTTTGCTGAGGTAGTCCAGGAAATCCAGTTCGTTCAGGTCGCTGCCGTTGCCGTAGCTGATGGCTTTGCTGAAGAGCAGTCCCCGGGCTGTTCCCGTCCTGATGGTATTCGCAGTATGCCCTCCGCTCTGTGAGAAGAAGCCGAAGCTCCCGGATTCAAAAGTGGCATCCGCCACAAAGGAAACGCGGCTGGAGGGTACATACATGCCCAGACAGTTGGGTCCGATGATCCTGAAGTTGCCCTGCCGGGCTATCTCCACCAACTCCTGCTCCAGCTTTTTGCCCTGCTCGGTGCCGGCCTCGGTGAATCCGCCGGTGAAAAAAGTTACAGCTTTAACTTTCTTCTGCGCGCATTCCCTCATAAGCTGCGGCGTGGCCGCAGCCGGGATAGCTACCACCACGTAGTCCACCGGTCCCGGTATGTCCAGGAGGCTTCTGTACGTCTTCAGGTTCAAGACCTCGGAGCTGTTTCTGCCTACAGGATAAAGGGGCCCCTTGAAGCCGGCTTTCACGAACGGCAGTAAGAACAAGAGTCCCGGCGAATCCGGGTCGGGGCTGGCTCCTATTACTGCGACTGACTGAGGATGAAAAATATAGTCCAGGGGATGCACTGAGTTATCTGGCAAGGAGATTACCTCGTTTCTTTCAATGCTTTTAATACTTTTTCTCTTGTGATGGGCAGGTCCTTGATCCTGATGCTGGCGGCGTTGTACAGGGCATTCCCTATCGCTGGCGACAGGGGTATCATGACCGCTTCCCCCAATCCTTTGGCGCCGTAGGGACCGTCCTGGTGGGGCACAGAGGCAGTCATAGCCAGGGCATTCTCTCCTGTGGGAAGTTCAGGGGCTCCCGGCACTTTATAGTCTCCCAGGTTGGGGTTGATCACTGCGCCGTTTTCCAGGAGGCTTTGTTCATAGATTGTGCTTCCGATGCCCATGCCGAAACCGCCCTCTATCTGCGATTCCACCATCTTCGGGTTTACCGGATTTCCTACGTCGAAGCATCCGGCGATTCTCAAAACCCTTACTTCTCCGGTCTGCAAGTTCACGGCCACTTCGATGGCATGAGCGCCGTGGCAGTAGGATGCCTTGCTCCTCTCGGACTGCCCTGTGTCGGGGTCCTCATGGAAATGGCGGATGCTGAACGATGCGCCGGCTGATATCTCCGCTCCCGAGGGCGGGAGTCCCTCGCCGCTGAAAAGAGAGCTTAACTTGATTACTTTCTCAGGCGTACCCCTGGTACGCAGGGTCCCGCCTTTAAATTCAAGCTCTTCGGGAGCTATCTCGAACTTCTTTGAAGCAAATTCTATGGTCTTCTTCTTCACTTCCAGGCACGCCAGCCTCACGGCGTTGCCAGTATGCATGGTATTCCGGCTCGAAATGGAGCCGGCGTCAAACGGGCAGATTGCCGAGTCGCCCCTGACTATCTTTATTTTCTCTACCGGCATTCCCATCTCTTCGGCCGCGATCTGGGCAACAACGGTGTTCAAGCCCTGTCCCATTTCCCCTCCTCCGTGTCTCACCTCAACCGTGCCGTCCGGATACAGCTTGACGATGGCGCTGGAGGGATACCCCGCCGCGGTCCCGAGATTTCCCAGGGCAATGCCCTTACCCTTCTTCCATTCCGCCCCGGTGGGTTCCGCCTCAGGCTTCTCGCCCCGGTTAATCCACTGCGTTACCTTTTCAAGGCATTCCTGCGCACCGATGCTGTGGACAGTCTGTCCGCTAACGTCTTTTTCCCCTTCCTTGAGGATATTCTTCTTTCTGAACTGCACCGGGTCCAGTCCAAGTTTCTCCGCAAGCATATCCATGTGCTGTTCCACGCCCCAGTTCAGCTCAGCGCCGGCAAAGCCCCTGAAGGCTGCTGTCTTGGGGTTATTGGTATATACGCCGTAGCTGTCCGCTTTGAAGTTCAAAGCCCTGTAAGTTCCGACCGCCTTGTAAACGCAAATCTTGACAAATAGGGGAGCGATGCCTGTGTAAGGGCCGCAATCCAGGATTACTCTTAGCTGTCTGGCAACCAGTGTGCCGTCCTTCTTCACTCCGTCCTTGACATAAGTTATGACCGCGGGCCTCTGGTGGTCGGTGAACTGCTCCTCCCTGCTGAAGGACAGTCCCACCGGCCTGCCGGTTTTCATAGCCAGGAGCAGAGCCAGCGGGTCAATAAGCTGGGCTGAGCCGGTCTTGCCGCCGAAGCCGCCTCCGACGTAAGGATAAATCCCCCTCAGCCGCGAGGCGGGCAAATCGAAAAGCCTGGACAGAGCCTGGATACCGGCGCCGGTGCCTGGAGATGATGTCCTTATCACAAAAGCGCCATCCGGTTCCTGCCAGGCGAACGCCTGGTGGGTCTCAAGCTGGCAGTGGTTCATCCTGGAGGTGGAGAAGCGGTGTTCCAGTACCAGGTCCGATTCCTGAAAACCCTTCTCCACGTCGCCTTTGCGTATCTTGAAGTGAAGAAACACGTTGGGGCTGTCCGGCTCCAGCCTTTTTTTGAAATGAGGGTCTCTTGAAACATAGCTGGAAAGGTCAGGATGAATGACGCAAGGGGAATTCTTTCCCATGGCCTCTTCCGGATCGAAAACTGCGGGCAGCTCTTCAAAATCTACGTCAATAAGCTCAAGAGCGTCCTGGGCTATTTCGCGCGTCTCCGCAGCCACCACCGCTATTGGGTCTCCGATACAGCGGACTATGTCGTCTCGGGGGAGGGTATACTGGTCCAGCAGCAATACTCCATCCCGCTTATCGGGAACATCCTTGCCTGTCAGAACAGCTTTTACGCCGGGTAAACGCTCCGCCTTCGAGGCATCAAGCCGTGTGATTCTGGCGTGGGCATACGGGCTGTGCAGCAGTCTGGCATGGAGCATTCCGGGAAGAGAAAAGTCAGCGGTGAACCGGGCTTTCCCTGTAACCTTCTCCAGCCCGTCAACCCGGGGGATGCTCTTTCCAATAAATGAATAATTCTGGTTCAATATTGCCTATTTGCGCTTGACTGTCGTTTCTTTCCGGAACCTTGACATAAAGGCCCTGGTGAAGGTATCAGCCATCTCGTCGAACTTGGCTTTTACGGCGTTCTGTCCGAAGGCGGCCATAGGTCCGGTAAGAGTAAGTTCCGACCTGTAGATAGCCTCGGTCTCTTTCGCCGAAACTGGCGTTAGCGCCACAGACTGCCTCTGGGTCAGTCTTCCCAGCCCGTGGGTTGATTTCCCTTCCGATATGGTTTCCAGGAGCTTGCCTTCTATCCTCCTGGATATGTTAACCGTCATGTCAAAGGTAGTTGAAATATACGATACCTTTGCGCTGATCATGCATTTGTATGTATTCTTGGCGGTTTCCTCCACGTTGCCCACTCCCGGCATACAGGAAACCAGATACGGGACGTCCTGTAGGGCCTTCCATACCGAGTCCACAGGAGCCTGTATCTTAAGTACTTTCTCTAGTGTCATTTCTCTTTCCTCCGGCAGCCATAACAGCTTCCACAATTTTCACATACCCCGTGCAGCGGCACAGATTGCCCGAAAGGGCCCTTTTCACATCTTCTTCTGAGGGTTTCGGGTTTTCATCAAGCAGTGCTTTAGCTGTGAGAATCATCCCCGGAGTGCAGAAGCCGCATTGAAAAGCGAAATGGTCCAGGAACGATTGTTGAATGGGGTGAAGGGCGTCTTTTGAGGCGAGCCCTTCGATAGTCGTTATATTTCTTCCTCTTGTCTGAAGAGCAAGTACGAGGCAGCTTTTTATGGCCTTTCCGTCTATCAAGACTGTGCAGGAGCCGCAGTGACCTGTCTCACAGCCCGACTTAACTCCATATAAAGCAAACTCTCTGCGAAGCACTTCCTGCAGGGTCCACCACGGCTCTACATAAGCCTCCCTGCGTTCGCCATTGACTGTCAACTCCAGGCGCTGTCTCAAAATGCGACCCCTTTGCGGGGGGACTGCGCCCGCATGGCAGCCTGGCTCAGTGCCTTTTCCGTTATCACCCTGATAATCTGTTTCTTATACTCTCTTGTTCCCTCCATGTCGCTCCTGGGCTCAGCCTCCTCTGCGGCTGCCCCGGCAGCTTCCTCCGTACCGGAGTTCCTGCCTATATTATAAATCTTTTCAGCCGCGGCAGCCCTGACGGGCGTATTCCCTGTAGCGCCCAGGACTATCCGGGCCTCCTTTGATTTCTTGCCATTCATTGTTATTGAGACTGCCACTGAAGCTATAGCCCGTTCCCCGAATCTCACGCTTTCCTTTACATAACTGGACCCCGTATGTGCTGGAGGATAAGGAATAGAAATCGCGGTCAGGATTTCGTCCTGCTGAAGGGCGGTTTCCAGATAGCTGACGAAAAAGGACTCCATGGGTATCTCCCTTTTGCCCCTGACGCTCGCGGCCTTCACCCTGGCGTTCAACGCTACCAGCGCCGGCCCGGGATCGGTGGCGGGGTCCGCGTGGCAGAGGTTCCCGCCGATAGTCCCCCAGTTCCTGATTTGAATCGAGCCCAGGCTTCCTTCCATATCGGCCAGCATGGGGAACTTCTCTTTGATTAAAGGTGACGTCTCGATGGAGTGATGGGTGGTCAAAGCGCCTATTTCGATGTCTGACCCGTTCTCGCGGATGTAGTCCAACTCGTGCAGGTTCTTGATGCTTATTAAATAGGAAGGAGCTATCAGACGTTGTTTCAGGATGGGGAGTAAACTCTGGCCGCCCGCTATGAGCTTTGCCCGGTCCCCATAGTCGGCGATAAGGCGGCAAGCCTCGGTCAGATTAGCCGGTTCTACGTATTCAAAGGGTCTCATACGTATTTCAGGACGATACCATTTATGAACATATCATGAATATACAATGAAGATAAGTATAATTCAACAGGTGAACGGCGTTCAAGTTGAAGGGAGGATACTGGCAAGTCTGATAGGGCTTTTCTTACTTTTCCTGGCGTTCCATCTGAAACTATTCCACTGGATTCTTCCTCTTGTGGGCGCCATAGTCCTCGTTCTGTTTTTCCTTGGGTTCTACTTTGACTTTTTCAGCCTGCTGTCTTTGATTATCAGCGATGTGACCCTCGTTTTACTGGTGCTATTTGCGGGGTTCGTATGGAAGGGAGTTGTTCTCATACGCGACAATCATGTCGGCATTCTGACAAGAAAAATGCTGGGGAATAAAATGCCTGAGGGCCAAATCATTGCGCACACGGGAGAAATAGGCATCCAGGCGCAAACCATGATGCCCGGTCTTTACTGGAGAAACCCTGTCATCTGGAAAGTGGAAAAGGTGACCATGACAGACATTGGCCCTGACGAAATCGGTGTAGTGGAATCGGTCGATGGCCAGCCTATATCCCCCGGAAGATTACTCGGAGATGAGATTCCCTGCAACTCTTACCAGGATGCCCCTGTCTTCCTTGCCAACGGCGGCAGAAAAGGGCCTCAAGTTGGTATTCTGCGCCCGGGCACTTACCGCATCAACACTAAAGTATTCAGCATTAACAAGCATCCGGTCATAAGTATTCCAAAAGAAAAGGTGGGCATTGCCGTGGCCCTCGATGGCACCCCTCTGCCTCCGGGGTACATTATCGCGCCGAAACCCATTGAGGAAAAAACCGATACCTATCCGAAGGTACTATGGCACAGATTCTTTCAAGACGGGCAAGCTTTCATCGACAGCAGCGGTTACAGGGGTCCGCAGCTCGATACGCTCCAACCCGGGAAATATTACATCAATCCGCTTCTTTTCAAAGTCGAACTATATGACGTGGCAGAAGTACCGCCAGGATATGTCGCAGTGCTCCGCTCCAATATCGGCGCAGAGCTTGAAAAAGGCGGCCCTATTCCTTCTGAAACTGCGATTCCTCCAGACCTGGCCCAGCCTGTCCACGAAGAAGTTGAAACCCTGCTCAAAGCTGACAGGAACACGAGGGGCATCTGGAAAGACCCCGTCGCTCCTGGAAAATACAACCTGAATTTTATCGCTTTTACTCCTTATCTTGTGCCCACCAGCGCAGTAACAATTGATTGGGCGGCATCCTCCCAGGTCCGTGGGGAACATATAGTTCCACCCGAAGTCAGACCCAGGCTTGAGCGAAAGGACGATTCGGGTGCCAAGGTCATCGAAGCGGGGGAAACAGAGAAGGCTACGGAGTTTTTTAAGTTTAGCCAGTTAAGGGTTACTTCGAAGGATGGCTTCCAGCTCGATGTAGACGTGCGAATGATTATCCGCATACGCCCGGAACACGCCGCATTTGTGATCGCGCGGTTCGGTTCGGTGCCAAACCTCATAGAGCAGATCGTTCATCCATTGATAGATTCCTCTTTCCGCAACAAGGCGGGAGAAAAGAAAGCCATCGAATTCGTACAGAGCCGTTACGAATTGCAGCACGAGGCTCTTGAGAAGGCTAGGGAGGAGTTCAAACAATATCACGTTGAAGCCCAGAACCTTTTGATCGCCTATATCGCCGTAGACCAGACATTGCTTAAAACCCAAACCGACAAGGAGATTGCCTTACAACAGCAAGAGCAGTACAGGGAGCAGGCCCTGGCGCAGGAAAAGAGGATCGAAGTTGAGCAGAAAAAGGCGCAGGCAGACAAACAGACCGATGTGATTTCAGCAAAGCTGTCAATTCAGATCGCCGCCGACAGGGCGGATGCTCTGCGGAGGGAATCCGAGGGCATACGCGACGCTACGAAAGCCAAAGCGGACGGGGTGGCTTATGAGCAGAGAGAGGTAGGAAAGGGCACCGCCGACGCCTACAGGGCTCAGAACGAAGTCCTGGGCCCCGAGCTACTGGCTTTACTCAAAGTGCTGAAAGAGGTAGCCGACGGCAAGGTAAAGATTACTCCCGATGTGCTGGTGACCGGTGGAGATAATCAGGGCGGGGGACTGTTCAACGCCTGGCTCGCAACAATGCTGAGGCCGGGGTCGCCGCTATACGGAGGAAAGGGTGAAGGCGGTCAGAGCAGATAAGATTTTAGCCGCGAGCAAAAAGGGTCATGGTGGAGACGTCGTTACGGTTGGAAGGGCGACGGGGATTTTCGGGGGGAGTGTGTTCTGAAAAAAATTCTATTTCGAGAAACGAATCAAGCTAGTCTTGAAACAAATCAAGCTAAAATGGCCTCAAAATAGTATCTTGCATAAAAGGGCCAAAAAAAGAATGTATTCGGGTGACTTAAGCGAATGGGCATTCTCCCTCATTCTAACGCTCTCCTCCGTCTTGCGGTCCACCTCAGGCGGACGTTTCGGACTAAAGAGGGGGGATAGGAGAATCATGCAACTCACTCCCAAAGAGGAGAGAGGACAATCATCCGACCCACCAGCAAGGGGGAGAGGACAATCATGCGACTTACTCCCAAAGGGGAGAAAGGACAATTGTCCAACCCGCTCCCGAAAAAAAGGGGGGTAAAAACCCTCACATTCAGCCAGAAGGATTATATGCCAGTTATCGAGATAAGTAAAGCGTCAGTATATTCCAATACAAGATGCGCCTGAAGGGGATATCGATTTCTAACACAAGATGATTCTGGAGAGATAAGGCATCTCGTTTATGATTGGGACATGCAACTGATCATGAACGACAAAAGATTACAA
>Ga0209514_10000144_pt1 | contig 162502 bp, 144 predicted proteins | sample Subgrocontami58m_FD_187452 | JGI IMG/M metagenome (GOLD analysis project Ga0209514, IMG submission 187452) | Subsurface groundwater microbial communities from S. Glens Falls, New York, USA - GMW37 contaminated, 5.8 m (SPAdes) (version 3) | ecosystem: Environmental > Aquatic > Deep subsurface... | reverse complement strand
GTACCGGCTGACCGATTCTGCTCGGCGCACTCGCGGAGAGTGGCTTCGCTGTAGCGGATTGGGACGTTCTGGGGAACCGGCTGGTTCCAGGCCTTGGCGGCCTGGTCGGCGGTCAGGACCTTGCGGTTGCCCATGATCTTGAGAGCACAAGCCAAAGCGACTCGATTCTTCACTGTGCACTTCATCACCGCTTCTCCTTACTGGAGTTCATCCGAAAATCCGTCGGGTACGGTTTTCCTTAACGTTAAGGAACTGCTGCAATTATATACTAAAATTCAGATTTCGTCAACCCTTTTTATCTTTTCCCGCCGTTTAAGTTCTTGTCCCGCGTTTGCTGAATCTGGCGGAGAAGTAATCTTACGAGGTCGAACCTCGTAAGATTGGCTTTGGATCTTAATAATATCTGTCAATAGCATTCCGGCTCTGCATCTATGTTATCCAACCATTCCTGCCTACCGGCAGGCAGGCGCTACAATTAGAGAATAGAAAAAACAATGACTGTTGAAACAATGGATTTAATTTTGTTCATAGTACTAAATTTTATTTTACTCAATCATCAAATAGAATTTATCCGAAAACTCCAACCCCACCTCTGTGAGGAATTTCCCGGAAGCGCGCCAGATTGGTCTTTTTATTATAATCGTAAAAATAAAAAGTGGTGCGCTGAGGGTAAAGGCAAACCGAACCGCTGGAGTTCGGTTATGCTGGTTCCTTTAGGAGGTGGAGTTGGAGTTTTCGCTTCCAAACACTACCACTCCTTAATGGCTTTCTCCCAGCGAGAAAAGGTTCCGCAATCAAACCAACGGCCATTTTTCACTTTATAACCGGCAAGTTTTCCGGCGGCGGCTAATTTCGGAAAAATGTCTTTCTCAATCATTAAAAATCCTTTTGACCAATCGGCATACTGAAAAACTTCCGGTTCCAAAATATAAAGTCCAGAAGAGATGTAATTTGACGGGGGATTTTTCGGCTTCTCCAAGAACTTTTCAATGTGGTTGCCTTTCATTACCGCTACTCCGTATTCCGACGGATTATTCACCTTGATCAAAGCAATCGTCGCCGCCGGCCGGTTTTTATTATTCTTGTGGGATTCTATAAGTTCCGTTAGGTTAAAATCTTTTAATTCATCTCCATTGGACATCACAAAAGTGGTTGGCAATTCTTTTCGCAAATACTTCAGACCGCCGAAAGTTCCCAGCGGTTCCGGTTCCACTCTGATTTTTAATTTTTCCGGAAGATTCTTTTTATGGCGTTTCTGCCACCATCGGTAATCCTCATGGTGGTTTTTACTGACTAAAACAATCGGCTCCAGAATGCCGTGCTTTTGGAAAAAATCCACCAGGTGGCTTAAAATCGGCTTTCTGTTGACGGTGAGAAGCGGCTTAGGAGTTTCCAGAGTTACGGGGTATAAGCGCGTCCCCAAACCGCCAGCTAAGATAACTGCCTTCATGATATCGACTCTAACAAAAACTAACCGTCAGCTCAAGTCTGACGGTTAGTTTTCCGCCGAAGGCGGATCCGCCTCTGGCGGACAAATTCATGCCTATGGGTTCTTTTTTGCCGCGTTAAGTCTGGCTTGCAATTCTTGAACCGACTTCAACAATGCTTGGATTTGATCAGAAAGACTCTTAGACGCCGCGGTAACGACAGGAGCTGGAGCGGCGGAAGACGGAGCTGGCGTTAGAACAGGAGCGGTAGCCGGTTTAGACTCAAAGATCTCCTTTAATTTGGCTCTGGTCTTTGGACCTAGATTGCCGTTTCCCGGGTCAGTGGCTTTCTTAATTACTCCGTACTTTAATTGGAAGTTTCTTATGGCGTTGCGAGTAAGATTTCCAAAATAGCCAGTCACCTGTCCTTCGGGATAAATTGTTTTATCCTGGGCGAGTAATTGCTGTAGCCGCTTAATGTCGTCTCCTTTTGATCCCAGGCTCAAATCTTTATTGAAGACCGGGGAAACAAGCTGAGCAACAAGTGAAGGCTTAGCGACTGTGGCTGCTGGAACCTGCGCTACAACCGCAGGCGTTGCGGAAACAGCCGGAGTTGCTGGAACGCCAGCTGCCGGGGAAGGAGTTGCGGGAGTTGCCGGCGTAGCTGGAGCGGCTCCTCCGCCACCACCTCCGCCTCCGCCGCCTCCACCACTACTTGTCGTGCAAGTAGTTTCTAAAGGAGTAATGGTCATCGTGCCGGAACCGGAGAATCCCAGTACCGAATTAGATGTGTTGCAGGTAAATTCAGATGTTAACCCAGGATCGCTGCCATAACTGAAATTTCTTTTATCAGCAGAGGTAATACTCAAGGTAGACCCGCCACTAGCCAAAGTAACCGTGACGCTACTCGGATTAACATTCATTGATTCCACGAGACCGCTAGCAACCGTAAATTCCAAATTGGTTCCGGCTACTGACAAAACCAATGTACCGCCGCTTGGTATTTGAACGTCATTGAAAGCCGCCAAAGCCACTGGAATTAAAGAATTCGCGCCTAGGATTATTAACGTTATGAGACTGGTAAATTTAAGTTTCATATTGATGTTTGTACGGGGGAAAGTCGCCTAAGTAAAACTATTTTGCTTAGGCGACTTCGGCCCCGTTTTTAAGGCGCTTTATTAATCTGGGCAGCCAACAACTTTTACAGTAAGGCCAATGCCTTCGTTCTGGGAACCAATAACTTTACCGCCAGCAGCAGCGCTGATGGCGACACATCCATTGCCGTCAGTAGATTTCAATATAATTTGAGATCCGCCAGCGCCTTCCGCGGCAATATAAACCGTGCTGCTAGCAGCACCACTGACGATAAAGTCAGGAGCAAGGGCGCTATTCTCTGGGTTCGCGCCCGGGAAAGTAGTTGTTCCAATCGCTACCCGGTTGGAAGTACCATCAACCAAGAAACCTATCGTGCTTCCTTTGACTATAAATCCGCCGGAAGAAGTAGTGGCTGCGCCAACTCCCAAGCCGCTAGAAAAATAACCGCTACCGGCAACGTTCAATTGAGCACCGACTGTAGGACTTGAAGTTCCTATATTAACAGTGGAAGTAGCAATAACTGACGAAACAGTTGTCGTTCCTGCTACGTTCCAATCGCCCTTAACAACTCCGTATCCTTCGACTCCAAGCATCAAGCCCGGAGAGGTGGTAGCGCCAATACCGAGATTACCACCAAAAGACGAGGTGACCGTAGATGTTGATTTTAGGTAAGAAACCGTCACACCGCCGCCAAACAGCGCGCCGCCATCAACTGAAAACTCGGCTCCCGGAGTGGAAGTTCCAAAGCCCATCGCAATGCTGGTAGAAGTAGCCACAACGTAATCAGCCCAGACACCGCCATCGACTAATGCTAAGCCTTTAACAGCAAGCATCGCGCCCGGAGTAGTGCTGGCAAGACCTAAATTACCGCCGATACTGGATGCGGTTGTGGAAGTCGCCCAGATGTAATCGGCTCTCAAAAATCCGTCAACTAATGCGCCTCCTTTAACGCCCAAAGCCGCGCCCGGCGTAGAGGTACCAATGCCAACGCTAGCCGTATTAATGTAGGTAACGGCCGATGCGATCATTGATATGAACAAAAACGATAAAACGACCGAAAGAGCTATACTAACCAACTGTTTTTTGTGAGATAAAATGTAAGTCATAACTTTACTTTAAATGTTTTTATATAATTATTTTTTAATTTAACGCAAAACGCCATTAAAACCCAAAAGAGAAAAACCTTAACATCGACCGCCTAAGATTTTTCGCTTTTAAAAATTAAAAGCGTAATTAATAATAAGTTTAGAATGCGTATTGAATAACGCAAGGGGGGCTGTGGATAACTTATCTGAAATCGTAATTGGCGATTTCAGAGTTCGAAATGTTGGAAATGATAGAGATGTTAGAAATGTTGGAGGTTCGATGTTCCGAACAAACAAGCGAAGCGGTCCAACACCCAACGTCCAACTTCGTACCTGTTATTTCCCCCGAATCTCTTCCAGAATTTTAACAAAAGGCTTGCTTTGAGGAACAAGCTCCGCTAGTTTCTCGAAGATTATCCGGGCATTGCCGAATTGACTATAACTAATAAACATATTGCCGATTCTTTCCAGCTGTTCTGCGTAAATTCCTAAAGCATTGGGTTCGTTTTTGGCTTCGGCGGCTTTCCAAATTTCCGTAAGTTGGCTAAGTTCCTGTTGAACAATGTCATTTTTTTCTATGGCGATTGCCACTATCGCCCGATTGGTGTGCGCTGCCGGATTCGACGGCTCCAACTTAATAGCTTTTTCCAGTAATTCCAAAGTTTTTTCTACTTCGCCATTCACTAAATAATTGTTGGCTAAAACAAAATAAATTTGCTGCTTGGCGGGGCTTAGTTCCAAAGTAATTTTGAAATGATCTCTTGCTTTCATTAAGAACTGCGCATTGTAAGAAGAAAGCGATTGGTAAAGATCGGCGATGAAAAGATGCATCCGAATATCCGCCGGAAATCTTTCTAAGTATTTCTCCAGTTCGGTAACGGCAAATTGGGCGAATCGCAGCTTAATTTCCGTTGGGACCTCCTTTTGGTCAACTAAACTCTTAGAAACTCTGGCCAGCTGCTCCAACGTTTCCGCGTTGCCGAAAGTATCATAAGCCAGGGTTTTTTGAAAAGATTTCAAAGTGGCGCCAATGGGGTCGGCTTTATCGGTAGTCGCCACCAGCGAGGCAATGATGCCTTTCGCTTGCAGTATTGGCACAACATTCACGAAATAAATCGCTAATATGCTTAAGATCACCGCCGGGATAACACCAACCATTGAATTTTTAACGTCTTTGCCGCCGATCACCGATCGAGTCGGCGCGATATTATTGGAGAATTGGCTAAGGTTGTTAACGTACGCCAACAACCCGAAAAAAAGAATGTAGGTATTAGAATTGTCAAAAACAAAAAGATTCTGAACGAAGTAAGCAATTGGCGCAATTATTAAAACCAGGCCTTCTTTTTTATCAACCAGACCGCCGCGCAAAGCGTCAATAACCGCGACAATAAGAAAAACAAACAACGCTACGTAAGAAATCAGCCCGAGGATGCCGGCGTTTATCAGCCAATCAAAAACGATGTTGTGTGAGCGGTCAAACCACGGCTCTTGGTCATAAAGACCGGAGTCATAGTGTTTCGAAAAAACCCTCAAGTAATTTTCTTGCCCCCAGCCCAGAATAGGCCTTTCCTTGAATCCTTCCCAACTGATACCCCAAATCATAAAACGCGACCGCACGGTTTTATCGTACAAAGACAGGCCGGCAAAGCGGGACAAAACCTGATGATCCCTGACCCATGGCTGATTTTTTATCAAGAGAAATACAAACGGAATGGCAATGATCGCGACCAACGCCGCGGCGGCCCATTTCCGATATTTTCTTTCCGTTTCGTCTTTTCTAAATAGGATTAAATAACCAATCAGGAATAGCGGGAAAGCCGCCAATAAAGCGATAATAACGCCGCGAGTCGCCGTAAAATAAATGATCAGTAAATCAAAAGCAATGACCGCGGAATAAAAAATTTTCTGCCATTTTTTTTGGGAGTTAAAAAGCAAAACAAGCCCCAGCGTTAAAATCAAAAGCAGATAAGCCGCGAGGTAGGTGGGGTTGCCGATGGTGCCGTCAATTCTTTCTTCCCCTCCTTGGATGGCTTCTTTCAGCCCCAGTTTCTGCAAAACTCCGTAAAATCCCACCAAAACTCCTGCTATCAAAAAAAGGTTGAAGAAAACCAGCCAGTCTTTCTTGGCGCGAAAAACGGTTGTCAACATTAAAAAATAAGCCGCCAGATGGAGGATCATCAAATAACCCTCCATTCTTTCGAAGCGTGACCAAAAACTATGATAAGGATCAACTCCAAGTAAATTGGCAACGCCAACAACGGCGACAAAAAAGAGAAGCGTCCACAATATGGAAGTCGCCCGCGGACGGTAGTCCTTATTTAAAATGATTAAGCCGACCCATAAAACTAAAGCAATTTCTATCAAAATGCGAAAACCGAAATTCCGGCCGGTAATGTACGGGAAAAACATCGAGGTTGAAATCCAAAGAGACAGAAACGGAATGACAAACAAGAGGAGTTTAATTCCCCAAGCGTAGTAATTTGTTAAAGTCCTGGCATTCATCTATTGCTGATATTTATTGAGATTTTTTCTTTTTGGAAAGATTGATGTCGCCAATATGTTTACTGACATCCTCTACCGTCAATCCCTGATCGGCCAGCAATTTTTCGTTAAATTTCCAGGCCGCCGTCAGAAGTTCGTGAACATCGTGAAGGCCTTTCTCTTTGGCAAAAGCCATGAAAGCCGCCGTGTCTTTCGGGAAACAATATCCGCCAAAACCGCGATAGCCGCCATGATTCACATCTAAGTGAGAGTCGCCAATCCGATAGTCGGCCGACATGCCCTTGCGTACATTTTCATAATCGGCGCCGATTTTTTCCGAGACTTTGGCTAAGGCATTGGCCCAATTAACTTTTTGAGAAAAATAAACATTGCCCGCGTATTTGATGATTTCCGCTTCGGTGGCGCTAATTCTTGTTTGGTTGTAAGTGTTAGTTCCCCATGGCGACATAAACGGAGCTTTCGGCAAAAGCGACAAAACCAAATGAGCGGCATCCATGCTTTTTTCGGTAAAGCCGACGATTTGGCGGTCAGGCTTGAGAAAATCTTCCCAAGCGCGGCTTTCGCTTAAAAATTCCGGATTGAATAAAAACTTATGATTGGGGTGCAATTTTTGGAACTGCTCGGTAGTGCCCGGAGGAATGGTGGATTTCAAAACAATAATTTTTTCGCCGGTAATTTTTGGCAAAACGGAAGCGACGATGGAGGTGTCGCAAGAACCGTCTTTATTCCGCGGCGTCGGCAAGGCGACAAAAATAACCTCGGCTTGATTAATGTCGCCGGCGCATCTTTTGGGATCAATGTCATAAAGCATCAAATCCACTCCGGCTTTATAACCATTGTGTTCCTCGAAATACCTTTTTAGCGGGGTGCCAACCCAGCCGACACCGACTATTCCTAACTTTGGATGGTACATGATGATTTTTATACTAACTTATTTTTTAAAAAAAATAAACCCCTCCCCCTAAACGGGCGAGCCCATCGGGCTTTAGCCCTAAAACGCGCGGGATTGCGCGTTCGGGCAACATCACTACGCGCTGTCTAGCCAAAATATTGCCACATTCCAACATTCTATAGAATGTTGGAATGTCAAAAAATAAAAGCCCCCGACAAAGATTTGTCGGGGGGCGAATTTCTACTTTTTGCTCATTTCCATCAAAACAGCCGCCATCGTCCTGACCGCCGCGCCCTTCTCCGGCGGGGCCGGATAGAGTTCTTCCTGCCTGCTTCTCATTTCCTTGCCGCCTCCATACAGGAGAACTTGATGGATGACAGAAATAAGATTGTTCGGATTGCCAACCACCCTCAACGCGGCGCCGGATTCGCAAAGATCCCAACTCCTGCTCCCGGTGTCCCCCTCAAGACGGGTAAGCCCGATTTCCGAGAAATATTCTATGACGGGCTTGCGTTGGCAAGCCGCTTCAATACCCACGGTGGAAGCCGACTCGATAACGAAATCGGAGCCCGGAATCATATCGGAAGACGACATATGGTCCTTGGTCATGATACGCACGGGCACTCGCTTGCTGTATTTGGCCAGTTCCCTGTAAGCATCGGCTCCATTGGCGTCCATAGGATGAACCGAGAGGAAAACTTTCCACATCTCGGCCACCGGCTCCGAGCTAAGGGCCTCAATGACTCCTCCCCAACAAAGCATATTGATGGCTAAACTCTTGCCACCCGGACAAAGAACCATGTTTTCCCCTTCTCTAACTTCGAGCCTGCTTCGCGCTTCCTCGCGAGAAAGCTTCGGGGTGAAAAAATCTTCCCACGTCGGATTGCCGGAAACCACCACTAAGGCGGTCGGGAAAATCTTCCTAGCCGCTTCGGCTTCTTTCTCGTTGATGACGAAAACGAAACTTGCTCCTTCGCGCAGATGAGAGAACCACGGATGATTGATCACGCCGAAAGTATCGGCGTAAAAGCCATAAGGCACGCCCAGTTTCGCCGCAGTCTCGGCGGCATAAATTTCGTCAGCCGCTAGTTTTTCTGAAGACGACATTCCCAAAAGCAAAACGTTGACCGCGCTAACCGGATTACTGATGTGTCGGCGATATTCGTCTGCGCCATTTTCCCCAGCATAAAGAAAAACCTCGCAGGATCGAGAGCCAAGCTCACTCGCAAGCAATGTAAACGCCTTCGATGGGGCGGTATCGCGCCCAAGCAGCATCACTTTCACTAGCCACCTCCTTTCACATAAATCTCTGGCGCGTTGTTAGCTAAAATGTTCAGATTCGCGAAGGAGTGAATCCGCAGCTGTAGAAGTCTACTGCCAGGATTCATCTCCAAGGCGAGCTGACATTTTAGCAACAACCCTTCGGGATGCGGCTATTTTACTTCATAACTTCGTTAAGCGGGTTTGGAATATATTTATATTCCTTCACCCTTAAGCCTCGTTCTGAAGATAAAATAGCTCGCATCGCGTCCGGGAGCTTATGTGAAAGGAGGTGGCTACCACCTCCAATTTAAGGCGACCAAAATTCGCGACAGGCGAAGTTTGGTTTAACCTTTTCAATGTGCAGTTGTTAGATATTACAAAACTATTGCCAAAAAGTCAAGTTTCGCTTATCCGCCGTCATTGCGATCCGCCTTCGCCATCCGCCAACCGGCGGAGGCGAAGGCGGAGAAACAATCTCTTGCGATCTTCGTCATTGCGGGTCCCGGCGAAGTCATGGCTACGCCAGATCTCGCGTAGCGAGACAATCTTACAGGAACATTAATGTTAGATTGTCACATCAAAAACTACTATCACGCGTGATAGTAGTTTTTGATTCGCAATGACTTATTAATAAAATCACCACGGCTTTATTCTGTTATACTTATTTTATGAAAAAGCTTTTGATTGTCGTTGATGCGCCGGGGCCGGCAGAATTCATCGCCCCGGTAATTCCCCTACTCGCCAAAAAATACAAAATCCGGGTGGTAACCGTGAAAGATTCGCCAACAAAAATTTTGGCAAAATATAAGCCCGTCCGTTGCGACAGCGAAAGCGAAGCGGAACCGATTTATAAAAAATTTAAACCCGACGCTCTGCTGGCGGCCATCAGTTCTTTGACGCTGGGACCGTATGTCAACAACGAATTTACCAAGCTTGCCCGTGCCGATGGCAAGAAAATTATTTGTTTTCAGGATTATTGGGCCAATCATCGCTGGCCGATGAATTTTAAAATGATGAGGTATTGGGACGCGATGCTGGTTTTAGACGAAATGGCGGAAAATTTCGTCCTACAAGACGACTACCGCGGCGAAGTGATCGTAACCGGCAGCCCCGCTTTTGATAAATTCGGAAAAATAGACGTTGCCAAAGAAAAAGCGCGTCTTCGCAAAAAGTTCTTAATCCCCGCGAGTGCCTTTGTTATTCTTCATTGCGGCACCGGAACGCCTCAAAGCTGGAAGGAAGACGAGATAACTTTCAAATTTATCGCGGAAACAATCCGCGAGATTCAAACAGACTCATCAACTCGCCAACTCATCAACTCAAAACTGATTTTAATATCTCGGCCCCATCCCCGAGACGAAAACCCGAATCGTTATAAAAACCTGGCCCCGGATTTGAATCTCTTGGACACCTCTTCCGTGGGTCTAACCGAAGAACTTTTGCCGATCGCCGATGTGGTTATCGCCATGTATTCCACTAATTTGGTCCACGCTTGCTATTTAAGAATTCCCGCCATCAGCATTCTCCTTCCGGACGCGGGTAAAAAGATTTTGGATCGGGTATCGCTCCCCGATTTTCCGCCCAACGGCGTCGGCGCCACCGTTGGTGTGTATAAAGAATCCGTAAATATTCTCAAAGAAAAAATAATGACCGATGAAAAACACCGCGCGGTCATCAAATTAGCGCAAGAAAGATTTTTCCCGCTCAACAAAAAACCGTCCGCTCACAAAGTAGCGGACGAGGTCTTGAGAATTTTTAAATAGATTTATCTTCTTTATGTCATTGCGAGCAAAGCGAAGTCATGGCTACGCCAGATCTCGCGTAGCGAGACAATCTTACAATAATTAAAATATGAAAAACGTAATCGTTATACCGACTTACAACGAAAGGGAAAACATTGTAAAGCTCGTCCCGGAAATATTCAGATTGATTCCCGATATCTTCATAATGGTGGTGGACGACAATTCCCCGGACGGCACCGCGGAAGCGGTAAGGGAAATGGAAAAAACTTATCCCAACCTGTCTTTATTGCTCCGGGAGAAGAAAGAAGGGCTGGGGAAGGCTTACGTTCACGCTTTCAATGAACTCCTCAAAGATAAAGAGGTCGGTCGTATTATTATGATGGACGCGGACCTTTCCCACGATCCTCAATATCTGCCGAATATGCTGAAAGAAAGTGAAAAACACACTTTGGTTATAGGATCGCGATATATTAAAGGCGGTAAAACCGCGGGGTGGGAGCTTTGGCGACGGATTTTGAGCGCCGGAGGAAATTTATACTGCCAATTAGTTACCGGCATGCCCATTAAAGATTTCACCGGCGGTTTTAACGTGATCAACGCCGAATTACTCCGTAAAGTAGACCTAACCAATATAGATGTTTCCGGATACGCTTTTATATTGGAAATCAAATATCTGCTCTGGCGGGCCGGCGCCATCATCAAAGAAATTCCGATAATTTTTAAAAACCGCACCGGCGGCGAATCGAAAATATCCGGCCACATTATAAGTGAAGGGGTATTTGCCCCTTGGAAAATGATTTTAAAAAAACTCCGCCGCGAGTCACCCGATTGCCTGATTTGTTTATCCAAAAATTCCCAATTCCTTACTAACAAAAATTCTTCCGATCTTTATCGCTGCAACCATTGCCAATCTATTTTCGTCTGGCCGCTTCCGAAAGATTATTCCGGAATATATTCCGAGGATTATTTCGCCGGCGCGACCAAGGGACATGGGTATGTAAACTACGACGAAGACAAAGCCGCCATGTCGGAAGTTTTTGAACGCTATCTTGATAAAATAGAAAGGGGTTCGCCGCAAAAAGGAACACTCCTGGATGTGGGGGCGGCTACCGGTTATTTTCTTGATTTAGCCAAAAAGCGCGGGTGGAATGTTGTTGGGGTGGAAATTTCCGAACACGCCGCCGGAATCGGCCGCCGGAAAGGCCTAGACATCAAAACCGGAACAATTGAAAATACCGGTTTCTCGCCTGATTCTTTCGAGGCCATAACCCTTTGGGACGTCATCGAACACGTTCCCGCCCCAAAAGAAACTTTGAAACTCTGCCGTCGTCTTTTAAAAACCGGCGGCTTAATCGCGATCAATACTCCCGACGCCGGCAGTTTGACGGCAAAAATTCTCGGCAAACACTGGCCGCTTTTAGTCCCGCCGGAGCATTTGATAATTTTTTCCAAAAAAATCCTGATTAGCACGCTCGAAGAAAGCGGTTTTCAAATCTCAACCGTAACTAAAATTGCCAAGAGATTTACTCTCCAATATATTTTCCAACTTTTATCCAACGGCAGCAAATTCTTTTTGTGGAGATGGCTGGCAAAGCTTACTCAAAATAATTTTTTTGGAAAAATTTCCATTCCGCTTAAATTAAATGACAATGTTTTTATTATCGCGGTTAAATCTTGAAAGGGCGGTTTTGATTATTTTGGGGCTAAGCTTTTTTATCGGCCTTTGGCATGCCCTGCCGCTAACAAACATCGTTGCTGACGAAAATTATTTCGTCGGCAGCGTTTTGCGAGCAATGGAAAATCGCGCTTTAATTCCCCAAGCCAATGACGTGCCCTATGGCACGATTACTTATCTCCTTAATTACTTTCTAATCGCGCTGGCCCTGGGAGCTTTATTGCCGTTTGCCGGATTTCGCCTGGATGGTTTGAAATTAATGCTCATTGAAAATCCCGAACTAATCTACTGGATTCCCAGATTTTTAAGCGCGATTTCTGGTTTGGCGTTCTTATTTTTGATAAACCGATTTTTGAAAAACGAGGTGGCTGATCTCAAAGTGAGAATTTTCCTGCTGATCTTGATTTTTACTAACATTATTACCGCGGTTGTGATGCACACCGGAAAAGTTTGGGTTTTAAGCACTCTGCTGGTAATGATCTCTTTTTACTTTCTTTATAAAAAAAAAGTCGCCCTGACGGTTATCTTTTCCTTTTTGGCCCTAGCTAATTTTCCTCTCAACGCTTTTTCGCTCATTAATATACCAATCTTGCTGGTATTATTCCGAAAAGACCGGGCTTCGATTTATAAAATTTTTAAATACGCGGCGCTTGGTCTGGCGCTTTTCCTGCTGATCACTCTTTTGAATTTTGAAAGTGTTAAGAACCAGGTCTTGAGCGTTTACAATACTTATTTATTTTCCGCGGAAGCGGTTAAGCACAATGCCGATATTTTGAACGCTTTCTGGTTGAATCTGAAAAAATTTGCCGCTTTGTTCCCCCTTTTGATTTTGGCGGCAATCTTCGCCGTAAAAAATAAAATAAAAAATCGCTATCTTTTTGGCATTTCGCTTCTTTATCTTCTAGCTTACTTTTTGCTGGTGGTTTTTTTGACCAGATGGGTGGTGGATTTCCAGCTTTCTCTCCGTTATCTTTTCCCGCTTGGGTTTTTTATAATATTTTTTATCGCGAGTTTTGATCTGAAATTCCATAAATTTTTCTACGTTCTCTCGGCTATTTCTATTATTTATTTCGGTTTCACCCTCTATTACCTTTCTTCGCCAACCAACTATAATCTGGCTTACGATTGGGTGGTGGAAAATTTGAACCGAGAGGAAGTGGTCATTATAAATCGCGGCTTGGATGGAGAAATCTACCGGGGAGTTGACGAGCTTCGCCTGCCGTTAAACCGCCGCTCGGCTCTCCTTATCGATGAATCTTATTGCGGGAGTCAATGCGAAAACGTTATCGAGAACGATCTCAACAACCGATTTAAACCGCTGGTCATCGATCCTAGAAGCAAGATTACTTCCACTTACCAGCTCCCAGCCGGATCAGCAATTTATTATCTGGAAGAAGTTCCTCAAAATAAGCTTGGACTTATTGTCATAAAAAAGTTCGGCAATGAATTCGCCAACAGCCGTTGGCATTATTCAGTGGATTACAACCTGGGAAATTATTTCGACTGGCGATATTTTCTAATTGGGAATCTTGGCAAAAACGTTTACGTTTATAAATAGTATCGTGTATTGCAAAATTCATTTCGTCGCTGTGGCATTTTATATAAAAATGTTGTCTTTATGACTTATTCTGGTATTCTGCAGAATACCAGAATAATCACATGAAGTTATCGTATTTTAAACAACTTTTTTAAGATGGGACAAAAGCCTGTCCCCCAAGACCGAAATAGAATGTAAAACTGTTTGTCCTTTATATCGTTTCTCGATCAAGCCGCTTTGATATAATTTCTTGGTATGCTCTGAGATGGTTTTAAAATTACCATTAAGCTTAGAAGCTATATCTATCAGTGATATATTTGGTTCTTCGTGCAACAAAAATAAAATTTTTAGCCGCCAATGATTGGCCACGCCCTTTATAATTTTTTCTAATATCTTAAAATTAATTGCCATGTTTGTTGCTTTATTCTTATATTCTGCAGAATATAAGAATATCTACTGATAAATAATTAACTACTAGACTAAACGATCAAGCGTAATGGGGTCGTATTTCTTCAAAGCTTTATTGGTTTTTTTGCCGAGCACTTCCTCGTATTTTTCCGAGGGCAAACCGCCAGCATATTGCTGGGGACGCATAGCGTAAAGCATTTCAACGGTAATTATCTTTCCGGCTGGAATATCCCGGCCGGCCATCAAAGATTTTCTAAAGAGCGGCCGGAAAACCGCCTCGCCTTCCTGCAAAACCTTAGCCTTGCTACCCATCCCCTTTTTCGCGAAATCGCTTTTTAAAACTTTTTCTTTTTCGGCCGGATTCTCCAGAACTTTTTTCGTGCCCGAAACCAAATCAGCTAGCTCTTGCGGCGTCATGGAAACTTTATGGTCGGAACCCCACAAAGTCCGAGACATAGAAAAATGCTTTTCTAAAATCGTCGCGCCCATTGCAACTGCTACTAAATCCGGTTCAATACCAATAGAATGATCGGAAAAACCGATCGGCATATCGAACTTTTCTTTATATAAATCAATTGTTTTAAGGTGTAATTCCTCCGGCGGGCAGGGGTATTTAGAAACACAGTGGAGTAGGGCCACTCGGTCATTTTTCTCGCGCAAAAATTTTACCGCTTTCTCCACTTCTTCCAAAGTGCTCATTCCGGAAGAAATGATAATCGGCTTCCCGCTATTCCGCATATAATCCAGCATCACAAAATCCAAAATGTCGCCGGAGCCAATTTTCCAAAGATCAACGCCAACTTTATCTAAGATTTTTGCCGCGCCACGCGACATCGGCGTAGAAAAGAAAATAATCCCCCGCTTTTCGCAATGGGCTTTAAGCGGCTTCCAAAATTCCTCAATTGGCGTGGCTTTGTTATTGCGCGTTACCCACCGATATCTGTCGCTCCCCTTGAAATGCGGCGAAACTACATTGATATTAAGCTGTTCGTCTTCAACGTTGTGAGTTTGGAATTTGATCGCGGCCGCGCCGGCTTTTGCGGCTTCATCAACCAACTGCATCGCGTTTTTTAAGTACTCTTCAACGGGGCGTTCGTCCTCGCTTTGAATAAAGTTTTTGCCCGCCTCGGCGATAATAAAAACACCTTTTTGTAATTTTTCCCAAATTGCATCGGGAGTGTTTTTGGTCATATCGCCAGTATAGGACAGGGCAAAAAAAAAGCAAGAAAAAGGCGTTTACCGATTTGGTAAACGCCAATGCATTAGCTATTGTAGCGGGTTAACTCCGGTGGCAACGAAATCCATTCACCGCCGCGATGAGCTGATTCAAAAGCAAGCGCGCAAGCCGCCGCAACGTTAATTCCGTGGAGAATGCCGTGCATCGGCCGCATTCTTAGGAGATTGTCGTTGTGCATCCGGTAGTAAAGTTCACTGATGTTGTAGGATCCCCACTGATCTGGAGAGTTCGGTTCCGGATCAAATCTCATTACCTCACTCCCAACCTTCAGACAATCTGCTTCTGGCTGGGCACCGTAGTGTAATGAGCCATTCTGGAACTGAATGGTGTGAGTCACCGTCCGATGCGCAAACGGGCTACCATCGCCCCGAATAGCCAAACAGACCGTCCATGAAAGCGACCGGCCGCTAGCAAAACGGAGTGTGCCGCTCATGAAATCGAAACCGCCGTTGCAGTCAAGGTTTTCATGATAAGTCTGAACCTGACCGATTGCGGAAACTGCCACAATCGGAGATCTGGAAAATAGGAGCGCGGTCATAAAGTTGTGGCTTAGACCACCAGCACAAGGATTATATCTCGATTCAGTGCGCCACTTGCCGCCACCCATAATCCGGTCGCACCGCCACATTGTGTAAAGTGTGTTTCCCCACAAGAACTCCCCTAAATCCTCTTGACGCTTCAGGGTAGCCTCAATAGGCCTGGCGAAACTGTACTTTTCGCTGAACAATATCTTCGCCCCACAGGGCTCTGCTAGTTTTGCCAACTCCTGGAGATCTGCAACGGTAGTTGCCGCTGGCTTTTCCAGAAAAACTCGCCTTCCAGATTCTAAGACTGCCTTAACCGGCGCAAGATGTTTGTCATCGGGAGTCGCCACCACAACCAAATCGATGTCCTCTTTTTCAAGCATGCTAGAATATCCATCGTAATAATGTAGCTCATCTGATGGCATAAGACTGCCCGCTGTTTCCCAGCGCTTTTTGTCCAGATCGCAAACTGCCACGATTTTGACGTCGGGAATTAATCTCAAGCTCTTCAGATTGGAAATTCCGCCATCGCCCAAACCGATAATGCCGACGCGAACCGTCATAGCTGCCTCCTTTCAAAGAACGATTAAATAATACACCGATTCCCAAAAATGTCAAAAAAAAGACTGCCGATTAAGCAGTCTTGCCCCAAAAGATGATGACCAACATTCCGACTATCATAATCAATGTTCCTGGGATCCGATACTTCAAATCCTCTCCCTCCTTCAAGAAGTCTTTGTGCTTCATGAAAAATCCGAGAATCAATCCCATCCCAACCGTGAACAATATCGCTCCTACGCGCTTTGACGCGATAACGTAAGAAACGGTTGGTATCCAAGCGAAGGCCGACATATGAAAAACTATCGAACAGGCAATGACCAATCCGTAGAGGCCGAGGGCTCGGAAATTTCCGACGGGTGAAATGGATTCACCATTGGTTTTGTTCATTTTTCTGTACCACACGGCTAAAAGCGCAACGATGACCGCCACCGAACCATGGTCAATCAGCAGGTAGGTGGGGGCGTTAGCGCCCTTCAGAGCGATGTAATCGAAATTCGCCGCAAATGCGAAGATGAACGACACCAAGAGCATTTTCCTAGAGCCCTCCTCTTTGAAGAAAGCCCTAAACGGCGCCAAAAAACCGATGTGGCTAGATTGGGTATTTAGGACATATAGCCCCATTGTCAAAACCAAAACGCCAACAGCGCCATAGATAGTCGGATTCTCCAACCTTGCCCCGGACAAACCAACTGACGCCATCAACCAATTCATCAATGGAGCAGTTCCCAGCAGAAAGGCGGGCGTGAAACTCAAATAGGGCATTGTCAGAATCAGCGGAGATTTCCTGTGGGCTTCAACAGTCAAAATGTTCGCCCAAGCCAAAAGCGGTACGTGACAACCAACCGCAACCCAAAATTCTTTTTGAATGACCGGAATCCCAACGAGCAGTAACCAAATGGCGTAGACCGGCAGGGCGAAAAAGAAACCGGCAGAAATAAGAGTAAATTTATGAACCTTGGTAGTTTTGATTACGTAGCGGGAAGCGGCATCACAGGCGCCTGACGAGAGGGGCAAAAGCCAAGCAAGCCACTGCATTAATATCTCCTTTCAAGTTTTCGAGGAACGGAGGTAGGGTAATAGAAAATCTAGCGCAAGTCAAGATAGCTTGCGGCACTCGGTAAAAATCAATATAATGTTCCTGGGTCATTAAAATAGGAGGGCGCGTGCTGAGAAAAAAGGTGTTCACTCTGTTATGCAAATTCATTTACCGGCACCCGTTGATTTATGCGATCGCAGACAAAATTTGCTTTCCGAATGCTCCGAAATGGCGGGAAATTACCGCCAAATTCATAACGCCGGGAGAAAGGGTTCTTGAGTTGGGTTCTGGACGTTATCCGGCGATCAAAACCGGAACAGCAATAGACACTTCTTGGCCGCTCTTGGGAAGCGCGCCCGCCAGTCTCTGGAAGGTTTGCGCTTCGGCGAACCGGCTTCCTTTCCAAGCCGAAACGTTTGATCGCATCGTGACTATTTTCCCGCCGGGAATAGGCGCTGATGAAGGATTTTTCCAAAAGAAAGAATTCTGGGAAGAACTTCACCGCGTGCTTTCCCCGAATGGCTGTTTCGTGGCTTTGATTTACATCCAATATAAAAATTTCTTGTTGCGGCTTTTGTCAAAAATTCTCGATCCCCTGCTTGAAAGTTTCTGGAAGAATCTGGGCGAACTCACGAAAAACTTTTATCAGATCAGCGACTATATCAAAGACAGCAAAGGGAACGGTCTGGTATTCGTCATCGCCCAAAAGAAAAGCTAATGCGTCCGTCAACCGACGGACGTTTTTTTATTGCCGGGGGTTTAGCCCAGAAATACGGTGATGAAAATTCCTCCCAACATTATAACAATGGACATAACCTTCTTGAAAATATTTTTTTCTTCCAGCAGTTTTCCGCTTAGAAGAACCGTCCACAGCGACCAAAGCCGCTTGACGCTTGCGGCATAGGCCGCGAGCGCGTAATTAAGACTGGCGAAGGTCAAGAATGACCCGGCGGCATGAACAAAAGGAATCAAAATAATCGTGCGCCAACCGTCTTTTAAACCGGCGAAAAAGTGCCCGTCACGATGGTGCATCGAATAACCAATAATAAAATTAACGATGCCTACCGTAAAAAGCGCGAGCGTTGCTAAAAATAAAGGTGATGAGGCGACAACGGCTTTTTTATCCAAAGGAAACGAAATCGCGAAAGAAATAGCGCCCCAAAGTCCCAACAACACGCCGGGGCGTTTCAAAACCGAAAGTAGTTGCATATCTTTGAACTTCGCTTCGGAGTCCAACAAAAACCATAAACCTCCGATGGTAATAAATATGCCCAGGATTCCTCCCAGAGACGGCTGTTCTGATAAAATAAAATAACCGGTGAGAAGCACCAACGGCGGGGTGAGAAGACGCAACGGCGCAACCAGAGAAGCTTCTTCCTTTTTAAAGGCGGTGTACCAGGCCCATTGGGCAAAAACATTTAAAACAACCGCGATGAGAAACGCGCTCCAAAATCCGGGCTTCAGTTCCGGTATTCCAAAAATAAAAAGCGGCACGGACAAAACGAGAGCGCTGCCGATAAAATCCAGACCCAAAAGCAATTGCTGATCCATCGCATCGCGCCTAAGAACTTTTCGGATGAGAATATCGTTAACTCCCAAGAAAAAAGTTCCCGGGATCATCAAAAGAAGAAATAAAAGCGTGTTGGTCATGCCATAATTCTATAAATTTATAATCCGCCAAGCAAGGCGGAGCAATGAATTTATTTAGAATTATGAGCACCCGCCAAAATTTTGCTTTGCAAAAATTAGGCGGGTTATTGTTTTCTTGCAAAAATTTCTGCTCCACTAGTCTGCGGATTGAAATTTTTGAGAAAGCCAATAAAAAAATCCCCGCCGAAGCGAGGACGTTATTTCTAAGGTTTGTTTTGTGTGAGGGAAGCAACGGAATCCTTCGCCGACCAAAGTCGGCTGACAAATTCCCAAGTCCCCTTATCCATCAACGTGAAGGCGCAAACAAACAAGGCGATACCAACCATCTTCCCAATCGTGAACGATTCCTTGAAAAGGAGAACGCCGGCGAGCATCGCGGTAATAAGATAAACGCCGTTCATGACGAGCTTCTTCAGCGCGATACTGGCGCCAGCCTTGTAGCTCATTAAGTTAAAGCTCCACATGCCCACGACAATCACACCGCCAATCGCCGCCGCAAGCCAAAGATTCTGCATCGGCCGTGAAAAATCGGTGAAAAGTTTTGCGGAGCCCAGAGCCACAACTCCGATAGCGCAAAGCGTTAACGTAGTCAGACCACCCCAGAAATTCTTGACGAACGGATCCACCTTTTTCACTTTTTGGGTAATTCCCTGGTTGATGGCTACCGAACACATGACGCAGAAAGAAAGCCAAACCCAAAGTGGAAGAGCAAGAACCCCAGAAAGCGACGGCCAACCAAGCACTGAATAGCCGCCAAAAATTGCTATCCCTATTCCGAGCCATTCCCGCCAACACAACTTCTTGCCGAAAAAGAATCGGTCAATCAGCGCTCCGGGGATAATAGAGAGAGTGATGATAAAGACATTGACGCCGATATCGCCGCCTAGCAGAAAGACAGAAAACGAGAGAACTGTGGAGATTACCGCGAAAAATCCAAACAAACAAGAACCAAAAATACTTTCTTTGTCAGTCAGAATGGGAGTGCCGCGAGCGCGGGTAACTATCCAACCCCCGATTGTCTGAACCAATCCGACTACCAGAGTCGCAAAAAAAGTGTGAGCAACTGTCGTGCTGATATTCCCAATAACCTTTTGTAAAATCTTCGAACCGGTCTTCGTTCCGGCTTCCGCCAAAGTCCATCGCATCCACTTTTCGCCAAATCGCGCCAAGTAGCACCTCCTTATTGAGTTTTGAAAAACTACCTATATTCTACCAGGAATTTTTATAATTGCAAGCCGAGCGGTGCCGGCGCAATTGTGCTGATGCGGCTGGCCGGCGGGAATCCAGAGCCAATCACCGGGCTTTAAAACAGCTTCCGTGCCGTTTTTTATTTCTTTGGCTTTAATTTCGTTTGGATTTTCCGTGTCGTCGGCGTTCTTTTTCGCCCATGGTTCGACAAGTTCACCGTCATAGATAAAATTCACTTCGCCTTCCAAGCATAGCCACAAATCGCCTTCATGTTTATGAATCTCCGCCTCGTTATTTAAAACCTCTTTATCTTCAAGGATGTTGAACGGCAATTTATTGGCAGACGCAAAGGACTTGAGCGGCTCCAGAAGCTTCTTCCCCACGACTGGCGGAGTAGCCAGGGTTTTATCTATTTCTTCTTTGCGGACTAGAACGCATTTATTATTCATATTAAGTTATTGTAAGATTGTCTCGCTACGCGAGATCTGGCGTAGCCATGACTTCACTTCATTCGCAATGACGAACTTGGATAAAAGATTGCTGCGGGCTTTGCCCTCGCCCCGTAGACAACTTGTTGTTGTATGGGGCTCGCAATGACGAACTTGGATAAGGTTGCCACATCGACATTCTAACATTCTATAAAATGTTAGAATGTCGGGCTCGCAATGACTTAGTGGCAGAAATGCATTTTAACCAGATCGGCGATGAAATCTTCAGTAACTTGCATCGCTTCGTAAGTGGCGCCGCCGAGGTGCGGAACAATCAGAAGATTGTTGTGGGTCTTGGCGTATTCAATCAACGGATTGTTTTTAAGATGAGCGCCTCCCACTTCATTCCACATAACGTCCAAAGCCGCGCCGGCGATCCACTTTTTTTGCAGAGCCTTTAGGAGCGCCTTTTCGTCAATAATCTCCCCGCGCGCGGTGTTAATTAAATAAGCGGTCGGCTTCATCATTTTCAAATGTTTTTCTTTCACTAAATTCTGGGTGTCCGGCTCTAAAGAAACATGAACGCTTAAAATATCCGACTCCTTAAAAAGTCCTTCCATCGAAACTTTTTCAATGCCTTGGCGCGTCAAGGCGCGAGCATCCACATTCGGATCGGTGCCGATAATTTTCATTCCTAAAGCTTTTCCGTATTTTGCGACAATTTTACCCAAACGGCCGCAGCCCAAAAGACCCAAAGTCTTATGAATAAATTGATGCCCTCTCCATTTATCGCGATTCCAATTACCTTTTTTCACATCGTCAAATGACCACGGGATATTGCGGACTAAGGCCATCATCAAAGCCAGCGTTTCTTCGGCAGTCGAAGGAATATCTTTTAAAAAACTGGTGTGGCCCTTCAGAGAAATCACTTTTATCCCCCGTTTTTTTGCCTCTTCCAAATCTACGTGATTCAGACCGGTCGTCGGCGTAGCAATAACTTTCAGCTTCGGCATTTTATCCATCCAGGATTTGTCTATTTTGTATGCCAGGCGCACTACCAACGTTGTAATTTCCGACCAAGGAATTTCCTTATTAGCCAAATTCAGGGATGCCGGCGCGAGATGAACCTTTCCCAGCGATCTGTAGATCGCTAGAGACTTTTCCGAATAATCCTTTGGCTCGGCGACTAAAGTATTCATTTTTTTATCTTATAGATAGTAACGTTCGGATTTTGATAAATCAATATGAGGTTTAGATTGCGGGAAAAATCCGCTTTACCGCCAAGCTTTTTTTCCCAAGGCCCGTAATATACATATTGAGCATCGATATCCAGCCAGTCGGCCCCGATGTTTTCATAACGTCCGGTCAGTTCTTTGATTTTCGGCTCAGCCGATGGATATCGGTAATTCAAGTAATCGCCCAAGCTTCGCTTTTCAAACCAGCCGCCGTAAAGGTTAAAAAGGTCTTTTTCGATTGCCGGTACCGCGCCGAATAATTTATGGGCGGTCAAATAACGTTCCTCTATTTCAAAATTAGAAGCGAGCGATAAAAGCCCGCGAGGGACAAACGACCGCGCTGAAGTATAAGTCATAAGATAGAGATTGGTATCGTACGATGGCGAAATAATTTTCGGTTCGCCAGGCAGATTTTTATTAATCCAGTCCCAGGACTCCGCTACTCCACCGGGTAATTGGTAATATTGCAGGATTTCATTTTGGGGTTTCGCAAAAATCGCGACAGCGTTAAAGGCGTACTTGGCAACCACTAGGCCGCTTAAGACCGCGAGAACTACCGGCGCGATCGTTTTAACTTTCGGCGAGATCGCTTCCCATCGTTTAATCAATTCATAGATCAAACTAAAAAAGATAAGGTAAAATACCGGGGAAAAAGTGTTGTCCCACTTGCTCGGAGTGGGCGCCGCTCCCAAAACCAGCTGGATATTGCGAGCAACGAGTATCGCCGCGATCATCATCAAAAATACCCAACCCCAATGTCTGGTTTCTTCGCGCGGTTTTTTGAAATAAAAGAGCCAAACCAGCCCCGCCAAAACCAGATAAACAATATGGTCGGCAATATTTTCTTTGCCGATGCCCAACTCCCGCCCATGAAAAACGGTGAAGCGATAGCCGGCGTCCACGGCATTCGGCGAGGACTGAAAATTAAAATAATTAACGAAATACGGGATCAGAATCAAAAACAAAACCGCCAGCAACACAAAGTAGCCGCGAAACCGCGTAAATTGTTTTTTGAGGTTTATTGTGGAATAGATAAAACCAAGACCGATAAAAATCGTCCAGTAAATCCAATGGTGGGCGTAGGTGTAGGCCAAAAGTCCGGCTGGAATAGCCGCCAGAATTGCATAGCGAAGACGAGGATTTTTCCAGAAATTCAAAAAGGCTAAAATAGCGGAAAGGTAAATCGGGTAGGTGAGAAGCGGTTCATCAATGCGCGCCAAACGCAACTTATCAACTTGAGTACGAACGAAAGGGAGAAATTGTTTGGCTGTGTAGTCAAAAAGTATTTTTAAATCATCCTTAAAATCAAAATTAAAAACATTGATAAGAAACGGGGTCAGCGCGCCGGTAAAAGCAATAAAAAATGCCCAAGATTTAGATTGGAATAAAATTTTGCCTAGAAAATAAAGCAAAATAAAAATTATCGCGGAAAAAATAAACTGCGCCGCCAGGTAAGCCAAGTTTATATTGCCGCCAAAAAGCGTGATTAAGCCCGCCAACGCCAAGGAAGGCAAGGCATTAAAAGGCGTCGGTCCCTGCTTATCCAGCGAAAGCTCGGCCGGAGGGAAATGCCCGTCATAAATTTCCCGCGCCCGCGGGAGATAGCTGTATAATTCATCCCGGTAAGCGCCGAGGGTGCCCAAAACAAACGGCTTGCCCTGAGCTGACCGAAGGAGCTTGCCCTGCTTACCTAGAGCTTTGTCGAGGGGAGCCACGTCGAAGGGCTGATTATTCGCGGCAAAATGTTTCCAAATTCCCAATGGCGGAAGGATGAATAAAGTGCCGACAAAAATGGCGGCGGCCAGAACCCAAAATATTTCTTTTTTATAAAACAACATTGATGAGCAAAAACACGATGGCTATTACCGCAATCGCGATTAGGACAAATCGCAACGGCTTGTAAATAAAAAGGAGCTTCCCAATAAGCTTCAGCGTTCTCAAGGCGTCTTTAACATAACGAACCTTCGACTGGCCTTTCCGCGCGTAATAATCTATCGGCAGATAAGCCACTTTGTAGCCCTTCAGGAGAAAAATCAAAGTAGTGGAAGTCATAAAAGAAAACCGGTTGGAGCAGTGATCTAAAATCGGGAACGCTTTGTCTTTGGTAAAAGCCCGCAAACCGGAATTAATATCCGGGATTTTTTTAAAGGCCGCGATCTCGGCAATTAATTTAAACGCCAGCCGAGCGAAGGTTAACAAACCGCTCCGCCAATAATTTTTTCCGCCTCTCGCGCCGACCACCAGATCAAAACCTTCATCCATCTTTTTAACTAATTCTGGAATTTTATCGGCCGGATAAGTGCCGTCAGCGTCAATCAAAACAATCCGATCACCGACAGAGGCGCGAATTCCGTTTTTTACCGAAGCCCCCTGACCGCTATTTACCGGATTTTTAACCACTCGAACGCCCAGAGATTCCGCTATCTCGGCGGTTTTGTCTTGAGAGGCATCGTCCACAACAATAATTTCGTAATCAAATTTTCCATTAACCGCGGAACGCACACCGTCCACCACCGACTTAATCCCTTCTTCTTCGTTATAGGCGGGAATCACTATTGATACTTTAGACATAATTTAAATTCTACATAAAAATCCCCCCGATTGCCATCGGAGGGATTTTGACTTTCTACGATTTCGCTTCCGGACTAGGAGGGGTTTTCGGTTGATACTTCCCCGATTTCAAATCCCTGATTCCCTTTTCTTCCATCTGTCTATTAATTTCCGCTTCTGGCGTTTTGTAAACGGCCTCGGCCCACTTTTTATAGCGGGGGCTTTTTTTCTCCAAAATATCTTCAACGACCAACCAATCTAAGGCAATATTCTCTTCCTTAAAATAAGGGTGCTGATCGAAAATCATCCGCGCGCGCTCTTGTTGGAATCGAGGAGATAGTATCCCAACACGCCTAGTCTTGAGAATTCCCGGATGGGATTTCAAGTATTCCGCCACGTTTTCCGCATTGCCAAGCGTGTTGCTTGCCGCGATTGATCCAATGACTTCCACCTTTTCCGCCGGCACATCAAACTTTTCGGTCAAAAGTTTTGAAAGTTCTACAGCGCGAGATTCGCGGACTTTTGTTTTCGGATTTACATCAGAACCGCCGGTTACCAGCAATACCGGCGCCAAATCCTGAATTTCTTTAGCGGCCAACGCGCGGGCCTTTCCCATAACCAATTTGCCGGAGTATTCCTCGATTATGGTTGGAAAATCCCAGCGACCCAGATTTTCGTTATATTTCATTACTGCGCCAAGAACCACCAAGGCATCGTATTGGTATTTTTCTTTTTCGCTCCCGTGTACCGTCATTTTTTCCTCCTTTTCTGATTCAAAACGCGGCACATCTTCGAACTTTTCCATAGGCACATTATAACATAAATCCTCACGGGATCAATAAAAATTGGGGCCGCGAGATAAATCTCACAGCCCCAATTGGAACACTCCGCTTAAATCCAGCTTACCCGGACAGGCCAGTTGTCAAATTGATAGCCACAACAAAGACAGGATGCTAAGAACTTGCGCAAGACATGATTCTTGGTTCTACCACACTTTCGGCACACCATTACCTGGACTACCTTCATACGCGCCATCGACTTACCACAACACCATTGAAACCACCAAGTCTTTATGAGCCCGAAAAACTGTGGGTTGAGCTCATGCCGCTCTTCACCGATGGTTTCCCACTCCGGTCCGTGGTCCAGACACATGTCATGGGCGCACTGACTGAAGAAAAACTTCTTAGCTACTAGGTTACTATGGTCCATTGCAACCCTCCTTTCTAGTCGCCTATTTTCTTAGGTGCTAATGAGTATTATACACCAATCCATAAAAAAGTCAAGTCGAGCGTTTTTGCACGTCAATTTGCCCAAACCCCGATTTTTTCTTACAATATAGGAGTTGTGAATCCCGTTAGAAGCGCCCCCCCTCGGCCACCATTACTAAATGGGGGGTTCAAGTTTAATGTAAGATTGCCGCGGCCTCCGGCCTCGCAATGACGAATTATATTTATAAATAGCCAAGATCATCACTTAACCCACTTAAAATAAAATGATAAACCTAGCAGTCATCGGTATCGGGAGATGGGGAAAAAATCTCCTGCGAGAGTTCAATAAAATTACTGAAGTAACTTATTGTTACGCCAGGAGCGCGGAAAATCGCCAGTGGCTGAAAAAAAATTATCCGAATATAGAAGCGGCGGAAAGTTACGACGATATACTGAATAATCCCAACATAGACGCGGTTGTTATTGCCACTCCCATAGAAACTCATTTTGAATTAGCTCGTCGGGCGCTGGAATCCGGAAAGCACACTTTCGTGGAGAAGCCGATAACCGCAATTCCGGCTCAAGCCGAGAAACTAGTCTCCCTGGCCAAAAAAAACAAACTTATTCTTTTTGTCGGCCATACATTTTTGTATCATCCGGTTTTCCAAAAAATAAAAGAGCTGACGAAAAACGACCCGCTTATTTACGCGAAATTTTCTTGGAATAAATTGGGGAGTTTTAACGAAGATGTGGTTTGGAACCTCGCTTGCCATGACGTTGCCATGGCCATTAATCTCTTTGGCGAACCGAAAAAGGTTAAACTTCTTAGCGCGAAAGGATTGGTTACTAAAAGAGATATTATCTCCTTGGAATTAAATTTCTCCGGGAATAGAGCGGCGACAATAGAAATTAACCGCGTGTCCGATTTGAAAAATAAATTGGTAACGATCGCGACGAAAAATAATGTTTACTCGTGGGACAATGATTCTTTGTATAAATTAGATCGGGCTCCGGGAGAATTTAAAGAGATTTATCATTCCGAAACTCAACCGTTAGAAATCGAGTGCCAAGCTTTTCTTGACGCGATCGAAAAGAAATCTCCTTTCCCCACCGATGGCACATTGGGCCTAGCGGTGGTTAACGCAATCGCCCATCTATAATCCCTACGACTTCTTCGGCGGCGTCAACGCAGTTAGCGATTTTTCCGGAAAAAATAGTAATGGTTTTGTGATTGATGGAACTGACCAGAGTCGGACGCGCGTCGGTTTCATCTTGATAGGGCAAGACGGTGCGAATCGTGTACATGGAGCCGACATGTTTGGCTTTTTTTAATTCCGGAATAAATTCCGCGCCGGATTCTATGAATTTAGAAAAATTAGTGATGGGCGGGTTTTTGATAACGCCTTTGTTTAAAAACGGTTTAAATTTTTCATCAATGATCGGATGCTTTCCGATGTTGGTTTGATGAATGGCGTGAGTTACATTGCCCATCACAAATAGACCGCTGTGGCCAAACGGGTCAACGCACATAAAGGGACCGTCCATAACCACTATGCTTTTCCCTTTAAAAGATTCCGGCAATTCCACCACCGGCTTTTCACAAAGTTCGTATTGATAATCCATATGCGCTCCTGGAATATGCTTCAAGGCGGAATTCTGGTGGGCATAGGCGGCGATCACCGCGAAGTCGTATTGGGATATTTTTTCTTCATCGGCGATTGTTCCCAATAAAACATTGACTTTGTTTTTTTTAAGCCGTGCCCAGCAAATTTCGTGAAGCTTCGCTAAATTCAGCAATTCCTCTTTAACTTTCAGACAAAGATCAACGCTTTCTCTGTTGACCAATTCAAATTCGGGTACTTCGGTATATTCCAGATTATGTTCTTTGCAGAAAGCCAAATAATCTTTGGCTGAAACCAAACTGTTTTTTTTAGCAATACAATAATAATGCTCAGCGCTGTCGATAATCGCTTCTCCGTACTCTTTTCGAAAAGATGGATTGGATTTTAGCAACGATTGGACCGTTTCCTTACTTCTCGGATAGTGATATCCGCGATGCAAACGGTATTGATTAACTCCGGAAGCCGCCCGCAAGATATCGTCGTGCTTTTCAAAAAGGTCCACCGCGTATCCTTTTTCCGCTAATTTTATAGCGGCGGTAACGCCAAAAATCCCGCCTCCCACGACTGCGATTTTGATTCTGGTTTCCATAGATTTTAGATTCCAGATTCTAGATTCTTTAACGCCTGTTCCGCCATCGGCCAATCTTCGGGAACATTTATATCTATCCGGTATTTGTCTTCAATTATGTATGGCGCAACCTTGTCGCCGTAAAGAGACGGCTCCTTTGGGTCAAAAAGCAGACTGGTTTTGAAAAGATAGATAATGCCAACGCTCCAATAAGTTGTGGCCAAGTCCTGGCGGCGCGTAGGACGTTTTCTCACCGGCTGACCGTCTTTAAAAAGAGTAAGCAAGCCGTCCTGGCCAATAACCATCGCTTTGTACGGACTGAAATTTTCCGGAATTTCCGCCACGCTTAAAACTGAATCCGCGCCGGTCTTTACGATAAGATCAACTGCTTCTTTAACATGAAAAGATTGACGGAGCGGAGAGGTAGGTTGGAGAATCATCACGTAATCCGGTAAATAATTTTCTTTTTCCTTGAGCCATTGGACCGCGTGCTGAATGACCGGCAAATGAGGCGTTTTATCTTGCGCCAGTTCCGCCGGCCGCATAAACGGCGCTTCACAGCCATATTTTTTCGCTACCTCCGCAATCTGCTGGTCGTCGGTAGATAAAATAAGGCGACTTGCCCCGCCAACGGCGGGGTCAAAAACGCCAGATTTTTTAGCCGCTTCAATCGTGTAAGCAATCAGCGGCTTGCCTAAAAGCGGCTTGATATTTTTGCCCGGGATTCCCTTGGATCCGCCGCGGGCGGTTATGACCCCTAAAACCTTAGGCTTTGTCATAAAATTTTTTCTGGCTGTACAGTTTCGTCTTGCTTAAAATTTCCACAATTTTTTTACTGGCGTTGGGTTTATAGTAAATGTTTGACTGGATATAGGGTCCATGATTAAGCTGTTTCTGAATCGCCTTTTTGATGGCTAGGCCGTTGCAACCAACGTCCAAAACATTTTCATCACGAAGACGATTCTGCTGGCGCGTACCAATGTTAACTACGGGAATACCTAAATACGAGCACTCCTTAATGCCAGCTGATGAATTGCCTATCATAACCTTCGCGCTCCGCAAAAGAGCAATAAAATGCTCCGGCAAAATATCAGTAACAAACCTGATTTTGTTATTTTTCAATTTTCCTTGTTCCCGATAACTTCGGATTGCCTTTGACATATCGCTGGTTCCGGCGTCGCTATTGGGCCAAAACCAAACGGTTGGCATATTCAGTTCATCGATCGTCTTAAGGGTAATTTCGATGTTTCGGCGATTATTTTTTTCCGTGGTTACCGGATGTTGCATAACCATCAAGAACGGCTTTTTTAAATCAATCCTGGGGCCCATTCCGGTTTGATTGACCACCCTGCCGTCCAGTTTTTTATCCACCAGAGCGGCAAATTCCACGTCCGGAGAACCGACGTTAAAAACCATTCTGGGATTTTCTCCCATTTGAATAACCCGCCGCCGAGCGGCTTCATTGGTCACAAAATGAATGTGCGCCAACTTAGTAATGGCGTGCCGCACGCTTTCATCGATTGTTCCGGTAACATCGCCGCCCTCAATGTGAGCAATAGTTTTATTCAGATAGGCGGAGACCATCGCCACGGCCAACTGTTCAAAGCGGTCGCCCCGAATCAACACAATATCCGAGTTAAGTTTGTGCAAGGAGTTGGAAAATTCAAGCGCGGTTAGACCGGCAGTCTTTGCCATTGTTACGTGATTGCCGCCTTCAATGACGTTAAAAAGAGTTTCGTTAACCGTGAAACCGGCGCTCTCAATGGCAGGCAGAAACCGCTCGCCGTATTTTTCCAGAAGAACGGAGCCGCCGACCACCAATTGCAATTCCATTTTTGGATTCTTATTCAGCAAATCTAAAAGGTGTTTCTGCCTCGCGTAGTGAATACGGTTCATTATCGGAAAACAAATTTTTCTCTTGGGTAAGGGCATGGCCACACCTTATCACTTTATTGGAGTTGTGTCTATTGTTGTTATGGTCAATTTTATTGACAGGAGGACAGGCGAAAGTGCGTGACAAGTGAACCAAAAACTTGCCTATTTTTGCTTTATACACTAAAGTGAAAATATAAAAATACCATGAAGACCCTTCTAATTGCCCCAACTATCAATGAGGTAGTGGCGCTCAGGCAGGTTTTACCCCGCCTGGACAGAAAAACAGTTGATGAAATTATCGTGGTAGATCAGAATTCTACTGATGGCACAGTAGAATACTGTCAAAAGCTTGGCTATAGAGTACACCGCCAGCAGAGCCGCGGTTACGGTGCGAGTTTTATGGAAGTATTGGCCATGACAAAAGCCGATATAATTATAGAATTTCTTCCGGATGGCAGTTCTTTGCCCGAGAAAATTCCTGAACTTTTGGCGAAAATCAATGAAGGCTATGATTTCGTTATCTGTTCACGGTACCGTGATGGCGCAAAAAGCTACGACGACGACATTGTTACGAGTTTTGGCAATTGGCTTTTCACCGCCATGATCAACTTTCTTTTTCGTGCCCACTACACGGATGCGCTTGTCGGTTTCCGGGCCTATCGCCGTTCGGCATATGACAAGCTCGGTTTAAATGCCAAGGGGCTTTCTTGGACGGCCCAGCAATCGATCCAGTTTGCTAAAGCCGGTCTCAAAGTTACCGAAATTGGCGCCGACGAGCCGGCGCGTATTGGAGGTGTGCGCAAGATGAGGCCATTTATAACCGGACTGGAAATCTTGGGAGTCATTATTAAAGAGTTTCTGGCCGGCAAAAAATTCGCCAAGGTATAGGAGACATCAAAAAAATCCCATCCGCGCGTAGCGAATGGGATTTATGAAATTTATTAAGAAATTTCTCTGGTGATGTCGGTGTGATGGAATCTTCCACCCTTTCTGCCATACCAAACAATTTCCCTGGCATAACTTTTCAGGTCGCCGTTAAACGACTGATCTGCTTTAATCCGCAGTCTATTGGGAAGCCTAAGGAGAGGCATCGCCGAATCATCCAAATGACTAAAAAAATCATATAAGTCGTACCTAAACGCCACCGAAGTCTCGGAGACGTACGGATCTTTAATTACAGACGACTGATAAAGCATGAGGTCATCGAGGAGATCGTCTTCAATCGGTTGACCAGATTGCAAGGCCAGCGTCTTCATAAAAGGCCGGAGCTCTTTATAAAACCTCTCTTTGTCAACTATGAGATTGAGGAAGCTCGCCTCTTCCAATGGCCAATAAATTTCTCCGAACCGAGGCAACGTTGAATCTAGTCGACCGCCAGTCATCGCCCGAACTACGATATCTCTCGTTAGAGTAATTTGCATGCCAAGTAAGGTGTGCGCATCCCCGGTGAAGTACTCGATTAGTTTCTCGTAAAAATCGCCGTACTGGATTCCGAACTGCTTACGAAAGATGATGGCGATACTCTGCAGTAAGCCAAGACAGTGGAATGTCTGCACTGCCCAATAGAACAGATAGGTGCGTTGCCAATCCAAATTGGACATTGAGGCTGTCTCCACGACTACATCTTGATACTCGGCCAGCGACTCCGGCTCCGGCGTGCTATGGGCAAGGAAAATTGGCATCCTAACTGATTTGATCTTGTGTTGTTTCACGTAGCCTGGATCGCTCATTTCCGAATTTGGGAGCACGCTACAGATGTAGGCGTAAATATTAACGGTGTCATCTTGTCCGTTGACTAGCGCGTCAATGCCTTTCTTGGTGGAATCGTAGGTCTCGCCGGGCATGCCCATAATAAGTTCGGTGTAAGTTGGAATACCGGCCTGGCGATATCGGCCCATCAGCGCGGAAAAAACCTCAAGTTTGATATTACTACGCCTAATGAGCTGTAGCGTGTGAGCATCCATACTCTGGAAGGAAAGTGTCGCCCCCTTGTTCATTCCGGCTTCGTTCAACATCTTGGCGATCGTGAAGATCTTATCGCTACTGTTCTTCGCGGTGCACATTCGGAATTTCTTTGGATAACCGCCATGCTTGGCGCGGATCGTGATCATTTTCTCGGTTAGTTCGCGATCGCGCGGCATGATTCCGTAGTTGGCGTCGCAGTTGAATAAGTATTCGACTTTGTGTTTGCCGAACCATTCAAACTCTTCAATAAGCCGAGCTTCGTCTAGGGCAAATATCTTGTCAAAGGTACTTCCGCCCCAATCACAGAATGTGCAGGAATATGGACAACCGCGATTAGTTTCTTGGCTGACGTTTAAGACAAATGACTGGCCGACTAAAAAGTCGAACACGCCCGACAAATACGGCGAGGGCAGTTTCGAGAGATTCTTGATCCTCGCCGCCAGCGATGTTTTTAGGGTTTGATTACCGTCAACTCGTACGCTCAGTCCGGGGATTCTCGCATAATCCGGCCGGGTTGAGAGAAATTCCCGCAAGATCTCAACAAACGTCAATTCACCTTCGTGGTGAACCAAAAGGTCCACATACGGATGCTCGGCGAAAAATCTCGCGGAGATGTTGGGTACCTGAGTCCCTCCGAATATGATTAGGCATTTTGGGAATGCCGCTCGTATCATCTGCGCCAGGGTTTTGTTATATTCCCAATTCCACAAGTAACAAGAAAAGCAGGCGACAGCTGGTTTTTCTATTTTTCTCACAACCTCCACCGGATCTGTTCGCAAAAACAGAGGGTTTTGGAATTGGAATTCATCGCGGATTTCCGGGAAAGTTTCCGCGTATGCTTGGAGCGATCCAATTGAATATGGAATAAAAACATTTTGTCCGTATTGATAGTTTGGTTGCGCCATTAACACAGAATGTTTTGCGCTCATCTTTCAACCTCCAGCGTGCTAGATTTCTTAACTTTCAAAGAACCTTTTCCTGCTTCACGTTACTCATCCTTAATGGCAAAGTCAAGACCGGGGCCGCGGGTTTTAATAATCTGATTTGGCGGGTAAATTCCGCGCAAAATGGCGCCGGGATAAATCCAGCAATTCTTGCCGATCACGGTTCCCGGGTGCATCAAGACTCCGATGCCGACGAAAACATTGTCTCCGATAATCGCTCCCTGCTTTTCGCCTTGCAGATGAACTTTGGAATTAGCGATTTTAACGCCCGCTCCAAGATTACAGTTGCGACCAATAATCGAATGAGCGACGAAATTCATATGGGCGATGTGGGTGCCTTGGCCAACATAGGAATTACTGACTTCGCAGGCGTGTCCGACCACTACGTTATCTTCAGAATAAAAATTCGCTCCCACGAAAGCGGCATGCCGCACTTGGCATTTTTTTCCGAAGCGGGCTGGTCCCCGCACCCAAGCGGCATTTTGCACTTCCGTTCCCTCGCCAAGAAAATTTTTATCGCCCACCAACTCGGGCAGTTTTTTGATGACTTCCCAAAGTTTTTCCGGATCTTTTGTTTCTAGCGGCGACCAGTTGTTAAATAATTCCTCTAGTTTTAGCATATTCAATAATTTTGACGTTGGAATCGAAGGCTATCTGTGGAAGTTCCGCCGCCGAAAACCACCGAACTTCTCCTACTTCTGAAATATCAAGATTAAAATCTTCAGAGTCAAGTGCCACTAAATAACAAACCGAGAGAACTGGATACTCATAATGTTTGTAGCTGGCGCTGCCGGGGAAAAAATCCAGCAACTTCAAGGACGTACAGCCAACCCCCAGCTCTTCTTTTATTTCACGCCTAAGAGCTTCTTCCGGGGTTTCTTTCTCGCTCATGTAGCCGCCGACCAAATCCCACCAGCCGGCAAATGGCTCAATCGTCCGTTTTGAAAGTAAAATTTTACGATCCTTATTAATAATTAATCCGGTTACCGTAGGTTTCGGATTACGAAAAGCGCAAACTTCACATTGATTATTGGACATCAAAATTTATTTTTGTTTGTTTTTTTTATACCAATCAATAGTTTTTTTAATACCTTCATCAAATGAAACCTGCGCGAAAAAACCAGTAGTGGCTTGCGCGAAAGAAGTGTCGCAACCGCGCCGCTGTTGGCCAGCCGGTTTTGTCTTATCCCAACGAATGGTTAATTTTTTGCCGCAAATTTTCATAATGGTTTCTGCCAAGTCTTTCATGGAAATCTCGTGATCCGGACCAATATTGACTGCTTTACCAATTGGCCCTTTTTCAGCTACGGCTAATAAACCGCGCGCAAAATCTTCCACGTATATAAACGCTCTGGTGACGCTGCCGTCTCCCCATACTTCAATGGAATTTTTGGCATTCAATACTCTTTGAATCAAAGCGGGAATAACGTGCGAAGTGGACACATCAAGATCGTCACGCGGACCATAACCGTTAAACGGTCGGGCAATCCGCACGTCCATCCCAAATTCCTCAATATATTTCATGCCTAAATATTCCTGCATTCTTTTGGCCATACCGTACCCTTCATTAGTAACTTGAGGAAGACCGCGGAATCCTTCCGATTCCGGCGTGGGGTGAATCGCGTCCGCGGGATAAACACAGGCCGTGGAACAAACTAAAAACCTGCCCACCTTCGCCTGACGAGCCGCTTCAATAACTGTCATAAACGGCCTAAGATTTTCTTGAAAAATAGAAGCTTGGCGTACGCTGGAAAATTGCACTCCGCCGATAACTGCCGCCAAATGCATCACTACATCCACGCCTTTCATAATTTTTTTCATTGCCTCTAAATTTTCCAAACTGACACGGCAAATTTCAATTTTCTTCGCAAGGTGTTTTAAATTAGCCGGCGCACCGACAGCGTTAATACGAACAGGCACGATCACCGAAGCGCCGCGTTCTAAAAGCTGTTCTACAACATGCGAACCAACAAAACCGGCCCCGCCGGTTACTAAAACTTTTTTTTCTTTATAAAAGTCCTGGTTGGCCATGTTCTTTAAGATCGTGATCTAGCATTATTTTTACCAGTTCTTTGAATTTTACTTTGGGTTCCCAGCCTAGTTGATCTTTGGCCTTCTTGGCATTGCCCAAAAGAGTCGGAGTTTCAGAAGGGCGATAATAACGCTGGTCGATTTCCACATAATTTTTCCAATCCAAACCAGCTAACTTGAAGGCCTCTTCTACAAATTCCCGAACGGTGTGACTTTCGCCAGTGGCTACCACATAATCATCCGGCTTATCGCATTGCATCATCCGCCACATCGCTTCAACATATTCTGGAGCGTATCCCCAATCACGAACGGCGTCCAAATTTCCCAAGTAAATTTTCTTTTCGAGGCCGGCTTTAATTCTTGCAACTGTCTGGGTAATTTTTTTGGTAACAAAAGTTTCTCCGCGGCGCGGCGACTCATGGTTAAATAAAATTCCATTGACTGCAAATAATCCATAGGCCTCTCGATAATTTTTAGTAATCCAATAAGCAAAGGCCTTAGAAACGGCGTAGGGACTGCGGGGATGAAACGGCGTATTTTCATCTTGGGGTGGTTTGGTCAAACCAAACATTTCCGAAGATGATGCCTGGTAAAACTTAGTTTTAATTCCAGTTTCACGAATAGCGTCCAGAATACGTAGCGTTCCTAAGGCCACTACATCGGCAGTATATTCGGGAACGTCGAAACTCACCCGAACATGGCTTTGCGCTCCCAGATTGTATATCTCATCGGGTTTTATAGTTCTTAATAAGCGGTTAAGAGAGGAACCGTCGGTAAGATCGGCGTAGTACCCGTGAAAACGACTGATGGGATCGTGAATGTCAAGGGGAATGTGGGCAATCCGTTTTGTATTAAACGAGCTCGAACGGCGCATTGTACCGTGCACATCATATCCTTTAGAAAGCAAAAGTTCGGCTAAATACGAGCCGTCTTGCCCCGTAATTCCGGTGATTAAGGCCTTTTTCATACAAAAATACGATAGCTTTTATTACCGGATTTGTCAAAAATATTTTATGATCACGAAAGAAAAGCTATCCATGGGCTAATTCAAGCCTACCCCGCCTTGGCGGTGGCGAATTAGCCCATGGATAGAAGGTGGAACAAACAGGTTTTTAACCTCTACTCTAATTCGCTACAATTAGAGAATAGACTGCGATAATAATCAACGCTGGATTTTATAGATTTCCACTTCCGGATTTTTATAAACTAATTCCAGGTTTTTCTCGCGGGAAAAATCTTTATTGGCCATTTCTTTTTCCCAAGGACCGTAATAGAGATAATCGGCTTCCAAATCCGAAATCCGAACAGACAATTTCTCGAAACGCTCCACCAGTTCTTTAATCTTTTCTTTGGTAATAAACGGCTGCGACCAAATTGTCTTGATAGTCTGATTGTTAAATTGCCCTCTTTGGAAATAAACAAGATAGAGATGCGATCCGGTTTCAGCTACATTATAAAGAGTATAGGGAGCGCATTTAGTTTCAGCTCCTTTAAAAGCCGCAAGAATTTTTTCGCAATTGTAATCGTAAGTGCGGAAGTTGAAAGCCAATCGCTTTTCTAAAACGTCTTTTGTGATACCAAAAACTTTATGAGCCCTCAAGAAGTGTTCTTCTATTTCCTGGTTGGTGGCTAGCGAATGGGGCGAGTACCAAAGATACGGCCGAGCGGAGGTATGAACGGAAAGTGTAAAAGCAGTCATAAAACTCGGCGAAACAATACGCGGTTCTCCGGGAAGATTCTTGTCTATCCACTTAAAAGACTCCACTATATTCTCATTAATCTGGTAACGATCGAGGATGTCTGACGACGGGTTCAAAAATTGATATGCGTTAACGCCTTTTTTAACAAACAGAAGCGCTATTAGAACAATTAACGTGGTAGCGATGACTTTGGGCGGTATTTTCCTTACTAGCTCATATAAAAGGCCGACAACGATTATCAAAATAAACGGATTAGTTGCTTGTCGCCAGTGGCTGGAGATAAAAGTGAAGCCGGTAACCAATTGGATATTCCAAGCAATGAAGCCAGCAACTAGAAGCGATAAGAGAAGAACTGCCCGCTTTCGATCTTTTTGAAAAAAAGCAAAAGTGATCAATGCTCCGAGAATCAAATATAATCCGTATTCTCCCAAAACTCCGGTAAGGCGGAAATACCTCCCTGGCTCGATGGCGGCGCCCCTCGCGGCAAACTCCGCGGCGGCCGGAGACGACGCAAACAAGGCATAATTAATAGAATACGGCACCGCGACTATCGCGAGCGCGCCGAAAAGCCAGAGAAAATATTTCTGGTTTTCTTTAACAATAATGCTGTAAGCAAAAAGCAGGCCCAATACAATAACGGCATAAATCCAGTAATGGAGATAGGTGTAAAAAAGAAGACCGGTTACCGCTCCGGCGATAATGGCTGTGGTTTTTCTAGGATTGAACCAAAAAATTATTATGGCAAGAAATGCGGCCAGATAAACCGGCACGGTCAACAACGGATCGTCCATCCGAGAAATAAAAGAATAATCAAGCGGCGTCCGGACCAGAGGATAGAAATTTTTCACAGCCAAATTCAAAAAATCTATAGGAGCCGTCAAGGCGCGGGTTATAAAAGTTCCCAACGGCGTAAGGGTAGCAAGTAGTCCAAGAAAAATCGCCCAACTGCGGCTTTTCCACAAAAACCAGCCGACAAAATAAAACACCAAAAAGAACAAACCGGAAAATAAAAACTGGGCTCCGAGGTAGGCAAGATTCATATTTCCCCTAAAAAGGTAAATCATTCCCGCCATCAAAAGAGACGGCAAAGCATTAAATGGCGTTGGGCCTTGTTTATCGGAAAAAATATCGTTGGGCGGAAAATGACCGTCGTAAATCTCCCGAGCCCTCGCGCTATAAATTTTCAATTCGTCATTGGTGGTCAGATAATTCAAGGCAAGATAAGGCTTGCCGGCATCGCTCAATTTTTTCCAAATTAAAAGCTGGGGGGCGATATTCACGATCCCCACAAGCAAAACGCACAATACAATAATCAGTAATTTTACTTTTTGCATTAGAAATTAGTTATTAGAAATTAGAAATTTTTTAGGGCCTGTCCTGATCGCCGCCGCCCTTGGTAGTATACCAGTCGTTAAGGTTGGGTGTTGGAAGTTCGAGGTTGGAAATTTTGACGGCAAAATTAAGATGGGTCCTCTTCTTGCTGATCGGGTGGAACAAAATCGGCAGGTCGGCATAAGGAGCCGAATCGCCATCAACAAATCCCACCTTCTTAAGGGCGCGGGCGTGAAAATTGCCGCTTGAAAAATAATCTAAGAAATCTACGTCATTTTCGCGGCAATATTCAACTGTCGTATCCAAAGCAAAATCCTCAGCCTCCTCATCGGACACAAAATCAATAATACGCCCGGCTTTAATTCCTAATATTCCATTTTCTCCTTCCAAATCTTCCATCCTCAAAACAACCAAGGCCTTTATCTCCTCGCCGCTTTTAGCAAGAAACATTGAATATTTCACCAATGGATTGTGAGCGTAACGCCAATTTAGGTAATCGGCGCTTCTTTCAACGGTAATTGGGTAGCGATGTTTAATACGGCGCCAAAAAACGTTAATCTCTTCCCCGAAATCATTAACTAAATCAAAATGCCAACCGTCTTTAATAACTTTTCTCTCCGAAGAAACCGGCAATTCATACAAATTATTTTTTGGTTTAATGATGTAAAGATGTCTTTTTAGATTTTCTCCCTGCCAACCCGCTTTCATAAACATCGGCCAAGCCGCCTGGTTGATGGTGTGGTCAATGTTGAGCTCGTGAGACGAAGAAGCTTCTTCGAGTAAAAGGTAGCCATAGCCCAAACTGCGTAAATCTTTTCTGACAATTAAGTTGGCCAAGCAATTGCCCATAATAGTCTTGCCGAAGAAATGACATGGCGCTTGAAACATGCCGAAAGTTCCCAGTAATTCCCCGCTTTTGCCGAATAGTCCCAAAGAACTATAATTTTCCTTATTCTGATTGGTAAAATTATCAAATTGCCAGTCGTAATAAGTTTTATTGGTCATAATGTGGCCGGGGCGATATTCGTCTTCATTAAAAGCCAGCAACTTCGGCCATTCAGATTTTTTAATCGGTCTTATCTCCATGTTTCGATTTTTCTGGCAATAGTTTCCACGGAATTGAAATTTCCCGGAGTAATTTCTTCCATGTCCACTTTTACGCCCAGTTCGGTTTCCACAAAATTAATCAGCTTAATCATCGAGAACGAATCCAAAACTCCCTTTTCGATAAGGTTGGTCCCGTCGCTCTCAATCTGATGTTGAGTTTCTTTCTCTAAAAAAGTTTTAATTTTTGCTTCGTAGGTAGTCATTTTTTAATTTCGGGCGGTCTATTTTCCCAGTACTGGTTTTGGGCAATTTCGAAAATCGCACCTCATCGGGAATCATGTAGTTCGGGATCGTTTTCGCCAAATCTTCCTTTATATATTGTTCTTCTTTTTTATCTTTTAAATCTACAAAAACTACTAATTTATTGCCATCGGTAGCAATATCGGGAATAGCAATCGCGACGGCTTCATTTACGTACGGCAGAGAATAAAGCGCCGCATCCACATCGCCAAGCTCAATACGATTCCCACGAACCTTAACCTGATTGTCTTTACGGCCAATAAATTCGTAATTACCGTCCCCGCGCAAACTTACTAAGTCGCCGGTCTTGTACACTCTTCCCTTACCGGGAAATTCGATAAACGATTCGGCGGTTTTTTGTGGATTATGCCAGTATCCAAGACCAACCCCCTTCCCGCCAACATATAGCTCGCCATCAACCGCAAAAATTTCCATTCCACCAGTCGCCTTGCCAATGGGTACCAACTTGGTTAAGTCGGTCGGTGGGGCCGGTATTCTGTAAAATGAACATTGCACGGTCGTTTCCGTCGGCCCATACATATTAACAAACTGCTTATCGGGGTAGGTTTTCATCCATTCGGCCAAGTACCTGGCGGGAAATCCTTCACCGTTAAAGAATATTTTTCTCAGAGTCGGCAAACGATCTGGTTTGATCAAGCCGGAGTTCCATAAATAAACCATCACCGACGGTACGGAGTTCCAGACGGTTAATCCGGTTTCTTCAATAAACTTTATCAATTCGCCCGGGAAAAGCGACAAGTTATCCGAAACCGGATATAAAGTGGCGCCGGTTTTAAAGGCGCAATATAAATCGAAGGTGGAAAGATCGAAACTAAGCGGCGGGTGTTGAGACATTTTATCTTCGCTCGTAATACCAAATTCTTCCACTGCCCAGTCGGTCGCGTTTATAATATTGGCATGCGTTATCATTACGCCCTTGGGATTGCCGGTGGAACCAGAGGTGTACATAATGTAGGCGGCATCATCGCTAGTGTTAGCGTAAGGCAGTGGGTCGGTTGACTCTTGATAAATCTGAAGACGATCATCGTAATCCAATTTAATAAATTGGAGGTCTTGACGCTTAATCTGTTTTTTTAGTTCTTCAATGGGGCACAATCTATAAATTAGCAGTTTCGCTCCGGAATCGTCCAAAATTTTTGCAACACGCGCAGCTGGCAGGTTGTGGCCTATCGGCACGTAGACGGCATCGCATTTAAGGATCGCGAGGATTGAAGCAATGGCGTCTACGGAAGCTATTTTCATAAACATTAAGGCGACACGATCTCCTCTTTTCACGCCTTTGCTTTTCAAATGCCTGGCAAGTTGATTGCTGTATTGATCTAATCTACTAAAAGACATCTCCAAGGCTTCTTTCTTGGTCTTTTTTTCTTCATGCCAAACGTCCACCGCGATATTATTCGGGTATTTTTCTGCGGAAGCGGTGAAATATTCTTGAATTAGTTTGATCATATTTACGAAATACGAAATTTCTACGAATATACGAATACAATCGCGACGGCGTAGTCTTTGGCGTGCGACAAGGATACCAGAACATGAAACTTGGAACTTGCCTGCCTGCCGGTAGGCATGGAAACTTGAAACTTTATATACGGTTTACCATTTTTATCATTTAAGATTTCTATTTTTCGGACATCGGTTATTTTCTTATTCAAGGCTTTAATCACCGCTTCTTTGGCGGCAAATCTTGCCGTGAAGTGCTGGTAGGGGTCGGTTTTTGTCAGGCAGTATTTTATTTCTCTATCGGTGAAAATTTTATTGTAGAAATTTTTGTTGGTCTTATAAGGCAACTTTCTAAATCGCCCCACTTCGGCTATATCTATTCCTAAATTTCTAATCATTTTAATTTCGTTGGCTTTGGCAGAAACAAATTGATTCGATAATAATTAGTTTCTTTCTTGAAAAACCCCATCTTTTGATACATGGCGTTGGCGGCTTCCCTCGCCGGATTGGTAGTTAAACTTATATGCTTCGCCCTTCCTTTTTTGGCAACGTCAATCATTTTTTGGGTCAGCTTGCGGCCGATCCCCTTACCGCGATATTTCTCATCTACCACCACGTCTTCAATGGTCGTAATAAGGCCGGTCGGTACGTAAACCGAAGTAAGCGCGGACATCCCCGCAATTCGGGATTCTTTCATGTCGCGAGCAACAATCAGCCGGCAACTGTCCTGATTTGTAACTAGCTTCAATTCCCTCATTGAAAGCAAATGCGGCTTTTGGGCAATTTGAGGCAAAAGCGCGTTAATGTCTTTCAAGTCTGCCGCTGTAGGTTTTTTTAGAATTTCTATTTTAATCATGCAAATATTTCGTCATAAATTCTGCCACTCTTTGACCCGATTGTCCATCTAGCTTATAACATTGTTCCTCGACAAGTTTTTTTCTGTTTTCCTTATCGATCTCCGGATGCTCGAGATATTTTTTAATCCATTCGACAAGTTCTTCCTTATTTTTTACCAACTTAACCGCCCCGCTTTCTAAAACTGGCCGGTAATGCGCCACTTCATAAATCCAATGATTGGGTCTGGTACCAGGAAAATCAAAATCTATATTGATAATCGGCTTATCAAAAACAGCGGCATCGATTGCCATCGTAGACGAATAACCGATCAGTAAGCTGCTGTGATGCAACGTGTCGGCAAGCGATTCAAAATCCTTGGCGTCCATATCCCAATCCGTGCTTCGCTTAACGGAGAATCTCCGACCGGGAGTTTGGAAAATAATATTATTCTTTCCGCCGAAGGCGGATCCTCCTCCGGAGGAAAATCTCTTAGGTATTTCTACGTCATCATTGGGAGGGAAACGAACGATTAAGCGAAGTTGGGGCGGCAGTTCTCCGGAACTTAATAATTCATCCAGGAAAGCGATAGTTTTCGCGTCCGCTTGGCTATTAGTGCGGCCGACCGGAGTGTAAAGAATAATTCGCTCGCCGTCACGAATGTCGTATTTTTTATAAAAAGCCTCCTTGGATGACCTTTTTGTTTGAACGTAGTAATCAAAATGCGGTATGCCGACTACGGCAATGTCCTTTTCTTTTATATCTGCGTAATCTAGAGCGTCTTTTTTAATTAGTTTATTGTGAACCAACATTTTATCGGGCAAAAGACGAATCATGCACCGGGCAGTCAGCTTGTCCCAAGAATTGATCAAGCCGACGGACGGAATTTTCCGGCGCTTTGCTTCGCGTAATAACGCGGTTTCCACATCGCCGAAAAGGTGCGCCAATAAAACAACGGACGGCTGGTATTTTCCAAAATAGGGAGAGAAAAACCGATCTCGGATTAAAAGCCGATCCAGCCAGCGCGCAATTTTACGGAAAAAAGACCGCGCGAAAATTCGATTAAAAACTAATTTGAAAATATAAGCGAAATAGCGGCCGCCGAGCTCCAGGGCCTGCCGTCTTTTAATATCAACGGTGGCGGTGCGGATCAGGTTGAATTTCAAAAACCAAAAAAAGGAATTGAATCGACTCGGCCGATAATTCTCCACTACTTCATAAATGACATTAGGGGCGGAAAATTCTTTCTGATAGTAATCGCGCTTGGCCTGGCTATTGGTAAAAAGAACCAGCCGCGTATCCGGATTTTTCACCAGTTCTTTATAAATATCGGTTCGAACGATGTTCCGAAATTCCACCCCTTGGAAAATAGTTATAAAAATTGTCTTCATTTACTTATCTTTATTTTATATATCTCTACCTCCAAATTTTTGTATATTAGCTCAAATCTCGGATCGGCAGCGAAACCATATTTAGCCATTTCTTTTTCCCACGGCCCGTAATAAACGTAATCCGCATCAATGTCATCCCAACGGGCTTCCAGAGATTGATAGCGATTTATCAATTCATCGATTTTTTCCGGCGGGATGGTTTTTTTCGAGCTCGTAAACGCGTAATCAAAAGATTTTTCCCTGAAATAACTGCTATAAAGATAAAAATAATCTTCGCTGACAGTTAGTCTTTCTTTCAGCAGTGCCGGGAAAATGCCCAAAAGTTTATTGACCTCAAGATAACGATTTTCAATATCTCGGTTCGGTGCCGGCGTGTTAGCCCCGATAACCAAAAATGGTCTGGCTGAAGTGTAGGTCGTCAAATAAGTAGATGTTTGAAAAGACGGGGAAAAAATTTTCGGTTCCCGCTCAAGATTTTCATTAATCCAGCGCCAGGAATCCACTATGCTAGGGTTGAAAGTATATTCACTTAAAACCTGCTCGGTGGGTTTTGCAAAAGTGAGAACGTTGTTAATTTTTTTGACCAACAATAACGCTATTGCCACGATTAAAACTACTGCGGCAGATTTTTTTACCGCCGGTCCAAACTGACGCCGATTAACTGTTTCTGAAATCAGACTGATGATTGTCACGAAAAGAACCGGACTAACGGCCCGACGCCAATTGTGAGGATAAGGAACAAATCCTGTCACCAATTGAATGTTCCAGACAATAAACGCCGCGAGTAAAAAGGTCCAAAACAAAACTGCTTTTGGTCTTCGGACTTCATCGCCTAATTTCCAATAGGTAAAATAAATCCAAATCCCGATAATTAGATAGAACAAGTAGTCGAACCATACGGACGCAAACCGAATTCCCCTGCCGACTTCGGTGCCGATGCGATAAACATAATCCTGCGCCCAGTCCAAGCTATTGAATCTTATATAGTTAATAAAATATGGACTCGCCACTAAAGCGGTGATGGCCAGTAAGATGATAAAATTTTTCATACGCTCCGGCTCGGTGCGCTTAAAAATAAGCAAGTACAAAAACAACAAAGCCAAAACCACCGCCCAATAAAAAGCGTAGTGAAAATAAGTGTGAAACAATAAGCCAGCGAAAATTCCCGCCCAAATGGCGCGGCTTCGATTGTTTTCCCGCCAAAACAAAATAAAAGTGATGATTGCCAACAAATAAAGCGGGTAGGTAAGTAGGGGGTCGTCGAACCTCGCAAAAAATAATTTGTTCAGAGGCGTATTTATCAGGGGATAAAAATTCTTCAAAATTATATCCGCAAAAAGACCTAAACTTTTAAAAGCCCTCGGCAAATGAATAGCGACCGGAGTTAAAATCCCCACCAGCGCCAAAAAAAGCGACCACCGCTTATTACCGACTAAAATCTGGGCTAACCAATAAAAGAGCAAAAAGATTGCACCGGTGAAAACAAAGAGAGCGGCGAGGTAGGCAAAGTTAATATTGCCGCCAGCCAAATAAATAAAAGTTCCCATAAACAATGATGGCAACGCTGGGAAAACCGAAGGCAAATTGCTTTCAAAATAAACATCGGTCGCCGGCCAATGGCCGTCATAAACTTCCCTAACCCTTGGCGCGTAAGCATTAATTTCATCGCTGTGATTAGCGTCCTGGATTAAAACATACGGCTTTCCGCTTTCTACTAAAGCGGAACGAATGAATAGTTGCGGCCCAATATAAATTAAACCAATCAACAAAGCGCAGCCTAAAACTAAAAAATTAAATTTGTTTTTTAAACTAAACACGATTTTTATATGCTACAAAAATTAAAGAGAAGCCAAAGGGGAAATTGAGAAATTTTAGAAAATATCGTTCGAAAGCAAAAGTCTTCTCCCAAAGAAAGTCTAGCGCCCCCCCCCTCACCGAAAAATCAGAAATCGGTAAAACATTTTTCAATAAAGTTTTTTTCAAAAGCCTCACCGTAACCGCGATCGGGAAAAGGAAGGTGTTGTAATAAGAGATTTTTTTAATGGAGAAACCCGCTGCTTTAAGCTTCGCCGATAATTCTTTCTTCGTGTAGCGGTGGTAGTGATGGGCTAAATCGTCATGCTTGCTCCAAAGCCAACGGTAAGCTGGCACCGTCCCTATCAGCAAGCCGGAATTCTTCAGATGGTCGCCGATATTGCGAAACGCCGCTTGATCATCTTCGACATGTTCCAAAATTTCAAACGCCGTGACGCAGTCAAATTTCCTTCCCAAATTCATTTTGGGCAGCTCGGCGATGAAAATTTCATTTTTAATATTGCGGCTCCGGAGATCGTCAATCACCTTCGGTGATGATTCAGTACCGTAAACTTTTCCAAATTTATCCAAAATATTAAAATAACTGCCGGTCCCGCAACCGACATCGAGAATTTCCGATGAAAGCGGAATAAATTTTTTAAAAATCGACTTTAAAATCTTGAGCCGACCTCGAAACCACCAGTGATCAGCGCGGATTTCTTCAAATTGCCGATACAGCGCCTGTTCCATTATGGTTATAGTCCAATTTTCTCTTTTACAACGTAGAGCGGGCGGTGTTTAACCTCCTCATAGATTCTGGCAATATACTCTCCCAAAATTCCAATGCCGATAAGCTGGATAGCGCCTATAAAAAGGATAGAAATGAGAGTCGAATAATATCCAACGGTACCGACCAATCCTTTTACTAGTCGGAGGTAAAGAACAAAAATAATTCCGGCGAAAGCGGCCGCCGCGACAAGCAACCCGAAAAAGGTGGCTATACGAAGAGGAATGTAAGAAAAAGAAAAGATGCCGTCCGCGGCGAGTTTAATAAGTTTTCTTAACGGATACTTGGTGCTACCGGCAAACCGGCTCGCCCGTTCGTATTCCACTCCAGATTGGCGAAATCCTGCCCAACTCCGAAGCCCCCGCAAAAACCGGTTGCGTTCCGGCAAATTCTTTATAACTTCCACCACTCGGCGATCCATCAAACAAAAATCTCCGGCGTCTAAAGGAACATTATTTAAAGAAGCAAAAGCCAGTTTTCGGAAAATGCGATAAAACGCCCAGTAAGCAAGTCTCTTTCCGAACCACTCTTTTCTCTTCCTCCGGATTCCATAAACCACTTGGGATCCCTCTTCCCACTTTTTCAAAAATTCCGGAACAACTTCCGGCGGATCTTGAAGATCCCCGTCTATCACTACCACCGCGTCTCCGGAGGCGTGTTCAATACCGGCCGATATGGCCATCGCGTGTCCAAAATTCCGAGAAAAGCTGATGACTTTGATTCGACTGTCACTGGAATGGAGGTCTTTCAACTTCTGCAAAGTAGTATCTTGACTGCCGTCGTCAACAAAGATTATTTCAAAAGAATCCACCGCTTCTTCCAGAACTTTTTTGATCCGATTGTAAAATTCCAAAACCACCGCTTCTTCATTAAAGACCGGAGCCACTACGGAAATTTTTTTATTGAGTCTGTTCACGTTTATATTTCGATAATCGGGTAACGAGTATCTCGCGCCGGCTTGTTTTTTAAATATTCGTCCATCATTCCGTTCGCGAAATTCTCTTTCATTTTGATCACCGCTTGGGCGTTGAAATCTTTGTGCTTGAAAAGCTTGCCCACTCCGGGATGCTGGGACTTGGGCTGGATTTTTCCGGCGAAATAATCACGGACGCAACGGATCATCAAGTCGGCGCCAGCTATAATGGTTTTATAGCCAAAGTCATGAGAGTCATCGTTAGCCGAAATATTGGGCCTAACCTGGCCGAGTATGGCGCCGGCATCAACTTTGAGAATGGCCAAGTGAACCGTCACTCCCACGCATTCGGGTTCGTTAAAAACCAGCGGCCAAAAACCGGTAGCCGAGCCGCGGTAGTAGGGCGATAACCCCAAATGCATGTTAACAATCTTGTTGTCATAAGCGCTAAGAAGCGGATCTTTAATAATAGAGGTGCCGAAAAGAGCGATTAAATCCGGCTTCAAATCCGAAACCAATTTAAAAACTTCCGGACTGTTGGCACCGCCATATTCAACATTTAAAATCTTGTCCGCCGGTAAATTAAACTTGGTTTCTTTTCCAAAATATAATTTTTCTTTTTCATCGCGTTCGCGGCTATGCTGGGCGATAATGGCGTTTTCTTCTACCGTTTCGCCCTGTTTCAAGGCGCGCTTAACCTCGGAAATCACGCCCAAGACGTCAAAATTCTCTATCAGACGATTAGCCACATAGCGATGACGTAGGGCATTGGAAGTTAAAACTACTAAAGTAGGCTTGGATTTCATATTAGTATAATGTAAGCTGAATTTGACACAAAATCAATCTTATGACCGTTTTTCTTTTTATACCCCAATCAGTCTTCATGTCCGACCTTTTAAGAACTCGATATATAGAATACCTCGCGCAGAAGCACCGGGTGATTGTTTTTACTCCATCTATCGACCAGGAAACGGCCCGAACAGAAAATTATTATTTGCATCCGAATATTGAATACATAAAGTGGGACCATCCCGATAAGAAAACACTGAATCGCTTTAAATACCTGCGCCCGCTTTTAATAAGGAAGTTTGACCACTTAATCACGGTCCGCCAAACCAAGGGAAGAGAAACTCGGGCGATGAGCAGGTCAACAAGATTGATTCGCTGGCTCTCTAAACCGTTTTCCAAGATTTTAACCCCGGATTTTTTTACCCGACTGGAGCTGTTTCTCGTCAAAACTCCTCCCGCTATGGACGAATATATCCGCCGTTACCAGCCGTCGCTAATTATCACCGCTACACCCGGATTCAACTATTATGACGGCGGCGCGGTTTTGCTCGCTCGAAAATATAAAATTCCAACTGTGGCCACTAACTTTACCTGGGACAATCTCACCAGCGAAGCCAACATGATACGCAAAACCGATTTTCTGTTTGTCTGGAACGACGTGGTAAGAAAAGACGCGGTGGAACTCCATCATTATCCCGACGAGAAAATTTACACAACCGGAATAATGAGATTTGATCATTATTTCCAAAATGAAAAAAATCCGGAAGCCCGCGAGAACTTCCTCATTTCCAAAGGACTGGATCCGAATCTCAAAACTATTCTTTACGCCACCGTCAGTCCGGCTTTCATTTACCACCAAAAACACCTTGGGTACCTGGTAGAACTGCGAGAAAAAAAATTAATACCTTATACCAACCTATTAATTAGGGCGCATCCGTTTGACCGACTTGAGGATTATCAGAAATACGTTGGCCTGAAAAATGTTCGCGTTGAGAAAGCCGGACAAGAGGTCAAATGGCCTGACGGCAACTTGAAAGTAGAAATGAATCGGGACGACCTTATTAATCTCAAAAACACCCTCCGCTACACCGATTTAAACGTTAATTTCGTTTCTACCCTTTCTTTGGAAGCCGCTATTTTCGACCAACCCATCATCAATTTCGTTGAGCCCGGCAAGGAATACATTTATCAATTGAGCCACTACAAACCGATTGTGGATATGGGCGCGGTAACTTTGGTTAGAAGCCCTGAAGAATTAAAAAATGCCGTCGTTGAATATCTCAAAAACCCCAAACTCCACAGCGCCGAAAGGAAAGCACTGGTAGAAAAATATATTCCTTTCCGCGACGGCCTCGCTTATCAACGCGCGGTGGACTTCTTGGATCGGCTTATTAGATAGCGACTTTCTAACTTATTGGCTTCCTAGCTTGTCGGTATTCCAATAAGCTACTTTCCTAAGAAGCTAACCGTTTTATGTCGTTAGTGTCGTACCGTGGTATTAATAATGGCTCATCATTTTTTTCGATGGCGCGCTTATCTATAGTAACGGCGTATTCAATGCCTTCCTCTTGTAAAATTTTTCTCGCGGCATCATTGCTGCGGCCGTGGGGATAGGAAAAAACCTTGGGTTGCTCCCCTAAAATATCTAAAAGCACGTCTTTGGAAAGCCGGAGGTCGTTTCTTAAAGTTTCTTCATTGATTACGTTAAGGGCGTAGTGATGGTGGGAATGGTTGCCGATGTACATACCCGCTTTTTGCAATAATCGCACTCTATCCTTGTCCATGAACAGTTCCTTGCTGATTTTTTTCTCGTTTAAGCCGAAGGTTTTGAAACCAAAGCGCAGAAATCTGCCCTTCATGTCTTCGGGCGCCATAATCATGGTCTCTTTGAAATTTGCGGTAATTAGATCTTCGTGAAGACGTTTTTGAGTTAGGCGGCGATCTTTGGGAATCAAATAATTCTCCACCAAATCCGGATAAAATTCTTTTAGAAAGCCGTTGAATTTGTCTACTAATTGCCCAACCGGAACCCTGGAAAGCAAATTATGAATCTTGTGAGCGGTGGGCAGTCGGCCGGAAAAAACCGATGTAATAATAAAGAAGGTGGCCGGCGCTTTGTATTTTTTTAATATCGGTAAAGCGTTATCGTATTGGTCGTTAAGTCCGTCATCAAAAGTAATGGCGCAGAGCTTCTCCGACCCGTTCTCTTTGGCCGTCCGAAAGACCTCCGACACCGAAACGATCCGGTAATTTTCTGACAAAAATTTTACTTGTTTTTCAAAATCCGAAACAAAACAAGGAGCGATGCCCTGTTTATCCGGCCGTGGATCCTCCACGTAATGGTAATTAACAATGATATGGTTGTCTTCAAGTGAGAACATAAATTTAAAAATTAAATATAAAATATTAAAATTACATATTAAAATGTAAAATTATTTCTTACCTCTAAGAGTTAGAAGACTAGACCCAAAAATGTTTGCAATCTCATCTAGCTCTTTTAAAAACCATTCGACCTTATCGGCTGATGAACGGCCACTATCTCGCAATATAGCAAACCATAATTTGCTTTCATTGGCAGACTTAAGAGAGTGATTAAAGAAATTTGTAAAATCTTTCTTGCTACTAGCCGATTGACCCTCTATATAATTTCCGATGATGCTGGTGCCGCTCCGTAAAAGTTGATCTCCGATCCTTTTTGAAACGTTATCATTTGGTAATTTGTCAATAAATTTTATCATTTTTAACGTAAAAGAATAGAGGCGCCTCTTAAACTCATTTTTGAATTTTGATTTGTCATTTTCCATTTTAATTCTTTATATTTGCTATTACTTCCAGATAATCAACGCTTCTCTTATAAGATAACCCGTCGGTAAACTTAACGTAATCGGAAACGATTTTTTGGCGAGCGGCGCAATCAATGGATGGATCTTTTAGGTACATATTGATAAATTCCGCCAGTTCTTCGTCTTTTTTGACCAACCTTACCGCCCCGCTTTTATAGATCGGTTCATAGTGAGTAAAGCCGTAGGCAAAAGTGTAAACCCCCAGATATCCGATGTTGATTACGGGCTTGTCAAAAATACAGGCCTCGATAGTGATAGTAGAAGCATAATTCACGTTAACATCGGTATATTTCAGGGAATATTTTAAATTAAGCAGGTCTTGGTAGCTCATTTCCACTTTTTTCTTGCCGTCCGGCCCGACTATTTCTCTGCCCGCTCCCTCAAAATGTACGTCTTTCAAACCGAAAAATTCTTTATAGGTTTCGAGATCGTCCAGGGGGTGAGCTCGGAAAAAAAGATTTACGTAAGGAATTTTCTTTTCATTCCTAAGATTAATCAAATCCTGAATATATTTTTTCTGAAAAGTATAGGCGCGAGTAACGGTGGTGTGAAAAATGGTCGGGTAATTCGGATTTAAACCTTTGGATTTTAGAAATTCTTCTCTAGTAGGTTCATTCTTCTCCATAACAAAATAAGGGTCAAATCGCGGCGTTCCGGAAACAAAAACTTGTTCCGATTGGTAATGATGAATATTTATTGCCTCTTTTCTCATTATTTCGTTCCAAGCAACCAGATAATCCGTTTTTCGAATATGCTTGCAGTTCATAGTAAGATTATCCCAGGTAAAGTTGACCGCCACGCTTGGGATTTTCGATTTTTTCGCAAGTAAAATCAGCTCCGATTCCGCCGCGTCAAAGCCCGGTGTAGCGGTAACCAATAAAGACGGCTGGTATTCTTTAATATAAGATAAAAATTTCTCTGACTTGGGCAATAACCAGTATTCAATAGCGGTAAACCAGCTAGCTTTTAAAATTTTAGTAATCGGCCAAAAAATATTACGGAGCATCCGCCGTTTCCAATTATTCACATAGTTCGGTCGCCGGTAAAAATATTTCATCGAAGCCAGATAATCAAACTCGCCGATTAAAGCGATTCTTAAAAATTTAAAGACGCTCCAAAATTTGGGGTTTTCCAAATGCCATTTTATATAAGTAACATTCGACGAAGAAAAATAATTTTCCCGCTTGGCCTCCTCCGGCCCGATCATAGAAGTAAAAACAACCACTTGATATTTTTCCGACAAATATTCAATATATTTAGTCCGCAAAAGGTCCGAGGTAAAAACGTAATGCGGGATGCATAAAAAAATTGTTTTGGTCATTAGAATTTTTCTAAAACAAAAAAATAATGGTAGGAGTTCAAAACCGGCCGAACTACTTTAATAATTTTGAAATGGCGATTGATAATTTTCTTAACTTTGCCGAGAGAATATTTCCAGCAGTCAATTTCCCAATAATGCTGACCGGATACCTTGATGCCGCCGAATCTGAGAGGAATGCGGAAAAACAAACTCAAAAACGGCATCCGTAAAACTGTTCTTATGAACGGGAACTTAAAAACCGCTTCAAACCCGGTGGAGCGATACGGAAGAGAAATCAAAACATACTTGCCGCTTACTCGCTTTAATTCCTGCAATGTTTTTTCAAAATCCTCAAACGGCAAATGCTCCAGAACCTCGCAAGCCATTACCAAATCAAACTCGGCGTCTTTCATCGGCAGCTGGCGAATATCAGCCACGACATCCGGTTTTAAATCCGGATCAATATCAACGCTGGTCAAATTGTAACCAAGTTTTTTTAGATAATCAGAAACTGTTCCATTGCCTTTGCCGATTTCTAAAATACTTTTAACATCCGGGCGGCTCGCTAAATCTATTTGGTAGAAATAAGAAATGAAACGATTCAGATCGTCATACTTCTTCCTAAAGTAGTGTTCTTTTTTTACTTGAGGTTCCATAGTAAAAAATCAGCGATTCGTTTCCCGGAATTGCCGTCCAGTTTCCAAGACTGGGTTTCGGCAATCTTTTTCCGTCCAATTAAATTATAATCCGGATTTTTCAAATAGGTATCGGCTGCTTTAATCAGTTCTTCTCTGCTTCTAACCACCCACAACCCGCCGGTTTTAAGCAAGTGCTGGGTATGATCGTATTCCATAAAACGGGCGACGCTTCGGTAAATATCGGGCTTTTTCTCCCAGCCGTCAAAAGCAACACCGATGGAGGGCTTATTAAAAACAGCTCCGTCAATAATCAAAGAAGAATTATAAGTAATAATTAGCTCGGAGTAATAAAGTGAATCCGCTAAGTGGGTCATCGCCGCTTTGTCTAGTTCCTGATCTCTGTATAATCCGCCTTCAAAGCTTTTTGCCGGCCGATCAATAAAAAAATGATCATCGGGAGAAAAATCGCCCAATGGCACGTCATCAATAGGAGGAAAACGCACCAGAACTTGGACATTTTCAGGAATTTCCCCGTTAATCCGGGCGTCTTTTAGAATCTGCATAATTTGCCAATCAGTGTCGTGAAAACGGATGCCGTGAGGAGAAAACATAATAAGCCGTTTTTCGGGATCTAGATTTATTTTTTTAAAAAATTCTTCCCGGGGAGTGCGGGAATCTTTCACGTAATAATCAAACTGCGGCATTCCCACCACGGTTATTTTATTCGAATCCATATCTTCGTATTTTACCGCCTCCTCTTTGATAATTTCGTTATTCGCCAAAAGCAAATCGGGTTTGATCCTGAACAAACCTTTGTTGGTAATATTATCCCAAGAACGCACCATTCCGATTGTTTTAATTCCCCTCTTTTTGGCTTCTGCCATACAGTGAACATCATCGTCGTGGAAAACATCCGGGCAAAAAACAAGATCCGGTTCGTATTGGTCAAAATATTTTTGGAACTTCCGGCCGGAGATTGTCTTTTTATCCAGAAAACGAACCAGCCGCTTAACCAAAACCGAGGGACTAATTAGCGAAAAAAATCGGGAAATACAGAAACGCAAATAATTTTTATCCCGCAAGAGTTCCCGACGCTGATGAATGTAACGACTGCGGTTATTAAGCAAACTGCCTCCAAGATATTTAAAAACCGTATCTTGGAAAGAAAAAGCTTGTGGTTTTATAGCTTCAATAATGATTCGGTCGGTGGCAAAGTTCTTTTTAAAATAATCCGCCTTAAAATCCGGACAAAAAATAACCATTCGCAGGTCATTTTGTTGCTTTAAGCTCCCCAGAACATCGGTTAGGAGGATATTGCGAGTAACAAAGGGGGTTAAACTGGTGATAAGCAATGTTCGCATTCGGTATTGAAAATCATAGAGAAAAATTGGATAATAATCAAATGCCGAATAAGAAAATTAAAATACTGGGAATCATTCCCGCTCGCGGAGGATCCAAAGGAATTCCTCACAAAAATATTAGACTCCTCAACGGCAAGCCGCTTATTTACTACACCATTCGCGAAGCAAAGAAAGCGAAGTTGTTAGACGCAGTCATCATTTCCACCGATGATCCCAAAATCGCTTCTGTCGCAAAGTCATACGGAGCCGACGTTCCTTTTTTAAGGCCCAAGAAAATCGCCGGGGATCGGTCACCGGACATCGAATTTCTTCAGCATGCGGTGGAATGGGTAGAAAAAAACCGCGACTGGCATCCGGAAATCATAGTATTTCTGCAGCCCACCGCCCCCTCCCGAACTGCTAATGACATAGATGAAGCGCTGAAAATGATGCTTAAAAATAAATGCGACTCTGTCCGCACCGTAGCTAATCCCAGCCCGCATAACCCATTTAAAATGTGGGTTTTTACTGATAAAGAAAGGGGGATTATGAAACCTCTCTTACGCACCAGCCGCTATCCGAAATTAGGCACGGACGTTCCGCGGCAACTTCTGCCGGAATATTTTTTACAAGTTGGACTCGTCTACGCGACCAAAACAAAATTCATCAAACAGGGCAGGGTATGGGGCCCAAAAATATGCGGCTTGATTATTCCCCCCGAACGACTGGTGGATATCGATACGCCACAAGACCTAAAGCACGCCGCAAGGGTATTAAAAAGATTGGGTTTATGAAGCTCCCCGGCCGTGGTATCTGAGCTTCACCCGCCAAAATTTTCGCTTCGCGAAAAATTAGGCGGGTTTATTGTTTGTAACCAAATTCATCCCCGAGCTTACGCTCGGGGTTTTCTTTGGACAAACAATAAAAACCGTCCCTTTCAGAGGACGGCGTTAAATACGTAATTGTTTCAGAATTTCTAGCGCTATATTAAGCACTTCGGCGCCTTGATCCAAAGTAATTAGCGGTTCACGATTGTCTTGGATGGCACGGATGAAATCTTCTACTTCGTCAACAAACATATCATTGCGTTCAAATCCGGCCGGATTATGCCACACTTTTTTTATTGGAGGCTTGTCGCGAGATATCAAGATTAAACTTTCATCATAATAATCCCACAATAATTTTCCTTCAGTTCCAATGACTTCAAACCAATGACGAGGGGGTCTTTGCCAAATATCTAGATGAAGCGAGGCGATTGAACCGTCCCTAAATTCCAGCACTGATTTTGTCATATCATCCACGTCGCCGATTAAAGGCGTTAGTTTCCCGCCCACCGCGAAAACCCGCCTTGGCATCCCGAAAAACCAATACAGCAAATCGATGTCGTGACTAAAATTGAATACCGCTCCGCCGCCGCCGCTTTTGTAAGCCGCGTAAGAATCGCGGTAATCTTCCCACGGATGCCAGTCGTCAATATTCTCGGCTAATTCGGCATGCGCCGACAGTAATTTGCCGATCGCTCCACCATCGCACAAAGCCTTCATTTCGCGAAGCAATGGATGAAATCTCAAATTATAGCCGACCATCAGCCGCAAAGAGTTTTTCAACATCAGGTCTTTTAATTCGTCGATGCCTTCCAGGGTATGCGAAACGGGTTTTTCTATGAAGAGGTGGCATCCGGCTCGCGCCACTGTCAGCGCCGTATGAACATGGGACGAGATAGGATTGGTTACAAATACGCCGTCCGGTTTGAAAACGCGCAATGCCCGCTCCAGGTCATGGAATATCTCTACGGCCTGGCCATTCTTTTTCTGTTCCTCAAAAAACTGGTCAATGAACGGCGTTGTGTGTTGTCTTGAACGGAACAATGCCAATTCATGCCCTAATTTCTGAAGATTCCCGTAGTGCCGCTGTCCGGCGGAACCAATACCGCAAATCAGAAATTTCATAGAGCCGTCCTCCCTCCGTCAACCACCAAACAAGTCCCTGTCATGTAAAGTGAGGCGTCAGAAGCCAAAAATACGATCGGTCCGTTATACTCTCCCTCCCGCGACATTCTGCCAAGCATATTAAGCGCGCTATTTTTCTTAACAAAATCCGGGGACTGACCGCGATACATTCCTCCCAAAACCAAAGCATTTACTCTCACGTTGTAAGGCCCTAAGTAAGACGCCCAGGCGCGCATCAATCCCAAGACGCCGGCTTTAGAAGTGGCATAAGCGATGTCCTTAAAATTGCCTGGGTCATAGATAGCATTATTCGGCGCAATCAATGCCAAATCAGAAGCGACAAAAATAATGGAGCCCGATCGTTGACGCATCATCGCGGGCGCCACTGCTTGGGTAGTAATCATCGAACCGGTTAAGTTAACTTTTAGTTCGTTTTCCCAAAGGCTTAAAGAGAAAGATTCGTAAGGCGCCCAATGCTCCCTGGCCTCGCCCGGCGAAGGATTCAAAGCGGCGTTGTTAATCAGCGCGTCAATCCTGCCAAATTTTTCTAACACTTTCTGGACTTGAGATTTAACGCTTTCCGGCTGGGTAATGTCCGTTATTTCTCCAGCGCCGCCGATTTTGTCCCAAATTACGACTTTGGCGCCGCCCCGTTCCAACGCTTCTTTGTATTGCTGACCCAAAAAACCCGCCCCTCCGGTCAACACAATCACCTTGTCTTCAACCGATAGCAAATTTCTCATTAGCCGCCTCCTTTCATTGTCAATGAAACTAACTATGTTTTAACACAAAAAAATAAAAAAGCCAAGACCGAATTAAGATCTTGGCTTGCTCAAAAATTGTTTGACAAAGGTCAAATTCCGAACGGCGTTTCGCACAACGTTGTCCCGACAATCCCTGGCTGCCTGCAAAATGAGATGACCACCGTAATCAATCTCTCTAAGAGCGGAAAAGATTTCCGGAAAGTTGGCGCCGCCGGTTCCCAAAATGACTGTGGAGCCGCCGACTTTGCGATCTTTCACGTGAATCCCGAAAATCAAATCTTTCAGGTAACGTATTTCTTTGGCCGCATCAAATCCATAAGCGGTGGCGTTACCGACATCATAATAGACTCCGACATTCGAGCAATCAAAGCTCGCAATGAAATCTTTTAATTCCGAAGCTGGCAGTGACGGCTCAATAGCCATTCTGATGTGCTTTTTTCCCGCCACCTCCAAAATGGGCAACAATGAATTTCTCAATTCCGTTTTTTCGGAATCGTTAAGGATGGCGGAGCGTTCCAGCACGGGAATTAGGATTGTCCTAACGCCAATCCTTTCACAGCCGACAATTAACCGGTTGAGTATTTCTGCCGCCAATGTCCGTTCGCGAACCGTGGTCCGGTGGAATCGATAATCCATCATAAAATCGGCGCAGACGGAAAAGATTTTGACGTCGTGAAGTTCGCTCAATCGGATTAGTTCTTTTACTCCATCTTCGGTCAAAAAAGGATTCGACCGGTAATCATCGGCTTCCACAATAGGCTCAAGACAGTCAAAGCCGATCTTCGAAGCCAGTGGGAATTCATTTTTCCAGTTGTCCTTGGGAAAAAACTGTATGCGGCCATCCGAAGATCGGGTCAGCCGACCCTGGATAATTCCAACCGGCCATTTTTTTACCATGCCGTCCACCCCCCATCAATCGACAGGCAGGCGCCAGTCACGTAGGAGGATGCCGCCGAAGCCAGAAAAATAATCGCTCCGTCAAAATCATTCTTATTAGCCATTCTCCCCAGCATCGTTCTTTGACTGTACTTTTTTACAAACTCCGGGTCATTTCCATGCAACACTCCGCCCAATGCCAAGCAATTCACCCGAACACCATGAGGGCCGAGATAGCCCGCCCAGGCGCGAGTAAAGTTGGGTACGGCCCCCTTGAAAGTAGAATAGGCAATGGATTTAAACATGCCTTCATTGTAAAGGCGATTGTCGGGAGAAACTAAGCCATACTGCGATCCGATATTAATAATCGAGCCGCTACCCTGTTTCATCATCGCCGGCGCCACTGCTTGAGTGCAAATCATCATACCCGTAATTCCTATTTCCAACTCTCTCTTCCAAAGTTCCAAAGAGTATTGCTCAAACGGCAGATATTGATCTTTATTGCCAAGCACCGGATTTAAAGCGGCATTATTGATCAAGATGTCTAACCGGCCGAATTTTCTCAATGCTTCGTTGGCAGCTTCTTTTACTAATTCCGGTTTGGTTATATCCACGTTTTTTTTACGCGACCAATCAATCACTTCCGCGCCGCGCTCGTGAAACGCCGTAGAATATTGGCCACCCAAAAAACCGCTGCCTCCGGTAATTATCACCACCTTGCCCCTAACCGAGAAAGGGTTCATTAGCCACCTCCTTTTTCAAACGACTGCCCACACTCTAACACTAAGCGATTAGGAAGACAACAAAAAAAGAGCCCCTTACTACGGGGCTCGGAAAGTGATTTATCTCACGCTCAAAATCAAATCGCAAATTTCTCTGAAGGCGTGGTCTCCGCCATTGCGCCTGGTGACGTAGTCGGCCAGTTCTTTGCATTCATCAACGGCGTCAGCCACCGTGAAAACCAGCGGCACCGCCCGCATGCACTCCAGATCGTTGATATCGTCGCCGACAAAAGCCATCTTCTCAAAAGGAGTTTTCTTCTCCTCGGAAAGCCGGTGGAGCGCCTCGATTTTGCGCATCACCCCCTGGGAGCACTCAACTTGCATCTTTTGGCAGCGTTTGCTAACCAGCGGATTCCGCTCCTGCGAAACAACTACCACCTCTATGCCCTTAGCCTGAATTTCCGCCAAACGCAGAGTGTCCTTGCGGCTGCAAATCGATGACTCTCTGCCGGTTTCGTCGATAATTATCCTTCCGTTGGTAAACACGCCGTCAAAGTCGCATACCAGCAGTTTAAGCTTTCCGATCTTATCTCGGAGCCGCTCGATCGCACACGGGTCAAAACTAGGCATAATCAACCCTCCTTAAGCAGAACGAAGAACTAGCGTTCATTGTAAAGAGCTGACGGAAAAAGTCAAATGAATAACCGCACCGCAAGCGGTGCGGTATCTACTCATAGTAACCCTTCGACAAGTTCAGGGTATTTTAGCCCTCTATTCGGTAACCTCGCGGCAAGCCGCGAGGTATTGTTGGCTAAAATAAAAAAATGGGGTAGTTTTACCCCATTTTTAAAGTCCTTTCTTCCGCAGCTTTTTCATAATCGGCACTTCGGAATCGAGAATGCGTTTCATTCCATCTCCGCTGATTTGTTTAAAATCGTTAACTGCCTTGACCAACGCTAAGAATTCCTGCGGTTCAATGCTGGCCGATTGGTCGCTGCCCCACAGGCCGCGATCCAATGTAATATGCCGTTCGATCATGCAGGCGCCGTAGCCAACGGCATAAACCGATTGTTCAATGCCCTTTTCGTGGCCGCTATAGCCTACCGGCACTCCGTAGCGTTCCCGCAACTGCAATATAACCCGAAGGTTTAATTCGTACGGTTCAGAGGGATAGGTGGAAACGCAGTGCAGAATAACAAGACTATCATCATCCAGTAAACGCGCCGCGTGATCAATTTGCTGGAGCGTGCTCATTCCGGTGGATAAGATTACCGGCTTACCGGTAGCGCGGATTTTTCTAAGCAAATCATCATCGGTTAACGTCGCCGAAGCGACTTTATAAACCGGCGGATTAAACCTCTCTAGAAAATCGACGCTCGCCTCGTCCCATGGCGAAGCAAACCACAAAATTTCCTTCTCTTTGCGGTAAGCGTCGATTTCTTGATACTCCTCCAAGGTTAATTCCAAAGCCCATTTCAGATCGCCATTGGTGGTATTTTTCAGCTTCGATTCTTGGAGACGGCGCACTGATTCTTCCGACAAAACGCCCCTTGCCATGGCCAGCGCTACGATATCGCGCGGTACCGCCCTCGCCTTGGCCAATTCCTCGGCGGTATAAACCGCCGGGACGGTTCGTTTTTGAAACTTCACCGCCTGACAACCGGCGCTCTTGGCCGCGTCAATAAGCTTTTTGGCCATATCAACATTGCCGTTGTGATTGATGCCAATCTCGGCCACAAAGAAAACCGGGTGGCCATCACCCACCGGTACATCGCCGATTTTTATTTCCGGCATACCAACCTCCTGTGTAGTTAAAAGTTCTACCCACAGACTAACTGCCTGGCTTTAAAAAGTCAATTACTTTTTTAAACTGGTCAACAACGCGGGATTGAATAAGGACCAATAATCATATTCAAACTTTATCTCATGATCTCCGGCAGGAACAAAAATTCCTCCGAAAACGGTATTTACTTTATAAGATTTAACCTTTTGGCCATCAACGTAAGCTTGCCAGCCAGGAAGATAATTTTGTGAAAAGATAAGAAATTGCTCATCGGAGGAACTGGTCCTAGCCCCTAAATAACCGTTCCTTTCCTCTTCAACAAAAACTTTTCCTTCCCCGTTAGAATCTTTACCATCACAAGACGGATCACACTCTACAAATACTCCTTTAAAATCGCTGGCTTTGAATTTTTGATAAGCAGAATCCTTATCAGCGACAAGCTCGGTAATGGTAGAGAAATAAGCGATGGGTTTGGCGTTGGGGTTTTCGTAGATGCTCAATAGAGGAGTCAGTTTTGGCGTCTTAAAAAAATCAAATTTCACCGAACTCGCTGGGATAAGCCCCACATTGGCTTCTTCTAATATAAAACCCGTAACAAGGTATTTCATTCCCAGAAAGTTGGCTAATGGTAATCGCCGCCTAAGAATTTCGATCTTTTCGAGGGAGGGCAAATTTAACTTATCCAACTTCTCTTCTCCGCCGATAGAAACACTGCGCAGTTGCCGCCCGGCTCCCAAAAGCGCCATTAATCTCCCCGCTTCCACATTTAAAAGCGGGTCGTAGGCTTCTAAGCTCGCCACATTGTGAAATAAAGCGGTATTGGGACCGAAGGTCTTCCAATCGTAGATCGTGGTGTTAACGATGCCGCTCGGTTGCGGAAGCTGGATAGAGGTATAAAAATCATTATCAAGGTCATCCGGCAAAACCCAAAGCATCCGGCCAGGATTTCTTTGAAAAAATTCCGCGCCCGGCGGAGGCTCTTCGTAAATGCGACGAGAAATCATCAGGGGCAGTTGCGAAGACAAAATAGGTTGATGGAAAAAATAGAATGCAAAAACAAAATCAACCGCCGCGATCAAGCCCAATAAAAATAATTTTGCCGATGGACGCCTAATCACTAGCCAGACCAGGCCAACAAACAAAAGTGAAAATAAGATTGGCACCAAACGCCTAGTTTCAAAATTGAAGACGGGTATGGTAAAAACCAATACGACGGCGATAACAATCAGAATTATTTTGGATAACCGCAAAAGCCGGCCGGTGTTTTTATCTTGCCATAATTGAGTAAAATACTGCCACCCGAATCCCGCCATCACGGAAGCGGCAAAAATGCCTACCAACATAAAACGGGACGCGCTTTTGAAAAGATTAAAGACCGGCAGTTCGTGTAAAAGCCAGAAAAGCGGAGAGTATTTGATGGCCACAATCAGCGTAATAATAAACACCCAGCGGAAAAATTTCAAAACGGGTTCTTTGCTGAAAAAAGAAAGAATTAAGAAAAATAACGGAACAACGCCCATATAAAGATAGGCGTCGGTGCTTCCGCCGGTTGCCAAAGAAAAGAAGTTGAAAAACTCCAGCGGAGCGATGGTATCACCTTGAGCATCTTCATAGCTTAAACCCCCGGCTCTTCCCGATAATTGAGATGAGACATAAGTGGGGACGATTTGCAGAAGACCGATAATGGTGCCGAGTAGAAACATCGCCAAAAAAGCCGAACCGACTCTGAATAACACGCGTTTTTTTGTTTCGCTCCTTAACGCCAACCAAACAACAAAACCCAGGGCGGCTAAGAAAATGTACAAATTTGACCAATATCCCCCCATCAGCCAACCAAAAGCCACCGCCGATGCTCCGATAATGGTGTATAGAATTATTGATCCAGACTGCTCCTCCTGGTGAGTGCGTAAAACCGAATAAAAGACAACGGCTTGCACTAGAATCACTGTGGCCATTTGCAAATTTTCCACAAAAAAGATATTACCGACGACGTAGCCCAAACTACCGATAAAAGCCCCCGAAGCTCCTATGCCCAAACCTCGCAGGAAACGAAAAGAAAAAAATAGAGCCAGCGTTAGGATGGCCCACAAACCCCAATAACTGGCGTCAATCGGCGACATTAAAAATAATAAAAGATTGAAGGGGTTAAGGGGGTATCCGGTGGTAACAAAGTGCGGCAATCCTAATGACAAACCTGAATTCCAAAAAGGATTGCCACCTTCGCTTAAAATTCTTTTATAAAAAGCCAGTTGGGGAATATAAAGGTCTGTGCCATCACCGGCAAGAACGGCAAACCCGCTCAGCATAGGCAGAAAAACTATGCCTATCAATATGCCGAATATCGCCAGTTGGCCCCACCAGCGCCCCATTAATTTTTCTACTAGATTCATTTTTGTCTGGCTACGCCAGATCTCGCGTAGCGAGACAGGCCATCTTTGACCGTTTTAATCACATATTTTACCTCGGCGAGGGTTAATGCGGGGTAAAGCGGTAGCGAGATCTCTCGCGCCGCAAAATCCTCCGCAATCGGAAAATCACCCTCTTTAAAGCCAAAAGTCTTTCGGAAAAACGAAAAAAGATGAATAGGCGGATAATTGATGGCGGCGCCAACGCCGTGACTTTTTAAGTAATCGAGAAGATTATCACGCGTATTTTTTGGAACTAAAATGGCAAATAGGTGATTCGCGTGAGTCACGCCCGGGTTTACACTTGGCATTTCAATGCCAGCCTTGTCAAACTCGCGACGATAAATTTCGGCGATCGTGGATCGGCGCTTCCAATTTGGAACGATTCTTTTTAACTGCGGGAGGAGCAAAGCCGCCTGAATATTATCCATATTATATTTCCAGCCTAGACGATCAATGTCATAACTCCTCAATCCCACCCGGTGTCTCTGCGCCGCTTCGGCCGTAATGCCGTGACTTCGCAGTTGGCGAACTACTTTAGCCATGGCCTGATCCTGGGTTACAAAAGCTCCGCCCTCGCCAGAAGTGATGCTTTTGGTGGCATAAAAACTAAAACAGGCACCAAAAGTTTTCTGCCCCGGACGAATTCCGTAACGTTCGGCTTCCAGGGCGTGGGCAGCATCTTCAATGACCTTAAGATTGTGGCGCTTGGCGATCGCCAGTATTTTTTTTAAATCCACCATTTGGCCGTATAAGTGGACGGGTAAAATGGCTTTAGTTTTTTTTGTAATAACGGCTTCAATCTTGTCCGCGTCAATATTGCCGGTTTCCGGTTCAATATCAACAAAACGCGGCACGGCGCCAGCCATTAAAATGGCGTTAGCAGTCGCCACAAAAGAAAGCGGCGTGGTGATAACTTCATCGCCAGACTTGATGCCGGCCGCCGTAAGCGCCAAATGTAGCGCCCCGGTGCAACTAGTAAGGCCGACTGCATGCTCAACATTTAAATAGGCCGCGAGGCCGCGTTCGAATTCTTCCACCCGCTCGCCGGTAGTCAAAAATAAAGACTGAAGAACTTTTTTTACCGATTCTAATTCTTCTTCGCCGAGGTCGTGGCGGAAAAATTCAACTTTCATCCCGTTAGAAGGGACCCCAACTTCATTGTTTTTATTATTTTGGTTATTCCGCATAAATTGCATAATCCTATCGAAACGGCCGAGCTTCCTCGTCTTCTAACGGGATTCATAAATTAGTGACGCTCTATTTTGCCGTCTTGGGTAAGTATCGGCACGTGACGCATCCAGATTTTATCCTTCCACCAATCGCGGTTTTGTTTATACCATGAAATTGTTTTTATTAAACCATTTTCAAACGTGACGCGCGGTTTCCAGCCAAAAAGGCGGCGAAATTTTCCGTAATCGGCAACGAAATTTTCGACTTGTCCCGGGCGATTGCCAATATGGACAATCTGTTTCGGCGGCAACGCCATCAGAGCACTTATTTTATCCGCGATCTCGCGGATACCGACACTTTTTCCGGAACCAACATTAAAAATCTGACCGGCAACCTTTTCCCGAGGCGCGTGGATCAGCAAATCCAGCGCGTTCGCCAAATCATCAACATACATAAAATCGCGCCGGCTCTTGCCAGGTCCGTGCACCGTGAGCGGTTCACGCAATAAACCACTGGTAATGAATCGGGGTACGACTTTTTCTAAATGCTGCCGCGGACCAAAAACGTTAAAAGGCCGGACGATAACCGCGGGGGTGTTGTATGTTTTTACATATGAATACACCAATCGATCTGCCCCCGCTTTCGCGGCGGCGTAAGGACTATGAGGGTAGAGCGGATGATCTTCGTTCATGGGAACCGTCTGCGCGCTCCCATATACTTCACAAGTAGAAATATGGATAAAACGTTCCACTCGGGGTTGATGCGCCGCAACGGCGTTCGCGATTACCTGGGTGCCGATAACATCGGTTTCAAAAAACTGGAGATTGTCGTAGATAGAACGAGTTACGTGGCTTTCCGCGGCAAAATGCATCACTGCGTCTGATTGCGATACCAATGCGTCAACGATCTTAGCATTCCGGACATCGCCGTACCAAAACGCGAACCGCCCGCTTTTTTGAATTTCTTCAGGAATGCTCCGCATATCACCGGCATATGTTAACGCGTCAAGCACCCAAAAACGGTAGCGCGGATATTTATTGAAGAAATATTCCAAGACATTGCTTCCAATAAAACCGGCCGCTCCAGTTATTAAAATAGTTTTTAGTGGTTTCATCCCGTTAGAGACAGGTCGCCGAAGGCGACCGTAAATCGGCCGATTTTTTTACTTTCGACATTTTAGTATTTTGCATTATATTATTTTTCGCAATCATTGTCTTGTTGTCTCTAACGGGATTCATGCTGTTTTTTCTATTTTCCAAGAATTAAATTCAAACTTTTCGGTCCCTCATTAAACAAGAGGTCTATAACCGAAAGATGGCTCACAAATGCCCCATGCATCTGATTATAAACCGGGTGTTGATAATTCTGAAATGTTATTTTAATACCCTCTTTGGCAAATAGCAACTCATCTATATAATCAGCGCCCGCGGCGCCTTCATAAAAGGAGTCCGCGCCCAAACGATGACAAATTTCGATAAGACGCTGATTTTTTTCCATCGTTGGGATGGCAAGAGAAGACGCCCGCAGAAATTTCGTTTTTATGCCTAAACTGGCGGCAAGAAACAAAATAAGTTCAATATTTAAGTCGCAGAGTTTATCGCCCGCGTTTTCAATAATTTTTTCCAAGGAAGAAAAATAGGCGTCAAAATAGGGCGCCTTATTGTAGGTGAATTTAATAGTGCCTAAATGATCGCGTTTCCAATCTTTAGTGCCATCAATTTCAATATCCATGATTCTACTGCCAAATTGTCCGCTGGTTAAAACGGGGACGGTAAGCCACTTAACGCCATGCGGAGTTTTGATCCGGTTACGATTGCGCCAATCATTTTTGGTATATTGAACATCATCGTAAAACACAAAAAGATCAACGCGCGCCATTTGCTCAAAAAATCCCAACCAGGGTAAATAGCTCGGCTGAAGAATACCTATGGTCTGTTTATTAGCCTGCATGTTTTATCAATGCCGCCATTAAAGATGGCTCTCAGCTTCATTATTATGAAATACTATCATTTTCTTTAAAAAATAAAAGCCCCCGACCGAGGTCGGGGGCTTTGAATTGCTAATGCAAAGATCAATTTTTCAATACAATTCTAGTCGGAAAGGTCTCTTCTTGAATGCGTCGTTTAAGTTCGAACAAACGTTGCGTTGGAATAGAAGTTAAATTAATTACCAAGTTAGTTGTCCATGATGCGCCAAGTGATTCCAAATAGGAATCCAAATCTTGTATTTTGCCGGCTGACAACGTATCCTCGAACAACTTTGTTCCCGGCAATGGAGTGGTAAAACCAAAACCCGAATAAAGATTGTGTTTTTTCATAAAATCCGACGTTTGACGGATGGTGTCTTCTGTTTCTCCTGGGTAGCCAAACATAAAATTTACATAGGCCTCTATGCCTTGCCGCCTCGTTTCTAAGATCGCCTCGCTTGCTTGGCAAGCAGTAAAGCCCTTATTCATGGCTTTCAAAATTTCAGGGCTTCCGGATTCGACCCCATACAAAATTCTTCGACAACCAGCCTCTTTCATCTCGCGCAAAATTTCTGGAGATACACGATCCACTCTCATGCTGCAAGTAAACGTGAGGGGTCGGGAAATGCCTCGCATAATTTGACATAGTTCCATTGCTCTTGCCCTTGAAAGCGCGAATTCCTCATCTGTAAACCACACATCATCTATGCAGTATTGAGCTATGGCTAATTCGATTTCCTGCGCTACGTCACGCGTGCGAACTCTAAATTTTTTGCCCAAAGTCGGGCTACAGAAACGACAGGTATAGGGGCAACCGCGTGAAGCAAATATTGGGAATGATTTCATGTGCTCGGAATGCAGAGCGTGCTGCAATCTATTTATATATTCATTCGCATCAATAAGCTGCCAAGCCGGAAAGGGCAAAGCGCTTAAATCTTGAATAACGCTTTGACGCTGCCGCGGTCGCCTGATCTCGTTGCGTTCAGTCGTTGAATAAACGCCTGGAACATTCCAAAATTCTCCGCCCGCAAGAATAGTTTTTACAAGCGGGACAATGCAGCTTTCTGCCTCTCCCTCAATAACCACATCTGCCCCTGTCTTTTGCAAAATAAATTCCGGTATACCAAAAGTTATCGCGCCACCCAATAAAATTTTTGAATTAGGGGCATTTTTTCTAATTATGGGCACAATTCCTTTCACGAATGAGTATCCATTGCTCAAACTTGAAATCGCAAAAATTGGAGAATTAATCCGTTGAATGTCTTTCTCAATTTCACTTAGGGGTTTCTGCCTCAAATTGTAGTCCAACAAAACAACTTTATACCCCTCGGATATTAATATGGATCCCAGATACAACATACCCATTGGAAAAGACGATCTCTCCCCATCCGAACAAAACTTCGCATTGATTAGAACCACGTCGTACGAATTCATGACTTCCTCCTTGCTGTATTATTTAAATTTTAAGGTGCTGTAGCAGTTTCTCAGATAAAAATTTTTTGTCAATATGCGACAATAAAAAAAGACCTTTAAGGCCTGGGTCTCTTAACCGAAATATCGCTCCCACCAAAGCTGGAAATTTACCAAAGTCCAGATTTTATTGGTGATTTCTGTTGATCCCCAATCCTTGCGGGACAGCAATGCTTTTACATTTTCCGCGTCAAAAAATCCATGCCTTTTAATTTTCTTATAAGTTAAGGTTGAGGAAATAAACGGACGCAACGCGGCGGTCAACCACGCGTTCAGAGGCAAAATGAATCCCTCCTTGGGACGATATACGATGTCTTTGGGTAAAATCTTTTCAGCGGCTTTTTTCAAAATATACTTCACTTCCCCATTTTTTATTTTCAGCTTACCCGGCAAAGAAAAAGCCAATTCCACGAACTTGGTATCCAGATATGGAGGACGCACTTCAAGAGAATGCGCCATAGAAAGGCGGTCCACAAAGGCTAAAACCTGATCCGGGAAAATTGTGGAAAATTCAACGGCTAAAACCCGATTTAATAAATCGGGCGATTTATAATTTGAAAAGTCTTTTTTTAAAAGCGCCTCGGCAGTGTTGTGCCCGCCTCCAATCGGATTCTCGCCATCTTTCCAAACTAAAATTTCTGAACGCCACTTCCAGGGATGCCGATTGCTTACTTTGCCGCCAAAAGCTTTTTCTTGGCCAGCCGCGATACGATGCGATAAATAACTGCCGAAGAGTTCGTCCGCTCCGTCTCCGGACAATGCCACTTTCACATGCTGTTTTATCAGCTTAGAAACAAAATAAGTTGAAGAAACTCCCGCGAACGGCTCATCAAATGATTCAATAATGCGCGGCAAGTCGCGCTGTAATTCTTTGGCGGTCATTTCATATTCATAATGGTCGGTTTTGAATAGCTTCGCGACACGGCGCGCCGCCGCCTGATCCGCGGATTTGCCGCCAAAATAGTCTTTGTACACCAATGAAAATGTCTTGATGGGCTTGTTGCTTTCCTGGCTCGCTAAAGCAGTAACCAATGAAGAGTCGAGGCCTCCCGAAAGATAGCTTCCTACCGGCACATCGGCCACCAAACGTCTTCGCACAGAATCACGAAGCATATCTAGAATAGTTTTAGCCGCGGTTGCCTCGCTTATACCGTTCGGCTTTTCTGGCCTAAGACTCCAATATCGTTTTTTTGAAAGTCGGCCGTTTTGAAAAACGGCTAATTCACCGGGTAGTAATGAATAAATGTTTTTAAAAATAGTCGCTGGCGCCGGAACGTGCTTGAACGCAAAGTAATAAAACAGCGATTGCGAATCGATCTCTTTTCGAACTGCCGGATGCGTAAGAATGGATTTTATCTCGGAACCAAAGATAAGTTGTTTATTGCGTATGGCATAATAAAGCGGCTTTATCCCAACCTGATCACGAACCAGAACAACGATTTTTTTCTTAGCGTCCCAAAGAGCAATCGCGAACATCCCATCTAATTTTTTCGGAAAGTCAAATCCATCTTCTTCATAAAGATGCGCGATAACCTCGGTATCCGTTTTTGTTTTAAAAATATGCCCCTTCCCCTCCAATCCTCTCCGCAACTCTTGAAAATTAAAAATCTCTCCATTATAAACAACGGCTACCGATCCATCCTCATTAAAAATCGGCTGCTGTCCGCTCTTGAGGTCAATAATGGAAAGCCGCCGCATCCCGAAAGAAACTTGGGGATCAATTAAAAATCCCTCTTCGTCCGGGCCGCGATGAACCAGGAACTGCGTCATTCGGCGGATAACCGCCTCGTTATTTTGCCCGCTAAACCCGCAAATCCCGCACATAATATTTCTTATCGCCGTGGATCACCGCCGGCCGCCGCAACACGACCCATTTGAGCCAAAATTTCAAAATGTCCCACAAAGCTCTAAAAACGAATTTCATTTTCCCTCCTTTTGCCTTACCCCCCCTTCTTGGCTGAAAAACAAATGGCACTTCTTTTATTGATTTCCCCAAAGCGGCAGCTTTGATCAATAGCTCCGGGGAAATAAACGAGCTTCGACTTTCAATAGCCACGCCCTGCAAGAATTCACGATGATGAAACTGGACGCTTTGATAAGAGCGGAGTTTTAAGGGGAAGAGTATTCTGATCAAAAAATAATTTCCCAACGTCAAAATTTTTTGATACAAATTATTGGCTTTCAAATTGGTGCGATAACAAGAAACCACGTCTGCGTTCTCTAGAAAAGGCAGCATTTGAGGCAAATCTTCGGTATTAAAAAAGGCGTCTATGGTGTTAGGAAAAACAATTTCTTTAGACGCCGCCTTATAACCCGGAATGTAGTTCAATCCGGTGCCTACATTTTTCTTCAAAGGAATAATTTTTAATTGAGGGAGTTCTTTGGCTAACTTATTTTCTATTTCCAATGAATGGTCCGTAGAACCGTCGTCAACTAAAATGATTTCAAAATCATCGCTTACTCTGGATAAATCTGTAATGGATTTTCTTACAAAATCCTCCAATATTTCTTCCTCGTTAAAAGCCGCGACCACTAAAGACAGTGAATACTTCTTCATAAATTTCGCAGAAAGGTTGCTTATATAGTACTCAAAAATGGCTATAAATTCAATTATGGAGCGTAACTGCCGGGCTTAGCCGCCTCAAATACCGGGGAAACAGCGTGAACTGCTCTTACGGAAAAGTTCTTAATGATGGTTCTTTCTTCCACCGTGCCGCGTTCCGCGTCAATAATAAATTCGGCCGCGGGCGCGAATCGAAATTGATTATCCTTTTGGATGCTCATATATTCGAAAATTACCAATGATTCTTTCGCGCCAGGAATGGTCTTAGCATAACGTAAAATGCGCTCCTTAAATAAATCAAAATTCGAAGGATAATATTTTAAGGTGGTGAATAAACTCGCTAGGGTTATGGATTCACCAACGTGCCAAAAACGCAGCCAGTTGGAATACTTTTTACGCGCGCCAGTAGTTCGATCTTGGAGGTAGATGTTGGCAAAAAAGTTCACGATATCCACGGTGAATACTCTCCAAATGATCATCCCGAAAAAATTCGTATATTTTTCCATAACGGCCTGGATAATTTTTGGCAAACGTTTTCGTCCTAAAAAATTATAGTACATAAAACCGTAAGCTAGAGGCTGCATGATTAGATAAGCCCATAAAAATACTGATAAAATTCCGTTCGGTAACCCCAAAAGCGGAGAGGAAACATCAACAATTTTTGCCGCCTCTGCGTTTCCAAAAATAGTTTCTCCGGTAAATAAAAAAGTTGCCAAAATAACCATCTCTCCAAGAAATCCTAATCTAATTTGAGTAAGAATAAATAGAAAAGTTGCGGCAATCAACAGTCCTCCGAAAAACTGCGCTAAAGGAACCAGCATTAAAACTCCGGCCAAAATCTCGGTGTTGAAAGCAAAGAAATTCAAAACTCTGAAAGCCCAATGATGAGGATTCAATTTTTTATAAAACCGCCACCAATAGCCCCACCAAGGATTTGCCGACCCAAACTCAACTCCATAATTTTTTGCATAACCGGCAATAAGCTTATAAAAACCGGCGGCAAGCATGATAAGGGCAAAATCAATTTTAAATACCAGCAGTGTTTGTTCCAATAATTTGTGGCCTGGATCAAATTTTTGAGCATACTCCAAAAAGAAAATTAAAGCCGCCAACCAGTACGTCATGAACCCGGGAGCGCCCATTCCCCGCAAAATGCTTTTCCAGCGCGTCCGAACGAAAAAATAGTAGCAAAGCGCCAAATTGATCAGCGCGAAAATGATTGTTTGGAATCCAATAATCAGCGCGACAGCGGCCGCCAGCCAAACAATAAAAATTAAAGTAATTCCCGCCGGAGACTGTACCGCGTCGGAAAAACCGGCGGATTTCGCGTAACCTCCGTAGCGCTCGCTCGCAAAAAACCTCCGCGCGTGCGGCAAGGTCATAATCAGCGTCAAAAATAAAAGCAATCCGTAAGCCAATCTGATAAATTCTAAATAGGACATGATGAGGAGCCGCAACCGAACCGCTTTCGATTTTTAGCGACCCAGCGATAAACCGCCGTTCCGATCAAAGACGCTCCCGGAAAATAAAAAAGCGGAATCAACAGCCAAAAAAAAGGCGAGACCGGCAAAATTCTCCGAAAAGCGTAAAATCCCCTAAAAAACTTACGTTTTTCATCGATAGCGTACATAAAATTAGGGAGGTCGGCGTAATCAATCATAGAAAATTTAACGCGGATAGCTTTATGATCGTGAAGATTATAAAAACGCAATTGTCGGAATACGTCAAAAAATTTCATAATTCTGACGATTCGCGAACATAAAGAGCACTGGCCGTCATAAATAACATCAAGCATCATTGAGGAATTATTATTGAGATGGGTTCTTAGAGATGATATTAAAAAAGCCCCCCAGTGTATAGGGGAGCTAAACTCCGCTTTCTTCGGGCGGTTCATAAATATCCACTTCGGCGCCCAAATCTCCTCCCATGGCAATCTTTAAATTCGCTCCTGAACCTTTCATGACTTTTTGCCAATTATGCTTCCAGTCGCGAATACCGGCCTTCCAAGCCGAACAATTACGGCACGGCAGGGCTCGGCTTCCTTCGCCCCTAAGATGCGTTTCGCGATACCACTTGAACATCGGACTTTGCCAAACCTCCTTGATAGAAGCTCGGTTGATATTCGGGAATAGATGCGAGGTTCGGAAAGAAATATCCTGACCGCACAGCGCCACCCTCCCCAAAGTATCAACGTTGAGACGCTCAAAGGGCCAGACACAGGGCGGTAAATCATCATTCGGAAAACTCATCGCGGCAAAAGCATCAATCGGTTTGTTTGGGTCGGCGGCCGCCTCCTTTTCCGCGTTCACAAGCTTTATCTCTTGATTATACAAATCAGGATGCAAAGAGGGATCGGTTCTTAAAACCGTGTTATCGTCCCAGGTAAGATATTTCCGCTGAATTACGTAATCCACGCCGACATCCTTAGTCCAAAAATTTAAAGCCGCTTCCATTTTTCCTTCCAATATCTTTTGCATAATCATGGAAACCACAATGCGGGTTGGAGATTTTAATTCACTCCGCAACCGAAGCGCGGCTCGAATATTGTCTACCAAATCATGCCACTGCTTTGGATCGGGAGCGGCACGACGAGGCGGCCGCACTATATTATAGGTTGCCGCGTCGCCGGCATCCGCCGAAAACTCGATAAGATCCGTCTGCGCGGCAATCAATCTCCGAAGCTTTTCCCGGTTAGCAGAATTGGGTCCCAAAACCGTGCCGTTGGTATTAAGCCAAATGCGGCAACCCTTCTCTTTTGCGTATTCCACCATTTCCACCATATTTTTATGCAGCATCGGTTCGCCGCCGCCGGTACAGCGCAGAAAGGCGCCGTGAGGGCCGGATTCATCGGCGATTTTTTTCCACAGCTCCAAGGGGAGAATATCTCCTTTATGCTCATGGTAAAATTTCCGCAGTTCGGAATTGCCGTCGGTATAGGGACAGAATGGGCATCCCAGATTGCAAGGATAAATGACCGAAATAATAATCATCCACGGAAATTCCTCGGCTTTCGGCCGCATTTTAAGATAGTGGCTATATTTCAACTTTCCCATACTGCCACCTCCCTAAACGAAATTCCATTTCGTCGGGCGACCTAATTCGCCACATAGCGAATTAGGTTTAGCCTTTAGTTTTCAAATTACAACTGCGATGATACTAAGACAAATTCTGTTTTAACGCAACTAAAAAACCACCGACTAATAGTCGGTGGTAGTCAAACCCAAATTAATGTAGGCTTCGTAGTTTTGCTTTATTGCCACGCTTGGAAAATAAGCAACTGATCGCTTTGTCTGCCAATCGGGACAATCTCGGCACGGCTGGGGCAATTCCGCGAATCTTTTTTCCAAATGAATCTTACGCAATTCTTTCAATCTTCCATTCCACACTTCCTTGATAGTCGCGTTCTGAACGTTGGCTTTGACGTAAGCGGCGCCAACGCCGGCGCAATCCACCACGCACACCGCAAATGTTCCGTCCCAGTAAATTCCGCAGGTTTCCAACGACCATTTGCAGGGAATTCGCTCAGAACTTCTGTTCATATCTCCTATTCCGCCTTCGGCCTTCCCCTTGAAAAAGGCTTCGCTGGCATTGAATGGCACCTGGCCGGACCACAAAAGTTTCGGCCGTTCTTTAACCACCGCTCCTTTTTGAAGCCAATACGCGCGAAAAGCGTCGCGCTCGTGCTCATTTTCATCAAAAACGGAAAATTGAACTTCAACTAATGGCTTAGCCAAATTTCTTTCCCGCACCGTTTCCAAAAGCCTTTCCGTTCCTTCCCGCATTCGACAGAAAAATTCGGCGTTCTTTCCGGGATTAACCGCCGGCCTTACTTTGGTATGAGTCGCTTCCGTAAGAGCGTCCATGCTGACAATAAACCGATCCAATTGAGAATCAATGATCATTTCAACCAGCCGATCATCTAGCAAACTGCCATTGGTATTCAAAGTAATCTTGCGGCAACCGATCTCTTTAGCTTGCTTTATTAAGGTAAAAGCCGTGCCTTTCAGCAAAAGCGCTTCACCCATAAAAGTGGGCCAAAATTCCGTATAGGGCGATTCGGTGGCGATTTCCCGCGCGATCTTTAGAAAAATCTCGTGAGGCATCGTCTTCTTGACTCTCTGCATATAGTTGCGCCCGCAAAAAATGCATTTCTGATTGCAGGCGGCTGTTAACTCGGCTACGACCTGCCTCGGAAAATCGGAATGCGCCAAGAAACCCATCTTTCTTTCCTTTCAAAAAAAGCTACCAATAGACTACTTTGTCTGTGACGTAAAAACAAGAGCGCTGGTTTTAATTCGATGCAATAATTCCTTCGTAACGCTTGCGGCGAGATGCGCCAATTTTTTTCTCAAACTACCGGCACTATCAGCTGATTGAATGGAAATTTTGACTTGCAGCGCGATATCACCCGAATCAACTTCTTCAGTTACCCGATGAGCAGTTATGCCAATTTCTTTTTCTTGATTGGCGAGCGCTTCTTCGATGGGCCGGGGTCCTTTGTATTTCGGCAACAACGACGGGTGAAGATTGATAAATAAGGGAACCGAATCAATAACGTTTTTAGGGATAATCTTATGGAAGGTGGCAATTAGCGCAAGATCGGGTTTGCTACTTCTGATTGTTTCTTCAACTGTTTGCCAAGAAAATTCTTCAAACACCGCGATCCCCTTTCTTTCGGCGTAGTCGCGTAGGTTTTCTTCCGGATAGTAAGGGAAGGGCCCTTTTTCTTTACGAGTAAAGATAGCCACCACTGCAGCGTGTTCTTCTAAAAGACCGTCCAGAGCTTTATTACCAAAGCCAGTCATCGCAAACAGCACAACTTTCATAGCACTTACCAAAATAAAAGATAGGCGCCCCGATGTCAAACGGTTTGTGGATGACTTTTCCGCAATAGTGGTATAAAATAAAACGATGAAAATCCTCCCCGCTCATAATACGAACAATTACAGTTCCGAATCCAATTTACTTAAAAGAAAAGCTTTCGCCAATTATTGCCGACCAAAAATAGATTTAGTGAAAACGCTGGTTGAACTTTTAAAACTTGAGGGGGATGAAAAGATTCTGGACGTTGGTTGCGGCAATGGCGATGCTCTAATTGCTATCCGCAATGAATATAACCATCGGGGAATGCTTTATGGCCTGGATATCGCGGAGGGAATTTTAGAAAGGGCCGTTGAAGCGGACCGCAAAGCGGGCACCTCTATTAAATTCTTTCCCGGCGATGCCAGAAAACTCGAGTTTCCGGACAATTACTTTGATGTGGTAATTCTTAAACACGTTTTACATAATGTTTCCGGATATCCAAAAGCGATTCAAGAATGCCGCCGCATCCTCAAGGATGGCGGCAAGTTGGCAATAGTAATCAATGGCAGAAAAACCAGGTTGATTTTTAAAAAACTGGAACCCGAGATTGCTAAAATTTTAGGTGTGAATTTTATTCCGGACGCCGATCATAATCTAGTTTTGGAAAATATTCCCGGCAAGTTAAAGGCGTTTGCGTCGTTGAAAGTAAAAAAGATGACTAGCGTGTTACGCCTGACAAAGATTGGTCCTTATTTCGATTATATAGACAGCGGCAAAGATTTTTGGGGCGATGTAAGGGAGCAGCAATGGAAACCGGCTTTAGATTTTTCCAAGAAATATCTTGAGAGCATACTCAAAAAACAAAAAATTATTAAAGACTATGTAACGATTGGGATAGCGGTGGCGACTAAATAAATCCCACACATAACTAGCGCTGTCATCCCTACGGGAGATCTCGCGAAGTGAGACAACGCCTTGTCGCTTTCCTAGATAAGATGTGAATCATTCGCAATTATGGATTTGCGAACAAAAAACTCCGAATTGCTCGGAGTATTGTGGAAAACGTAGTGCTAGATTATGTGGGGGGGGTAGATCGCTAAAGGCCGCGCTTTTTTAGCCAATCTAAATATACTTCCACCAAGCGATCGTTTCGATATCCGAGCATGCCCAAATGCGAAAATCCCCTGACTTGTTTTACTGAAATATCTTTTTGGAATTTTTTCAACCAACTCTCCAATAAGCCGACTCGCTCGGCCGTATAGGAATCATCTAACGTACCCCTGATTAACAAAGTCGGTGGAATTTTCTTGGGGTTTTTGATTGTCAAAATATTCCATTTCTCCTTGACCTGTGTCTGTTTTTTTTGAATGGCCAGCATAGTTGGTGAAAATGGCAGTAAGTACTTATCGGTATATTGTTTTTGGAGCCTGCGGTTAAAACCAGTGGTTTTGCAAAAATGACCGATAATTTTGTCAGAGATAGTGACGGGTTTTTGAAGATTTAATGGTTTCTGCTTAGAAGGAGGCGGGAAGAAATAATTAAGCGTGCCGGTCGCGGCGTAACCCATAATTCCCGCGGTTAGCTTCGGAATAATATCAGTCGCCAAAATGAAAGCTTGCGGCCCTCCCATGCTCCAACCCAGGAAAACTACTTTGCGTTTATTCGGCACTGCTCGAAGAATTACTTGTTTTATCAGGTCCATATTTTCTCGTTGAGTTAAGGCGCATAATTCCTTTTTAGAACAGCTATAAACCTTCGGGGAGTTGCAGGCCCAATTAACGGTAATCACCTCTCTTCCTTTCTCGGCAAAAAGCATTGCCCATCCCTTCCGGCCATCGGGAGTTATTTCCCAAACCCTCATTGAATGTCCGCCGCCGCCGATCAAAACAATCACTGAATCATTAGTTTTGTGGCTCGGGAAATAATGCCGATAAGTCATCAAATACGGCTTTTTACCCACCACTCCGTCCACTGTGTAATATTTAGTTTTTTTCATTCTGCCGCCTCCTATAAAAGAGCCATCTATAGACTACCCCAACTAAAGGCGTATTGCAAACGTACATAGTATTGACTTTTTAGAAAGATTGTTGGAAACTTACCGACAGTTGATTGACAACCAAAAGGAGAAGTTATGTCAGAATTCCGAATCTTGATGCTCTACCCCAATCTTCAGTCAGAAACCATTGTACCGCCTTCCTTAGCGCTATTCTCCGCGCTGCTAAAACGAGAGGGGTTTAAAGTAGCACTTTTTGACACCACTAATTACAAATTGGAAACTGGATTCGTTGACTCGGAAGCGGATAACTCGGCCAATTTGCTCGTTCGGCCAACCGAAAGTAAAACCGTAGTCAAAACTACGGATGCTTACGAAGACCTTCGGAAACTGGCGGAGTCTTTCGGACCTAATCTAATTCTTGTAACCGCCACGGAGAACATGTTTCCGATGGCGATTAATCTTCTGAAGTCGATTAAGGATCTGGGAGTACCAGTTATCCTAGGTGGCGTCTTTGCTACCTTTGCCGCCGAACTCGCGATGCGCTGGACAGAAATAGACATGCTCTGCATTGGCGAAGGCGAACAGGCGATGGTTGATCTTTGTAGAAAAATGAGTAGGAACGAAGATTTCTCGGCAATATCGGGACTTTGGATCCGTCAAAAGGACGGCAAGATTAGAAAAAATCCCATGGGGCCAAGAGTGAATATGGACGCTAACCCCTTGCCCGATTTCTCGATCTTTGAAGATTCGAGGTTTTACAGACCGATGGGCGGTAAAATTTACAGAATGTTCCCGATTGAAACGCACCGCGGTTGTCCTTATACCTGTCGTTTCTGTAATTCTCCTTCCCAGGACACGCTCTACAACAGCATGACGAAACAACTGTTTTTCCGGAAAAAGTCTTTTGAGGAAATTCGCAAGGAATTGCTTTATTGCCGCGATGTCTGGAAAGCGGAATATTTCTTCTTTTGGGCCGACACTTTCTTTGCTTGGTCTGAAAATGAATTCGATCAATTCTGCGAACTTTACCAAGACATTAAAATTCCCTTCTGGTGCCAAACCAGACCGGAAACGGTCGTAGAACGTCGAATCAAGAAATTAAAGAGAGTTGGCGTGGATCGGATGGGTTTCGGCGTAGAACACGGTAACGAGAAATTCAGAAAAGACGTGATTGATCGGTCCTACACCAATCAATTAGTTATCGACAAAATGAAGATCCCGCATGATCTTGGGGTGCAATACAGCGTTAACAACATTATTGGCTTCCCCGATGAAACTCGCGAACTTGTTTTTGACACAATTGAATTAAACCGGCAAATTCCTGCCGATACCCGCAGCTGTTCTATTTTTGTTCCTTTCCACGGAACCGAATTAAGAAAAATGGCTGTCCAAAGGGGATATATTCAGCCGGATGTCATTTGTCCAACTAATTCGGACGATTCGGTTTTGACCATGCCGCCTCCCTATCTCGGTAAGCAGGAAATGAAAAGCCTGCGGCGAGTATTTGCTATGTATGTCCAATTCCCCAAAGAACGCTGGCCAGAAATAAAAAAGGCGGAGGAATTTACCCCAGAGGGTAATAAAATCTGGAAGAGACTCCGCGACGAATACATTAAAACTTTCTTTTGTGTCCCAGAAGGCGACATCGAAAAAATTAACACCTAGCTAGAAATTTAATCAGCCCCGAACATTCGGGGCTGTTTTATTTTCTGGAAAAAACTAAAACCAAAAAACCAATGAGGGCAAAAATAAGCTGGACCGCGAAAACCAAGGCGGCGAATCCCAAGGCCTTTTCCGGAAGAATGCCCAAAAGAGAAAAGAAATATAAAAACGATCCTTCGCGAATGCCGAAACCAGCGACGGTGATCGGGATAAAAAGTAGTATGGAAACGATGGCATAAACCCAAATCAATTCCAACAAAGAAATGGGAAGGCCAAGCGATAAAGACAGTAAAAATAGAGATAAAGAGCTTACCAACTGGAATACCACCGCTAATACTACCACCACAATCATGGGCCTATGGTTGCCGCGATAAAATAATAACGCGTCTTCAATTTTCTGAATAATAACGCGGTACCATATCCTATCCGACAGAAAAGGAATCGCCAACAAAATCCGCAGTAAAGCGGGTTTCCAAAAAAATATCATAGACAATAATGAACCGGCAAGCAATACCACCAGCCAGAGTAGCAGCTGCCACTGTAAAGATGGGGACACGCGCGTAACTGGCCAAACCAGGGCGCCGACTCCCAGAATCATGATCCCCCAAAAACCGGTAAGACGATCCAAAACAATAGAAAGCGCCAATCTTGCCTTATCTTTTTCATTTCTTAAAAGCCGATACCCCTTTGCTATTTCTCCGATTAACAAACCTCCGGGCAACGCCGTGGCGTAAAAATAGCTGATGAAATTTAGCGCCAGTAGCCGCCAGAAAGAGAGAGGGCTATCCGTCATTGTTAAAATTATCCGTCGCCACTTTACGACGTTGATAAGCCACGCAAAAAATGTGATGCCGACAGCCCCGATGAATAACCAATAGTTGGAGCGCGAAATCTCGTCTTTGACCAATTCGATGTCAATCCTGTTAATAATCAAAGCAAGCAGAATTATGCTAAAAGTTAATCTCAAAAGAAAAACTACAATGGGCTTTCTAAAAAAAGTTTTCATATAACACTTTGTATTTCTTTGCCACTATATCCCAAGTCATAGATTGCGCGAATTTTATGGAACGTTCGGAAAAAGATTTTCGAAGGTTGCTGTCGCCGAGTATCTCACTAATCGCCTCGGCGGCCGCTTTCCAGTCTTGGGGCGGAACTAAAATGCCGTTTTGGCCGTCTAAAACCGCGTCTTCCGCGCTACTTTCTTTTGTGGCTATTACCGGCAGGCCTGCCGCCGCCGCTTCCAGAAACGCTAAACCAAAACCTTCAATGTCTTTATCGGCATCTTGGGGCAACAAAATAAAAAGCTCGGCGTTCTGGTACAAAGAAATAAGCTCTTCTTCTGGCAAATTATTTAAAAATAGGACATGGTCGTATTTTTTCTTTTCGCTTTCCGGCGGATTGCTAACTATGACGTACTTCAAATCCGGAAACTTGTTTTTGACTTCTTCAAAGGCTCTTATGGAATACTCAAAACCCTTTCTGGCTTTCCAGGCGCCGACACTCAAGATATACGGTTTTAATTGTTCGATGTTCGGTGTTCGATCTCCGCCAGCTGGCGGATTGTTCGATCGTTTCGCTTGTTCATTTCCAACATCTCCAACATTTCGAACATCAAACTTTTCAGCATCTACCCCGTGGTTGATAACTTCTATGTTCAAATCCGGAATTATTTTCAAAATTTCCTTTTTGGTGTTATTGCTAACCGCAATAACGGCGTCGGCTTTTCTGTAAACCCATTTCAAAATCGGCCGGCGCCACCAGCTGTGTAACGGTTGAACCGCCCCCGTGCCGATGGCCGTAATAATAAGTTTGGGGCGGCCTTCAATATAAGGTCTTCGCAAGACCTTAGGGTCTTGCGAAGACCCAAAATTGACTCGTTTTTTTAATCCTAACATCGCTATTGCCGCGATTACTCCATAAGGCCAGCCATCAAGAGCGTGAATAATATCGCAACGCCTTAAAATCTTTCTGATTACCGGCAGAGCCAAAAGTAATTTAAGCTTATTCGGATATAAAAGATTTTCGGAAGTCAAAACTTCTATCTCAATGCCGGGAACCGCTTCTTTAACCGCGGCTGAAAACGAATTATAAAATCGACCGGCGCCGGTGTTCGATCGAGTATCGTGATTTAAGTAACAGATTTTCATTTATTTAATTTGTAGAAGTTCTTGAATAGCTCTGCGACCAGAACCGGCCCTGTGCCGCCGGGAGTCGGGGTGTAAAAACTAGGGTATGGGGTATGGGGTATAGCGTTTAGTGAATCGCTATCGAAGTCGCCGCGGATTTTGCCGTCTACCATATCAAACCCAAAATCAATTACTCCAGCGCCGACTTTCAACATATCCGGCTTTATTAAGCCCGCCTTACCAACGCCGGTAATCACCAAATCCGCTGATTTTAATTCGGTAAGATCGCTGCCGCTGTGAAACACGGCCACCCCCAGACATTTTCCTTTGAGCCATTCGGCTATCGGCTTACCGACTAAAATCCCGCGTCCAACTACCGCCACAATCTTGTCTTTCAAGTTGGAGATCGGATCCCCCGCGGGAGATCCGATCTCCTGAAATTGAATTGCGTACTTCAACGCGTCTATAACGACTAAAACCGCCAAAGGCAAAACCTTGGTTCCGGCGGTCAACGCGTCAATATCTTTTTCAGGATTTAAAACTCCAATGATGCTATCCCGATCAAACTTTGGCGGCAACGGAAGCTGAATAATAATCCCGCCTACTTCCGGGTCGTCTCCTAATTCTTTTATTTTCTGTTTTAAATCCTCCTCGGAGATATTTTCCGATAATTGCTCCAGCTGAAAATTTATTGCCAATTCTTGGGCGATTTTTTCCTTTTGCTTCAAGAAACTGGCCGAAGCCGGATTATTGCCGACGAAAACAGCCACTAGTTTCTTGGCCGGCCTCGGCTCGGTTTTGAGACGATCAATTATCTGCCGAGCAATGTTTTTGCCATCAATGATGTTCATAAATTCTAAATCCTAATATCTAAATCCTAAATAAATTACAAATTCTAAATTCCAATGTTCTAAACCGTTTTGAATTTTGCCTGCCTGCCGGCAGGCAGGGATTTTGGTCATTGGGATTTGTTTAGAATTTAGGATTTAGTGCTTAGGATTTGTACGGTAGGGGGAATTTTCTGCAAAGCTCGACCACTTCCCGACTGATATTTTCCTTATCAACCAAAGAGCGGCGCATCAATTCCGCTATCAACCGCATTTCTTTTTCCTTCATGCCTCGAGTAGTAACCGCCGGCGTTCCCAACCGAAGTCCGGACGGCTTGAAAGCAGAAACATCTCCGGGGATGGTGTTTCGATTGGCGGTAATCCCGTTTTCCTCCAGAATTTTTTCTCCGGTCTGTCCGTCCAAGCTAACGCTTCGCAAATCAACAAGCATCAAATGATTGTCTGTTCCTCCCGTTACTAATTTGAATCCTCTTTCAAGCAATGCGGCCGCGAGTGCTTGGGAATTTTTCAAAATCTGTTTTTGATAAGATCTAAACCTAGGCTGTACCGCCTCAAAAAACATCAATGCTTTGGCGGCGGTTACGTTATTATGCGGCCCGCCCTGCATCCCTGGGAAAACCGCCCGATCAATGGCTTCAGCAATAGTAAGTTCGGTGTTCGAAGCGTTCGATGTTCGAAGTTCGGTTTTCTTAGAAAGGATTATCGCTCCCCGCGGCCCGCGCAGAGTTTTGTGAGTAGTAGTCATTACCACATCAGCGTAAGACTTGCCCTGAGCAGAGCCGAAGGGGGATGGATGCAATCCCGCCAAAACCAATCCAGCAATGTGAGAAATATCGGCTACGTGATACGCGCCGACGGATTTCGCAATTTCACTGAACTTCTTGAAATCTATTTTTCTCGGGTAAGCGGTGAGGCCGGAAACAATAACTTTGGGTTTGCCCTCTCTGGCCAGCTTTGCGATTTCCCCGTAGTCCAGTAATCCGGTTTTCTCGTCGACGCTGTAATGAACAACATTATAAGCCCGGCCGGAAAAATTAACTTTGTGGCCGTGCGTCAGATGCCCGCCGGCAGTCAACTTCAAACCCATCAGCGTATCCCCGAAATTCATCAAAGCGTGATAGATGGCAATGTTGGCGGGCGAACCGGAGTACGATTGGACATTCACCGCCCAAGATTTTTCGTTTAAACCGAAAGCCGCCAGCGCTCTTTTCTGGGCCAATATTTCTATTTCATCGTAATATTGGTTGCCCGGATAATACCTTTTGCCGGGATAGCCTTCAGAGTATTTATTGGTAAGAGAGGAACCCAAAACCTCTAAAATTTCCGGCGAAACATAATTTTCCGAAGCAATTAAGTCAATTGTTTCCTGCTGCCTTCGAATTTCTCTTTTTATTAAATTTTGGAGTTTTGTATCTTTCATTGCCTCTTAAAATTCATTCTAATGTTCTTGAGAACATTAGAATGAATTGATCAGCTTATTTCTTCTTAACACGCCCTATCCAGACATTGCAAAAGCACATTGGTAAGCCGTTCGCTCGATCGCCCATCAAGTTTCCAGCATCGCTCTTCAATAATTTTTTTTCTTCCTTCTCGGTCTAGCGCCGGATTGGCCAAGTAATCTTTTACATACTGAACTAACTCCTCCATATTTTTGGCCAATTTGATGCCGCCAGTGCTTAAAATAGAACGCTGGTGATCATAATCATAAAAACGGCGCAAGCTTTGCCAATAAGGCCGGCCCGGCGTTCCGTCAAATCCAATAAATACCACCGGCTTGTCAAAAACTACCGCGTCAATCGCTAAAGTGGACGCAAAGGCCACAACCACATCGCTGTGGTAAAGCAGATCGGCCAGATGAGCATCTCCGGAAGTCAAATCGGCACGCAGAAAATCCGAACCGCTGCCAGGAACGTCAATGGCAATTCTATTAGGAATGGGCTTAATCTCCCCCAACTGAACATTGCCAACGATATACATTCTCAAAAGCAGTTGAGCGTCCAGTTCTTTGAGAGCGTTAACCGCTTTTTCGGAGATAGGGTCGTTTTTGGAATAAATATCGCTCGGCGGAGCAAAAAAGATAGTTTTCTTTTTCGGGTCCAGCTGGAGTTTTTGGAAAAATTCCTCTCGGCTTATCCGTTTCTCGGCGGTGTAGTTATCATAATGAGGTATGCCGACTACCAAAATATCGGATGGGCGGAAGTCACAATATGTCACCGCTTCCTCTTGAATTTTCTCGGTATGGACGACCAGTTTGTCGGGAATGATTCGATTCAATCCTTTGCTGGTAACATTATCCCAGGAACGAATCATGCCGATTGCTGGAATGCCGCGATGTTTCGCTTCCCGCATCACATCAATATCGTGCGATTCGAAAAGATCGGTGGAAAAAACCAAATCCGGCCGATATTTTTCGAAATTGTTTTTAAAAACATCCCTTGGCCCCAGTTTATAATCCAGCCAGCGCATAAAACGCCGAATAATTTTTATCTTGGCAATTTTAGAAAGAAAAAAATGATAAAAGAAACTTATGTAATGCTTCTCTTCTTTTCGTTCACGCAAACGATGAATGCGCCGGGCGGCGGTGTCAGAAGCGTTCAAAAAGGCCGCGGAAAACAATTTATCCAAAAACGGCCGCCGGTATTCCTTTACTCCTTCGATTATCACGTTGTCGGAACCGAATTCTTGGCGATAAAATTCTCCCTTTCCTTCCGGGGCGAGAATTACAATCCGCAAATCCTTGTTCGATTTCAGCCGCCCTAAAACATCGGTGGCCAAAATGTTTCTCGCGATCAATCCAAAAAAAGAAGTGATAAAAATAGTCTTTTGCATTCTCTTTATTATTGCCTTATAATACGATAAATATCCGATTTTGTCATTGCTTATCAGCTAAAACAATGAAGTATCTCACAGCGGAAGAAATCAAGGAACTAAAAAAAGACGAGGGCAGGGAAATACTGGAAAACTGCGCCGGTAAAAGCGTGCGCGATTTATTTGCCATAAAAGTTTTTAATAAGTATTTCGATGAGTTCTTTAAGGACCGAGGGGTAACGAAAATTCTTGATCTGGGGCCAGCCAGCGGCGCTTTTGCTTCGCAAATTTCTCAAGAGGGCTATAAAACAATTTACGGCGCGGATATAGACAATTATCTAAAGCCCGAAAATAAACCGCTGTTTAAAGAATTTAAAACCGCTGATTTAAGCTGGGACAAACTTCCTTGGGCGGATGGATTTTTTCAAGTAGTTACCGCTTGGTGCGTTTTGCCGCATCTGGAAAATCCATTCAATTGTTTGAGGGAGGTGCATCGGGTGCTTGATAAAAATGGATTGTTCATTTTTACCGCTCCTCATCTAACTTCCAAGCCCAGCATGGATTATTTTGCCGACCACAAGGACTTTGGTAGTTATCGAGGCGCGAATAATCATCTTGTACTGTTTACAAAAGGCGTTTTGGAAAAATCGGTTTTAAAATATTTCGACTTGGTAGAAATCGAGTATCACGTCCGCCCGAAAATTTTCAGAAAGGGCGCGCGAGGTAAAATTTACGAACTGATTTATAAACTAGCCGGTAGGTTATCCCCAAAATTCCGGAAAACTTTAGAGCGACGTTGGGGATATAACGCCGTCTTTGTCTTAAAAAAGAAATAGACTACTGCTTTCGCTTTAATCTAAAGAACGATTTAAGCATTGAGAGTCCGTAACGACCGGCGCCGGCAATAAACTCCCGATCGGACGCGTTGATAGTTAGAATATCGACGATCTTTAATTCCAGGTAGGCGTGTTTTTTTACCAAACGGGGATAGAAATAAAAGATTCTTTCCGCGTAAATAGCCAAAAATACCAAAGCCGATCCGGAAATACCGAAAAAATATAGGAGAATCGGCGTGCCTATTAAAATTACCCAAACCTCATTCAGAGCTTTTTTCATCATTATTTCAATTTCCCGAAGAGTCGTCACGGTTGATTTTAGAACTTTGTAAACTCCAAAAATCGGCAGAATCAGCAGCATTATCCTAACCAGGGGCATAGCCGGGGCATAATCCGGAAAGAGCGCGACCAGGACTGGCGGTACAAATGTTTGTCCGGCTATCATCAGGATAAGTCCCAGCCAAAAAGCGTACTTTACGGATCGCTTGAAAATTCTGGTAAGGGCTTGCTTATCATGGACCTTTAAGGCCATTAACTCTGACGTACCGCTGGTAGGCATGAGGCCGCCGATGGTGTCCAAAACTCCTCTCGCTAAAGTATAAAGAGCGACCCCTTCGGTATTGACTAAGGCCTTGATAAACCACGGTATGGCATTGCCCGTTGTTTTGGAGGCAATAAAACGAAGTATTGATAATTTTCCGAAGGACTTCACTATTTCCAACATTAATGATTTCGGATAGGCGGCCACTCCGGAAAATACTTTACGATACAATCTCAAAAACAAGAAAACGGTTATGCCGAGCAAAACTATAACATCGGCCGCCACGTGAATAATCAAAATTTCCCTTAGGTCCACCTGATAAAAAAGAACCAAAACAATGACCAGGAATAAACGGGCTAATTCTTTGAGGGCGGCAAAACTCCAGTGAGCGACGGAGAAAATCGCTTTCAGAAAAGTTCTTTCTATAGATAAAACGGTTGTGCTGACCAAAAGAACACTCGCGATTTTAATATAAAGGCCGATGCTTGGATCGTAATAGCGAGCAATAAGGTCCGCCCCCAAGAAAACAACGGCGGCGATCGCAACCGAAAGCGCGAGTTTCGGAACTGCGCTTTCAAAAAAAATTCTCTTACTCCAATCACGCTTCCCTTCATTAAAATAACGCCGCATGTCCAAAGTGACGATGCCGTCAAAAACTTCCATTACATTAAAACTAGACGCAACGGCAATCAAGGAAAGAACCAATTGATAAGCGCCGAACTCGTAGATGCTTAAACCGCGAAGGATAAAAAACGCGCTTCCGAAGCCAAACAACGAGGCGGCGATTTCCGAAATACGCTTAAAGCTTTCTATCTGAAAGAAATAATAAAGAAGGGGCTTTTTTTGATCTTTGGGGTCTATAATCATAGAAAAAAATTAAAATTTAAAAATCAAAATGGAAAATTTTGGTTAATTTATCGACTAAACTTGTTAAGCTGTGCTTTTCGATAATAAGCTGGCGCATTTTCTTGCCAATTTGATTTTTTTCTTCGTCGGAAAGATTAAGAAGAGCGGCGATCTTTTTTGCCAGATCGTCCGAGTTTTTTTCTTCAAACATCAATTTTGCCGCCAGTTCCGACGGGAAAATTTCTCTTAACGCATGGTTAGAAACTATCACCGGCAGCTCGCAAGCCATGGCCTCGATAATCGTTTTATCAAACGAGCCGGTTGGAGTCATGTTGACAGAAAGAAAGTGCGCGTTATAAAGCGCGGGTGCTTGATAATTGGGCACGCCGCTTCTAAAAATCACTTTCCCTTTTTTGACAAGCTCTTTGGCGCGCTCTTTCAAAGACACCGCGTAAGCGCGCTCGCTTTCCTTGCTGGGTTCTCCGGCAATGGTCAACGTGAAATCAATGCCCTGAGCATCCAAAATCGAAACAGCGTCAATAAGCACTTCGATGTATTTAATCGGGGAAAGGCGGCCAAGATATAAAATCGACCTTGGCTTTTTTGGCGCGGCCGCGATTTTGCGGAAGACATCGGTATCAATCCCAACCGGCATTAACATCGATTTTTTATAGCGCGCCGAGAAGGCGAACGGAGAGGTGCGTAAAACGCGATCGGCAATCGCGATGGCAACGCGCGCTTTCCAACCGCCCATCGGATGGTTGTACCAAAGAATTGGTTTTTTGCCGCTGATCTTCCACAAAAGACCGGCAAGAATCATATATTCCGGATTCATGTGAACCAAAATCCGATCGTAATCGCCGCGTAATTGCCAAAGGTATTTATAAAACCTCAACAAAAACACAAATCTACGAATGAAATGCGAATGCCACAAATGTTTTATTCGTGACATTTGTGCGCTATTTGTGGATTGGTGTTTCGCATACTTCTCCTTTCCCAGCGAATAAACCGTTACGTTGGTCGGCAACTCTACCCGACCGCGATAAAGACAAATCACGTTTATTTGATCAAACTTTTTGGCCAACTCTTCAATCCAGCGGTGGTAAATTCCGAGTACGTCGTCATCCTTGTCAACTTTTTGGGTTATAAATAATAGTTTCATAATTCAAATCTACAAATTAAATCCTAATGCCACCAATGGCTAACTACGGTGCAAAACTCTTTTGGGACTTAAATATTTCTGGCGAAAATTAACAACAATACCAAGCGATTTCCCCGAAGATTGAAGATATCTTTTCATTTGAAAATAATCTTCCTTTGTGATAATCCTTTTTGCTTTTAGGTCGAGGACGATTTTGTCATCGATTAAAAAATCGGGTATGTTCCTGCGATTTTCTTCCCCCGCAAAGGCTGGTTTAAGCGATTTTTCTCGCAGATATGGTATATTATGGGTTTTGAATTTTAATTCGAGCGCATCAGCGTATTGTCGCTCACCAAGAAATCTTCCACGTTCATTGTGAACTTCATAACAAAGCCCACAAATTTTATATGACAATTCTGGGTATAAAACTTTAGATTTTGATTGTTGCATATTTGTAGTATTCGAATGTCATTTGTAGATTTGAATTAAGAAACTATCATTTCTTATATAACAATACGATATAACTCCACAACCCTGGCAAGGCGGCGATTAATATTCCGGTTAAATGGAGAATGAAGCTGAAGCTGATCGCCGACTCCTTATCAAAGCCCAAAAGGACCAGCGCCAAAGTCGTTGATCCTTCAAAAATACCAAAATTTCCAAAGGTATAAAAAGGAATAATACTTACCAGAGTCGGCAAACCGCCTATGAAGATTGCTTGCCAGAAATTAATTTCCAAACCAAACCCCAAAGCAATCAACCAAACTCGCAAAAATATTAAGAGCCAGATTAAAATACTGGTGGCGAAAACAGACCAAAATAGAGAAGCGGTTTTTAATTGGGCTATTAAAACAAGCGCCTCATCGAATTTCAATAAAATTTTCTTCCCAATGGGAAAACGGTCAAATTTTCCTCCGGCGGAAAAAAATAGGAAAATCGCGTTGAGAATCTTTGATATCTTACTTCCGCCGAAAATAATAAAAATAATCAGCGCTAAGACCACCGCCAAACCGGCAATCGTCAAATAAAGCACCTCATTGGCGTCAGCAATGGATGAAGAAATAAAAATCAGAGAAAAAAGCATCAAAATGATTACCGACAGAGTATCCAAAACTCGAGCCGAAAATAAAGAAGCCAATCCTCCGGCCACCCCCACTTTCCCGGTTTTTCTGGTGTAATAGATATAGGAAAGCTCTCCGGTTCTCGCTGGCAAAATACTGTTAATAAAATTGTGCGCGAGACTTATTTGAAAAAGCTCCCTAAAACTGATTTTTTTCTGCAATAAATGAAAAAAGCGGTGGGATCTGGCCCAGTTTAGAAAAAAATAGCTGGCGAAAGCGGCAATCAAAAATCCCGGTTTAACTTTGGTTAAAACCCCTGACACGTCCCGAAAATCGATCTGGACAACCAGAAAATAAAGAATGAGGAGCGAGAGAATTATTGATATAACCTGGTAAGATTTTTTCACTTTCATTTTTAGGAAGTTTAGGAAGTCGGACTTCCTTATTATTGAATTCTTTTGAGCTTCCTTCTTAGAATATCATCAAGCGCCTGAACTAACTGATCCTTATTGCCAACTTCCACTACTTTCCCAATGGCCACTCCAACGTCCGTCATTACCACCGGCAAACCGGCCGCGGCAGCTTCCACTACCGTTCTTCCATACCCCTCGTAATTTGAAGTGAGTAAAAATAGGTCGGCAGTTTTGTAGTACGATATAAGATCATCAGTCCACGGCTCAATTATTACATTGTGTTGTAATTTTAAATTTTCAATTTTAAATTTTAAATTTTGGTATTCTGGCCCGTCGCCGACAATCAACAACAATACGGACTTCGCGGACTGTAGCAGACTTCGCGGACTATCATGAATAAACCTTTCGATTTGAATATCCTTACTTCCAAAATTAGCCAAGAGCGCAATCTTGTAATCGGAACCTCGTAAATAAGTTAGCGCCTGTTGTTTTTCTACATTGCCGATGAATGGTATGGATTTTAATTCTAGTATAACCTTATCTTCAATAATAAAATCGGGACGATAAATACCCATTTTTTTATCTTCATACACAACATTGATAGTTTTTTCCCTTTCAAATTTAAGACCAATCTTTTTAAGCTTTTCTTCTATTACATTCTGATAAATACCCTCCTTATGCCCTAGTCCAATTTCCTTTCTCGCGCTAAAAAGTATCCCGCGAATTTTATAAGTTAAATCTTCATGTAACAACACGGACTTCGCTGACTTTTGCGGACTTCGCTGACTTATTTCCGCGATGTCCGCCTTAGTCCGTGAGGTCTGCGAGGTGTCCGCGTGGTCTGTTTTAGTCCGTATAAGTCCGTGAATGGCCTCTATGGCCATTGCGATGTTTTTCTCGCGTGTAAGCCGAGAGGCCATCAGAATTATAAAACCATAGTTGGGGTATTTTTTGTGCAAATCGGTTTTGATCGGCGCGTTTTTTATTTTCTCGATATCAACAAAAATCGGACGCACTTCAATTGGGTTTAGGGTATAGGGTATAGGGTATAGGGTTAATAACGAGGCCTTAATTCGTTCGGAGACCACGCGTAAACTGTCGGCCTTTTTGATAAGCCATTTTCCAAGCAAAACACGGACTTTGTTTTTCAGCGACTCACGCCAAAAATAGGGGCTTAGAAAATCTGTGTGAACTTGAATTTCCAATGGAATCTCGAACTTCTTTTTTAGAAGGTAGCCGACTAGACCGGTTTCAAAAGGATCCTGGGCGGTTATCATAGAATCTGGAATCTGGAATCTAGAATCTAGAATGATTTTTTTGGCAATCCGGTAAGCATTAAAAAGGTAGAGCGGCTTGAGGCGCGTATTAGTCGGATAAACAAAAACATTTTCGGCAATCTTGATACTTGATGCCCGACACCTGATACCCGATACCTGATACCCGACACTTGACACCTGACACTTGAAACTTGCTTCCGTGTATACCACAATATGCAACTCTTCCCACTGCCGGCCATAATCAATCATTCTTTTTTGAACCTCCGATCCAGCCGTAAAAATATCGCGATCGGTGGAAAGCATTAAAACTTTCATCCCGTTAGAAGAGGCCCCAACTTCACTGTTTCTATTATCTTTGCTATTTTCCATAGAATTTATAATCCCGTTAAAGCGGCCGAGTTTGTTTACCTTCTAACGGGATTCATTCCCTGCTTCTCGAGCAATAAATTAGCGGCGCCCTTTCCCTCCGGACGGTTGTCGGCCACCGACAACGTCCCTTCCGCGCTGGAAACTTCCAACTGATGTTTCTGGGGATTTAAAATTTTTATCTTAAAACCCTCATTTTCTAAACTGCGGAGCAAAGCTAGAGGATCGGCGCCTAAATTTTTCAATCCGTACGGCCAAAACTCCATTAATATCTTGAGAGGGCTATTTTGTAGGGTTTTCTCGGCGCCACCCAAAACTAAACCCTCCGCGCCCTGAACGTCAATTTTAATAAAATCCGCTTTTTGCCCGCCCAAGTAATCGTCGAGGGTTGTTGTCTCCACATCAATAGCGCCGCCGTCATCAGAAATGTTTTGAGCGGCAAAAGACATATTTCCCAAATTAGTTTTATCCAAAAATAATTTAATTTTTCCCGCTTTGTTGGAAAGCGCTTTGGGAATTAAAACCACATTGGAAAGATTATTTAGTTTAATATTTTGAGAAAGAAGATTGTAATTATAAGGATCCGGTTCGAAAGCATAAACCTTGCCGCTATTGCCGACTAATCTGGAAAAGATAACGGTGAAATAACCAATGTTTGCTCCGACATCCACCACTGTCATTCCAGGCTTCACCAAATTTTTCACCAGCTCCGTTTCGTATTCACCGAAAACTCCGTACAGGAGCAAGTATTGGGCTACGCCCTTGTCGTTGGGGTCCACCATAAGCTTAAAATCTTGTCCTCCGGAGGAGGATCCGCCTCCGGCGGAAACGTTGATGGTGGTAATCTCTTTTGGTTTTAAACGCTCAAATAAAAATTGCCGCAGCCATCGGAGCCCGGGAATTTTTCCCAGGTTTTTTCCGTGCAGTTTGCCGATTATTTTTTTTAAAATTGAAAACATTTTATTTTTTTAACAATTTGATCGTTTCATTTAATTTTTCCGCGGTTTTTTCCACCGAAAAGCTTTGAACTTTTACTTTGGCATTCCCGACGATTTTTTCCCGGAAATCTCGGTCTTCGCTGATTTTCTTGATTGCCGCCAAAAGCTGTTCCTTATTGTCGGGCTCCACTAGGATACCCTCCTTCCCATTCTCGATTATTTCTCCCAAATCACAAACATTGGTTGTAATTACCGGCACTCCGGCATTCATGGCTTCAACGACCTGAAAAGAAAAGCTTTCAAAGGAGGTATTTAATACAAAGACTGAAGAATTCTGCAAATAATTAAGCAATTGTTCTCGCGGTAAAGAGCCGGTCAAAGTTACGCGATTGTTTAATTTTAAATTTTCAATTTTAAATTTTAAATTTTGGTGTTCCGGCCCGTCACCGACAATTACCAGCTTCCAATCCGGCAAATCTCTCATCGTATCAATCAAAATATCAAAACCCTTCCAAGGAACTAATCGCCCAGCCGATAAAATCGTCTTGAATTGATGAGTTGATGGGTTGACGAGTTTCTTTGAAGAGCTCTCGAGCTGGATGCCATTGTAGATCGTAATAACTTTATCGGAATTTTCAGTCCAACGGGAAACCAAATTTTTAAAATACACGCTCGGGGTAATTACTTTGTCTGCTCTATCCACCACAAATTTCTGAACAGTTCTCAACAGCTCTGTCCGAAAACCGTATTTTTTATTCTGAAAATCATCAATAGTATCTTTTACGGCAAAACGCTGGACTGACTGTTCCCAAGCGTAATCACCCGCTACTCGGATCAGAAACGGACGACGAGTTATTTTAGCGGCAAGCATTGCCGGCAAACCGACGCTAACCGGATCCTGGGCGTAAACCAGGTCGCTTTTTAATGCCATAAAAAAACACCGAAAAAAATACAAAAGATGTTTGATACCCGGGGGCCAATGCCGAACTTTACGAAAGGGTAAAACCGCAACTTCAACGCCGCGCTTCGGTAATTCCCGCTCCAGTAAAGCCGTGTAAGTCGCCGGTCCCCCAATCTCCGGCGGATAAAGTCCGGTGGCGATCAGCAAACGAGTATTAAGTATTAAGTATTTAGTATTAAGGGATTGAAAAACTGCGCTCATTTTTTCGGCAATTTTATCCCAGGAATAGTTTTGCAAAACCAGCTTGCGGCCATTTTCTCCAAGCCTCGCTCGCAGTTGATCATCCTCAAGAAGCAACGCGATTTTTTTTGCCAAATCCTGGGGATTATCGACTTCAACAAATAGTCCGTTCGCCTCATCATTTGTAGCATTCGTCTCCATTTGCAGATTTGTATTATATTCCTTAAGAAAATCGGGTATGCCGCCGACCGGCGTGCCGATAATAGGCAATCCGGCCGCCATCGCTTCCAAAAAGGAACTGCCCAGGCCCTCGGAACGGGAGGGCCGGACAAAGATATCAGCTTGTAGCAAGTAGCTTGGTATTTGGTCCGGTTCAACGTGGCCTAAGAACTCAATCCGATCCTCAACGCCAAGTTCCGCGGCAAGATTTTTCAGTTTTTGTCCGTCGGGACCACCTCCGAGTATTTGAATTATGAATTTTGAATTAGGAATTAGGGCTTTTAAATACGCGGCCGCGCGAATTAAAATATCTATTCCGTTTTTATGAACCAACCGGGAAGTCGTAATAATGATCGGGGCCTTTTTGTCTTGATACTTGATACTTGATACTTGATACTTTTTCACGTCCACTCCATTCGGCACCACTTCCACCGGACATCTAGCTCCATGCCGACGGGCAAAATCCGCCAAATAATTACTGATAGCTTGGATATGATCGGCTTTTTTAAAAATCAAGTTCCAGAACGGATAAAAAATTCCCACTCGGCGCAAAATATGGCTTTCCGAATCGCCCTCTTGAAGAGTCAAAAGCAACGGTACGCTCGGATGCCTTAATTTGAACAACAGGGCCGCTATACCCCCATAAGCCGCCATAATGGCCCAAATGGCGTCAAGTGGCGATTGGCGATGTAGTTTTTCCGCCGCACGCCAAGCTCGAAAAACATAAAAAACTTTCTGCCAAAAATGGCCGTAATAATTCTTGATACCTGACACCTGACACTTGATACCCCGCCCAACCCGCATCACTTCCACATTCCCGATTTTTTCCCGATCGGCCCATCGCCGGTCAAATCTGCCGGTAAGACAAAAAAACCGATTTGGCAGTCGGTCAGTGATTTCCTTAACGGCAATTTCCGCGCCCCCAACAAATGGATAATAGGCTAAGGAAAAAATCGCTATCTTTTTAGATTTTCTTTCCTCGTTTGAATTCATGGATTACTTCTTTAAGGCCACGCCGCAGATCGGTCTTCGCCTGCCAGCCTAGAACCTTTTTGGGTTTTATGGGATTTCCCCAAAACGTATTAACGTCATACTGGCGCGGATCGTTAAAAACAATCCGACTTTTGCTTCCGGTTAATTCAATAATCAAACCCGCCAGCTCTTTAATACTCTTTTTTCTTCCGGTGGTTAAATTAAAATCATCGAAGTTTTTCCCGGAAGACCCAATCGCCTCAATACACTTCATAATTCCCTGGATGGTGTCGCCGATGTAAGCAAAATCAAAAACTTGCTGGCCGCCATTTATCGTAATTGGTTTATTGGCTAAAGCTTGGCGGATAAAAGTGGGAATGACTCGCTCCTGACGGTCGTTGGCTCCCGTGTAAACATTGGAAAATCGCAATACCCAACCCTTGAGGCCGTAATTATCGGCATAATTTCTGATTAACATCTCGCCGGCTAATTTAGTAACACCGTAAATGTTGATCACATTTTTGGGCGAATCTTCAACAACCGGCATTTTTTTTGGTTCACCAAAAACTTCTCGTGAACTGGCGAAAATCAACCAAGGACGTTCCGGGGCGGGCATTTCACGCATAATTTCTAAAAGGTTGGAAACGCTACCGATGTTCACCTCAACGCATTTTTTAGGATCCAAAAACCCGTCTTCCACCCTACTGACCGCGGCAAGATGAATTATGCCGTCAGGACGAAAACCGCGAATCGCTTCACGCAATCGGCCGTAATTTCTAACGTCGTCTTTAGCGTCCGAACGGATATCGTATCCGCTCATAATGTATTTGTTTTTCTTAATCCCGTTAGAGATCCGCAGCTGTGCAGCGGCAGTCGCCTTTGGCGACTTATCTCTAACGGGATTAAGCTCCGCCGCCAAATGCGAACCGATAAAACCCTTATGACCGGTGATAAAGATCTTCATCCCGTTAGAAGGGGCCCCAACTTCACTGTTTTTATTACTTTTGTTATTTGTCATAAATTTCATAATCCTATTAAAACGGCCGAGCTTTATCACCTTCTAACGGGATTCATCATGCTAAGTAAATTTTTGACGTTTCGGCGATCATTTTTTCCAACGCCAAATTAGTTTTCACGAATTGGCGGGCTTTTTTCGCCAAACCGCGGGCTTCGCTGCTATGTTCAATGAAATACCGAATCGCTCTTGCTAGTTCCTCCGGTTCTCTGGGCGGCATCACCAGCCCCCGTCCTTCAATAATTTCCGTCATTCCTCCGACTCTCGTCACCACTATCGGCAATTGGGCCGCCATCGCCTCAAGCATCGTGTAAGGCAAACCCTCTTTAATGGAAGACAGCGCGAAAATATCAAAAGCTTTAAGGTAAAGCGACGCCGGGGAAATATTTTCTAAAATATAAAATCGCTCGGCAAGATTCAGTTTGGTAATTTTGGTTTTCAATTTATTATGCTCCGGCCCGGAACCAAAAATGAAAAACTTCGCTTCCGGAATCAAAAAAGCCGCCTCTACTAAATTGGAATAATCTTTCTCAAAAACCAAACGGCCGATTGACCCCACCCAGATTCCCTCATTGTCGGCTTCAATAGTCGCGGAGGAACCGCCCGCGGTGAGCCGCGTCGAACCGCCGATGGTTCTGATCGCGCGGCGGGCGTCTTTTTTGTTTAAAAACGCGGTTGCGTCAACTCCGTTGTAAATAGTAACCAGCTTATCGAGTGAAGCCAGCCGATGCTTAATAGCCAACTGGCGATCGTATTCGGAAACATTGATAATCTTATCTTGAAAACAGCCCGCTAATTTATGAAGCAGGATATAAAACTGGCGCTCTAAAAAATTTAATTTGTTGTCAGGATTGAAAACCCAGCCGTGGGCGGTGAAGATAACTTTAGGGTATAGGGTGTGGGGTATAGGGTATAGTTTAAGTGATAGCCTATAAAGCCGGGCCGCTAGAGCACCAATTATTCCGGCTTTGGAACTGTTGAGATGGACGACGTCCGGTTTTTCCCTGCGGAAAAAAAAGAATAACTCGGCCAGCGCGATAAAATCATTTATAAAAAGAACATGGGGCATAATGGCGTTGGAAAGAAATCGGATGCCGCTTGTGCCGCCGGTTAGAATTTTTACTTGAAAGCGTTTCGGATCAAGATTTTCCGCAAGATCCCTGACGTATTTTTGAGCCCCGCCAACATCTTTTTTGGTGATAACAAATAATATTTTAACCATTCGACAATCTTTCAATTTCCGCCTTCACTGACGAATCATTGGGATTGATCTGCAAAGCCCGTTGGTAATATTCAAGCGCTTTTTCTTTTAACCCAAAATCGCGATAAAAACCGGCAGTGGCGTTTAATGCTCCGTGGGTATTTATGACATCAAGCCGGGTTGCTTCCAAATAATGCTTTTCCGCTTTTGGAAAATCTTTCAGATAATAACCGTAAAGATTGGCCAAATTTAGATGAATGACAGGCTGCTGCGGGATAAGCATGGCGGCATACTCCCAAGCGTCTCTGGCGCCTTCGTAATTGTTAAAAAACTTTTTGAAGATGCCAACCGACAGCCAATCGTTAAAACTGTAAGGATTTTTTCTTAATGCTTCGGCCATGGTCGCCAAGTCCTTTTTATAATTCTCAACTGAAGCCGGCGGTAGCTGATTAATCACGGGGTCGCTTCCGAAAAATAATATCGGTTGACCTGCGTACGGAGGATAAACTGGTTTAGGAATTTCTGAAATCGCGGTATTGCTGGCGGGAATTTCTTCAATCGGATTTTTTAACGCGACATCGCTTTTTTTATTGCTAATAGCTATAAGAATTCCACCCGCGACAGCAACGATAACCAAAAATCCTAAAAATAGTGATTTTTTCATATAGAAAACATAGCAAATTTCCGGACAAAAAACAACGCCCCCTTTCGGGGGCGTTGTTTCTCTTAGTAAAGTCTCAAGATATTCGATTGAGACCGAATAATACTTTACTAGAGACTGAGCACTTCGGAACCGGTAGATACCGTTGGCAATCCAGGCAATAGGAATCCGTTCATCCAAGTTGGGGAACCGATAGCCTGCGTGCTGTTGGTAGCGTTATCGGACCAGATGAAGTCATCCTGACCGCCATCAACTTCCGTACCATCTCCATCAGTCGAGTCATCGGCATTGATTTCAGCAGCCGGAGCAGTAAAGGTTGCTTCGCCGGAGTTGTAGTCGGTAACCGCTGAGCCAGCGGCTGGACCAGTGTAATCACACACCGTAACGGTCAAGCTGTTATCCGCATCGTCATGACAAGTTGCTTCTTGCCACGCGGAATCGCCCAACAACTTAGTGGCGATATTCGGAGTGCTGGAAGCGCCGATTACATTAGCTCTCAGTTCGAAGTAACGGGTTGTGCCCTCCGGAATCCTGATAGCTTCCGCGGTCGCGCCGCTTGAAGCAGTCGGGTTGAAGAGAATCGGGACTTCAACATCCGGATCGGCAGTAGTCGCGCCATCTTCGAAGGCTGCGCCGCCCGCGGCAGTATTGCCTTCATCGGCAACTTCTAATTCAAACTGGTTTAACTGACCGGTTGAATTTCCGCAAGAAGCTAAGCTAAAGGCGGCATCCGAGTAACAGAACACCCTGAAGTTTCTAACCCTGAAATCCGCTACCGGAGTTTCCGCGTCAGCAGAACCCGTGTATTCCTGAACGGAAGTAGTGGTGGTTGATACGTTGAAGCTCATCTTGTACAAGCTAACACCGTTAGTACCAGCCGGAGCGTCAATCTTAAAGCGGTACAAAATCTGATCGCTAGTGTTGGTAAACTTGCCGGAAGTGGCAATCTTCGTCAAAGTCGGAATCGCTTTTACGATTCTGGCTCCATTAGAAGCAGTGTCGGTGTCAACAGTGTTGTCATCACCGGCATTGTAAATTGTCGTTCCGGAAGAAAGACCAACCGCTTTCAAACCTTGTTCGCCTTCAAACGCGTCATCGTCAGTGGCATCACCCCATCCGCCATCCCAATCAACATTGATCAAATGTCCTGGTTGAGCTTGAGACAGAGTAACGTTCACCGGTGACATATCACCCTTGACAGTCAAGAGTTTACTGGTGTCTTTCGGCACCGTAAAGCCGGTTAAAGTCGCGGTTGCGTAATCGCTGGTAAAGATCACTTCACCAACTTTCGTTGCGCCATCCCACAAAGTTACCTTTGTAAGATCGCTTGGCGAGTTGGAAGCATTGGCCTGATCAGCAGAGTCAGCCGTTGAAGTGGCTAATTGCAGACCTAGTTGCTCCAAACGAATATCTTCGTAAACAGCATCCAGTCGGAACACCGCCAACGTCTGATCCGCCGCGCCCGCCTGAACGAGTTTCAGAGATGGGCTCGCGGAATCAAGCGATAGAGTCAATGTGCCGGAGGTCTGCGCGACCAGTGTGCGGCCGCTGTTGGTAGTAACCGCTTCGGCAACAGTTGTACCGGAAGTAATACCGGTTACCACTGCTTGATTAGCCGCCGTTGTAAGGCCAGCCAAACCGAAGCCGATAAACTCGTTAGTACCGCCGGCAATGAAGTTGCACTTCAAAGCAAGCGTCTTAACCGTTCCTTTCGGTATCACCAATCCGCCGTCCAAAGTGAAGGTGATATCATCACCAGCCGCGTTGGCGTTGGTCGGATTAACGATATTCGTACCGGTGTTAAGAGCGGTGCTGCCATCCATCAACTGACAATTAGTTAATTCATCAGCTGTGTTGGCCGGATAAGAGGTGATCAAGTCGAATTGCATCGAAGTAACCCTCAAATCCTCGCCGGAATTGCTTGCATCCAAGACGTACTTTTCTAGAGTTACGTTGCTGGTGCCCCGAACCACGTTAATGTCCGGGCTGGAGGAAGCAGTTTCTTGAGACATCGTAATTCTCAAGTCGCCGGTTTTAATCGTCATCGTGCTCATCGTAACCGCGCTGGCCGGAGTTGGAGTGATAGTCTGGTTCGAGCTTGCGCCGCGAACAGTTGTCCAATCCGAGCTTGGCGTGGTAGAAGCCGCGAACTGATCGTTCAAGCTTACGTCGGTGCCAAACTTACCCTTTAAGGTATAAGCGTTGCGGCCGACCGCGAAACGAACAGTGTCGGTGAACCGAATGGCATTATTGCCGCCGGCAACACCGTCAACTGGTCCGGCAACAACCTTACCATTGGCATCAACCAAAGTAATATTGGTGACATCATTGGTATCAATGGAGCTGCCAGTACCTGCCGCTTCTGTTAATGAAGCATCAAAGTTCATAGCCGCAACGGTGACATCTTCACCTTTAACATCAGCTACGAATCCGCCTAAGATCTGATCCGACAAGTTTTCGGCAACATTTTGAGCCGTAACTGCGGTATTCGGCTCGGCGCTGATAGTGCCTGAACCAATAGTCGTTTCGTAGGCGTCGAAGTTCGGGTTAGCGGCTTGCAACGAACCGTCGTCGTTAGTAGCCGATCCGCCGGAATCCGTTCCGGTTGGTAAAATGTCATAACCATAAGTCAGACCTCCTACCCTTATGTCAGCGTAACGATACAAATCAAAGTCAACGCCGCGGTTACTGCCGCTAGTAATGTCGCCTTTCACATAGATCTCTTTATTGAGGCCTTTTGCGATAGTGACGCCAGTACCAAACTTAGCAGTGTAATACTTTCCGTCGTCGGTGACCGTTGTGTCGTAAGCGACGCCATCAAGATAAATCTTGATGTTTTCCAAGTCGGTTTTCGCCGCTGAAGACGATTGATTCCATTGAACGGATTTCAACGAAACGTCTTCATTGGAACCGGCTGTTAATTTCAAAGCGGCAAACGTATAGCTCTTGGTGCCAATTTCTTTTGTGAGACTGGATCCAGGATCTAACGCGCCCCTTTCCACGGTAATACTGCCAACAGCCAAAGTGCTGTTAACGGTATGAGTCGCGCCAGTCAGCGGATAAACGGCATTGACACTAGCAGTGCCGGCATCCACAGCAACCAAAGCAAGACTCGCTAATTGACCGTTATAGGCATCTTGGTCAGAGTCGGAATCGCCAGCCACAGTGATGGTGGTGGTCTTACCGGCTTTAACCACAAATGACTGAGTTAGTTTAAGACGATGATCGGAACCGAATGTTTTTGCGTCTCCCATTCTAAGTCCGTCCGCGTCCAAACCAATTACTCCGTTGAAAACGGCATCTTGAGCTTGACCCGTCCTTTCAATCGTCAACGATTTAACAGTTACATCGCCGTCAGCCGAAGCTGTAAGTGACAACTTGGTGAATTCTCGGCTAGCAAAGTTTTCGCCGAACAAACCAGCCGTTGGCTGATTCGAAGACAAAGTGACGGTAAGACCGCTTCCTGCTGGAACCGGAGCTGGAGTACCAGGAACCGGAACTGGAGCTGGAGCGGGAGCAGCAGCTAATGAAGAATATTTAGCCCGAGATTTCGGACCAAAGTATCCGACAGACGGAGCAACACCATTGGCAGCCTGCCATTTGGCAAGAGCTGCGGCGGTTAATGAACCGAAATAGGTGGTCTCATTGCCTGCGGAGCCAGAACCGCTAGCCGCTACCGGGTAGCCGGCGCCGTTGAGGTATTGCTGCAAGCATTTCGCGTCATCGCCTTTTGAGCCAACGGTGAGGTCGCGGCTAAAAGTGCATGATGCTGATGCAGGAGCGCCACCTGATTGGGCAGCCAACTGGGCCTGTAGGGCAGCTATCTGGGTTAACAAGGCGTTAATCTGGGATTGCAAATCGGTTGATTGCGCGCTGGCAACCGGAACCAACATAGCAAATCCAGAAAGCCAAACAGCGGTTGTAGCTGATAGCACAACCGAAGTTATTTTTTTCGTTATATTACCCATGTTTTTTTATTAATTTTGACCTAAATTATTGTTTTTATTACTCATCGAAAGTTTGTTTCCTACCTACTCTCCATTACTTATTGTAATTAAGAGAATCGACCTAATGTAGAAAACCGGACAAAGTTACAAGGTTAGAATAAAAAAATCTCCCAAATGGGAGGCTGATGCAATGTTTAAATATTTAAACATTGAAACATCGCGCTTAACGTGACTCAGCCTCACCCGAAGTCACTACATAAATTATAACGAAGCTGGGCTTGTTTTATTACGGTTACAATAAGGGTTTAGGGCTAAATCAATCCCGAAAGGATTGATCGCCCGAACATCCTAGACCGCTTTGCGATTGGATGTTTTAGGGCTTCAAGAGGTAATAACCGCCTGGGCCGCCGTTGCCGATTCTTTCTAAAAGACTTTGAGCGCAAAGCTTCTGCAAATCATATCTCATAGTTCTTTCACTGACGTCTGGAAATGCGACAAGAATGTCCTTAAGCTGTGATTGCCGATTTTCTGATTGCCTGATTTTCTCAAGAATTGCCGATTGCCGAATAGTAGCGTTTATACCATTTCCATTCGTATTGCCATTCATAGAATTGTCCAGATGTGGCATTGCCGCATTGAGAATCCTCGATCTTTGGTCGAAACCGGATTCCTGCTTTTCGGCAACAACTGCCGGCAATCTTGAAAATGTATTTTCTAAATCCGGCAAATCCTCCAATCCGGCAATTTGCCGGATTGCCGAATTCAATGAAGCTAATTCTCCTAGTATGATCTTGGCGTTTATCGGTTCTATTTCGTAAATAGATTTCCCCAAATTTAAAAGGCTTTCCAAGCTAGTGTTGGTCCTTATGGCTATCTCCAAATTGCCGCTTGAGATATCTTCCAGTAATTGAAAGGCCAGCCGTTCAATCCTTTGCCGGAATTCTTGCCGTCGAATATAAGCCGCTACTCGAACTAACGCGTAACTAATCTCTTGAGCTTTTTGATTCACAAACATTAGGATTTAGTTTAAACTACTATATATATGAAAGTCAAAGTTGCTATTTTGCCGGTTGCCGGAATGGGGACGCGGGTAATGCCCCTCACATTGCACCAAGCAAAAGGAATGATAGGCATAGTAGATAGGCCAATAGTTCACTACGTCATTGATGAAATCGTCGCCGCCGGCATAAAACACATTATAATTGTCCGTGGCCCCGACCAAACAGAATTCGAAAAATACGTTGAATATCTGGAACAGAGTCCCGATTGGAAAAAATTGGGCGTAAAGTTTGACTTTGTAGTTCAAAAAAACCTTTGGGGAAACGGCGATGCGATTTTTATCGCCAAGAGATTCTTAAAAAGCGGGCCTTTTCTGGTTTGCTTTGGAGATGATATTTTGACGGATAAAAAACCGCCGTTGAAAACCATGGTGGATTTCTTCCATAAAATTAAGGCGCCGATTGTGGCTCTGGAGCCGGTCCCCCTCAAGATGGTTTCTCGCTATGGAGTAGTGGAAGCCACGAAAGACTACAAGAATAAAGATATCCACAAAATATCGGATGTGGTGGAAAAACCGAAGCCGGAAGAAGCCCCTTCCAACCTTACTATTATAGGAAGGTATGTTCTGGACAGAAAAGTCATGGAATACATCGGTAATTTATACAAACAGCACAAAGTGGGAAAGGACGCTATTCTGCTTGCGGAAGCCCTGAAAAATTACGCCAATGACGGGCATCCGCTTTATGGCTGGCATTTCCGAGGTAAAAGATTCGATGGTGGATCAAAAATTGGAATCCTAAAAGCTCAAGCTTATTTTGGAATTCATCATAAAGAACTGGGACCGGAGTTTAAGAAGTATCTTCGGAGTATTCGCTAACAATGCGAATCCGTTATTAGCATTATTTCGAAACAGATTCGCATTGTTCGCCCCGCCTACCGGCAGGCAGGGATTACTTCATCACAATGACCAGCGGGAAAAAGCAAAAATTGCCAAAAGAAGCAAAACAAAAATTGTTGCGTCCGTTAAAATTTTCCGGCGAGTAAGCTTATTCTCAAGATAGCGAAGGGATAGATCGGTTAAAGTGAAATAAACCAGCGCGACGATGCCGGCGGAGTTAACGAACCCGATCGGTAAAAAGCTGACCGCCCATACCGCTTCCAATATCAAGAAAGCAAGAAGCCAATAAACTAACCGCTTTTTTCCGCCGAAGGCGGATCCGCCTATGGCGGAAAAAATTCTCAATAGAAATAGGGTGACGAAAAAAAGCGTTAAGATTTTCGCCAGAAAAAATTCCTGACTGTAGTAAAAAAACAAAAGAAAAGCTCCGTAAGCCAAAGCGAGATTTAAAACCCGATGCCAATCGGCTCGGCGAACAAAAATCAAATCCTTTACTCCTAAAATAAGATAAAAAATAACAGCCGAATAAACTCCGGAAAGAAAGAAATAATATCCGCCGACGGTAGTTTTGGCCAAAAGGAGCGAAATTCCGGTTAACAGTATAAATGGCCCGATCATTTCAAAGGTGCGAAAAATCGGTTTAAGATAAAGAAAAGCGCCGCCGGCCAAAAAAACAAGCGGGTGGGCAAACAATAAAAGCGCGCCAAAAACGGCGGATTTAAACCCCAACCGTAATTGCGGATTCCGCAAAACCGATTTTAACTTTGTCTCCATCTTTAATCTCGCCGCCGATAATCTTATCCGCCAACTTATCCAAAATGACTTTTTGGATCAAGCGTTTGATGGGCCGCGCCCCGTATTCCGGGTCAAAGCCGTTTTCCGCGATATACTTCTTGGCGGCTGGCTCAATATTAACCTTAATGCCGCGTTCTTTCAATTTCTCTTTCACGAGTTCAATTTGCAAATCCACGATTTTTTCGATTTCTTTTTTACGGAGCGCATTGAAAATAATTATTTCATCAAGCCGGTTTAAAAATTCCGGTTTGAAAGTCTGGCGAAGCAAATCCATCACCTTCACTTTAAAGTTATCTTCCTGGCTTTCCGCCTGGCTGTCAGTAAGAGAAGCGAATCCTAAACTGGATATGGCTTTAAAATAATGGCTGCCGACATTAGAGGTAAGTAAAATAATGGAATTCTTGAAATTCACCGTTTTCCCCTTACTGTCGGTAAGACGGCCGTTATCCAAAATTTGAAGCAAAATATTGAAAACGTCAGGATGGGCTTTTTCAATCTCGTCAAACAAAATCAGACTATAAGGACGATGGCGCACGAGTTCCGTTAACTGGCCGCCGTCTTCAAATCCCACATAGCCGGGAGGCGAACCGATCAGCCGGGAAACCGAATGCTTTTCCATGTATTCAGACATATCTATTCGAATGAGGGCTTTTTCGTCATTAAACATAAACTCCGCCAAAGCCTTAGCCAATTCTGTTTTACCTACGCCCGTCGGGCCTAAAAATATAAAAGATCCCAAAGGGCGATTTTCATCGGCCAATCCGGCGCGGGCTCGCCGCAAAGAGTTGGCAACTGACCCGATAGCGGCCTCCTGGCCAACCACTCTTTGAGAGAGGGCTTCTTCAATACGCGTAAGTTTTTTGGCTTCGGACTCCAACATCCGCGAAACCGGAATGCCCGTCCAGCGCGAAACCACCGCCGCGATATCGTCGGCATCCACCGCCTCTTTAATGAAACCGCTTGATTTGGAATACTTCTTTCCCAGATTTTTATAATCTTTTTCGGCTTGCGGCAAGGTGCCGTAAATTATCTCCGCCACTTTTTCTAAAACCCCCTCTCTTTCGGCAACTTCTGACTGATGCTTTAAATCATCAATCTTTTTTCTCAAATTGTGCAGATTTTCGAAAGCAATTTTTTCGCCATGCCAAGTAGCGGAAAGTTCATCGTTTCGGGATTTAATTTTTTCTATTTCGGCGCCTATTTCCTTCATCCGCGCTTTACTTTTGAGCGAATTTTCTTTGCCGATAGCCGAACGTTCGATTTCCAGTTTGGTAATTTCTCTGCGGATTTTGTCTATTTCCGAAGGAAGGCTTTCGGTTTCCAAACGCCTTGCGGCGGACGCTTCATCAATAAGGTCCACGGCTTTGTCCGGCAAAAATCGGTCGGTAATATAACGCGCCGAAAGATTAACGGCGGCAGTGATGGCCTCATCGCTGATCCGGAGGCCATGGTGCATTTCATATTTTTCTTTCAGTCCTCTCAAAATAGAGACGGCGTCATCAACGGTCGGTTCCTCCACTATAATCGGCTGGAAACGGCGTTCCAAAGCGGCGTCTTTTTCAATGTAACGCTGATACTCCCGAGTAGTGGTGGCGCCAATAGCGTGAAGTTCGCCTCGCGCCAAAGGCGGTTTCAACAAATTAGAGGCATCGATGGCGCCCTCCGCCGCGCCCGCGCCGACAATCATATGAATCTCGTCAATAAACAAAATCAGACGGCCGGCGGCGTTTTGAATCTCTTTAACAAACGCTTTCAAGCGATCTTCGAATTCTCCCCGAAACTTTGTGCCGGCAATAAGCGAGCCCAAATCAAGCATGATAATTTCCTTGTCTTTCAAAGTTTCCGGAACATCTCCGGAAATAATCCGCTGCGCCAATCCTTCCACAATTGCCGTTTTGCCCACCCCCGACTCGCCAATCAAAACCGGATTATTTTTTGTCCTGCGGCTCAAAACCTGGATCAGCCGCCGCAACTCTTCCTCTCTGCCGATTACCGGATCCAATTTTCCTTCCCGGGCGCGATCAGTGAGATTAACCGCGTATTTTTCCAAAACCTGAAATTTGCTTTCCGGCATTTCATCGGTGATTCTGGTTGAACCCCGCAACTGCGCTAAGGACCGGAAAGCCATGTCGCGGCGCAGACCAAACCTTTCTAAAATCTTTTGAGCAGAAGAGGAAGATTCTAAAATACTTAAAAGAAAATGTTCGCAAGAGATATATTCATCCTTTTGAGACAAAGCAATCTTCCCCGCCCGATCCAGTATCTGCATCAGCTCCGGCGAAAGATAAAGTTGGCCCACGTTGGAAGAAGCGCTAAAAATCTTCGGCATTTTCTTGAGCTCGTCCTCTATTTCTTTATGAAGCGCCTCCAGATTGATACTGGCTTTAACCAGCATCGGGCGAACCAGAGATTGTTCGTCCTGCAAAAGAGCGTATAGCAGGTGGACTACTTTAAATTCTCCGTGATTGCGAGCCGCCGCGAGTTCCTGGGCGCTTTGAAGAGCTTCTTGAGCCCGGATGGTGAAACGATTAAATGAATGCATATCGATTATGTATAAATTTTCGAATCTGCAGATGATGAAAATTTATCTACAGAATCGATACCCCGCCGAATCCGCGCCTTTGGCGGGATGGAGGCGTGGGTTTCTATAATTTAATTATACCAGATTATAGCATTAAAATTTGCGTTCTGCAAGCCAGGCTATTACTTTTATAGCCGAATCAATATCTTTTTTGATAGTTTGACGTCCCAAACTGAACCGCAAACTGCCGCCGGCTCTTTTTTCAGTAAATCCCAATGCTTCTAATACATAAGAGATTTTGGAAACTCGCGTAGAACAAGCCGCGCCCGGAGAGGCAGCAATTCCCGCCAGATCAAGTTTTATAAGCAATTCCTGGGCGGTGTGGCCTGGAAAATAAATGTTGAGATTATTCGGCAAACGATTTTTTATCGAGCCGTTAATTTGTAGCGCTTCGACCACCGCCAAGGCGGGGCAGGCAGGCTCAACGACTAATTTTTTAGTTCCTGAGCGGAGTCGAAGGACTACCTTTTGTAATTCCCGCCAAAAATAATCTCTTAGCTCTCCAACTCTTTTCGCTTCTTTAGCTCTGACTTGATCGGCAATTTCCACCGCTTTGGCAAATCCTATTATAGAAGAGACGTTGTCGGTGCCGGAGCGAAGGCCAAATTCCTGGCCACTGCCGGTGATTATTGGTTGGATGTTGGCAGCGATTCGTTCAATTCGAACATCGAACATCGAACTTCGAACATAAAGCGCGCCGATGCCCTTCGGCCCGTAAATTTTATGAGCCGAGAGAGTCATCAAATCAACACCGAGCTTATCTACATTGCAATCGAGGTATTGGAAAGATTGAGCGGCGTCGGTGTGCAGAAGCGGCAATGCCGCTTCTAAATCCGAAACGTTGTTGTTTTTTGTTTTGGAATTTGAATTTTGAATTTGTTTCGAATTTCGTGCTTCGTGCTTCGAATTTCTGAAATTGCGGACGATTTCCGCAATTTCAGAGATTGGCTGAACTGTCCCGATTTCATTGTTAGCATGCATTATGGAAACTAAAATCGTCCGCTCGTTCAAAGCGGCTTTCAATTTTTTTAAGTCCACTATCCCGTCCCGCGAGACGGGGATATAAACGACCTCCACGCCATCACGCTCTAGGTCACGGCAGGTTTCCAGAACGGATTCGTGCTCAATCGTCGTAGTGATAATTCGCGGATACTTGATACTTGATACTTGATACTTGATACTTTTGGCGATTCCTCGAATCGCCAAATTATTCGCTTCAGTGGCCGAACCGGTAAAAACTATTTGCTTATAATCCGCGCCGATTGACTCGGCAAGTTTCCGGCGCGCTTCAAAAACCGCCCGAGACGCCTCTTGGCCAAATTGGTGGAGGGAATGAGGGTTAGCAAAAATCTTATCGAAATAAGGCGTCATCGCCTTAATCACCAGCGGATCAACCGGCGTGGAAGCGGCGTAATCAAGATAGATTCTCTTCTGTGTCATGTGTTTTGTGTCAAGACGCACGTTGCCTGATGCCCAATGCCTGACACTTGATACATGATACTTGACGCCTACTTTATTGACCAGACTCTCAAAAAAGAGTACTGTGTAGTCAAAATGAATTACCTCTTTAATAGTTCGATTGGCATCCGGTTAAGCGCCGAACAGGTCGGCCGCGAGATTGTAAATTTCATGAAAGCCGACACCGAGCGAAAATATAAAATCACCATTGGAACCGATTCGCAAAAAGACGCCAATGATCTTGCCGATTTTGTTACGGCTATCGTGGTTCACCGCGTCGGCAACGGCGGCCGCTATTTCTGGAGAAGGGTCGCCGGCCCGGGTAAATTCCACACTCTTCGCGACCGCATCACTCACGAAGTTTTATTGTCGCTTGAAATCGCCAAAAACTTTTTAACCGAACTAAAAAAATTTGACGCTCCCCGCTTCGATTTTGAAATTCACGTTGACGTTGGCGAAAACGGGGCCACTAAAACTATGATTCAAGAATTGGTCGGCATGATCCGAGCCAACAATTTTGAAGCAAGAACCAAACCTGACAGTTATGCGGCTTCCAAGGTGGCAGACAGGCACGTATAAAAATTCGAATATCGAAATCCGAATGATTAAAACCGTTTTAAATTTAAGATATTGGAATTTAGATATTATTTCGAATTTCGTGCTTCGTGCTTCGAATTTATAATTTTATGGATAAATTAGTCATAGACATAGAAACCAAAAACAGCTTCGCCGATGTTGGCGGACAGCAGAACGTTAAAGATCTTCAGGTCTCTTTTGTCGGCGTATATTCTTACAACGAAGATAAATACCTTTCTTTTTACGAACATCAGTTGGATGATCTGGCAAAAATACTTCAAGGAGCCGGCCTGATAGTCGGATTCAGCATCAACCGTTTCGATTTGCCGGTTCTGGAAAAACATTGCAAATTCAATATTTTCTCTTTGCCTCGTCTGGACATTCTTGATGAAATCGAATTTGTTTTGGGGCAACGGATCAGTTTGGACATTTTGGCCAAAACAAATCTTGGCATAGGCAAAACCCACCACGGTTTAGAAGCGATTAAATTATACAAAGAAGGAAATCTGGAGGAACTAAAAAATTATTGCCTAAACGACGTAAAGATAACCAAGGAATTATACGATCTTGCAAAAAAACAAGGGCACCTGCTGGTGCCCAAGAAATATTCCGATGAGATTTTAAAAGCCAACTTCAACTGGAAAGAACAAACTTTGCCGATGACTCTATTCTAGTCGTCCGAATCGTTGTCGTGTCCGTGTCCGTGTCCGTTCCCATGCCCGTGGTGATGATGGCCATGACCGCCGCTGTTTCCTGCGCCGCCATTGTTATTCTGCTGATTTTGATTTTGAACAACGTTGGTCACTTTGACCTTACTCTGAATAATAACCGGAAGTGCTGTGTTGGCCGGATACTTGTCGTATAAAGTAAACGACCCCATAACGACATATCCGAGATCGCCGCCTCGGCTGTCGTAAACACCGCCGGAAACAGACGTACTCCAATGAACTCCATCACCGTTTCCGGTGGTACTGCAACCCAACATAGCCACAGCAACCAAAACCGCGAAAACCAACGCCGACACTCGCTTCATACTCGCTCCTTTCAAAGAGTGCAGTTATTATATCCCTTCCTATAATTTTGTCAATTTGTAATAATTTTCAAAAAGACAGGCCGTTAAAACAGGGCCGGTGCCGCCAGGCGTTGGCGTATAGAAAGCGAGATCGGAAATATACGGAGATGAAGTATCAAGATCGCCCATCGGCTTATCATCTTTTAAACTAAAACCAAAATCTATGACTCCCGCGCCCGGACGAACCATCTCCGGCTTCAAAATTCCCGGCTTGCCGGTTCCGCAGATAACAAGATCGGCCGCTCTCAAGGCGGATTCGCAAACACTGCCGCCGGCATTCTTACTCGTAAATACGCTCATTACACCGCAGAGCTTCCCAAAATATTGGACGATTGGCGAACCGACCAAAAAACCGGCACCCATAACAACTACTTTCTTTCCCTCGAGGGACCAACCCGCTTCTTTCAAAATATTATTTACTACTTCCACCGCCGGAGGCAAAACATTTTTGGTTATTGGGTTCAAACATCCAACGTCTTTTTTGGGATCGATTGAATCCAAAATTTTCTCTTTGAAGTCATCGTATTGCTTAGGCAGAGGCAAATTTACGAGCACCCCGCCAACTGTAAAATTTGAGGAAAACTCACGTACCACGTTCAAAAATAGCCGGGGACTGATTATGTCTTCGCTTCGCCGATAAGCAACAAGCGTCATCCCAATTTCGTCAGCAACCCGGTTTTGCTCAACCAAAAAACTATAAGCGGCGGTGTTGCGACCAACCATCGCGGAGACCAAACAAAATTGCCGATTGCTTTTCCGCCTAAGTTCTTCTTCTTTTTTTAACGGAAGGATGATGTTCCTGGCCATTCTTCTACCGTCAATCGCAGTAACCATTCTGCCGCCTCCTTACATTATGTAAATCTTGCAAAGAACTAAAAATAGATTAGAACAGTTTTTTTAGTTGGTCAATGTTTTCCTCAAAAAAAATTTTGTCCTTCGCCTCTAAATTCAATCTCAATAAATCTTCGGTGTTAGAGGGCCGCAAATTAAACCGCCATTCGCCGGCTGGCGGACCGCCTTCCATTGTCAGGCCGTCCAAGTGTGAAATCTTTTTCGCTCGATTTTTGTAGCAAGTTTCGATTTTTTTTATTGCCTCTTCTTTGTTTTTGACTTCGAAATTCAATTCTCCGGAGCGAAAATATTTTGGCAGAGAATCAATCCATTCACTTAAACTTGCCGCCCCGAAACGCTTCGGGGCGAGCCTCGCCTCTTTGAGGCGGGATACTTGATTCATAAATTCGATAGCGGCAAAAATCCCCGAGTCCCAATACGCCGGTCCCTGCCTACCGGACAGGCAGGCCTGTCTGTCCGGTAGGCAGGCGCCCCTGGCGGAAAAACCTTCAAATTTAAAATAATAATGGCCGGAGATTTCCGCCGCGAAATTTATCTTTTTTCCCTTAATAATTTTCTTAACGAAATAATGCCCGACTCGCGAATCAATTATTTTACGCCGATTTTCCGTCAGCAGTTCTCGCGCCAAAATACCGACGTTAACCGACAAGACCACCGAGCCCTTAAAATCTTTCGCGAGTAAAAAAATCGCGGCGTCTGGAATAACCGGTCTTCCTTTGTCGTCAACAAAGAAAACCCGATCGCCATCGGCGTCGAAAATCACTCCCAAATCCGCCTTTTTTGCCAAAACTGCTTTTGACAGATCGTCCATCGCCCCTTCCGCCATCGGATTCGGACCGTGCGCCGGAAAACGACCATCGGGTTTGTTGTTTATAAAAAAAAACAGATGGTCGTCCTGAGCGAAACGAAGGATCTCGGAATAATTCTTGCAGAATTATTCCGGTTGTTCCATTTGAACAATCAAAAACCACCTTCAGCGGTTTTTTTAATTTTCCGCCGGAGGCGGATCCTCCTCTGGAGGACAAATTTTTCTTAAGGAAATCCGCGTATAGCTTGAGATAATTCATATTATCTCATCATAGCAGATATTCTTTGCGCTCTTTTAAGCTTTACGAGGCGAGACCTCATAATGAGGTCTCGCCTCGTAAATTCGTAAACTTGGGTTAGGGCTCTGGGGGTAGTTCTTCCGGCGCGGGTTCTTCCAGCGGCGCGTTCGGATCAAAGACAGTCACCGTTCTGGTGGCGGTTCCCGTGTTGCCCGCGCCATCCGTGGCTATGTAGGTAATGGTATATTCAGCGGCGACGGAGGTATCTAAAACGAGTTCGTTCGGGTAGATCTCCGGAGATTCTTCGCTACCGCTCAGAATGGCATCTCCTTTTTTCAAAATTAATTTGTAGCCGAGGTTCTGGGAAACATTATCCGTGATCGTCGCGCCCATATCGGAATATGCCGAACCTTTTTCGATTTGCGCCGGATTGGCACCGTTGAGAGTAATGACGGGCGGCTCGCCGTCAATGGATTCGGCAGGCTCACCACTAGTGTTTGGGACATCGGAAGTCCCAAGATTATTCGTGTTAAGCAATGCCTTCAACTGTTCTTCGTTGACGCAGGTGTCGCCGACGCAAAGCTGTTTGGTCGTTATTTTGTCGGTTATGATTTCTTTGATATTGACGACTGTTTCTTTGAGCCAATTTACGATGGTGTCTATAACATTGGCTAACCAGCCGGATTCGGGCGAAGACGATAACGCGACTGGAATACTCCAATTCTCCAGATTGGTGAGGACGAGAATTTTCCCTTGTTTGTTGTTGTTTTGGTCATTGTCATAGTCTTGTTGGGTGTAGTTTTCCAAGGCATATCCGATAATCTTGCCTTCGGTGTTAGCTTTGGTTCCGATGCCCGGAACGGAAGAAATGGTGATCGGATCCCCAATCTGAATCGGGCCATTTTCTAAATTAACTTTTACTGGAACTCTTCCCGATAAGGTGAGGGGGACTTTATTCTCTTCCGGTTGGTAAACGCCGCCCAAAGCTTTGAGTCCGGAACCTTCAAAGACGATAGCCGGAGAGGTGGAGATAGGACCGGCAAGGAGATTTCTCTTGTCTTGGGTGGCTTTTTTGAGATGAACCGGATTTTCGGGATCAATCATCGCCAGATCCCCCGCTTCCAGAGACTTGCCCTGAGCCGAGTCGAAGGGATCGGAAACGCGGAAAAGTTCAGCCAAGTCGTTGAGGGCGCAAGTAACGGCCGCGTCTGCTCCGTCTTTGCAGTTGTCGCCGGAGTCAACTTGAATAGCAACGTTGGAGGTAGCGCCGGCTCGGATGAGCAGAGCTGGGATGCCAATCATAATATCGGTGGTGTCTATGGACAGAGCTCCGTAGGGAGTGGTTGTTCCTATTCCGATGCTGAAGGTGTTGGTGTTGGCAACGGCAGATTGTTGATTTCTTACGACGGTGAAGATTGGAGTAGAGGTGCCTCGAGAGGAGATCAAAAAGGCGGGGATGCTTTCATTGGAAGAGCCTTCCTCGGTGATTTCAATAGCTACCTGGGCTTGAGGAGAAGAAGTGCCAAAACCGGCTCGGCCGGTGCCGTTCATAACGATAAAGGAAGGAGCTGATGTGCCGCTGTCTCCGACTACGAAAGCCGGAAGAAGTTCATTGTTTGCCGAGGTGTCTTCAACTTGTTCCACCGAGAGAAGACCCCAAGGCGTAGTGGAGCCGATACCGATGTTGCTGGTGGTGCCGATGGTGAATCTTTCCACGTTGTTTTGAAGTATGGAGAAGTTTTGGAAAGAGGTTGGGTTGTGGATCGCAATCGCCGCTATTTCCCCAAAGACACTTCCGTAAGAGCTTGGACTGCCACCTTTTATACCCAGAAATCCACCCCCGGCCGAGACTTCCTCGCTGGTCGAAGTGCATGACAAATCCACGCACTTCGCGAACTTAAGATAGGCGTTAGTGTTGTCATAATAAGCAATAGCCGGCAGGCCGTCGGTGCCAATGAGAATCGAAGTCTCGCGAGCAATGACATTGCTGGCGTCAAGTGTGGCGGTGGTGTTGTTGGCGCTGCAAGTCGCATTACCGCATTTGAGAACTTGAAGATCCTTGTCGGTGAAGTCAACGTAAGAGATGATCGGCAAGCCGTCGGGAGCAATGACGATAGAGGAGGAAGTTGTCACAACATTCACGCTGTCCACCGTGGTGATGGTGTTATTGGCGGAACAGGCGGTATTACCGCATTTCAAAACTTTCAGAGCGTTGGCGGTGGCGTCATTGTAAGCAACCACAGGCAAGCCGTCGGGCGCGATGGCAATACCGTTAAGGGAACCGACATTGTTGTCGGTATCAATAGAGGTGGTTGTATTGTTGGCAGCGCAGGTCGCGTTGCCGCATTTAACAATTTTTAAATCTCCGTTACCGCTATCCCTGTAAGCAATGATCGGCAGGCCGTCGCTACCAATTGTTATAGAATTCGGATTACCACCGCTCACGGCGCTGTCTACGGTAGTAAGAGTATTGCCGGAAGAACAGGCGCTATTCCCACATTTTACAAATTCAAGATCATTATTGGTGCCGTCATTGTAGGCAATCACTGGGAGGCCGTCGGGGGCGATAGTTATCGAAGCAATGCCGACTCCCGTGGTGCTATCGATGGTGGTAAAGGTATTGTTATAGGTGCAGGTAGGATTGCCACACTTAACGGCGCGGAGGGCGTATGCCGAACCGGTATACCAAACATGGGCGATGATCGGCAAGCCGTCGGAAGGGATAGCCATGGCTGTTGCGATCGTGATTCCAGAGTCAAGAACAGAAAGGGTGTTGCCGGAAGAACACGACGCGTTACCGCATTTGACATATCTAAGGTCATTAACATTTTCATCAGCGTAGGAGATGGCAACCGAACCATCGGGGAGAATACCGGCAGACATATAACGACCGCCAGCCGTGTCAACGGTAATTAGTGTTCTTCCGGCGGTTAATTTTTTATACCCCGACGAACTGTAGAGAGTAGTGGAGGCGACGATAGCGCCGCCGACATCAAGTTTGGCGCGGGGAACTTCGACGCCTATACCAACATCGCCGTTATAGTTTATTAAAAAACTTGGCGTGTCAGTCCCAGTATCACCCACCACAAAAACGGGCGTATCAAAGTCAACGGAAGCATTGTGTTCAACGGCTAAAGTAGCCCAGGGGGTATTGGTAGCAATACCCGTGAGAGCGCCGGATTCAATAACGTTACTAAGGGCTGTTCCGCAACCGGTGCAGGTGCCTTGGATATCCACGTTGCCGGTAATGTTCACGTCTCCGCCGAAGACGGATTTACCAACAACCGCGAATTGAGAAGTCGGGGAAGAACTGGCAACGGATAAGGTAGAAGTCGCGTTAAATGACGAGGCGGTGGAGGTGGCTTCAATGTTCCAGTTTCCTTTGACGACGCCGAAACCGGCGACTTCCAATCGGGAGCCGATAGTGGAAGTGCCAATGCCTACGCCGCCGCTTCGGACAAACAAGAGATCGGTTGCGGCTCCAGCCGATCCGCCCCTCACAATTAACCCGTCATAAATATCCGCTGATCCTTTGACGAAGAGTCCGCCGGCGGAGGTGGTGGCGCTACCCACGCCAAGAGCTCCAATATAAGCATTGCTATCAACCGAGAACGGTTGGGCTGGAGAGTCCGTGGCAACACCAACAAAGCCGTCATTCCCGCTTACATAAAGGAAGGGCGTGCTGCTACCTTGATCCCCCACCACAAAGATCGGGGTATTGGAACCGACGCCGGAAATATCCGTATTGTCCGCTTCAATGGAGATCTGACCATAAGGCGTGGTGGAAGCAAAGCCAAGCCGGCCATACATACCCGAGATTGTGGTGGTGGCGAGCGAACCATTGCCAACATTAATGTCAGAACCGTTAACAAAAAGGTCGCCGGTGAGAGTTAGGTTGTTGGAGGCGAAAGTAAGTCCAGAACTACCCCCGAAAGCGCTGGAATTGTTGAACTGGATTTGAGTGTTGGATCCACCGGGATTCCCTCCGCAACCGGTGCAGGTTCCTTGGATATCAACGTTGCCGGTAATGTTCACGTCTCCGCCGAAGACGGATTTACCAACAACCGCGAATTGAGAAGTCGGGGAAGAACTGGCAACGGATAAGGTAGAAGTCGCGTTAAATGATGAAGCGGTGGAGGTGGCTTCAACATTCCAGTTTCCTTTTACTACGCCGAAGCCGGCGACTTCGAGTTTGTTGCCTAGGGTGGAAGTGCTGATACCAACTCTGCCAGCCCAGTCAATTAAAAACGACGGAGTAGAAGTGCCTTGATCCGCCACGACAAGAACCGGCTTATCATCATCGGCAAAATCGTGATCGATGGATAAAAATGCCCATGGGGTGCTGGTGTTAAAACCAACCGCGCCGCTGGAATTGAGAACGATATCCTTATTGGCGGCGTCGCTGTTAATAGAAAATCCCTGACTCGCTGTTATATCATTTTCGGTGATATAAGTAGTATTTTGCCCCAAAACTAAATTACCCCAAAGATTGACATTACCCTCAAAGGTGGAAGTGGCGGTGCCGCCTACTAGGATGTCCCCCGCGACGCTCAATAAGTGGCTGGGCGTTGCTGTTCCGATACCAACATTGCCGGCATTTCTCGCAAGAATAGCTCCGCCATCAAAAGTGGAGGTGGCGGTTCCTTGAACATCTAAAGTTCCGGTAATTGCTACGTCCCCTCCCAATAAAGTGGAGCTGGCAACGGAGAGTCCGACGGCTGGTACGGTAGTGCCGATTCCGAAGTTTCCGGTTACGTATGACGAAAAGGTGGAAGAAGCGGTAAAGGCGGATAAAGCCAGGGGGTGGAGGTAGTATATATAGAGAGGGCGTTGCTTGGACTGGTGATGTAGTTATTGACTCCGTCAATGATGATGGTGTCGGTTCCGACTTTGAGCTTGTCGCCCAGAGATAAGGGACTGCCACCACTGCCGGTCAGGGCGCCACTGACGGTAAGATTGCCGCTGATTGAGCCGCCGGTTAGGGGAAGATAGTTTTGGACGCTGATATCGTCGGGAATGTCGGCATCGGTCAGACCGGTAACTCGGCCGGTAAAAGTGGGGTTAGAAATAGTGTATTGAATACTGCCTCGGGGGCCGACGTTACTGACTTGGACTAATTCGGAAATAATTTTTTGTTGTTCTTGTTTGTATTGATTAAATTGGGATTGAAGATCCGCTATTAACGCCGTGAGAAACGAGGGTAAGACGGCAATGTTGCTTTGGGGTTGTTCCGCCCCCGGCTGAATAATGCGTTGGACGGCAGACGTTCCCGAATTGCCGTCAACGTTTGGTCTTCGCAAGACCTGGGGGTCTTGCGAAGACTTCAAATTGACGTCAGTGGCCAGAGAAGGAACGGGGGTAGCGACGATAACTTTGTCCGGTTCCTTGATTGGCTCCGACGGAGCAAAGATGGATTTCACAAAAGAGCTTACTTGGTCAAGGAGGCTGGCGTTGAATTGTTTATTAGATTGAACAGTGTGGTCAAGATTCGCGGTGATTTGTTTGAAAATGTTCCACTTGCCGACTCCGTCATTACGAGGCAAAACCGAAGTAATCTTACCTTGATCTTTTGTAAGATCGCCACTCCGCCGGCTGGCGGCTTGCCCCGTAGACAACTTGTTGTTGTACGGGGATCGCGATGACGATTCTTTATTCACAAGAACGGGCGTTACCGATCCGGACAGTTCGGCAAAGTTCTTTTTGACTTCGTTAAATAGCAATTTGAGATCTTCCGTGACGATTGAAGCGTTGGTCGGAAAAACAAAACTACCCATTATGAAAAGGGAAATAATCAGATAGAGAACGATCCGACTGGGCTTGGACATTATTTACATAGATTTCTCTATGTAAAATAATTATAGCATTTTGACTCGGCTCACTTATATTCGGAAGGTGGATAACTCGGAGCGTAGCAGTTTCCGAATTTCTTCTCCGCTCATTACATCTCCCGTTGGACCAACCACTTTCAATCCATTGTATTCCTTGGGATTATGGGAAGCGGTGATCATTATCCCGCCGGCCGCTTTCAGCTTATTTACCAAGAAATAAAGCATTGGCGTCGTGATCATTCCCACCGGAATAGGGTTTAGGGTAGAGGGTTTAGCGTTTAGGGTTCGAACTGCGATTTTATATAAAGATTCCGAACTCAAACGCGCATCGTGGCCGATGATTATTTTTCCTTTTTTTCCGCCAAAGGCGGATCCGCCTTTGGCGGAAAAATGTTTAGCTAACGCTTTGGTGATCTCGGCAACCGCCTCCTCGTTGATTTCTTCCGGGTATTTGCCTCGGATGTCGTAGGCTTTAAAAATGTTCGGGTTCATAGCTATTAATATACAAAACAAAAGACCTCCCAGAAAGAGGGGTCTTTGGGGTTATTTCATATCGCCCATTTCATATCACTCAATCGGATCATTCCCTGGCCGATTGCTCAATACATCAATCACTTGCTGAGGCACCTCAACTATCGGTAAGCGAGTTAAGGAAGTCGGCCGACAATCCGGCGGCATTGCAACTCTGTCGCTTGATGTTGTAGAAACCAACACCAACCTGCATTCTACTGGCGACGGACCCAGAGCGCTAACAAGTGAAGTTACGCCGGCTACCGATAAGATTATTCCGATTACTAATACTATTTTGCTTTTTCTGTCCATTTTATATTTAAAATCTTAACGACCTTTGTATTTTTATATTATAGCAAATTAATTCGCTTTCAGGGCAGATAAAAATTCTTTCCACGAAGAAACTTTGATGTGCTCAAACGGCAAATCGCCGAATTTCCCGAAGCGATCAAATAAAATTCTATTGGAAACGCCGCTTAATTTTTCTAAAACGCTCGGCTGATCGTCTACGTACACATTTACGCCCAACTCAATCGCCTTGATGTTTTTTTCTTCCGGCTCCGCCACAAAAAAAGCGTTCTCTTCGTTAAAAAAGGCCGGCCACAACCCATGTTTTTTCAATAAAGCTTTCGCAATTTCCGGATCTTTGCGCCGAGAAATAAGAAAATAAGGGAGATTTTCTTTTTTAATAAAATCCAAACCCAATTTAGCGCCCGGGATCAGCGATGCCTGCAAAGCCGTTTCCGAATTGCGATAAAGAAATTTACGCAATTCCTCTAAAGCTTCGACTGGCAAAACTTTTTCTATAAAATCCGCCGGTGTTTCCTCCGGTTTTAAATTAAATCCCAGTTTTTTCGCGAATTTTATTTTATTCTCCGTATTATCAACAATTACTCCGTCTAAATCCAAACCGATTATTTGCTTAGGCATCGCCTTTATATTAACCTTACTAATAGTAATTTGAAAAGGCTAAATCAATTCGCTTGTGCGAATTGATCGCCCGATTATCCGTCAGCTGACGGATGATTTAGGGAGGCGGCAAATGAAATCAGGAAAGTCCTTCGAGGAAAGAGGCGAGAAAATTCTCCACTATCTTCGTTCCGACCTGCGCCATGATCTAGAAAAAATACCGCGGCCGATTGTGGTTGAAATAACCGGCACTCCGGACGCCGGCAAAACCACCACAATCAAAGAATTAGACAACTCTTTCCGAAAAATTGGCTTCCGGGTCATCTGCCCGCAAGAAGGCGCCGAGGAAATCCGGCACATTCCTCGTACCACTCCTCTTTATAATATCCGCACCGGACTTTATGCTCTCCAAAAATTGATCGACTACACCGCCGGCCATATGTATGACTTGGTAATTTTTGACCGCGGCATCTTTGATCCTTATTGCTGGATGATGTATTGGCAGGAAAAAGATAAGCTGACTGAAGAAGAAAGAATCCTTCTCCAGCAATTTTTCCTCCTTCGTTTCTGGGTTGATAAGGTTGACGCCGTTTGGTTTGTTGTCTGTGACGCGGAAGAAGCGCTGCGGCGCAATCAGCGCATCGCTCTGACTACTCGCCTGGGCGAAACTACCAATCCGCAAACCATTAAAATCTTAATTGATCGCTACCTCTCGGCCTATAACCAACTTAAGCCCCAGTTTCCTCAGCTGAATCTTCTAGACACCACCAAACTTGATGAGAAAACGATGATAGAGACAGTTACGAGTCGCACGATGGATATTCTCGAACAAAACATGAAGTCGAAAACTACTCGTTAAACGGGTAGTTTTTTAATTGCTCATTGATGTCTTGAGAGGTGTCTATAATAATATGCTTTTCGGTTATAGGTTCGAATTTCTTTTTTTGATCAAGGCAGTGGATAAATTGGGCGTCGCTCTCGTCATTTTTCCGGGCCTCAATGCGTTCTTTGACGATATTTTCCGGGCAATAAGTTTCGATGATGAAAAAATCGGCTCTGACTAGTTCGGCAATTTTACGCGCCGCTACCCGACCTCGCTCCAACATAAAAGTCGCGTCCATCACCACGTTTTCGGTTTTAATCGCCCGCTCGGCGCGCCGGAAAAATTCTTGATAAACAAATTCGCTTTCTTCCGGGCTGTAGGTGGGCTTGGGGAAAATTTCTTTTCTGATAGCATCGGTACGCAAATGAACCGCGTGAAACTTTTCTGTGATTAGTCGCGCGACCGTCGTCTTGCCTGTTCCCGATAAACCGCAAACAATGATTAGCTTTTTTCTTGCCATTGTCTTAACTCTAGTATAAAATAACGGGAGTTCATTGCTAGTAGGAGGCGGTTGTGACTCCAAGGCGCGCAATTCTCATTGATGCCATGTTTACCATTTTTGTTCCTCAAGACGGCCTAGATCGTTATGAAATAAAAAAGAGGCTGATTAAAAAGCTTCTAGGTAGAGATGTGGAAACCGAAAAACTGAAAAGGATTTACGCCCAAAAACGGGCCTATTGGGAAAATATTTTGCCCGCCCGCCACGGTGACAAATGGGCAATCATTGACCGGGAAATTATCCGTGAGCTTTTGCCGGATTTGCCGCTAGACGAAGCGGAGCGCGCCGGAAGGGCCATTGCGATAGAATTTCTTACCAATCCCGACTTCTATGTTGTCTTAGATGACACTCGGCATTTTCTAGAGCAAGCAAAAACGCGCGGCGTTCGGGTGATCATCGCTTCCAATCAGGACAAAGAGAAGCTTAATGCCTTAGTTACGCAATTCGGTCTTCAGAATCTGGTTTCTTCCGTTTACGCCTCTACCGAAATCAAAACAGAGAAGCCCGATCCCGGATTTTTCTACGAAATCCTGCGCCGCGAGAGTCTCCAGCCATACGAGTGCGTAATGATCGGCAATAACCCGCAAAATGACGCGGAAGCGGCGGAAAACGTCGGGATGGTCGGCATTTTGTACGATCGGCATGAGCAATACCCGTTCTGGCAGTCAAACCGGGTCATCAAAAAACTCAATGAAGTCTGGAATTTGGATCTTTTCAACTAGATCGCCCGAGGGGGCGATTTTTCATTTTTCCCAAATTTTCGTGTTATTATAGTGATAAGCAACCGTTAATTATTTGCATTATCTAGCGATTACTCTCTAAAAATGTCCCGCAAAGATAAAAAATCACAGCCGAAAATCAACCCCGAGACCAAAAACAGCATCTTGGGAATTTTGTTGATCGGCATTGCCGCTCTGCTGATATTGGCGGCTATCAGAAAAGCCGGACCAGTCGGAGAGTTTGTTTACTTGATTCTGGAAAATCTTTTTGGCTTTGGGTATTACTTATTGCCGACCCTTGCTGTCTTGGTGGCGCTTGTTTTCTTTTTCTCCCGCCAGCGAATTTTCATTGCCACCAGCTTAATCGGTTCGGCGTTTTTTATTATTACCAGCTTGGGCTTGATCGATATAATTTTTGATGGGAAAGGAGGATTGGTGGGTGGAGTAGTCGGCTTTTTGGAGATTCCTTTCGGCTACACCGCTTCAATTATTTTGAGTTCATCGTTAATCATTGCTTCGCTTCTTATAACTTTCAATGCCTCGATAAAACTGCGAAGAGATGAAGAAGAAAAGTCCGAAGAGCCGGGAAAATTGCCGATGGCCGAAGTTGAGGATGTGGTAGTGGCCGGCGGGGAAGAACAGAAAACCAAGCCAGTTGACCCCGCTGTTCCCGCCCAGCAAGCTGGGCGGGGCTCGCTCAACGAAGTTGAGCGGCAGACGACAGTTTCTTCCGGCGAAAAGAAACCGGCGTTGAAAATGAGATCCTACGCGAATTATATCGCCCCGCCGCTCTCTCTTTTTAAATCCTCCGTGGAAAAACCTTCCCCTGGAGATTTGCGGGCAAACGCTAACATTATCAAAAGAACTCTTGATGGCTTCGGCATACCCGTTGAAATGGGCGAAATCAATATAGGCCCCAAGGTTACTCGCTATACTCTTAAACCGGCGGAAGGAGTAAAGATAAGCCGTATTATTGCTCTTAATCAAGACCTTGCCCTAGCGCTGGCTGCCCACCCTATCAGAATCGAGGCGCCCATTCCCGGTAAATCCTTGGTCGGCATTGAAGTGCCCAATAAATCGGCCGCTATCGTCCGATTGGGAAGTCTTCTTGCTTATTCGGAAGTAAAAGAATCCGGGCCGCTCAACTTTATTCTTGGCCGCGGAGTTAGCGGAGAACCGATTTTTGCCGACATAGAAAAAATGCCCCATCTTATGATTGCCGGCGCGACCGGTTCTGGCAAATCGGTAGCCATACACTCTTTAATACTCTCCCTTCTTTACAAAAATTCCCCGGAAACTTTGCGCCTGGCCATGATTGATCCGAAACGAGTCGAGCTCTCCGTTTATAGCGGCCTTCCCCATCTTATCGCGCCGGTTGTAACCGAAGGCAAAAAAGCAGTCGGGCTTTTCCGGTGGACGATCCAGGAAATGGAGCGGCGCTATGAAATTCTTTTGGGAGCGGGGGTTCGCGATATCGGATCTTACAATCAGAAAAATAGTCCTTCGCTTCCTTATATTTTACTCGTGATTGATGAATTGGCGGATTTGATGGCGGCCTACGGAAAAGAAATAGAAAGCTCCGTTGTGCGCCTCGCTCAAATGGCTCGCGCTACCGGCATTCACTTGGTAGTTTCTACTCAAAGACCTTCGGTTGAGGTCATCACCGGCTTAATTAAAGCAAATATCACTGCCCGAGTAGCTCTCCAAGTGGCAAGCCAGGTAGACTCCCGAACTATTTTGGATATGGCCGGAGCGGAAAAACTTTTGGGCGGGGGGGATATGCTCTTTATCTCTTCGGAATTTTCCAAGCCCAAAAGAATCCAGGGCGCTTATATTTCCGAAGAAGAGATTCGAAGAATCGCTCAATTCATAGAAGAAAATAACGAAACGGTGGAGTATGGGGAAAACGTTCCCATTTCCGGCGCTGCCCAAGAAAGAAATGAAAATTCAGAAACGCCGTCGCAGTTTTTGGAAAACTGGACCGGCGATGAAGACGAAGATGATGAGATGTACCACGAAGCGGTGCGAGTGGTAAACGAAGCCAAAAAAGCTTCGGCCTCTCTCCTCCAACGGCGCCTCAAAGTTGGCTATGCTCGAGCGGCCAGACTCCTGGATATAATGGAAGAGAAGGGATTAATCGGCCCCGGCGACGGAGCCAAACCAAGAGAGGTCTTCCTTAATAAGGAAAAGGATGATATAACCTAGGTGTAATACTAATTACTAATGCGGCACCAATTTACAAATGACGAATTCGCGAATTAGGCATTAGTAGATTAGAGTTTATTCGTAATTAGTATAATTGTCATGGAACACAAATCGCTCAAAAGCCTTATCTTGGAAAGAGTTGATGCTAAAAATCTCAACCCGGAAAAACTTTGCCAAAATACCGGCATCCCCAAGCATTATCTTGGGGCTATTCTCAACGGAGAATGGCATAAATTGCCCCCTTCTCCTTACGCCAAAGGATATTTCAAAAAATTAGAAACTGCTTTGGATTTCGATCCTGATTCTCTTTGGAGTCTTTACGAAGACGAGACGGAAGTCATATCTTCCGGAGCGGAAGATAGATTGCCGAGAAATCGTTACGCCATAAAAAACGCTAACCGTAAGTGGCTCTGGCCGGTTTTAGTTGTAGCGGCAATCGGCATTTATCTCGGCATTAACGCCAGCCATTTAATCGGTCGCCCTGATTTAAAAATTTTGAATCCGCTTCAAGCCACCTTGATCGCTAACTTTGGAATTTTTACTCTCGATGGAGAGGTTGATTCCAACGACAAGCTGTTCATTAACGGGGAGGAAATTTATGTTGACAAAAGCGGCCGCTTCCAAGAGAATTACGATTTACAGCCCGGATTGAATACTTTTGAGATTGTTGCCAAAAGATTTTTGGGCAAGGAAACAAGGGTCGTTAAACAAGTAATTTACCAACCGGTACAACAGTAGAGGGACGTCAAGATCGAAGAATCCATTTCATGACACTTGATACTTGACACTTGAAACTAAAAACCCATGACTACCAAAAAAGACGAAGGTAAAGAAAAAGATAGTGGCGGCATCGATCAGCTTCTTGAGGCGCTCCAAAGCAAATTTGGCGAGGGAGCCATTATGAAGCTGGGCGAAATCAAAAAAGTAAATGTCGAGGTGGTTTCCACCGGCTCTTTCTCGTTGGACTTGGCTTTGGGAGTCAGCGGCCTGCCCAAGGGAAGAATTATTGAGATCTTTGGACCGGAATCTTCCGGAAAAACTACCCTCGCTCTCAATGTAGTTGCTCAAGCGCAAAAAAACGGCGGCAAGGCGGCTTTCATTGACGCGGAACACGCGATGGACCCCGAATATGCTTCCAAACTGGGAGTAAAAATTAAAGAACTTTTAATTTCCCAACCCGACACAGGCGAAGAAGCTTTAAATATCGTAGAGAGCTTGGTTCGATCCGGAATAATCGACGTGGTAGTTATTGATTCTGTTGCCGCTTTAACGCCAAAAGCGGAAATTGAAGGTGAGATGGGGGCGCAATTCATCGGCCTTCAGGCCAGAATGATGTCTCAAGCCCTAAGAAAATTAACCGCGATCGCGGCCAAAAGCGGCACCATGATAATTTTTATCAATCAGCTCAGGGAAAAAATCGGCGTTATGTGGGGTTCACCGGAAACGACTCCCGGCGGCCGCGCTCTTAAATTTTATTCTTCGGTGCGTATTGATATTCGCCGCATCGGTCAGCTAAAGAAGGGCGAGGGTATTATCGGCAACCGAGTGAAAGCCAAGGTGGTAAAAAACAAAGTGGCCGCTCCTTTTAAAGCCGCGGAGTTTGATATTTTATTCGGCGAAGGTATTTCTTATGAGGGAGATGTGGCCACCGCCGCTTTACAACATGGCGTTATGACAAAATCCGGCGCCACTTACAGCTTTGAGGGAGAAAAACTCGGCGTGGGCATTGAAAATGTAAAAGCTAAAATGGTGGAGGACAAAAAACTCCTCAAAGCTATCGAAAATAAAACTATAGCAGCAGCTCAACAAGTCTAGCGATTTTTTCCGGATCGTGGCGAATAAAACCGCTTTTTCTTATCAAATCCGCGGCAATCGGCGTCGGTCCGCCGCTTAAATTTTCCAGATCCGCTTCCACGAATTCTGATTTTTCTTCCGCGTACGGCCGAAAACGGCTCGCCGGTGGTTTTGTCTTATTGAAAACCACGTAATCCAGAACTTTTTTACCTAAATATTTCTCGATGGTTTCTACAAAATCAGAAAGGCGAAAGCCGGTAGTTTCCCCAAACTTAGTCATTAAATTAACAAAATAAATTTTCTTACCGCTGGCCTGCCGAAGGGTTTCTCTCATCCCCTTTATCAGAAGATTGGGAATCAAGCTGGTATAAAGATCCCCCGGGCCGATAATTATTCCATCCGCCGAAAGAAGCGCCTTTCGAGCCGCCGGATTAAGGGAGGATCGGGGCTCAAGCCAAATATTTTTTATTTTTAAACGGCCGTCGTGCTTGGGTATATCAATGTTTGTTTCGCCGCGGATGATCTCGCCGTTTTCCAATTCCGCCGACAACGAGGTTTTCGTAAGCGTCACCGGCAAAACTTTTCCTTGCACCGACAAAATCCTACCCGCTTCTTCTATTGCCTTAGGGAAACTGCCGGTCAATCTCTCCAGAGCCGTGATCATTAAATTTCCAAAACTGTGTCCGGATAAACCACCGCCCTCTTCAAAACGATAGTTAAGAAGCGCCGATAAAATTTTATTGTCGGAACGCGATAGCGCGGTTAAGGCGCGGCGGATATCACCGGGCGGCAAAATTCCGAATTCCTCCCGCAAGATTCCCGTGGATCCGCCGTCATCAGCCATTGTCACCACTGCCGTTAAATCATTGAAATATTTTTTTAGACCGGAAAGAACCGTGAAAACTCCGGTCCCGCCGCCAATAACCACTATTTTTTTATTACTTTTCACATCCCCCGAAGGTGAAGGCATATGCTTGTAAGTTATCAGAATTGGAATATATTCTCAATTCATAATTGCCGATTACTAATTATCGTCTTGCCATTTACCGTTTTTAAAGTATCGGCTGGAGAAATTTTATGAAAAACCCCAAAATTTTATGATACCAGCGGCTGTAATGATCCACTTGATCGAGTGGGATGGCCATTTTTTTCCATCGCTCCAAAATATTGCGCAAGTTCCCCACCATATCCTTTCGTTGGAAAATGACGCTCGCTTCCAAGTTAATATCGAAACTTTGAGCGTCAATATTATTGGAGCCGATCAAGCCCTCGCAGTCATCCACTAATAAAACTTTGGCGTGGTTCATTTCCGGAATAAAAAAGAAGCTGATGAGCCCCGACAAGGACCTTGCGAAAACCCGATGCGCCACGTTCATCGTCCAAAAATCGGTTTCTTCCGGAACAATGACTTCTATTTTAACACCGCGGCTGGAGGCCTCGCGCAAAGATTTAATAAACCAGCGATGCGGGAAAAAGTATGGAGTGGCAATTGTGATTTTGTGTTTCGCCTCCCGGCATTTCTTTTTATAATAGGCGCGCAACTGTGATTTGCCCTTTAGCGGCCGATGTTCAATAAACCAAGTTTTTGCCTTAAAAAAAGCATGTTCCGCTTTGGTAAATTTGCTTTTCCGTAAATTTAAAACTACCGGATCATTTCCGCCCGCGAGTCCGTAAACCCGGCTAAAGGATTTGGCAATGCGGCGCACTAACTTGCCGGTCAAACGCATATGCAAATCCAACCATTTTGCGTACTTCCCGCCTACATTCACCCCGCCGATAAAGGCGATTTCTTCGTCGACCACTAAAATCTTTCGGTGATTATGATAAAACCAATGGTCGAAAAATAAGATTTCCGCGCCGGCTTCTTGAAGCTCAGTTTTATTGATTGAGCCGTACCATAAATCCGCCAAGCGATCGACAACTATCTTTACCCTCACGCCCGCCCGGGCTTTATTTTCTAATTCCTCGAAAAATTCGTGAGTAATCGAATCGTCTGTCAAAATAAAACTTTCCAAGTAAATTGATTTCTTGGCTTGTTTTATATCGTCCAGCATTGCAAGCCAGGCTTTCTCGGAATTGGTATAGAATCGGTACTTCATTATTCAATCCGTCGTTGCTCTACCTGGCCTGATTTAATTTTCTTATATTTTTCGCGGTATTTGTCCATTAATTTTTCCAACTCGCCCTCCGGTAATTCTTTTCTTAATAAATCGGTGACATGAATCGTGTCGTAAATATCGTTTTTAGTCTCTAATTTCCAAATGCCATCGCGCCACAAAATCGCTTTTTCGAATTCCCCCGCCTTAGCTGCTCGTTCCATCTCTTGAGTCATTATATCCAAAAACACCTGATAAACTTCGGGCTTACCCGCTTCCAACGTCCGCTCTTTGAATGGTATTTTCACCGTTTCACGGTATTCGCGGGATAATTTACGCACATGGCCGGTTCTTTGCCACTCTAAGGCCGCGCCCAAAATTCTATGATAAAACTCTTGGATTTTCTCTTTTTGTTTAACGGTTAATTTGGGTATGGACTTCGCCGCGTTAAGAAGCTCCCAAGCGCCGTACTCAATCATCTCCACGCTCCACCATGGCTCGGCCGAAGCCCAAAAAAATTGATCCGACGCCAAAGCCGAATCCGCTTTTTCCCTCACCAATAAATAATTTTTATCGGTTGGCTTAACTCCGGCCAGCAAATCCAAAACAAAATCATAAAATTCTTTTTGTAGTTGATGGATGGGATTTTTCGGGTCATGCCAGGAATAAAAAACCGTCCCTTCGTGAATGTCTTTTTCGCTGGCTGCCCAGGTCGCTCTAACCGGCTCAACTTCTCCATTCGGCGGAAATAGTTCCGGCACCTCGGAAAGAAAAATCTGTTTCAGCGGTGAAGTACGCATGATCTCGAATAAAAACTGTTCCAGGCCGGGGCGATGATGACCGAAAGTTTCTCCGTCCATGGCGGTGGCAATGTAACGATTCTTGGATTCTTCACCGGCCAAAGCTTCTCCGAAGCTTTTTGCATTGCGAACCACTCCGCCCATTATTAAATTTGATATTCTCCTCTCCCGAAAAACAACCGCAATATCAGAATCTTTGATCTTGAAAGTGCGATCATAGGGAACTTGCTCCGCTCTGCCGTTATAGGAAATTTCGTCCAGGATTATTAATTTAATTCCGGATTCTTTGAGAGCGGGAATAATTTTGGGATCGTAGGCCATCTCCGGCGGGAAAAAACAAACCGGCCTATAAACTTCGCCGAAGTATTTTCTGTTGGCTTCATCATTGATTTGAATTTGGCGGAGAGTTTCTTCTTCGGGCAAAAACGGCAGAAAAGTATGGTATTTAGCGGTTGAAGTAAATTCCAGCTTGCCATCTGCGGCCAGTTGCCGAATATCTTCAATGACATCCGGATAACCTTTGGTAGCCAAAAGCTCTGTTAGCGCGCCACTGATGTTTAGATTGCATTTTATATTGGATATATTGCGAAGGCCGCGGAAAATCGGCCGATAGCTTTGATTCACCACCGCCTCTAAAACATCGTCCAACTGATTTTTGGGTTGGTAGATATGTAGGAAATTTACCCAGTACATTATTCTTTCTTCTTAACGAGAGCAGTCGCTATGCTAAATACTTTACCGTACTCCTCGGCTGATTTCCTCCAAGAAAAATCTTTTTCCATAGCTCGCTTCTGCAGTTCTCCCCAGATTTTCAGATTCCGATAATCCTCATGGGCTCGCGTAATGGCCATCGCAAACGATAAGGAATCAAAATTAGTAAATACAAAACCCGTCCCCGATTCCTTTTCCGGATCGTAATCTTCAACCGTATCAGCAAGCCCGCCAGTTTTGCGTACAATCGGAATACAGCCGTAGCGCATCGCCTCCATTTGGGTAAGACCCGACGGTTCAAACTTGGAGGGAATCAAAACGGCATCGGCACCCGCGTAAATCAGGTTGGGTAAATCGCGGTCAAAAACGAGATTTGCCGCCACTCTTCCCGGGTAGCGTTTTTCTAAATCTTGAAAAAATCCCATATACTTTGCTTCGCCTGATCCTAAAACCACTAACTGCATATTTAATTCTTTCAAAAGTTGATCGGCAATCGGGAATAACAAATCAAATCCTTTCTGCTCAACAAACCTAGAAACAATTGCCGTTAAAAAAGCTTTTTTGTCCGGCACTAAACCAAAACGGCTTTGGAGGTGGGATTTATTCTTTGCTCTTTTTTCTAAACTACCCAAGTTAAAATGCTCGGCAAGATTGGGATTGGTTTCCGAATTGAAAATTTTGTAGTCAATGGCGTTGAGAACTCCGTAAACTCTGGAGCGCCGCTCACGCAAAAGCCCATCCAACCGCTCCCCATAATCCGGAGTCATAATTTCTTTGGCGTAATTCTGGGAAACCGTGGTAATCACGTCGGAATACAAGATGCCTCGGCGCATGCCGTTTATTTTCAAAAGCCGCGGGTTGAAAAAAGAGCCGACCGGAGAACGGCCATCGTCAATATCCAATTCGGAAATAAAATGATGGTCAAACATTCCTTGATAGTAAAGATTATGAATCGCGAAAACAGTGGCAATGGGGCTTAGCCAACGATCTTCTTTGTAGATTGTTTTCAAATAGTTGGGCAAAAAACCGGTCTGCCAGTCAGAGGCAACAATCACATCCGGCGTCCAATCACGGGAAGCACGCAGAAATTCCAAAGTGCCTCGGCATAGAAGCGCCCAACGAGCCGCGTCATCCGCGTAACCGTAAACGTTGGCCCGTTGTTCGTAATATTCCATGTTCTCCAGAAAATAAGTCGTTACCGGAGAACGCGGCAAACCACCCATGGTGTACTTGCGCACATTGCAAGTCAGATATTGCGGTTCATTGGCGTTATCGGCATCGGTTGGCACTTGCAACCCCTCCATTGCCATTTCCAATTTGAACTGCTGGGGATCGATGCCCGCGTAACGCGGCACCATCACCCGAGCGTCATAACCTAATTTCACCAAAGCGCGAGGCAGAGAGAACATCACCTCTCCCAAACCGCCGGCTTTAATAAACGGCGCCGCTTCCGTTGCCACAAACAAAATTTTCATCTTTGTCCCTCCCAGACCGAACAAACTCATTACTTTATATTAACATGCTTACTTCCGGATTTTCTTTATAAACAACTTTCGCAAAAAATATTCCCCTACTACTACCAACACTGCGATAATCGCGAAAATCCAATAAAGACGGCCAAACACTACCTTTATGCCGATGGCGTCAATAACAAAACCGAAAAATTTTCCGACAATGAACATAACCGCGACCCAGGCGAATCCCGCTACCAGATGAATTTTTAAAAATTTCCAGAAATCCAACTTTTCCCAGCCGGCCAGAAGCGGAGTCAGACGATTAACGTAATATAAAAATTTGGAGAAAAAGGCAAGCTGAAAATAACGATCGGTGAAATTTTCCGAAACCCAACCTTGATAATTTTTGTATTTGTTCGCGAGCCACGTCCCCCATTTAGTGTCCTTGGTCAAACGCCCCAAGTAATACCAGGCCACATCACCGATAATCACTCCCGCGAAAGAAACCACCAATATCCACCGCCAGCTCATATAGCCCTCCAGAGCAAAAATCGCGGCGGCCAAAAAAAATGTTTCGCCCTCAATAAACATCCCGCCGAAAAGGACAAGATAGGCGAGGTACGGACTGTTCACTACGAAGCTCTGCAAAAAATCCATAGAGTAATCGCTAACGATTATTACCAATTACTAATCGACACTAATTAAGCTAATGGCTAATTACGATGGGCCGCCCGCTTCGGTGGCGAGCCCCGCCCAGTTTCTACTGGGCGGGGATCTTGGCAAAATTGCGAATACGTTTATTATAACAAAAAAAGCCCCGCATCTTTTTAGATTGCGGGGTTAAAGTTCGACAAGTTCGTGGCCGGAATCGCCTGTATTACAGTAACCGTTGCAAAAAGTTTCAACTTCAAAGTTAGCGCCCTTGAAAACATCGTATTTGAACCTCCAAGATCTTATACAATGAAAGGCTCCTCCGCCAAGACAAAACACAAATTCGTATGCTCGATGGGCGCCTTTTAATTCAATAGGCATAACTTCTATGTCTTGCCCATCACGAAATTTTTTCCCGCAGTAATGACAAGCCTTACTATTTCCTTTCTTACTGCCATCGTATATAGGCCTTTCGCTTGAATGAAGCATTGCCTCTAGCCCTGAAAAGCACTAGAAACTAGGTTAGCATAAATACAAAATTGATACAAGAGTATAAAACAACTTGACAAAGTAGTCAAATCCCATTAGAAGTAGGCCGCCCCAGGATGGCCGTAGCCACTCGCCAGTGGCGAGGGCGACTTCTAACGGGATCAAATATTCTCGTAATGCTCAATATGATTTTCGGACCCCAAAGAAATTGCCAAAAGGTCAATTCTCCATCCCCTCCTTTCATCAACTTTTTCCGGGAAATGTCCGACAAACATTTGCGCTGTTCTTTGAAGTTTTCTAAGTTTTGCGGCAGTTAAGTTATCTTCTGGTGATAATGCGGCAATGGTTCGACACCGCTCACCATGAATTGCCGAATTGCCGCATTGTTTACACTGAGCTTGTCGAAGTGTTTTCACCTCTACAAAAACCAGAGTGTTTGCCGGATCCTTGGCTACAATGTCTAATTCTCCCCATTTCCGCCAATAATTCCTCTCAAGGATTTTGTATCCTTTGTTTATCAGGTATTCGCAGGCGAGATCCTCGCCTAGTTTTCCGACTTCGGATTTGTGGGTCATGTGTTTAACCTAACTGTAATTATAACAAAGTTTAATGCTTCTCCGTTAAACAAGGCTGTCTGGAATGTTTATCAACCAACCAGCCACAACTTTTGTGCGTAAAACATTTTCGATGTTTATCACTTTGCTGTTAAACATCGATATTATGTTCTGCCGTAAAACATTTTTCAATGTTTGCCGGCGAACTTCGTACATCAAATTTGGAAAACAATAGGAATGATGTTTAACAAAAATTTGTTTGCCGGCGAACGAAGTTTCAAAAATAGGCGTAAAACATTTTCGATGTTTATCACTTTGCTGTTAAACACTTCAACGGCTATTACGACAAAAACCCGAAGTTTGCGGACTAAAATTTGTAAATCAGCAAACAATCTACATGGTTTGTGCGTAAAACATTTTCGATGTTTATCACTTTAGGTGTTAAACACTGTACTGTTAAACAAAATCCCATGTTTCACACTGATTTACATATTTTGTCAATCTTGGGTGTATGAGAATAAACTACCACGACCTAACGCCTGCCTGCCGGTAGGAAGGGCCGTGGTTTTTTAGATTTCAAGCTCTTCGCTTGTCGGCTGTCATTGCGATCCGCCAGTTGGCGGAGAAGCAATCTAACATTGATGTAAATATAAGATTGCCGCGGCCGTTGGCCTCGCAATGACGTAATAACAGGCGGATATGCCCACACTTCCACTCCGACGTAACGTCGGAGTGGTTTTCGTTCGGAAGTTTGGCATATAAAAAACCCGTGGATATTGCTACCCACGGGTTGCTAACAAGGCCCCATCACGCCGCCTACACTTGGCGCGTCAGCCTCATTGGCTTGTGTCGATCTGGTCACGCAAATTTACAGCTTCGCCATCGTGCGCTTCATCGTGTGCGCCTCCTTAAATGTACGCTTTGTAATGTGCGAACTCTTCTGACGCGTGCTTTGCAATTATAGACGATAATAGTAATTTTGTCAATACCCCTATTTTTACGGGCTTGCCGGATCTTGTTCCTCATAACCTAGGGCAGTTTGATAAAGATTTTCCAATCCCTCTAGTTTCTCATTCGGCAAAGTCGTTTTTGCCGCAATTTCGTCTAAGGTAGGGGAGCGGCGCAATTTTTTAAACAAGGCCGCTCTGACTTTGCGGTATTCGACAAAGTCGGTTCTTAAATCTATACCAAGCCTTGCGGAGTACAATTCCACTCTAATAGCTGTTTCTATTTCGTCGCAGATTTTTTTGTCCACTCGTCCGGAAAATTCTTTCCAAGAACTCGATTCATTGACGGCCTTTAAAAGGCCGCCTATTCCTTCCTGAAATAATTCATCCGATTCTAGAGGCGACGGATGCTTATTCTTAAGTTCGCTTACTATTTGCTCAACAAAATCTTTATAGGAAATCACCAATCTTTCCGCTTCGGACTTGGATATTTTCATATAGCCACCTCCCTAAATCAAACGAAGTTTGATCGGGCGATCCCGATTCGTCACAAAACGAATCGGGATTTAGCCTTTCACATAAATCTCTGACGCTTTGAAGTTCTAAATTCAGATTAGCATTTTTGCGAAAATAAATCCCACACATAAGTAGTGCCACAACGCTCAATCGCTTTCCTTCTTAAAACATACTCATTCCCAAATTCGTAACTTGAGAATAAAAAGTCTTTAATTATTCTGGGTGTTGTAGAAAGCATAGCACTACTTATGTGTGGGATAAAAAAGAGCCCGACATTTTACATCGGGCTCTTGCTGCAGAAATCTCTAGGCGAAGACGGCGTGGGTTTTCACGATCGCCACGATCTCAGACAGCTTGATCTTGGTCGGCGGAACATCGGGAGCAGTTGAGCTTCCGTTGAGAAGCGCTTCCATTCCTTTGTGATAGAACCACTCTTCGGCGCCAGCGACCTTGCCCTCGGAACGAAGGACGATATCCAGTAGCTCATCGAAAACGGCAGGAAGCTGGCCGTTGAGCCCCCGTTCTCTCACCCGAAGAGCCGACGCTACCAATGAGAAGTCCGGCTTGTAGTACTTATTGGCAAAAATCATCACATTGCCGGACGTCCTCTGCTGAATCACCGCCGCCGCGTAGCAGCCGTGCTCGGAACGAGCGTACTTGGCGATCTGCTCATTGTCGGAAATGATCGTTACGAGCTTCAACGGCTTCCTCTCGCAGGAACGCGCGTAGAACCATCCGAGGATCTCCACCTTCGCCTTCTGTTCAAACTCCTGCTTCGTACCATGGAAGAATTCTCTCTGCTCACAATACTTGGCGTCAACCGCCATCATCGCCCAGTCCATCGCTTTCTCATGATTCTCCTGGTACTGATGATGGAAAATCTGGATGATGGCGGGTACGCCAAAGAGCGAACCGCCGCCATTGAGGTCGTTGCTCAACACTTCGTTAAGAATCTGCTGAAGCTCCGGTCGCTCGCGAACACCAAGGGCTTTCGCGACCAACGTTGCGGCGCACTCGCCGGCAGTTCGCTCCTTGGTTGCCGTCGGGTGCTCGTCGAAACGGCCGCCGCCGACACCGATGAGAAGAACGCCTTCGCGCTCGTACTCTTCGGCCGAGCGTCCGTCGGGCGTCTTCCCGAATCCCCAGTATTCGATCTCGGCTTGTGAGATGCCGGGAAATTTCTCTTGCCCAAACACATACAAAAGCCAGATCGCCACCACTTCGTCGAAATGCGGACGCACATGCGTCACGATTTTCCGAAACCGGGTCATCGTCTGCCTCCTCAAAAAAAGTTTTCAAAGTTCAAAATACGATATCGCAATTATACCAATAAAGTTTCTATTTGTCAAATGACCCCGGGGGTGTTATTATTTTTTCAAACCGCCCCCGTAGCTTAATGGATAAAGTTCTCGGCTTCGAACCGAGCGATGTAGGTCCGATTCCTGCCGGGGGCACCTACATATATATAGTGATAGAAAGAGTGATAAAACCAGTTGTCCTGAGAACGGGTATTGACCCCGTACATAATTAGAACTCCGCTTTTCACAACGCCTTGAAATTAGTCCTGGTTTTCTATTCATAAGTCACGAATTGCGAATGATAATGTTTTGTCCAAAAAAGCGACTGGGCGTTGTCTCCCTACGGGAGATCTCCCGTAGGGATGACAGTTCTAATTATGTGACGGGGTTGATTTGCCGCGAGAAAAGTGTAATAAAGTAAAGATACTTCAGAAACATTGAATCTGGTTATCCACAGGATATTAAGATATTTAGGATGCCCCTATAGCTTAGTGGTAAAGCTACGGACTCTTAATCCGCAGACCTTGGTTCGATTCCAAGTGGGGGCACAAATTTTCTCCGAGAGTCCGCTAACAGACGGACGATTGGCTGGAAAATTTAATCCCCGCCAGCGGCGGGGTTCGGAACTTCGTTCCTCGCGCGCTTAGCTTAATGGTAGAGCGGTCGCCTTACACGCGACATGCGGGGGTCCGATTCCCTCAGCGCGCACAAAAAAATTTAAAACGCTACGTGGCGTTTTAATTTTTTTTGGGAATCGGACCTGGGAAAGGGCCTGCCTGCCGGCAGGCAGGGTCGGGAAAACGGCGTAAAGCCGCGTGGCGGCCACACCGCTCTACGCGGAAGTTTTCCCGCTTGCCCCGCCGTGGCAGGGTGAAGTGGGATGTATTGAAACCGCTGGGTTTCAAAAAATTTTGCTTTGCAAAATTTTGGTTCGGCGAGTCCCGCCGCAGAGGAAGCGACGGCGGGACGAAACACCACCGTCAACTGTCTATAAATAACTTTAATGTAAAATTGCCGCGCCCGGTGCCGCTATTATATGATAGCGGCACCGGGCTCACAAAAACTGGCCAAAAAAGTTTAAAAAACCAAACCCCAAGGGCGGGCTTGACATTTTCCGATGGTTTGCTATAATGCGGGCAGAACCTAAACATATTGTAAATCGTATCGCATTTTCATTTACCTTACTTTTTTCCCGGCTTGCGCTGGGAGTATGGTAATGAAATTGGTTTTCCCCTTTTTTAGGAGTGCTCGGATGAGTAAGAAGAAACCCGGTTTCCAGCCTCTCGAAGCTGGACTGAAAGATGCGACGGAGCATCAGAAAGCCGTGGTAATGTCCACGATCTCTGGCAGGCTCGGCCTCCCTGTCTTCAAGACGGTCGAGACGACCAAGGAGAAGGATGAAGCCGTGCAGGCGCTCCGTAAATGGATCACCGGAGTGCCCAACCAGATGAACGATCTCGCCCGACGCTTCTGGGAATGCGTCAATGGCGATGAAGCGCACTGCAGCATCCATCACGTGGAATGGACCGAAATCGGTGAGGCGATCCACGATCTCCTCAATCCCGGAGTCCAGATCGCCAAGCAGGCGGCTCACGAAGCCTACGTCCTCGCGATGATTCAGCACATGCCGACGAAGCGCTGGGCAATCCTGGCCCTTCTCAACGGCAAGCTGAAGCCCACGGACGTGGCGTTCTCCGGTGGCCTGATCAACCTCGAAGTCGTCAAGGAGGTCTCCGATGAGACCAACATGACGGACACGATGTTCCGCCTTCTGAACCGCACCTACCAGGTGACGGGAAAGAACGCGAGGAGCATCGCTTCGCTGCTCACCTCGAAGGTGGAGCAGACGAATGAGGAAGCGAGGGACAACTTCCGCGAGAGGGTGAACGCCCTCCTCAACCAGACGACGCCGGGACTCACCCTCGAAAAGGTGAAGAACGGCGAGTCGGGGAAGTTAGGCTTCAGCGTGCGGGACACCAACCGCGAAACCAGGGATGGCGGAGTTCTTCTCATTCATTCGGATGGGGAGAAGATCTGTGTCCTAGACGCGGCCGGCCACTTCCAGCGCCGGACCAACGAGATCCGCACCAACGGGCGGACCCTCCTGGTCGAGTCGCTTTCTTGGGATGATTTCCGTCAGCCCAAGATGATGGAGTATGGGATCTACAAAGATCTCCGGTTCCTCTGGAGCGTCATCAAGCGCTCCGAGCAGAGCAACACCGAGATCGAGCTTCGACAGGAGTCGAGACAGGCCTTCCAGAAGGCCTGTGACGCGGAGCGCGCGACCTTCGCCGCCAAGGCGACCGTCAGCCCGGCCGACTGGCTTCTGAAGAAGATGCCCGGTACGGCGCTCATCTCGATGTCCGGCCCGTGGATCGTCAAGTACGGCGAGAAGGAGACCCCCTACTGGTACGTCTCCTTCCTGGCGGAACGCACCGCCGACGGCAAGGTGAGAATCGTGGAGTTCCCGGAGAGGCTCAAGAACCTCTTCCAGAGCCCGAATCTCACCGAGCTGACCGAGCCCGGCGATACGTCCGGAAATCTCGCATACCCCCCGAGCGCCATGCTCCGGAAGGCGTATGCGATCGAGCTGAACCGCTCGAGGCTCGCTTCCGAGACCGACAAGACGGTCAAGTCGGAGTAGTACACCGCCCCGTTAGGTAAGCACGCAAGTGCTCTACCTAACGGGGCACCCTTTTATCCTTCGACAAACTCAGAACAAGTCCGAAGATTTTAATTCTCGATGCAGGTTTCATGTTTTATGATTCATGTTCCAAGAATTAAGCTCTTCGACAATTTTTGAAAAGGAATATTTCGGAGATTTACGCGAAAGGAACCTGTGAATGGCCTTTATGAAAATCCTTGGCGGGGGAGTAACAACTCGCCCAGGCCAATGGGGAGCCAGCTGTCTTTTTTTCTCTATTGACGGTATCAATATTGTTGTTGATTGCGGAGTCAGACTTAATACTTGCGAATCAATTTTGCCGAATCTTGAATGGCTGAAAGAAAAACAAGTGGACGCGCTTTTCATCACTCACGGCCATACGGATCACGTGGGAGCAGCGCCACTCTTGGCTGCCCAGCATCCCGAAGCGGAAATCTGTATGACCTTTCAGACTGCCGAAATCGCTAGAATACTTCTGGCAAGCAATCTCGAACTTGCGGAAAAATTGAAACATGTTTCAATTTTCAGCCGCGAAGAATACGAGAAGTTTTTCGAGCGGGTAATGCTGGTTGATTTTGCGGAATGGCAGACTTTGGAAAAAAGAGGCCGGCAGATCCAGTTTTGTTTCTGGCATGCCGGACACGTTCGCGGAGCATCGTCGATTCTAGTGAAAGATTCGCAGGGAAATCATCTGATGATCACCGGCGACATTTCACTTCAAGCGATGCCGACCGTCGAAGCCGCCAAACCTCTTCCGACCGAATTTGTTAACAATAAACTGACGCTGGTTACCGAAGCAACGAACGGAGGCATTACTCTGCCCGACCGAGTGGCGGAAGAGCAAAGACTCGTCGAGCGCACCCGCGAGGTAAACGCGCGCGGCGGCCACGTGCTTATTCCGGCATTTTCTACGGGCAGAGCGCAGGACGTTGCGTTCGTGCTTACTCAAGCCGGAATTCCAGTCTGGATAGGCGGAATGGCCAATAGCATTCTTCATTCTGATGCTTTCGGACCAAGTTTCGTTCACCAGTTAATGAACCGGCTCAATTGCAACTTGGATTTATTCGCAGGCTCAAACCGGCCCAAAGTGGTAGTTACCACTCATGGAATGCTTGCGGGCGGACAAAGCCGAGAGCTTGCTTACCAGTGGATTGAAAATCCGAAAAACGCGATTTTTATCCCCGGATACCAAGCCTATGGCACTTTGGGAAGAAAAATTCTAAACGCAAAAGCAGGTAAGGAAATTTTCTTTCTGGAGAAAAACGACCGCCGAAAAGCCCAAGCAAGCATTGAACGCTTCCGGCTGTCGTCTCACAGCGACGGCTCACAGCTAACGAAATGGATTGGATCTGTTAATCCGCAAAAAGTTTTCGTAGTGCACGCGGAAATGAGCGGCGCGACTGGTTTGCGTAAACGACTGCGTAACCACGGTTTCCAAAATCCAATTTTGGAAGCTTATAACGAAAATGTCTGCAGCCTCTAATCTCAAACAATACCCTCGACTTCGGTCGGGGGATTTTTTATTCCACCGTAAATAGAATCAAGAAAACTCAAATGTTGCAATTAAGATGCAATTGCGTCTTAATTGCAACATTTATCAGAAGCTCACATCGCGTTCGGGAGCTACTTACCGAACGGATTCCTAGCCCCGCGGATTTCAAAATGCAAATGGCATCCCGTCGGCCCGTGAGTCTTACCGGTATTGCCTATGTAGGCAATAAGATCGCCCTGCGCAACGTAATCGCCGACCGAAGCATTATTTTTCTGGGTATGAGCGTATCGGCTGATGGCGCCGTTGGGGTGTTCGATATCAACGCTTCGGCCGTAGCCGTCGTTGTACCCGTAAGAATTTTCTTTGATTACCAAACCTTCCGCCGCGGCATAAATCGGCGTGCCGCAGGCATTGGCAATATCCACCGCGTTGTAATAATGCAGCTGGCCCCAATTCCAACCGGTAGTGGGAATAATGAAATAGCCGGGGTAATTCGGTAGATCAGCAATGGAAAGAACAGTCGCGCTCTTTTTGGGTTTGGCCCCGGGGATCACCAAGCTCGTACCAACCCTCAAGCCAGTGTTCAGAACTTGTTTGTTATTCTGGCGGATTTTTTCCCGCGGAACGCCATAGAATTCAGCAATAGAATCCAACGTGTCTCCTTCTTCAATTTGATGAAGCACTCCCGAAACCGGCAAAATCACAATTTCCTGCCCGGGACGGATACTGCTGCCCAAGTTTTTATTAGCCCAAAAAATTGTGTTTAAAGAAATGCCCAGGTTGGCGGCAATTTTAGAAAGCGTGTCTCCTTTTTGTACTTTATACACAAGCAGCCCGTCGCGAGTTGGTAAAATAGTGCTTAGAGGATTAGCGGCATTTAAAACCGAATCGCCATCCACCACCACAAAACCGGCGGTGGCATCGCTGTTGGAGGCCACTTCAAATTCGCCATCGAAGACATTATCAGCTAAAATAGAATCGTCTTCGGGACTGACTGCTTCCGCTAAATTGGCAAGCTGGGGAGCGCCGGAATAATTCTTGGCTTGCAGACTTTGTAAAACCAGAAAATTAAGAAAAATCCCGCCAATAACCAAAACAACCGGTAAAACGGTTGTCAGAGATAACTTATTCAATAATGTTTTCGCTATCTTAATAATAAAAATAGTATGCCACAAAATTCGGACAACCTCAACCCGCGGCAAAAAGAAGCAGTCGAGCATAAAGACGGCCCAATTTTAATTGCCGCCGGAGCCGGATCGGGAAAAACCAAAACTTTAACCAGTCGTCTTGCCTGGCTTATCAAAAATGGCGCGCCTCCGGAAAATATTATTGCCATTACTTTCACCAACAAGGCCGCCAACGAGATGCGCGACCGAGTTTCTATCTCCGAACATCGAACATCGAACATCGAACAATGCTTTATTGGCACCTTCCACTCCCTCGGCGCCAGAATTCTCAAACAAGAAGCAGGACTGGTTGATCGCACTCCCAATTACACAATTTTTGATGACGATGATTCTTTAAGTATCTTGAGAAAAACGATGAAGGCGATGGATTTGGATAAAGAAAAATATAATCCCATCGTCATTCATCGCGTAATTTCCAAAATTAAAAATGAACTGCTGGAACCGGAAGAGTTCGATAAAATCACCGCCTTGGTTTTTCAAAAATATGAAGAGCGGCTGATAAAAAATAATGGCTTCGACTTTGACGATTTGATTGAAAAAGTAGTTAAGATTTTCAAAAATCACCCCGAGGTTCTCAAAAAATACCGGGATAAATTCCGCTATATCTTAGTGGACGAATATCAGGATATAAATAGCATCCAATATCAGATGATTAGGATGCTGGCCGAACAACACCAGAATTTAAGCGTTGTCGGAGATGACGCGCAGGCAATTTATTCATTTCGAGGCGCCGATTTCCGCAATTTTTTGAATTTCCAAGAAGATTGGCCGAATGCCAAAATAGTAAAGCTTGAACAAAACTACCGCTCAAGCGGCACGATTATTGTCGCCGCTTCGGAAGTGATTAAAAAAAATAAAATGCAAACCCCGAAAACTTTATGGACGGAAAATGCCGAAGGAGAAGTGATCAAAATCGTCAACGCCGGAAACGCGGAGGAGGAGGCCGCGTTTGTTACAGAACAAATTTCTAGAAATTCGAAGCACGAAATCCGAAATCCGAAACAAATTCCAATAACCAAAATTCAAAATTCTAAACCCGTTTCGAATTTCGATATTCGAATTTCGAATTTTCCGACTACCGCTGTGCTCTACCGAACTAACGCTCAATCCCGAGCAATCGAGCAAGCCCTGATCTCCGCCGACATTCCGTATAAAGTATTCGGCGGCTTAAAATTCTATGAACGAAAAGAAATTAAAGATCTAGTGGCGGGATTGCGCCTGGCCCACAATCCCAAAGACACCGTCAGTCTGGAAAGATTAGAAAAGAATTTTGACAAGAAAACTTACACCCATCTTGCGGCGGAACTTCCGCGCCTCGGAAAAAATTTATCCTCCGAAGGAGGATCCGCCTCCGGCGGAAAAATTCTTGAACTCATAAATTACTTTATCGTCAACGCGAACTATATCGAATATCTGGAGAAAAATTATAAAAACTATCAGGAACGAACTGAAAACGTTAACGAGTTTATTCGTTTCGCCTCCGAATTCTCCGCCAAAGGCGGATCCGCCTCCGGCGGACAAACTCTCGGTGAATTTCTGGAACGTATTTCTTTATTACAATCGGCAGATTCACCAACTAAAGAAGCAACTAATAGCCTACACCCTAAGCCCTATACCCTAAACCCTGTCCATTTGATGACTATTCACCTCGCCAAAGGCCTTGAATTTGACACAGTTTTTCTCATCGGCGCGAGCGAGGGCCTTTTGCCCCACCAGATGTCTTACGGGTCAATGAGCGAACTGGAGGAAGAGCGAAGATTGATGTATGTGGCCATGACGCGAGCAAAAAAAGATTTATATGTTTCCTTCTCCAATACGCCATCACGCTTCATCTATGAAATCCCTCCGGAACTGACGGAATTCGTAAATTTAAACGGCAGCCGCAATCGGCTGCCGGACGATGACGAAATGAATATTGACGGCAGTTTTTAGAAATTTTTCCTTCTAGCTTCTTCGCGTCCCTTGAAAAACTTTTCCCTTTCTTCGGGCGACAATTTTGCCAATTCTTCTTCGGTGTATCCCTCAAAAACTTTGATTGCTTTCCTTTGCTCATTTTCCGGATTATACTTTTCGGGTGATTTCATAGTTTTATTATAATATGCCGCGTAAATTAGGACAACATTTTTTAATAAATAAATCCGCGATCAATAAAATTATCGCGGCTTTGGATTTGAAAAGTGGGGATATGGTAGTTGAAATCGGCCCCGGCGGGGGAGCGTTAACAATCCCGCTTGCAAAAAAATGCCGCGAGCTTGGATGTAAAATTGTGGCGATCGAGAAAGACCCCGAGTTAGTAGAAAGTATTAAGCAGAAAGTAGTAAGCATGGGGGCAGAGATTCGGGAGGGCGATGCTCTGAAAGTATTACCGGAATTAATCGCTAACTACTTACTACCTACTACTAGCTACAAAGTGGTTGGCAACATTCCTTACTACATTACCGGAAAACTTTTGCGAATTCTCGGAGAATTGGAAAATAAACCTAAAATTATAGTCCTGACAATTCAACGAGAGGTGGCGGAAAGAGTCGCGGCCCAGCCGCCGAAAATGAATTTGCTTGCCGCCGCGGTACAAATCTGGTCAGAACCTAAAATAATTGGCTACTTGAAGCCCAGCGATTTCAAACCTACCCCAAAGGTGGCGTCCGCAATAATTAAACTACTATCGAAGTCGGACTTCGATAGTTTAATTAGAGGCGGACAGCAAATTACTGACTACCAATTACTAATTTCTAATTACTACAAGCTCATTAGGCTTATATTTAAACAACCTCGAAAAACAGTTCTAAACAACTTATCCACAGGCCTGAGTATAAGCAAAAACAAGGCGCTAGAAATGCTTAAAAAGGTGGGTCTTGAAGGCACGGAAAGGCCTCAAAACCTTAACTTGTCCCAACTATTGCAATTGTCCCGCGAGCTGGAATAGCTCCGGCTTCGCAATTTCCGTTAGGACATACACAAGCCCCGCCGGGAGAAGCTAGGCCAATAACCCAATGCCCCGCGAAAGGAGCATATCTCGCGTAAAGAGCTCCTCCGCTATACATATATAGACCTCCTCTTGGGGGGCCTACGAATAGCAAAATTCCATTGGCACAAAAAGTCTGATTAAGAACGAGCCCCCCGAAAGAGAGAAGACTGCTAAAGGGCAGAGCATTGGCGGGCGCGATCATCAAAAATAAGGTTCCCGCGGTAAGTAAAGTTATCAACAAAATCTTGATATGCCTAATTGCTCCCATATAATATAATAATAGGGTAGATGATTAAGAAAGCAATCGCGGTGTTTTTGGTTGCCGGGTCATTGGTATTGGCGGTTTTAATTTTGGTAGGAAACGAATCAATCATTGCGCCGACGGAACCGAAAACTGCCGTTAAAAATGAAGCGCTGCCGCAAAAAACAACCGCTTCCAATGAAGAATTTCGAGAAAATTCAACCAAAAAAATCGCAAAAAGCATCGCCCGGGAACTGGTAAAATCAGAGAAGCTCACCGGCGCGGATTTTCTTAATCCCGACGATTTGGTTAGCGGAATTTTGCCGGATTTACAAGAAAGTTTTGATTTTTCCGCCGGAGAAGAACAAGACCTAAGTCGGGAAATTAAAATAAACGATTTAAGAATCGTTAAAAGTTCCGATAAGGCCCTGGCGGAAAATTATTTTAAAAACCTCCGAGTGATTATAAAGACCAATTTTCCGGATCTCACGATTGGTTTTTCACAGCCATCTACCGAAGATTTTAAACTGACAGCCCTTGCTTATCAAAAAATGGCGGCGGCGGTTTATGACTTAATCATTCCGGAAAATTTAACCGAAATCCACCGGGAAGAAATCCGTCTTTTGACCCTTTACCAAAAAATCTTTGAAAGCCTTGCCCGATATCAAGATGACCCGCTAAAAGCTTTGGCATCGGCGGATCTTCTGCAAAAAACAGGTCCTCAATTGGAAAATCTCGCCAACATGAAACTGATTTTCATTAAAAATAATGATCTGAACATTTAACATGAAAAAATTTGTTCTAATTCTCATGGTTTCGATGATGGTAACTTTGCCGTTTTATTCTTTTGCGCAAACCGGCGGCGGCGCCATAGCCGAAACCGCGGCAGCGGTTGCCGAAGCTCAAGCCAGGGCGATAGATGCCCTGGGCGTTCCCACTAAAAGCGAAGGCGTTGCCAAAATTGCCGGCGCCGCAGTCGGCACAAAAACCCAAACTGTTTATAATTGGATTGAAACTTTCGTAAGAACGACTCTTATGAAAACATTGTTAGACCAATTAGTGGACCAAATCATCGGTTATATCGGCGGCGGCGAGGATGGGGAGCCGAAATTCGTCACTGATTGGCAAGGCCTTCTGGAAGATGCCGGCCAACAAGTAGTCGGTGAATTTGCCCAAGAAATCGGGGCGGGCTTTCTTTGTTCGCCATTCAGTCTGCAAGTGCAACTCGCCACGCTTCCGGTTCCCAGCCGATTTAGTCAACGGGCAACGTGCACGCTAGATAGAATTGTCGGAAACATAGAAAATTTTTACAACGATTTCAACCAAGGCGGATGGATCGGCTATGCCGAGTCTTGGAAACCGCAAAATAACTTCTTTGGCGCGCATTTAATAGCTTCAGCGGAATTATCCAGCCGCATCGAAAAAACAACAGGGGCGAAACTTAACGAGGCATTATCCGGCGGCGGATTTTTGTCGATCAGGGATGACAACGGAAACATCGTTACTCCCGGCAAGGCTTTGGGCGATTTGACCAGTAAGGCGATAGGGGCGCCGATAGATTTCCTCTTTAACGCCGAGCAAATCGGAGATTACGTAACTGCCATTGCTAACTCAATAATAAATCGGGTTATTAAAGAGGGCGTAGCGGGAGTTCAAAGCGCGACCAGTAAGAAAGAACGAGACACTGCCGTCTCTTATTACAACTCCGCTGTCTCCCAGAACTTTAATTCACTAAAAAACACCCTACTAAGCCAGATAGATCAGGTCATCGCTCCCAGAGAAAACGCGAACACTGTCATTGATTCGGCGATTCAACTTCTAAACCAGTACAAGCCGGTCCTAAACGATCTCTATGATGATTTTAGCGGGCTCTCCAAAACAATCTGCCCGGCCACTGCCGGTACTTCTCTCGGCGGCAGTAACCAAACTGTGGTGGTGGCGAACGCTAAAGCGAATATCGCCTCGGAAATTTCTCAAGCTAACAGCACGATTTCTGATTTCCAAAATCAGAAATTAAACAATCAAGCGATTATTAATCTGCTCCTCGCCAAGAAACCGGAAATCGAGGGGTTGCAACCAAATAATGCCGGCCTCATTCAACTCCAGGGTATCAATGACCAGATCGCTTATCTTGTGGATATCGCGGGAGCGGAGAACTTTCAGTCAACCATGCAAGCCCAAAACAGCGCGGTCAGCCAGAATATCAATCAGAAACTTCTCACCTTTAATCAACAATTGCAACAGTGTCAGCTGACCCCATGATCTCCGAATTAATATCACAATTTAAAAAATACGGACGCGGAGGATTAATTTTTGCCGTTGCGGCAATAATGTTATTTTCCGGATTAATTGTTCCAGGAATAGCGGCGGCCGAGCACACAACAGCAACAAGCTGTCTGGCAGACATTGAATGCGGCCTAGTACATGCGGTTATATGGATCCTTGGCCTATTGGGCAGTCTAGTAGGCACCGTTGCCGGATTTTTTCTTACTTATCTTACGGCGCTTATTCAGACGCTAATCAATGCGGGTACTCAACTTACCAGATTAGATTTTGTGCAAAAAGGCTTTGACTTAACTCTTAGTTTGACGAATCTCGGTTTTGTTTTGGCAATAATCGTCATTGCTTTTGCCACGATTCTGCGAATGCAAAACTACGCGATGAAACAGCTTTTGTGGAAACTGGTGGTTGCCGCTTTATTGGTTAATTTCAGTTTCGCGATCGCCGGAACAATAATTGATTTCACTAATGTTTTAGGCGGGTATTTTCTTGCGGGAGCAAGTCCGGATGGAGATCCCGCCAAATTTGGCAATAATCTCGCTGACACTTTTAAGATACAACAAATCAATCAACAGCCGAGCGCCAAAGCAATTCAAAAAACGCAAGAAAAATCTACTTTAAAGACGGTATGGGATTATGGGAAATATCTTTCTCCCGCTTACTTGTTTTATGAAGGTGGTAAATCGGCTGCCAGCGTGGCCGGCGGCGGACCAGGAAGCGATGCAAAAAAGGGCTTAGATGCGATTATCAGCAGACTTATTACGCTTATAGTCCTGATAATATTCAACACTGTTTTGGTAATTACTTTTGCCGCGGTAACTTTTATGCTGTTGATACGTTTGGTTTACCTGGCAATTCTTTTGATTCTCATGCCGGTAGTGTGGCTTTTCTGGATTTTCCCAGGCCTATCTAAACATTGGAGCGATTGGTGGAGTAAGTTTATCCAGTGGACTTTTTTCTATCCGGCAATGATGTTTTTTGTTTTCTTAAGCATAAGAACTCCTATCGGCGTCATTGCGGGGGGCGACCCTACAACTAGCGCCGCTGATAGCTTTCTTCTGTTTGGCGGCAACACAGTTATATACCTGGAAATTGCCGTCAAAGTGGCAATTTTATTTGGCGGCTTAATGGCGGCCCAAAAAATGGGCCTTACCGGAGCAAGCGCTTTCATGAACGCCGCCCAAGGCTCCGCCAGGTGGATAGGCAGCAAAGCGGTTCGAGCAACAGGCTTACCGTATGCCGGCCGGGCGGCTGGGCGAGGGGCGGCCGGGTTGGGTAAGTGGGCCGCTGCTCCAGCGGCGGGCAAATTAGCTAATTTGCTGTCGCGGCCTGGGCTTAGATGGATACCGGGCGCCAAAGGAGCGGCGGCTGGATTAGCCGGATTTGCTTCCAGAAAAACCGAGGTTGAGGATTATCAAAAGAATTTTCTTGCCGGTCTTACCCCGGATCAATTCAAAAACGTGTCACTTACTTCCCCAGTCGGCCCGGTCGCTAAGGCCGCAATACTTGCCGAAGCAATCAAAAGGGGTAAGGTGGCTGATCTTACGGCCAATATGGGTGAAACGCAAACCGGAGCGCGCCTCGAACTTTTCTCAAAAGCTGCTGGCGCTGCCAACCCGGCCCTTGTTAAAGACCTGCTGGCGGTCAATCCTCGATATGCGGATAAGTTCAACAAAATCTTAGAAGAAGTCGTCAAAGGGATCAGAGCTGACAAGGCTTCTGAAATAAACAAGGACTCGCTTGGTGATGCGAGAGTGGCGATGGCCCTTAGTGAAGCCCAGTTAAGCAATATTTACCGAAGCGGCTCAACTGAACAGAAAGATAATTTGAGAAACGCTCTTGAAGGAGCAGCTGGATTCGGAGGCCAACTTAATGCTGTAAAGAAACAACTTAAAGACGATCTCGAAAATGCGGACAAAGAAATAGAGAGCCTCAAAAAAGCGATCAGTGAAGCCAAGGAAGTTGGGGATAAAATTAAGATTAAGAAATCTCAGGATGACTTGAGAATTATCAGACAGCATATGCAAAGCAATCTTCTTAAACAACTAAGCGACGATGAAAGGAAATCGTATGAAAGACTACAAAGCCTAAGCCAACGCATCGCCAACCCAAATATTATTTAAAAATATGCCCGAAATAAAACCGCTAAAAACAATACATCAATCTTTTCTGGAATTGCCGGAAAAAATCCGCGACTGGCTTACTTCGGAACGCGCTACCTACACGATAATAGAGATGAATAAAAAACTGGATCTTTTCGGGAATCTATTAACCGTAATTCCTAATCTAATCACAAAACTTGTCACTAAAAACCTTGATCCTAAAAATTTCGTGAAGGAGTTAGGCGACGGTCTTGGACTAGACAACGAACAAGCCCAAGAGGTTACCAGAGAAATTATGGAGAAAATCCTGCGGCCGGTTGATCTGCCACTCAAGCAAGTCGGGGTTTTTATCGGCTTAATATACGGAATGCCTTCAGCTGCGCCCACGGCGCCGAGACCAGCAGTGCCTCTCGCCCAGCCATCGCTGGGCGAAGCTCGCCCAACTGAAGTTGGGCGGCCGACTCCGCCAAGGCCGCCGGCAATTCCTCCAACAATACCAGCCGCCCCAGTCCCGCCTGAATCAATTCAAAGCAAGATAGTTCCGATCCCAATCAAACTACCTAAGCCGCCTGATAACAAAAACATTTATGGTAGTCCGCCTGCGCCCTAGGCTTCGGCGAGATGCTCATGTTTGTAGCTAAATTTTCTTCGCTACGCATGAGCTCGAAAATTTAGACAAACATGGCACAATACCAAGTCCCACAATTTATAGAGACAGAAGCAAAAATCGTCGGCCCATTAACGTTGAAGCAATTCCTTTACGTTGCCGTTGCCGCCTTAATCAGTTTTTTCACTTTCTTTCTGTTTCAAACTTTCGCCTGGATCGTAATTACCGCGATTGTAGGAACTATCGCCGTCGCTTTAGCATTTATAAAATACAACGGCCGGCCGCTAACGGTGCTTTTGAAAAGCGTTTTTATCTACGCCTGGAACCCAAAATTATATCTCTGGAAACAAGGGGAGACCGCTCTTCAACAAACCCCCACTGTGATGACGAGGAAACAACCAATAACGCCCGGCTCAAAAATAAAAGATGTCTGGCTGAAAATACACACTGCTATGTCACCAAGGCCGGAACAAAAAACTCCGATCATCCATGGCTTTCACAAAGAAAGCGAGGGGAAAACGGGGTATCACGCCCTGCAGAAAAGCAACGAAGGAAAAAACAAATGAATAATATTGTTATAATTATTTAAGATGGCTCAAAAAGAAGCGCAGACAACTCAAAAATTTATTGATATAGAATCTATCCGTGAAGGCACGGTGATTCTTAAAAACGGCTCATTACGCAAAATTTTGATGGTTTCCGGAATAAATTTTGACCTCAAATCCGAAGAGGAGCAGGGTCTTATCACTTTTACTTACCAAAACTTCCTCAACAGTTTGGATTTTTCCGTTCAGATGTTCATTCACTCCCGCCGTCTCAATATTGAAGACTATTTGAAGCGGATGGAGGAAAGGGAAGCGCAAGAGGCCAATGAGCTATTGAAAATCCAAATCGCCGGCTACCGTGACTTTGTGAAATCTTTTGTCGGCCAAAACCCGATTATGAATAAAACTTTCTTTGTGGTGGTGCCGTTTGACCCGATTCAAATCCCCGGCGCCGGAACAAAAAGCGGGGGTCCGCTAAGCAATATCCTCGGTATTTTCCAGAAAAAACAGCCGCCGCAAATCGCCGATCAGGAAAAAGACAGAAGTTTTCAGCAAAATGTATCACAGTTAAACCAACGGGTAGACCGAGTGGTGGGCGGCCTTAACGCGATTGGCCTCCAAGCGGCGCTTCTTGACGACGAAACGATTATTGAACTCTTCTACAATCTCTATAATCCCGAAGCGATGGAGAAAAAGGAGTTGGAAATAGCCAAGCAAGGTTTCCGCGGCCGCAATGTTACCGATGTCATCGCGCCGTCCGCTATGGAAATGAATTCCAATTTTATTAAGCTCGGAAATAAATATTTAAAATCTTTGTTTATCTTCACTTACCCTCGTTATCTCGCGACCGGCTGGTTCTCTCCAATTATTAACTTGCCCGATCTCCTGGACATTTCCATCTTTGTCCATCCGGTGGATACCGCGCTCGCGCTCAAAAATCTCCGGAAAAAAGCCGCTCAAATTCAAGCGGAAATAATGGAGGAGGAGGAAAAAGGTAAAGTTCGGAATCCGATGTTGGAAACCGCTTTTCAGGATATTGAAAATTTGCGCGACTCCCTCCAGCAAGGCCAGGAGCATTTGTTTAACATCGGAGTTTATCTGACCATCTATGCCGACTCGATAGAAAACCTGAATAAGCTGGAAGGGCAAATCAACTCGCTCTTGGAAAGCCGGCTGATCTACGCCAAACCCGCCGCCTTCCAGCAAATAGAAGGCCTGACCTCCACCTTGCCGGTCGGCACGGACAAGCTTCTTATTCATTCTCCGCTCAATTCCGGGCCGCTTTCCTCATTTTTCCCGTTTGTTTCGGCCAACCTTACCTCCGATGAAGGAATTTTGTACGGCATTAATCGCCACAATAACACGCTCATCATCTTTGATCGCTTCTCTCTGGAAAACGGCAATATGGTGATCTTCGCCAAATCCGGTGCCGGAAAATCCTACACCACTAAATTAGAAGCGCTTCGTTTAATGATGACCGGGACGGATGTTCTGATTATTGACCCGGAAAACGAATACCAGCAGTTGGCGAATGTTGTCGGCGGCAGTTATTTCAAGATTTCGCTTGCTTCGGAAAGTCATATCAATCCCTTTGATATTCCCGTTGTGCCGGCCGGAGAAAATCCCGCCGATGTTTTGAAATCCCATGTGGTTAACTTGACCGGATTGTTAAAATTAATGCTCGGCAAAATGACCGTGGAAGAAGAATCTCTGCTGGACCAGGCGATCTCCGAAACTTATGCCGCTTTTGACATCGTTCCCGGAAAAGATTTTTCCAAAGCTCAAGCGCCATTACTCGAAAACCTGCAAACTGTCTTGGAAAATATGGAAGGCGGCCGGGAGCTCGCTCAACGGTTATACCGATTTACTAAGGGCAGCTACTCCGGCTTTACCAACAAACCGACCAACATTGACGTCCGAAATCGTTTTGTGGTCTTTTCCATCCGCGACCTGGAAGACGAACTCCGTCCGATCGCTATGTACATTATTTTGAACTTCATTTGGAATCTGATTCGCGCCGAATTGAAAAAACGAGTGATGATTATTGATGAGGCATGGTGGATGATGAAATATCCGGATGGCGCTTCTTTCCTTTTCGCCTTGGTTAAAAGAGCCAGAAAATATTACCTCGGCATTACTACCATTACCCAAGACGTGGAAGATTTCCTGAATTCTCCTTACGGCCGGCCGATTATTACCAACTCTTCTTTGCAGATTCTTTTAAAACAGGCGCCGGCTATGATTGACACGGTGGCCAAAACATTCAATCTCACCGAAGCGGAAAAATCACTATTATTGGAAGCGGTGGTAGGTCAAGGATTGTTCTTCGCCGGCCCCAACCATGTGGCCATCCAGGTTATCGCTTCTTATCCGGAAGACCAGGTAATAACCACGAAACCGGAACAAATTTTAGAAGCTAGAATCTAGAATCTACAATATGGAAAATCAGCCAAAAATTTCAACCGTAGAAGCATTTATTTTAATCTCCGGGGCCGGCTTAATAGACGCGACCGGTATAGCTTTATTGCTTTTCGGATTAGATGACCTTTTTTTACTCGATATCGTTGGCGCGACATCACAGCTGTATTTTAGAATGAAGGGAGTAAGTAAGGCGGGACTTGATTTGGTTACCACTGCGGGAGAAATGATTCCGTACTTAGGCGCCCTGCCTTTAAAAACAGCGGGAATTTTAATGGTGATTTGGGCGGATCGCCATCCGGAAGGAGTAATTGCTCAAGCCGCCGAAAAGGCGGCAGCAAAAGTGCCAATCAAGCGCGGCAAAGGCGGCGTTGCCCCCGCTAGAGGCGGGGCGACAGCTCAAAGCGCGGGAATCAGAACCCCAGTCGGGGGACTGCAGCAGTCCCCAGCCGCTACCCAGCCCGCAATGGCAAAACCAACCCTGACAAAAACCGAGTTTAAACAAGAAGCGGCGTAAAATTAGAATCTAGAAGCTAGAAGCTAAAAAATGAAAAAAATAACAAACTACAAAAAAATAAGTTCTCTCCTAATTCTAGTTTCTATTTTCTATTTTCTAGTTTCTAATTCTGGCAATGCCCAAACATTGCCAGAATTCATGCTCACTTGGAAAGCCGGCAATTACGCGCCGTCTGATTATCAAGGAAAAACTTTACCAACCGATGGAACAAAAGTTGATGTGGCCTTGGAATTAATTGACGGCGGGCGATTGGCCGATCTTTCCACGACCAAAGTTAGGTGGCTTGTTAATAGAAAATTGTCGGCTTCCGGATCGGGATTAAAAAATTTTTCTTTTACCGTTGATCGCTTTAGAGGAGATCATGCAGTGGAAGTAACTCTGGTTGATTATAAAGGACAAAATCTTACGAAAAGAATTGTAATTCCGGTAGTTTCGCCTGAAGTGGCGATTGGCGGAGGCCCAAATGTTTTCAGAGCGCTTCTCTATTTCTTTAATATACAAAATCTCTCTCAAATGAAAATCACTTGGTCTGCAAACGGCAACGAAGCCGGCGGTTCAGTTGAAAATCCGGATATTTTAAATCTGGACACCACTGGCGTGCCAAGCGGAACAGAAATTAATTTGGAATTAACGGTCCAAAATCTTCTTAAGCCCATTGAAACCGCGACAAAATCGATCCGATTTGTTAAACAATAACCATGACTGTAACAATGACAAAAAAAATATTTAAAACATTTATTTTCGCCATGCTTGTCATGGTCATAGTTATGGTCATGGCAAAAACCGCATCTCCCGTTTTTGCTCAAGAACCCGATTGTAAAAAAGTTAATTGTCTTAATGTTCCTATCCCAACCGATAAAGGAACCGTCGCTACGATCCCAAGAGGTGAGGCTGGGATCGCCCAGTACATAAAAACAATCTATCAATTCAGTTTGGGCATCGGAGCGCTTTTGGCGGTCGCAATGATCGTTTTCGGCGGCATCGAGTACACGGTGTCGGCCGGTAATGTCAGCAAACAACAGGAAGCAAGAGATAGGATTCTCAATGCCGTCTATGGCCTCGCGCTCCTTATGGCGGCCGTGCTGATTCTTTTTACGATTAACCCGAATTTAGTTAAACTTGGACTGCCAACGCTTAAATCCGTCAAACCTCCGCCTTCAACGAATAATGTTCCTATCCTGGACATACAGAAAAAATTGGAAGAAAAACGAAGGACATTCGAAGAAATTAGCGACGCAAGGAAAAAGTTTTTTGAAGAAGAATTGGGAGATCTTTTACGAGCAGAAACAAGAGATAGTCCCGCGCTGGCTTGCGATAATGCTATTTTTGATAAGCTTGCAGCGGGTGGACTATCGGAAGATGAACGAAAGGCTCTGCAACAAAAAGTAGGAGAAATTCAGTATAGCTGGTTTAAGGCATCCGAACTTAGCATACAACAAGAATTAAATCGAGAATTAGAGCTTCTTTCATCTGTGGCGGAAAATCCAGTAGAGACTGATATCTCAGACTCGGTAAGTGTCTATCTCGGGATAGAAACTGACGCGCAGAGATGGGATAAAGCACTTGAAGCTCGTCAGGCGGAGGTTGAGCGATTGAAAACACGGCTAAACCTCGCTAGGGCAAACTCCCAAACCGCCTATGGGTGCATGGGTTACGCAGATAGAACTGGGGCGCGCGAAGGCAATATTCCAAGATAAAATAGAAATTATGAAAAAAATCATTATTCTTGTTGCTGTTATCGGTTTGGGGATAGTCGGCATCGCGCTGTATTTTGTTCTGCAACAAAAATCGCCAACCATAACCGAAAGTCCGCAAAACGAGGTTACGGTTACCGAGAATCTCATTAAACTTACCGAGGAAAAAATATTTGATTACTGGCTTAATAAAATATCGGGAGAAGTTTATTATTTAAACGAAGAAGGGCGGATCTATAAAATTTCTTCTAACGGTGAAGGACAGGCTACCGGCGCGAAAGCTTCCGAAAATCTTAGTTACCTCAAGCCATCGGGCAGTGGATCTTTGATTTTAGTCGCTTTCGGTTACCCTCAAAATCCCACTTTTGCAATCCATGATCTATCTAAAAAAACCTGGCGGGCTTTACCGGCGGGAACAACAGCCGCCGCTTGGGATCCGAAATCTGACAATCGTGTTGCTTACTTTAAAGATAATGGCGGGACCGGCCGTCTCAATATAATCACCCTATCAGACGGCAAGTCTAAAGAAATTCTCCGCTTAGCCCAAAAAGACCTGGATTTGGACTGGGTTCTGCCGGATTTAATTTATCTTAAAGAAAGACCCTCCGCGCGAGTAGCCAGCTCGCTTTGGTCATATAACCTCACCACTAAAGTTATAAAAACGGTAGCAAGCGAAGAGTCTGGATTGATGACCCAATGGAACCCGAAGGGCCAAATCGGCCTCAAATGGGCTTTGGGTTTTAGCTTAATCGACAACAATGGCCAAATTCTTGCCGGCATCAATCTGAAAACTCTACCTAATAAGTGCGCCTTCGGCGGTACGACAATTTATTGCGCCGCGCCAAGCGGACAGTCGCGGACTGCCACCATAAATCTGCCTTTTGCTACCTTTCCGGATGAATATTTTAAAAGGGTTGTCCAATTTTCTAGCGACATTTATTCCCTTTCTTTAATTGACGCGAATAAATCAACTATCCAGCCGATGAAAATTTTCGACAGTAATCTTGCTGACGTTAATATTGACGCTGAACGCTTAGAAATAAAAGGTGATAGATTGTTGTTTATCAACCGTTTCGATCGAGGACTCTACAGTCTGTCTTTCTAAAATATGAAGCTCCCCGGGCTTACGCCCGGGGTATCCGAAGCTTCACCCGCCAAAATTTTCGCTTTGCGAAAAATTAGGCGGGTTTATTGTTTGTAACCAAATTCATCCCCGACCTTACGGTCGGGGTATTCTTTGGACAAACAATAAAACTGCTTTTTAAGACAGCGGTTTTATGATCACGTACCGTTCCGGCCCTTCGCCCGTGCTTTCGCTTTTCACGTCTGGACGGGTGGATAACTCCACGTGAACCAAGCGCCGCTCATAAGCATTCATCGCCGGCAGTTTTACTTCTTCTTTAGTCAACAAAACTTTACGAGCGGCGGCTTTCGCCAATTCCACAATCAAATTTTCCCGTTCCTTGCGGTAATTATTCACGTCAACAAAAACATTTTCTTCCAGGCCATGTTTTTTAGCGAATAAGTTCGCTAACCTTTCAAGATCGGAAACTAAATAAGGGAGGTGCTTTTTGAACCACTCGCCTTCATTTACAAAAACCGTTAATTTATGATTTTCGGAATCAAAATCAACACCGGGCTCATTTAGGCCCATTAACTCCAGAAGGTTTTTGATTTTCGCTTTGAATGAATCCTGGTCCATGTTCTTTTTTTAGAGACTTATTTATGATTATCTGCTGAATGATAGAAAAAGCGGAACTAACAAACCAATAAAGTCCTACCGCCGCCGGCAAACTGGTCAAAATAACAACGGTTAGAATCGGGCCGATAAACACCATGCTTCGTCCGACTTTCGCCGCCGGAGATTCTTGGCTTTTGTCTTCTCCCGGTTTTGATTTTGGTAAGCTTAAGCGCCCCTGAAAATACTGTAAAACAGCCGCTAAAACTACCATCAATATACTCCGCTCGTGCAAATCAATCAAGCCTAGAAAGGAATTGTTTACTTCCATGGGGATTGTGATAAAACTATAAAGATTCTTCAAAGCATCAGCCGAAAAGTCCGTTAAAAATAACTGGTAAAGAGCAATAAGGATGGGTAGCTGAACTAAAATTAAAAAGAACCCCGAGAAAGGATTAACTTTGTGATAACGGTAAAGTTCCATCATGGCCTGGGCTTGTTTTTCCCGATCTCCTTTGTGGTTGTGCTGGATTTTCTGTATCTCCGGCTGGATTTTCTGCATTAAGGTCTGATTCTTAAAGCTGTGATAGAAAAGCGGGTAGAGAATAAAACGAACAACTACGGTGAGCAAAACGATCGCGATGCCTAAGTCCTGAAAAGCGACAGTATTATATAGAAAGACCAGAGCGTTAAAAAGCGGCTGATATAAAATTGTGTTAAAAAAATTACCCATGTGATCAGAATCTAGAAGCTAGAGTATAGAATCTAGAAGTTTTTTTAGTTCGTTTTTAAAATCTTCTTTTTTTAGTTTAGTGGCTGGCGGAAGAATGGTTATCCAATAATCAGCAACTAGTATCTCTTTATAATACTCTTTAGCAAAATTGTAAACCAACCGCTTTAATCTGTTTCTGTCCGTCGCTTTTTTGGCGGTTTTGATGCTTGCGGTTACCCCGAAACGGCTAAATTCAGTTTCTGGAACAAATATCCTTAGCAAAAAATACGGGGTCTTTACTAGCTTGCCCTTTTTAGCGATAAATAACTGAATGGGAAGCCGGAGTTTTTTGGAAAGCATAATTTAGAAGCTAGTAACTAGTTTCTAGATTCTAGATTCTAGATTCTAGTTTCTAGTTTCTAGATTCTAGTTTCTAGATTCTAGATTCTCGTCTTAAACCGTAAGCTGGTGGCGGCCTTTCCTCCGCCTTGCCTTAAGCACCCTCCGGCCTCCATGAGTCCGACTCCGCTTTAAAAATCCGTGGGTACGAGCTCTTTTCCGCTTTTTTGGCTGATAAGTCTGGGACATGCCGATTTTATTTGTGAACGACGCGGGCAATTATAAAATTGCGCACCCCGCTCTCTATGCTTAATGATTAGATTATACGACTTTGATAACTTTTATAAGTTAAACCATTTTCTGTATTTTGTCTACTGCTTAGAGGGCAGGATGAATAAGTTTATTGATCGGATTTTTAAAATAAGTTTGTATTAACAAACTTATCCACATATAATTAACATGTTGTTATAAATTTTCTTTTGACAGAGAGAAAAATAGTTTAAAATAAAAAGATGGAATTAAAAGAATTTTGGGAAAGAGCGTTAGGTGATATAGAGTTGCAAGTTTCAAGGCCTAACTTTATGACCTGGTTTAGAAACAGCCAACTTCTGGATAAAAAAGACGGCGCGGCGCTAGTGGGATTTCCCAATAACTTCGCCAAGGAATGGGCGGAAAGCAAATACTCTAAAATAATTTTAGGGGCGCTCCGGAATTTAGACGAAACAACCAAGAAAGTGGAGTTTATGGTTCACAACAACCCCGATATTACTCCCAAGCTCAACGACTCGCGATCCCGGAGAGAGATCGCGATTAACCAATTGGCGTTTTCGGAGCTGAAAGTTGATCCGGAAACTAATCTTAATCCCCGTTACAATCTTAGTTCTTTTGTTTTGGGTTCATCCAATGAAATGGCCTACGCAGCCGCGCAAGCCATTGTGAAAGAATTAGGAAGTAAATATAATCCGCTTCTTTTTTACGGAGGCGTGGGTGTCGGTAAAACGCATCTCATTCAGGGAATCGGTAACGAAATCAAAACGCTTTATCAAAATAAAGTGAAGGTTAGATATGTCCCCTCGGAAAAATTTACCAACGAAGTCATCTGGGGAATGCGCAATAAAAGAATGGAAACGGTGAAAGAAAAATATCGGTTCGTCGATGTTTTAATTATTGACGACATTCAGTTCATCGGCGGTAAAACCAGAACCGAAGAAGAGTTTTTCCATACCTTCAACGCTTTGTACCAAGAAAACAAGCAAATCATTATTTCTTCCGACCGTTCGCCGCAATTTATTCCAACCCTTGAAGATCGGTTGCGATCCCGATTACAGGCCGGCATGATCTGCGATATAGGGCAACCCGACTATGAAATGAGGGTAGCGGTTTTAAGATCTAAGCTTCAAGAAAAAGGAAGTAATTTGTCTCCGGAAATCGTTGATTTAATCGCCAATAAGGTCCGGAAGAATCTTCGGGAGCTGGAGGGTATGTTGAATAAGATTATTTTCCATCAACAAACAAAAAACCAGGATGTCAGTCTTAAAATTGCTGAACAGATAATTAATGAAAATATTCAAGAGCCGGTTCGGCAAAACATCAATCCGGCCCATGTAATTAAAGTGGTGGCGGAATTTTTTGAAATTTCACCCACCGAAATGATTGGCCGAGGCCGCCGGAAGGAAATAGTGGAACCAAGACAAATCGCGATGTACCTTCTCCGTGACGTGCTCGATCTTTCGTTTCCTTATATTGGGGAAAAGTTGGGGAAGAGAGACCATACAACTGCCATTTATGCCTTTGAAAAGATTTCACAAGAAGTGAATAAAAATCAGGGTTTAAACCACAAGATAATGATGATTAAGGAAAAGTTAACAAAAAGCTAACAGGTTATACAAAACGAGAATCTAGAATCTAATAGCTAGAATCTAGAGTTTCGGAGGTTATCCACATATCCACACCCACTAGTAACTACTACTAATATAATTACTATAATAAGTTATGAACCCCGTTAGGGACAACTGAAATGAAAATAATAATACTTAAAAGTAACCTCAAAGAAAGTCTGGCGGCGGTGGAGAAAGCGATATCGGAGAATAACAATCTCCCGATTTTAAAAAATGTTTTGTTAAAAACTTACAACAACAAAATAAAAATCGCCGCCACCAACCTGGACTTGGGAATAACTAAAATGACTTCCGGGAAAATAATTGAAGAAGGCGGAATAACCGTTCCTTTCAGCACTTTTTACAGTTTAGTGAATAACAGCGACAACGAACGGATTGCCATTGAAACTGATAAAAACAACCTGGTTTTTAAAACTGACAATTACAGCGCCAAAATCCAGGGAGTAAATCACGAAGAATTTCCTATTATCCCGAAAGTTGAAAATGAAGAAAATTTTATTGAGCTGGAAGCGTCAGTTTTTAAAGACTCTATTCATAAAGTTTTAAGCGCCGCTCAAATATCGGAAATTAGGCCGGAGATAAGCGGAGTTTTGTTGGACTTTCAAATGACTATGCTGAAATTTGTCGCTACCGACGCTTTTCGGCTTGCCCAGAAGACTTTAAATAACAACCAATTCAAAGCCAATTTTAAGCAAGGTTTTAAGATAATCATTCCGCTTAAAACTATCAGCGAGGTGGTAAAAATATTCCCGGAAAACCAACCGATTAAAATTTTTATTGATTCAAATCAAATACTTTTCAAAAATGACGAATTAGAGCTGATTTCCCGCTTGATTGACGGTGAATACCCGGATTATGAGCAAATTATTCCCAAAGCGATAGATAACGAAATAATCATCAATAAAGATCAATTAATGAACGCCATTAAGCTTGCCAGTAATTTTTCTGGCCGCACCAACGACGTCAAATTTAAAATAAACGAAAGTAAAAAAATACTGGAAGTTTATTCCGCCAATCAGTATTTAGGAGAGAATAATTACTTGATTCCGGTGAAGTTGAAAGGGGAAGGATTTCCGGAAATTGCCTTCAATTGGCATTATTTTCTGGACGGTTTGAAGGTGGTGGACCAGGAAAATCTGATGTTCGGAGTAAATGACAACAACAAGCCTTCAGTTTTAAAATCACCCGAAGATACTTCTTATTTTTATATTTTGATGCCGATAAAGACGGTTTAGAACCTAGAAGCTAGATTCTAATAGCTAGAAGCTAGTTTATTTGTATAGAATAATTTCCTTTTCGGCTTTATTATTCGAGTCGTCAATGACGATTATTTTTAAAGCATTTTGAGGATAAGTAGAACTCAACTGGAGATTTTTTTTATAAGAATAGCTTGTTCCCAGATTAGACATAAAATCAATCAAAGCGTTATTGAAATAAACCTCCAACTTTTTTATATTTACGGCAGATTTGAGATCGGCAACCAAAATCATCGGATTTTGAATGAAACTGCCGGTGTTCGGAGAAATTAAATTGATGCTTAGTTGAGAATCGTCGGTTTTCAGACGAGCATCGGATGAAATCGGTTTATTATATTCCTGATCAAAGTTATAAATATTAGCTTTCGCCCAAGCAATCGCCGGCTCCTCCCAGTTATTAAATTGGGAATCGTTTTCCGGATTGGCCGGTGGCAGACCTTGCGGGTCGTTTTTATTAACATAAAAGAGCAAATCATGCACTTGAGGATATTTTTCGTTTCCAGCCCAATAATTCACCAGATACTCCCCTTTGAGCATCGGCTTGTCGGTGAAAATCGGCTCCGGGCGGGTGAAAGTTTCCGTAGGCCTTCCTTTTAGAGCCTCTCTCATAAAAGCGCTCCAGATAGGAACAGAGGCCAAAATACTGGTGCCTCTTTTTTGCATGGAGGAATTATCGTTATTGCCGGCCCAGACGCCCACTACCAGCGAACGATTATAACCGATCGCCCAAGCGTCCCTATAATCATTGGTGGTTCCGGTTTTTAGAGCCACCTCTTGATCCGGGAAAACCGTCAAATATAAACTATTTTGAAAAAGCGGCGCCCGATTTTCCGGGTCTGATAAAATATCGTTAATTAATCTCGCGTATTGCGGTTCAATAACAGTGGCTGGTTCGTCAGAATATTCTTCCAAAGTTTTATTTTGGCCGCCGGTAATTTTTAATATGAACGACTGATTATGTTTCACGCCTTCTTGGGCGAAAACCGAATAGCCGTTTACCAATTCCGCCAGTTTTATTTCTCCGCCGCCCAAAACCAGAGAAAGTCCGTAGCGGCTTCTTTCCGTTAGGGTGTTAATTCCGAATTGCTGAACAAGTTTGAGAACGTTGTCCATGCCGGCAAGATATAAAACTTTGGCGGCCGGAATGTTGATGGATTGGCTAAGGGCCTGCTTCAGCGTTACCGGGCCTCGGAATTTTTCATCAAAGTTGCGTGGATGGAAACATTCGTCATTTTTCTCTTCTTTTTCTTGTTTAGTGAGATCAATTATTAGTGGACAATCCGGATTATCGGCGGCGAATTCGGTCGGCACGTCAAAAACTATGGTTTCCGGCGTGAAACCTTTTTTAAAAGCGGCAACATAAGCAAACGGCTTCATGGCCGAGCCCGGCTGCCTTAGTCCTTGAGTAGCGACATTAAAATTTCCTTCAAAGCGGCAATCAACGCCCGGTTGGCAATTTTCCGGCTCTGATTTCGCGAAATAATCTTTTGATCCCACTAAAGCCAGGATTTGTCCGGTATTCGCGTCCTGGGCAACCAAAGCGGCATTATGGCCTTGATACAGTTCTTTATTTCTTTCGGCGCCTTCAGCCACCGTTTTTTCCGCGAGTTCTTGCATTTTCCAATCCAAAGTCGTAATTACCTTCAAACCGGCGGTGCGGACAAAATCCTCGCCGTATTTACTGTTGAGATATTCCTGGACCATAATTACAAAGTGCGGCGCTTTGATGCCGGTGTAATTGGGCGCGAATTTCAGATCGTATTTTTGAGCTTCTTTTTTTTGTTTTTCGTCTATCAAGCCCAGTTTGTTCATCTTTTCAATCAGGAAATCTTTCCGGGCCATCAGCTCTTTCTGGTGGTTTCCCCACGGCGAGTAATAACTGGGGGCTTTAGGCAAGCTGACCAACAACGCAGCTTCCGCCAAATTAAGATCTTTGGCTTTTTTGGCAAAAAAAGTCTGGCTGGCGGCCTCTATGCCATAAGCGTTTGAACCATATGGAATTTGATTAAGATATAAAGCCAGGATCTCATCTTTCGTGAATCGTTTCTCCAGTCTTATCGCCAGCACCAATTCTTTAATTTTTCTGGTCCAAACCCGGGCATCGGTTAAGTAGGCTTTTTTTGCCAATTGTTGGGTAATAGTAGAGCCGCCTTGGGTGATCCGGCCGCGGGAAACATTCACTAAAAACGCGCGGACGACGGATTTCCAATCAAAGGCCGGATGGATGTAGAAATTTTCATCCTCTATGGCAATGGTCGCTTGTTTAACCCGATCGGGAATTTCTTCAAAGGGAATAACGGTTCTTTTTTCTTCTCCGTGGATTTCATAAAGAAGCGTTTCTCCGGTCCGGTCGTAAATTTTAGTGGATTCCAAAATCTGCCGGCTGGTTAAAAGATCAGCGCTGGGCAGATCTTTAACGATAATAAAAAAAGAAACTGCTCCGGCAGTTAGTACGCCCAGTATTACCGCGCCGATATAGTAAATTTTTTCCATCAATGGGATTTCACTACCATAGTATAAAACAAAAAATCCCCGGAATCAACCGGAGATTTTTTGCACGCCGTTGTTTAATAATTGCCTCCGTCCTCTTCCGTTTCTTCTTCCTCTCCCTCCTCTTCCGCTAATTCTTCCGCGCTTTCCTCTTTCTCGCCACCGTCCAATCCCTCGTCGCTATCGTCACTCACCTTTTTTACTTTTTTGAGTTCTAACATGATTAAATTTCTAGGATTCGCGACCTTTCGTTAATTTAAAAATTATTAAAAGTGATTATAGCCTGGTTTATATTTGTGTCAACCCCCAATCCTCCGGTAGTTAGCTGCTGTGATTGCTATAGCCAAAGCGTCGCTGGCGTCATCATAACCCGGCAAGTCGCTGATTCTAAGTATCGCTTTTACCATTTTAGCAACTCCCTTTTTGTCCGCAAGTCCGTAACCGGCAACTTGGCTTTTAACTTCGTTCGGCGAGTATTCCACGATTGGGATTTTATTTTCTAAAAAAAGTGAGAGCAGGGCGCCTCTCGCCTGGGCAACGTCAATGGCGGTTTTCTGATTTCTGGCGAAATAAATTTTTTCAATAGCCGCTAGATCTGGTTTTGTCTCATCAAGCAATCGGCGCATTTGCAGAATTAGATTAGAGATTTTTTCAGTGAGCGTTTTTTCTTTTGCTTCAATCACTCCATGGCGCAGGAATTTTAGAGAACCGCCGGATTCGATGAGCCCATAACCGACTCTTGAAGTGCCAGGATCAATGCCTAAGATTTTCATAATTATCCTGTGTTCGTTATAACTCGTTGCACATCCTCGCGCTCTTCTAACTTACTAACGAGCTCCTGCAGTTTTTGTTTCCCGGCATCAGAGATCGGCTGTTGAAACTTTGCTTTCCATTCCATGCCCGTTTTTTCAAAGGACCAAAGGACGCTTCCTTGCGTTGCCATTTTGGCGCCGTTTTCATCCAAAAGATGCCGGATTTCTGAAATAGTCCTGTTGCTGTTGTCGGTAATCGCTTCAATCAAAATTCCTACTTTTTCCGGGCCGTAGGCCTCGATCAAAAGTTCTTCAAGGTCTTTTTCTTCCGAAGCTTTACTGATGGCTCGTTCAATATTTTCCAGAGGAACTTTGTTTTCCTTCGCTTTCTCAATAGCGGAACGAAGCCGCGGATTGGCATCCGGTTTAGGATTTTGTTTCGCGGCAACGGAAATCGCCCGTAGGAGCTTGGAAAATAAGACGCCTCGTTTTTGATCGGTAACCCCCTTCTTGCCTTTTATCTGACTCCATTTGTTGTGACCGGACATGCCATAATTCTATAAATTTATAAGCCAAAGCGCAATAAATTTATCTAGAATTATGAGCATCCGCAAAAATTTGCAAAGCAAATTTAGGCGGAAACCCATAAAAAACCCGCCTAAATTTTTAGGTTTTCCAAAATCTTATTTAAATAATTTCTACCCCAACCACTTTTGAGATATTTTTCTCTCATCATCGCAGATCGTTTACTTTTATGTCCTTCGAAATAAACCAATTCAAGGGGCCGTCTGTTTTTCGTTGAATAAACTTTACCAGCGTTATGTTGCTCGATCCTTTGTTTTAAATCGCTGGCAAATCCAATATAGATTCCCTTATCAAATCGACTTGATAATACATATGTGTAGTAAAACATAATCCAAAAATTTTTGCGGGTATTTCGATTTGCTGAAGATTATAACAGTTAATATTCTTGTAAGCAATCAAAATAAAAAACCCGCTCAAGTTTTCTCGAACGGGTTGTGCTCGGTTATCCGATTCTCCTTTCTTTTTTTGTGGAATAGGGACGGTGGGATTCGAACCCACAACGTTCGGTTTAAAAGACCGGCACTCTACCATTGAGTTACGTCCCTGCGGATCCGCGCGATAGTGGGCAAGGCGGGAGTCGAACCCGCACGGACCTTACGATCCAGCGGCTTTTAAGACCGCAGCGTCTACCAGTTTCGCCACTCGCCCACTTTCGCGCGGTTATCTGCCAGTGGAGTTTACCCCGTTAGAATCGTGAAGCGATTCTCATCGGGGCCACCCGGCCACGGAGACCTCTGACGCGTCAGAGGTCGCTACTCCCGCCGTCGCAGATTCTCGGTGTTTATGATCCAGGATTGCGAAAGGGCGCCACTGCCGCCGGAGTACCCGGGGTAGTTGTAGTTGTACTCCCGATATTCGCCACCGTAGAACTGTTCGGCAGTTGCCCCGACCATCCCGCCGTACGAATCTCGTCCGATTACCGAGATGTTGGTATACCGGTTGAACCTGATCGGCACTCCATAGTGCTTGCCGGGTTCGAGCTTTTCGCAGATCACCCGGTTTTCCGCCAGGATTTCGAGGTCCACGTCGCTGGTGTTGTTGATGACCGTGATGACGGTGCAGTCGCCGGAGTAGCCTTTGAGCTGCAATGTGCAGCCAGAAACGGACAGGAGCGCCAGAGCCGCGAGCGCCAGAGTGAGACATGGAATACGCATTCATCATCTCCTAAAAAGATGTTTTTTTCCGCCACTTTTTTAAAGTTTTCGAAGTACACGACACACGGCAATTGTAGCATACTTATGCTTAAAAGTCAACTATTTGACTTTTTGCTTGGTATTTGCTATAATTGAGGTGTTCTTTGAATAGAAAAGCCCCTGCTGCGTTCAAAGCCATTGTGGTTTTGAAGCGGGAGTTTCCCGCTAGAACCGGGTAGAAATAATGGAGGTGTGTATGGTCGCAAGTACCGACCTGAAGGCGCGACTCTTTGACCTTTTTGCCGAGGTCATGGAGGGAGTGCGCGAAGGGAATCGAAATGGCGAGGAGGTGGCCGACATCTTGCAGGCGATCAAGGATGGTAAGAAGTTCCGGAGGGCTTCGGGGGTGGTGGTGCCGGCAATGAGCGCTTCCGATGGCCCCAACATCGCTCTCGTTCTCAACATCTTAGGCGACCGCAAGGTCCTGACCGCCGACCAGGCCGCCAAGGCCTGGAACCAGCCGGTTCCCCAGAACGTCCCAATCCGCTACAGCGAAGCCACTCTCCGCGAGTGCGCCGAGCAGAATCGGTCAGCCGGTAC